>MDTD01100233.1_pt1 | contig 28316 bp, 28 predicted proteins | sample 811221 | NCBI WGS metagenome assembly MDTD01 (sample SAMN05326646, study PRJNA326480) | marine metagenome | isolation source: seawater | place: Pacific Ocean: South West | collected 2011 | reverse complement strand
TCCATGGCCAAACTCTGCGATTAGCAGAGCCACCAGTTACAAAGCAGCAATTTCAGGGCCACTTTCTGAGGAAACCGTTTTATATTCCAGAATTTCAATTAAAAAGTTGAAAAGCGAAGATTGACTGTAAACAGCGCTTTTCAAAAAACTAAGAGAATCTCAAATCTTTCGGAGAATTACGATGGGAATTCGCCTTCAAGGCACAGATGGCATCCGAGGACCAATTCAACAACACCTTCCACCAAGTCAGCACCCAATACAGTGGTATATGCAAAGCGGCGAAATAACACCCGAATTTTTCCAAATCTATACATATTCTATCTGCTGTTTACTCCAAAAATTTGGACTGACTGAAGTCAGCAACATTATTGTTGTTGGTTGGGATTCCAGAGATTTTAATAATACTTTTAACAATGCAGCAATACTGGGTATTTTGCAAGCAGGGTTAGCACCTTGCTCTGTAGGAATTTTACCAACACCAGCGGTTGCCCTACACATGCTAACAATCCAAGCAAGTGCTGCAATAGTTCTTACGGCTTCCCACAACCCTGCAGACCAAAATGGTATAAAGATCTTTTTGGGTTCTTCTGGCTTAAAATTATTTCCATCAGACGACGAAGTATTGACAGAATTTCTCCTAAAACAACCTTGGCCTTTGTTGGGCTCTGATAATTTTTTTGACGCCAAAGATGAATCTGCAGCAGCCCAAGAAAACTTTATGAAGCACCTAATTCAAAACCAAGAGAACGATATGATACTAGATCAATTAGAATCTATCAATATCATTACTGACTCGGCTTTTGGTGCTTGCCAAGTAATTGTGCAGCATTTCCCTAAAAACTGGAGGATATTTCAACACTACAACGCAGATTGTTCGCAAGAGATCAATCGTTTCAGTGGTGTAGCTGACCTCGAGGGAAATCGCTGGTTAAGCTATCAGAGCTTAAAAAAAGTTCCTTGGAAAAATTATGCAGCATTGCATCAACTCTTTCAGAATCTACAAAAAAATCCGGAAATTCTTCAATTATCATGGGTCTTTGATGGTGATGGAGATCGTTGCTTTATTTTAATTGGCGATCCAAATCGACAGGGTATTCATATTCTTTCAGGCGATGCTCTGATGTTGCTGATATGCTCAGAGTCTGAATTGCAAACCCAAAATAATTTTATTTTCAATACCATTGAAAGTGATTTGGAGGCTTCTGGTCGTATTTTGAATAAGAAATTCAATCTCCGTCAGTGTCCTGTTGGAGATAAGTGGCTACTACTGGAGGCCTTCGATTCCCGAATCAAAACTTTAAAAGAACACGTCCCAAAGTTTTCTGAAGCGAACAAGGCTCTCATCGATGATATTGAAAATGCTTATGCAGAAATGAGAGATATGGGAAGGCCTAACGCACTTGAACTGACTCGATTGTGGGGCAATTTAGTCAAGGACATACCAGAAGCAGATCAAATGCCTACTGATTTCTTTCTAGGGGGTGAGGAATCAGGCCATATCATTTTGCCAGCAACTCACGGCGAGCAAGTGGTTTTCCTGGGTAACGGTCCATTAGTGGCTTTCAAAGCAACCAAAATTCTTCACAAGCTTTGGTTACACAATCCTGCAGAATTTTTCAAAAATATTGGAGTACTCCAGCCTGAGGGAACTCAAATCACTTTACCGATTTACTATGTACTTAAAGAAAAACTATCAGATCCCGGATTTAGGGATAAACTCTGTAAGATCATCCAAAAGAGAGCCGGGAAGCTTTTTCCAGAATTTATTCAATACTGGACCGATCTTCCGGAGGACGTTGGGCTGTTAATGCTACAACTGAAGGACAGAGACACTCTGAAGATTTCAATTTTCATTAGAAATTCAGGTACTGAGGACAAACTATCCTTATGCATTCAAGGTAACGGAATTTCTGAAGAAGTTTTGAATGAACTTTCTAGAGAAATTCATTGGCACCTTCTTTGTCATTGTAAAAATAAAAATTCCATTTGGTATCGGGCAGAAGCACAGGTCATGGTTGAACTTCTAAAAGCATCCCCAACAATTTCATGGCCAGAAAATTCATTCACAAAAGACAGACTACTCCACGAGATGCGAAACAAACAAAAGTTTATGAACGGAGATACAGAAAATTTGGTTCTTACAAAAATGGGGCGACGCTATGCTCAATTTCTTGCTGATGATGCCAACATTAATATGCTGGGTAAATAAATTTAAAACGAACTATCAAGTTCTCATCTTGAAAAGTATCTGGGAGAGGTGGAAGCTGCGAGACTGACAAAATAGCATTGACCACTGATTCCTTCATCTGAATTGATGAACCAAAACTACTAATCATTTCAAAACTCTCTAAATCACCTTGGCGATTTAACTGGACTTGAATAACAACATCTCCTCCATTCGGTTGTGATCCCTGAATGTAATCCTCAGGTGGTTGAGAATTCCACGCATAATGTAAATGTTTTGCCCATCGCCCCATATAGGATTCATAAAACCATTGATAATTACTCAACTTAAAAAAACTAATACCTTCAAAACCCAATAACCCTTCTTGGCCGTTACTAAACGAATTAGCTGTTACTTCCCAAATACGCTTTGTCAAATTACCTAATTTTCTGTTTAATTCTGAAGCCTCTCTATCAGTTATAGATTTATTTAAGAAGTAGCCTTCGGGTAAGTTTAGGTTAGCTTTCTTTCTCAAAATACTAGAATTTTCAGAACGTTGAATTTCAAATTGAATTCCACGCTCTTGCTTAGGGATTTGCCCAGGAAACTCTTCATCATGCATTTTTTTCTTCAAAAATGACGGAGTATTTGTCCTCTCAACATGCAGTTTTTCTTGATCTGCAACTCCTGATAAAGTTGAATTCAAAGCTGTTGAAACTGGTGTACTGTTTGGATCGCCCTTTGGCAAGCGAGCACCTGGCATTGGGAGCAAACTAAACTCGCTCTCTGGTTGCTGGATTAATTTTTCAAGGTCTAATGCAACTTCGTCTTCAGTCAGCACGACGCTTTCTTTGGAAATTTCAATCATGTCAAATTCAAGATCAATAAAATTTTCTAAATCAACTATTTGCTGATCTTCTCCTGATTTTTCAGGGAGTTGAATTATGGAAGACAAATGAACTTGCTTGCCAGGAGAAACTGCATTTTTTGTCAGCCGAATTTGAACAGCGCCAACGAAGCGAGTGGGATATTCTCTTAAGAAATTTAGATTAGAAAGGAAGAGGATGTGAGTGAAGATGGAAATAATCAAAATTTTTATTTCCAAACTATTGATATTATTAGTTGAATTATTACTTTGATCAGTTTTGTTCAATCACTCTTGGGACTTTGAAAAATTTTCTATCCAAATAAGGACTGAATTGGTCAGGTGAGACTTCTGAGTCCACATATATATCATCACGGCCACTCAATTGTAGTTGATCATCGCGGTCGGCTAAATCGACGACATCTGTCTCTTTAAGCTTTTCAAAATATTTCAAAATGACTGTGAATTGCTCTGCAAACTTTCCTACTTCCTCATCTGTCAATTCAAGTGAAGAGAGAGCGGCAATTTTCCTCACATCCTTAGCCTTAAACATTTGTGGAATTCTCTGCAAAAACAGGCTGTAGCATTAGTTTGATTTCTGCTTGTGCCACTAACTTTCCCTCAACATGAGCTTTGCCATCTAATACCCAAAGACTTTTACGATTTGCTTTTGCCATTGTAGTCAAAATTACTTGGTCTCCAGGGACTACAGGATAACGAAACCGAGACTTTTCGATCCCCGCAAAAAAAACAAGTGATTGCTTAACAACTTCCTCAGAAGTCACTGAGTGAATTACAATTCCTCCAACCTGTGCCATGGCCTCCACAATCATTACGCCAGGCATGACTGACATTTGCGGGAAATGCCCTTGAAAAACCTGCTCATTGGCAGTGACGTTTTTGATTGCTTTGCAGGAATTGCCTGGATTCAACTCTATGACCCTGTCAATAAGCAGCATAGGATAGCGGTGTGGAAGGATTCGCTTTATTTCCTGTAAATTCATCATATTAATTCAGTTGTGTTTGAATTGATTATAAGCTTAATCACTCGCTGTTTTGATGCTTTAATGAATTGTAGTAATCAATAATCTTCTGAGTGAGATCTGTTGTCTCCTCTTTCATATATAGAATCACCTGAGCTGCGTTTTTTTCTAAAACTAAATCATATTCGTTTCTCTGAGAAACTGTTCTAATCGCCGCCTTTAGGTCTTTAAAAATTGCTTCTGTCAGTTTTCGTTCCTCTAATCTAAGTTCCTGTTCAAACTGTCTAACTTTCTCTCTAAGAATTCGTTGCCTATTTTGGAGTTCTTGCTCTTTCTCCTGTTTTGCTTTAGGTGTCAGTAAAGGGTTGTTACGCAGGTCTTCAGCAATCTGCATCAACTCTTCTTCTGCTACCTTAAATTCCTGCTGCTTTTGTCTTCCACGACTTTCCAACAGGTTTTTTGAACGCATACCTTCTTCCGACTCATTGAGAGCTCGATTAAGGTCAACAACTCCAATTTCTAGGGCGTGTGAATTAGAGATCATGCAGAGAAATAGAATTACAGAAAGAACGTATTGCATTGGCTTCAGAAAATTTATGGTGGCGGGAAATTGAGAAGACTAAAATACTTGCTAAATTTAAACAAAACAGATGAATGTTCAAAGCTTAAAAGAAAAAATTATTGTATACATTTGCCGAGGGACCCATCTTTACACACATGACCGTTGGTCCAGATAGCTCCTTTCAAAACCGTTCCTGTTAACTTGGTATCTTTGATTAAAGCCCCAGTCAAATCAGCTTCAAATAAAATTGCTTTTCTCAAATCAGTTCTAGTTAAATCTGCTCCCTGCAGGTTTGCACCTTGAAGAATAGTTTGTTTCAAGTTGCTCCTCACCAAGTTCGTTTCACTTAGATTTGCATCGGTCAGATCACTCTTGTAGAAGTTTGCACGAAATAAATTCGATCCCCGTAAATTTGCTCCTTGAAGTTCCATTTTTGATAGTTTTGCTTTGGTCAAACCACACTCTTCACAAATTTTCTCTCTCTTGAAGATCTCGAGATGCCCTTTATCAAATGCAAGAAGCTCGTTTACCCCCAGTAACGTAAAAAATAGGATGAGAATCCAGTAAATCCGATTAGATACCATCAAATTTTGATGTAAAATTAGTACTTTTGAACACTTCTTATGATTAATGAAGGGAAAGGACCTCTTGCAATGCAGCTAACTTTGACTTCATCAGAGCTTTGAAAGATATTCATCTAGAGCTGTGCGCATAATGATTTCAGGTGCCGTTCTTCTTGTCCAGAATGAAAATGCCGATATTCCTTGGTATAGCAACATTCCTCCACCATTTAGGTTTGGCAAACCTAGCTTTTCTGCTTCAAGAAGCAAAGGAGTTCGTGAAGGTCGGTAAATTATATCTGTAACAGCTCCCAATTTATCAAATCTATTGAGTTTAGCAGGACTAGAATACCCATCACTTCCTACAGTGGTTGTATTAACCAATAAATTTAGCTCTTTTTTCTCGAGTTCTTCCAAGGATACAGCGCTCACACTCTGCTGACCAAATGATGCTTTGAGAAGCTCTACAAGAACAGTTGCTCGGTCGTAACTCCGATTACTAATAAATAATCGACTAACTCCAGCTTCCAATAGCCCCACCGCAACCCCTTTTGCAGCGCCACCAGCACCGAGCATTCCAACTGAACTACCTGGCAAGCTCAATCCCAAAGGTTCCAATGAACGAATGAAACCCGTCGCATCAGTATTTTCTCCAATCCAGTATCCTGAGTCATTTCGTAGAGTGTTGACAGCACCAATCTTACGAGCCGTATCAGTAACTTCGTCTACATACTGAAACACTTCACTCTTGTGAGGAACAGTGACATTGATTCCCTGCACATTCAGCGCAAGTAGACCTCGCAAGGCATCCCCCAATGAAGAAGGCGAAACACGGAAAGTCACATAAACAGCATCTATTTCCAAGGCAGCAAAAGCTGGATTGTGAATCAAAGGAGATAAAGAGTGAGAAATTGGTTCGCCTATTACACCGTATATTTGTGTTGTCCCTTGAATCATTTACTCACTCTCATGGAATCGCCTAGCAATCAATTTTACAATTGCGTCAAGTGCTTCGTGCTCATCCTCTCCGGTTGATTCAATGGTGATTTGGGTACCTTGAGTAGCGGCAAGCATCAATACATCCATAATGGTTTTCGCGTTGGCGTACTGCCCATCTTTTTTTAGAAACACTTTTGACTGGAACTGAGTTGCCAGCTTAACTAGTTGAGCAGCTGCCCGTGCATGCAAACCTAGTCTATTGATGATTTCAACATCTTGAGAAACCATCTATCGAATTCCTGCCTGTTCACGCAAAACAGCAGCCTTATCTGTTTTTTCCCAAGAAAACTCTTTCAGCTCCCTCCCGAAATGTCCATAAGCCGCTGTTTTTCTAAAAATTGGCTGAAGCAAATTGAGTTTTTTGACAAAACGCCCTGGTTTCATCTCAAAATTATTCCTAATCAACTCTGCAATTTTCCCTTCACCAATTCTATTCGTCCCAAATGTATCTACAGATACCGAGACTGGTTCAGCTACCCCAATTGCATATGCCAACTGAACTTCGCATCTCTGCGCAAGGGCTGCAGCTACTATATTTTTAGCGATATATCTGGCCAAATATGCTGCTGATCGATCCACCTTGGATGGATCCTTTCCTGAGAAAGCACCGCCACCATGCCGACCCATACCGCCATAGGTATCAACAATAATTTTCCTACCAGTCAATCCTGCATCACCTTGCGGACCTCCGATCACAAATCTTCCTGTTGGGTTTAGATGATATCGAATGTTGCCCTTGTCAAATTGGGGTGGAATTACCTTCGCAATCACTTCCCTCTTCAAATCATCGTGTAAACGAGACTGTTCAATCTCTGGAGCATGCTGTGTACTAATCACAATGGCGTTGACCTCTATTGCCTTTCTATCAACATAACGTACTGTAACTTGGGATTTCCCGTCTGGACGAAGGTAGGGCATAGCACCGTTTTTTCGAGCCTCTGTAAGCCTTGCTGTCAATTGATGTGCTAGCGAAATCGGGAGTGGCATCAATTCAGGAGTTTCGTCACAAGCATACCCAAACATCAATCCTTGGTCGCCTGCTCCTTGCTCTTTGCCATCACTTTCATCAACACCTTGTGCAATATCAGCAGATTGCTGGTCTAAAGCTATCAAAACTGCACAAGTATCGCAGTCAAATCCCATGGCTGAATTTGTGTAGCCAATCTCCTTGATTGTTTGCCTAACTACCCTTTGGAAATCCACTTGTGCAGTTGTTCTCACCTCTCCAGCAACGACAACCATACCCGTTGTAACCAGAGTTTCACACGCCACTCGACTATTGGGATCTTCCGTCAGCATTGCATCCAAAATCGCATCAGAGATATTGTCAGCAATTTTATCAGGGTGGCCTTCAGTCACACTTTCTGATGTGAAGAGGAGTTCTCGCATGTTAGGTTTAATTTAAGTTGGGTGATTAAGGAAGTAATTCCAGGTTCGAATCAGGTATTAGTGAGAATAAACGTAAAACATAATGGATTTGAAGTACGTAAAGCGTTACGCCTTGTCAAGTTTCCTGCAAATTTACGACAAGTTTAAAACTTCCTCGCTTATATTCACGTCGATCTAGGATTTCCAGATAGTGAGACGCAAGTTGATAAAGATTATCATCTTCAAGCAAAAAGTCATCCTGAGTACAAACTTGTAATAGTTGAGAAAAATATAAACGAGCATCGAAAAGATTGCGCTCCCTGTAGGCAAGCTCCCCTAAATGATACAGAGCCCTCGGCTGGTCTCCCTGAAGTTCCAAGCTTCTCCGTAAGGCCTCTTTCGCTTTAGGTAACCATTCTAGACTCAGATACAGCTTACCCGCTTCTAGAAGTAATCGTGCTTTTTCAACTGAGGTGATCTGAGATTGTTCTAACAATCGATCCAAATGATTGAGAAAAGTTTGAGGATTGCACTTCCTGTTGCTCAGACGTGGAAAATCCAAAAGTTGAAAAGCCTGCATTCGCTCAGCTTCTTCATCTGTCAACTTTAGCATCTTTGCTGTCAGCACTTCCGAAAACAAAGTGGATCGGAAGCGAGAATCCGTTCTGAACTCGAGTTGTTCATTGCAATTTTTGCAATTCAATTTATCAGGCATCCAAAGATCCTGATCTTGCAAGAGGCGTCTCTGCTCCACTAATTCAGCATCAATATATAGTTTTTGAATAGGGTAATGATATGCAGATTGGCACTTCTGGCAGAAGATTCTAACATGCGGAACAACTTCTTGGCGGAAAACAACCTCTTCATCCGAAGGCATCAGATTCTCTTTGCCATGGAGAAGACATAGTAAGCACAAAAGCTGGCGAACTGAATTTTCACCTTTTCGATAGTAACCCAGCAACTTTTCCAAAAATCGTTCGTCAGGCACCTTTTCAATCAAATTGAGTAGTTGATCAAAATGATGATGGATCAAAAGTGGGAAATGCTCTACTACCTGATCTATCAAAAGTGATGTTGGGTAGCGAATGAAGAGTTCCAAAGCGTAGTCCAAGTGCTCATGCTGGCGAGACCGAACCAAGTCAGGAAACCATTTTTCATAGATTGCTGTCAGTTGTTCCATCAATTCTGTAAGCCGATACTGCCAAGGTCTCGGAAGTATGAGTGGAAATGGGTAGAAGCGCTCGATTGAAGCCTCACCAGCCAAGCGTAAAAGAGCTTGTCGGGGATCTGCTGGAACGGGGCTCATCGAGGCTTCTGCAGCAAATTGTCGAAGCTCCTTTGGCTGCAATAACAAATCTCTGAGAAACATCCTCATCCAGTTTTCACGGAGCAAAGGAGACTGGTATAAGCGCAAGCTGGATGCCATGTGATCTCTTGATTTCTCCAAAAATTCTGTTTCACGTAGACTAAGCCAAGCAGAAACAGGCAAGCAGAGAAGAAGCAAGAATTCTTGGTCCTGAATCTTCAAGATTGTCGAATCCCAGTCAGTCGCAACGAGTTCCTTGAATTCCTGGAGACAGGGCCATTCTGGGGTCAACTCAGGATGATCCAATGAAAGGCACATTAGATCTTCCAATGCTTGCAATAGAGAAGTAATCTCTTGCTGTCGGCGAAGCAAATCCAAGCGAGCCAGCAACTCCGATAATTCAACGTCGATTTGCATCGACAAACCGTAAAGACACTCTGGGTAGAGTTCCTGGACAGACTTACCGAATTGCAATTGAGCTTGGAACCATCTGATCAACTCAGCACAATCGAAAATGCTGGCTAAATGCTGAAAAAATTGAGGGTCAGTGAAATGAACCCGGAAAAACCGATAATGACACATCAAGCGTTCAATCCGGTCGGAACCTTGAACGCTTTGGCAAAGATAACCAAACAAGCATAGTGCCTTCATGTGATTTTCACGTTGTTCCCAAAGTGCAGCCTCTAGTTCATCCCAAGTTTCTGTATCTAGGCTTTGCACAAGACACTTGATTGCACACTGAAGATCGGCTAAATGAAGTTCTTCAGATTTCCATAACTGACGGAACCATTGCGCCAGCGCAGGTTTGAATGCCGTATACTTTAATTCTACAAGTGCAATAGCACTGGAATGTTTCAGCGGCCCTTTGGAACGATTGAATAACCCAAAAATTGGAAAAGCAAACTGCTTAAGGTGATATCGCCCCACAAGATAAATTGCCGCTTCCCGGCTCTCAGCAATGTCTGATTCCAATAACAGATGAACAAAATCCGCTGCACGTTCTTGCCAACACTCAATCAGTTGATAAACAGCCCACATGCGGATCTGTCGTTGATCAGACTGCAATAGATCAAGAGTTTGCTCGAAACCTAAAACTTGAGGACCTTGCCACTGAATAAGTTCTTTACCAAATTGCTGAATATCGTCCTGCATTGCCATGTCGAATCCTGCAATTAGCGCTCTATATGTTCACATCCCATTCTGCCATCGGATTTGCCCCTTCTGTTCCTTCGCAGTTCGGAAAAATCGACCAAGTTTTCATAGAGAATACCTTGAGGCCGTTCTACTTGAAACTAGACGACGAATCCATGGTAACACTATCAACGACTTGGAATCACTCTATATTGGGGGTGGAACTCCATCTGTTCTTTCATCAACTGAAATTATTTTCCTGATGCAAGGCATCCGCCAGTCCTGGCCACTCTCAAAACAATGCCAAATATCACTAGAATGCAACCCAGAGGATATCCAACCCAATTACTTGGGGACACTGCTTCATTCGGGTGTAAATCGTCTGAGCATAGGCGTGCAGAGCTTTCAAGAAGAATTTCTAAAAAGCTTGGGGCGTAATCACACGGTAGAGCACCTTCGTCAGAACTTGATTGCTCTTAGAGATGTTGGTTGGACAAACGTCAATGTTGATTTGATGTTTGGCCTACCTAATCAAACCTTCGCACAATTTCAATTCGACGTAAACAAAGCACTTGAATGGGAGCCTACACACTTGTCATTCTATGCACTTGAATTGGTTGAACATACTCCTTACGGCAAAAGCGAAAGAATCCGAAAATCTTGGCAAGAAGCCCAGGAAATTACTACTGATATGTTTTTATGGGCTTCAAATTATCTAGAAGATAATGGGTGGGAGCATTACGAGGTTTCCAACTTTGCAAAGCCAAGATATCAGGGCAGAATGAACCAAATGGTTTGGAATGGTTCAGGATATCTGGGAGTTGGAGTAGGTGCTCACTCATATGATGGACAAAGCCGGTGGGGGAACCTACGATCCCTTCGCCAATATGTAGAATTGTTGAAAAAAAACTGCTGGCCTACATCTTTTTCAGAAACTCTAACACATAATCAGAAAGCAAACGAATTTCTGATGCTTCAATTAAGGCAAACAAAGGGACTATCGTTGAAGAAGTGGGAAGAAAATTTTGCTCCTAAAAATTGGCTAGGTACTCACTTTGATTTATTGAGAGTCTGGCAAAAAGAGGGATTGTTAAATTGGATGGACAATCGAATCGTGCTTACAAAAAAAGGTTTACTGGTTGCGGATGCTTTGACTGCCGAATTAAGTTTATAGTTTCTCAATAGATACAGGGCTGGCTTTTTTTATGTATTCAATGTTCTTTATCATGTCTTTTAGCGCCAATCTCTTTTTTGATCTTTCCGGAACAAATCGACTCAGAAAGCCACTTTTTAAAGGCCAACCAGACATGGCCAAAAAGAGCCCGAATGTGTTCAGCGAAATCTGCCGTAAAGATTTCCAGCCCACTTTGTCTGGCAATGGTTCTTCAGCAAAATCCGTATAAAATTTTCTGTGTTCAGCCTTGAAAATAACGGCGTTGAATGGTGTACCTAACTGAAAGGATGCCCAGTTGTTTTTCATTGAAAACCGATAGTTTGGTAGCCCTTGTTGCTTAATGAAGGTCAGGTTCCCCTGCCATTTATCCAACCAGAAACTATTTTCTAGGTAAAATTGAACAGCATTTCGCCAACGCCAGTCGGTTTCTAGTTCAATCCCCTGAAAACCGTTTCCAAACGCAACTGCTTCTGCCAAAGCCAGAACTTTCTTTCCAAGGCCAAAACCTCGAAATTTTGGCAACAAGTACAGACTGCCCGCAAAAAGCCGATTATCACCCATGTTTGGGCTACCTAAAGCTATAATCCCCGCCCGATCTGCAGATTCAATGATCCAAAAGTGTTGATATCTTCCACAAGCCCTGGGCTCCAGGAAGGATTCTGTCGGTAGCAAACATCGATTGCGCCAATATTTTCTCTCCTGATCACTCCACCCATTGGGATCTTCGTCAATCCCACAACGGTTTTCAACAAGAATTGCAAGATCATGATCAGCCCAGATTTGTGCTTCTTCTGGATCATCTACATCTAACTGTTCGAAGGTCTCGCCTATCGAAAAATTATCAATTTTGAGAGCATGGTTCTTAGTCATTTCTTAAAGAAGCCAATCAACAGGAAGTTGGCTTTGAATTTGGTGTTGAACTTTTTCTACTGGTTGTGAGGCGTCGATGGGCTCACAACGTTTTGGTTCTCGCTGCAACAATTCTCTGTAAGACAAATCTACTCTTTGGAAAAACTTTATTGATTCCAAATCCAGCCTTGAGAGGACCATCCCCCTATTGATTTCTCGTAGCCGCAAGCGCTTAAGAGCCATTTCCGGAGATAGAAGTAAAACGAGCGTTTTGTCAGGTTTGAAAGGTTGAATTTTCTCAAGGACAATTGAGTCAAGAAAGGTCAAATCCATATTGCGTCCACCACCCTGATAGGCAACGGTAGAATCATGAAATCGATCGCTAATCACCCATGTTCCTGCAGCAAGTGCAGGAACAACCTTTTCCTGTAGATGCTGGAGTCGGTCTGCCAAGTACAGTAATAGTTCGGTTTCAGGAATCATCTCTTGATTTTCAGGATTCTGTAATACTCGTCGGATTGATTTTCCGATTCTTGTCCCTCCCGGTTCGCGTGTCAGTTCTGCGCTGATCCCCCTTGCACTCAAAAACTCTCTAAGCAATTTGGCCTGAGTACTCTTTCCGCAACCGTCAATTCCTTCCAGAGTTATAAATCGAGCAGGAATCTTACACATTGCAAAACATTCTATTTTAATTGGATTGATTACTTTGGGAGCGAAGTAAAACTGAGAATAAAACGGCCGGAACTACTAGGATTCCAGCCTTTAACCAAATCTCTTGTCCCACAAAAACACTTAGGAACACACATGAAAAAAAGCCAATGATTGATATCCACTTTGGAAAGATTTGATTCTGCTCATCGAGCCGAAGTGCTGCCAGATTTGTGATTCCATAGTATATAAGGACAGTAACAGCACTTAACGACCATGTCATGAGAACATCACCCATCAAACATAGCGCAGCAATAACAACACCTGTGAAGAGGACAGCTAGTCTTGGGTTACTTTGAGCATCCAATTTAGCAAAAGCCCTTGGCAGATCATTTCTTCGCCCAAAAGCAAGATAGACTCTTGAAAGTCCAAGAATTAGATTCAATAAAACGCCGAGCATCGCGGTGATGGCACCCACCTGAACAAGTTTCTCTAGCCAAGGCTGGTTAAACGTCTGAACTATTACTTCTATGCGAAGTGTTTGGTTTAAACCGTCTCCAAGGCCTAAAACTTCAAATTCCTGATAATTTGTCAGGGCCCAGCCCACAGAGGCGTAAAGTAGCCAAGAAATCCCCAAAGTTGCGCAAATAGCCAATGGGATTGTTCTTCGAGGTTCTCTCACTTCTTCTCCCAGAGTAGCTATTCTACCGTAACCTGTGTATGCAACGAACAATAATGCTGTGCCTTCTAGTAACGCGTCCGGAGCTAACGTGACATCGAAAAAGCTAGAATCCGCTGTAACCTCCACAAAAGCGCTAAATAGAACAAAAGAAACTAATGATAATATCGTTATCAGGACGATAGCGATATTGAACTGATTCGATCGTCTTAGACCAAGCAATACCAAGCAAGTGACCAACAAAGAAAGAACAGCACTCCCAATTCGCAAAGCAAAATCATTAAGCTCCAGATTGATTGCAGCAGCCGAAAAACTCATGACTCCCAATGCAGCTGTAGCAGCGGAGGCACTTTTTGCGGTTAGAAATAACCAACCAGCAAATATGCCTACTAACGGGTGCAGGGTTCTGTAAGCATACTCATAGGTCCCACCACTGACAGGATAAGCAACTGCTAATTGGGCGCTGCTTAGTCCGTTGCAGGCCGCAAGAATTCCTGCACAAAGGAGAGTTAGCCCAATCCACTCTCCAACTTGACCAATTACCAATCCAATACTGACAAAAACTCCTGTCCCAAGAATCGATCCGAGGCCTAGAAAAATAGCTCCCAGAATACCAATCTCACGACGCATGACACTTGCATTTTCCATGGTTGCAATCGGTTAGAGCCCCAAGGTTTGGCGATGTTTCAATCTGATAAAGATGTCCGGACTCAACTTCCTCTCAGTCAAAACTTCTTTCAGTCGTTGTGATAGTTCCAGCAAAAATTCATTTGTGAGATTCAAGAAAGTTCACCAATGCATGCAAACATAAAATCTACTTTGAACGTCCTGATGAATTTGAACAGCTTCCTCTAGATTGACATGCATGTCTTGAATCAACCATCTCGGAGCATAAACCCCAATCGGAATTGAGGAAATATTAATACTCCCAAAGTCTTTACTAATGTCTTTAAAATCTTGAGGATAACCTGTGTCGACAAGAAAAAACATCTTTTGTTAGGGTGACTCTACTACCCAACAAGCCCAAAGCGTCTTGTAGATGTCAAATAGCCCTCTCAGACTCCAGTGCTAAATTAGTTCAGCACTTAACTGTCAATCACCCACTCTATGGATTTGCCACCAAACCACTTCTTCAAACCAAGTAGCACCAAAAAGAATGGTGAATTTGCCACCTGTTGTTCTACCAAAACGGATACAGTTTTCCGGTCTAAATGGTCGTAGTGCATGTGTAAAATAATGACTATGTCAATGACAGTAAGACCAAAAAGTGATGATCTTGGTGCTACTAATATCTCCGGCCCTGAAAATTTCCTAGTGATGCTCGTTGATTAAAATGGAGATCCGTAATCAAATTTATTTCCTGGTATGGCCAAAGGTATGTGGAGTGTCCGATCCATGATAGGTTTGGAACCGTTCAGTCTCCTTAGAGAAAATCGACATCTGGCTTAATCAATTTAAAATTAAAAGGATCCTGCTCTATCTGATTTTGATACTGGCGCCATAATGTAGAAAAAATTTAGTCACCATCCATGGTGAAAGTTAGTTATTTTAAAAACCATTTTTTGTGTGATGAAAATTTCGATTCTTGGCCATTCTTTAGAATCAATACAAGCACTCAAGGACATTAACAACGGGAGTGACAAAGCAGACAATTGTCGTTAGTAAAGCCTTTCAGAATTGAGGAAGGGTTGAAGGCTTTCATTACTTACAAATGTGTGAAAAATTCTTCGTTTGATTAGCTTAAGAGATTTGGGTAGGCATCCATGAGCAAATCGTCGTAAAGACGTGCTGCGTAGCGGTAGGAGGCTAGACAAGTAACCATAGCGGCATTGTCTGTACATAATTTAGGTGGAGGATACCAGAGTTCAATGCATTGCTTTTTCGCTTCCATTTCAAAAGCTTCTTTTAAAAACTTACTTGCCGCCAAGCCGCCAGAAACTGAAAGACGTTTCAAGTCGTAGGTGTCTAAAGCTTGGAAAGTTTTATAAATCAGGACACGGGCCAGACTTCTGAAGAAACAGGCCAATACTTCCGATTCATCTTGTTTTGCCTTTTCTGGCTCTTGTTCTTTAAACCTCAGAAGCGCTGTCTTTAGCCCACTGAATGAAAAATCAAAATCCGGTTCATGAATGCGAGGGCTTGGGAATTTGTAACTGCTTCCAGGATTTTCAACAGCACAAAGGTCTACAACGGGTCCTCCTGGCATGGGATAGCCAAACAGTTTGGCAACCTTGTCTACACACTCTCCCGCTGCATCATCTATACTTCGACCAACAATTTCGTAATCGAAGTGATCTCTTGCATGCATCAGAAGTGTGTGTCCCCCAGCAACTACAAGATGTAATATAGGATACTTGAAAGGTTGACCCGAGAGAACACCAGCATAGGGATGCGCTTCAACGTGGTTCAGACCAATAAGAGGAATCTTTAATGAGAACGATAGCGTTTTGGCCACCATCACTCCAACTAGAAGAGCTCCAAGTAGACCAGGCAAATTACTAACAGCAATGTAATCCAGCTCTTCTAACTTCACATCTGCTTTACGACATGCCTCGTCAATTAAAGCGTGAATCACTTCAAGGTGTTTTCGGGCTGCCCGCTCTGGAACAACACCCCCAAATTCTGCATGGTCCCGATATTGTGATAATGTTAGGTTTGCCAAAATTTCTTGGTGCCCTCGCAGGATTGCTACTGATGTATCATCAAATGTTGTATCAATCCCAAGTCCCAAGCCATCTTTAATCAAATTTATTCCCAGAAGCGTGTTTTTAAACTAGAGCAATACGTGAATATCATAAAATGCATGAGTATAGGCAGTCACTGCAAACCCACGAACAAAATAAAGTACTGTGAACAATAGACCAGCTACCCAGCGAAACAGGAAGCTATGCAAATCAAAGTCATCTCCCAAACTTCCTACATAATGAGCTAAGGCAAAGAGAAATGAGGCGGAAAGGATCGCAATCACGGCTGTCAAAACTGTACTCCGCAAAATGGGGTGCAACCCGAAAAACAAGCCATTCAAAAGCAGTACTCGGAAAACAAATTCTTCGTATAGCCCTGCACCAATTGAAAGGGCGAGTTTTTGAGCTGTCTGGTTACCAATCAAGAGATCTAAAACACTGGAGTATAAGAGTAGGTTCACCAAAACTCCTAGGACCATGCTGTAAATGAAAGCCTCTAGAAGTAGAATCCCAGCTTGATTGAGTGACAAGCTCATCTCAGGTCTTTTTAATCGAAGCCAGACAAGAGTACCAACAAGGATACCTATCAGCACAAAGGTCACGTGTTGTGGCCGAATTTCAAAAGCCTGGAACACGTATCGTACCCAAACATCCATTGCGTTCCGGATCTGCCAGACTCCTCCAGTGTCGCTCAAAATTAATAAAATCTCGTAGCAAATCAATAGGGGTAACGCTAGAAGTACGGAGGCATAGGGGCTTCTAGTCGCTTCCCAGTAGGAAGGCATCATAATGCTTTAGACTAGATTCTTGTGATTTGGACGGAGTTGATGAAATTTAAGCGGCGTAATTCAAAGGCGCGATCTTCTGCCTTATTTTTGGGAACCTTGCCTACGCGGACTCTGTAGAGAACATCGTTATCCTGATTTATGTGCGTATGAATATACGCATCGGGAAAACCTTTCTCACGCAGTTGATTGAGCACATCCTCTGCATTTTTTCGCAATTTTGAAGAAAACACTTGAACCGTGTAATTTGAACTTGGTTCTGAAAGGCGGGCTTGATCAGTTGAATCCATTGTTTCTTCATTGGCCGACTTCAACTTTAGATCTGGAGTTGCTACTGCAGGAGGCTGCAAAACGTCCGTCGGGCGAGGAGAATTCTTGAGTGTGTTGGCTGCAGAACTGAGAGCTTCCGTACGTTGCTGTAGACTGTCTAATCTTGGTAAATCGAGATTTATTTGATCTTCTTGGGGTCCACTCAGTTCAAAAAAACGAAGATCTTCTTTTTTAAGATCGGGTGCTTCTGGACGATTTGTTTCCCGAGAAGCAATGCTTGTCTCCGGTAACTGGCGCATGCTTTGCCCCGTGATGATACCCATGTAGAAGCTGACGACTAAGCTGAACCCGCTAATCACCAAAATCGTTATTACAACCGGGTAGGAAAGTTTCAGCAGAAACATTGCTTTTTGTTTAGCCATGAAGATTCCGTTAAGTGGCAATCCAGCGGCCCCGTAGGGTAGGGAAATTAAGTTCTTGCTGGAGCATTTCCAAAAAATCTTTGCGCTTCATCTCCTCGGCTCCCAAGCTCAGGAGATGATCAGTCGTGACCTGACAATCTATGAATCGCAAACCTTGTTCCATTGCAAACTCAGATAGTGAAACCAAGGCCACTTTTGATGCATTACTTCTTTTGCTAAACATTGACTCACCAAAAAAACAATGTCCAAGGGAAATCCCATAGAGTCCCCCTACCAATATATCTTCCTCCCAAACTTCAATAGAATGGGCAAATCCTTGCTCATGCAACCGGATGTAAGCACGTTTCATTGCCCCCGTGATCCAAGTGCCCTCAAAGGCCCGAGTGGTAGCACACTGGTCAATCACTTCAGCAAAGTGAGTGTCATATTGCACCTGATGGGGTCTGTTACGAAGCACTTTTGCTAAACTCCGAGTAATATGAATCTTGTCAGGAAACAGAACAAGTCTTGGATCAGGACTCCACCAAAGTAGCGGCTGTCCCTCTTCATACCACGGGAAAATTCCTTGTTGATAGGCCATCAGAATCCGATCACTCGAAAGGTCTCCACCCACTGCCAACAAGCCGCTGGGTTCTGCCTCATCAGGTGAAGGAAATTGTAAAATATTCGGATGAAGTTGGTAGATTGGCATCGATGGTCAGCTAGAGACTTCCGTCACAACATAAATTACTTTTAAATGGCATCCACGTCTCAGATAGAAAACGGAAGCAATCTAACCAAGTGGGGAATCCTCGGGGCAGGAGCCATGGGCTGGCTTTGGACTTATTACCTTCAGCGAGCAAAAATAGACACTTTACTCCTGCAGCGCCAAAATACCAGTTATCGAGAATGTATAATTCAAGAAGATAATATTTTTGAAAATTGTAGAACCTCTGCAATGAAATCAGATAATCCCTTTTTACCCACTATAGAAGCCCTGATCGTCTCTACCAAAGCCTATTCTGTAAGGAATGCTCTTCTACCAATTCAGGAAAGGTTGATTTCAAAGCAAACCCCGATAATTCTATTACAAAACGGTCTTGGTGTATTTGAGGAAGTTCGCGAACTTTTCCCTAAACAACCTATTCTCATTCTATCAACAAGCAATGGTGCATACTTGCAAGAGTCCAAACTTCTAAAGCTAACTGGAACCGGATCCAGTTACCTTGGCACCTTGGACAACTCAGTCCCAAAGCCATTGAAAAACATACTTTTCAACAGACTCAAAGCAACAGGATTACCTATTTTACTAACTGACAACTTCCTGAAAAAACTTTGGGAAAAACTTCTTGTCAATTGTTCCATTAACAGTCTTTCAGCTTTATGGTTGTGTCGGAATGGAGAATTACTTGATAATCCAAATTCTAAGGGTATTTGGAAGAGGATTGTCTTGGAAGGAGTTGAGGTGATGAGACAAGAATTGCATCAAGAAGTTGACTCATTAGAAATTCTCTCATTGATTGATCAAGTCGCCTACAAAACCAGTGCGAATTACTCCTCTATGTGCGAGGATCGAAGAAAAAACAGGCCTAATGAAGTGGATTATATTCTGGGTTACGTGGTCAGAAAAGCCCACCAACAACACCTCTCTGTTCCGACCCTGGAAACATTGGCGGATCTCCTAAAATTTCCTGAAAATTCCTCATAACCACCAACACAAAATTGAGCTAATAGTATGGCTACTGGATTCTACACTAATCCAATCTACTCAGAACACGACACAGGCGATCATCCTGAAAATGCTGACCGCCTTCGAGCAATAGATAAGCGTCTGCGTTACAGCGGTCTCCTAAATGAATTAGAGATGCGGCCCGGATGCACAGCGGAACTAGAAGAAATCCAACTGCTACACTCCAAGAAGTACATCGATTCCATCAGGGAAGCAGCGGAACTGGGTAGAGGGATATTTGGAACCCCAGATTGTATCATTTCCCCTGGAACCTTCGGTGCAGCCTTACATGCAGTTGGAGCAGTTCTCGATAGTGTCATCCAAGTTGCTGATAACAAATTAGATAATGCGTTTTGTGCAGTTCGCCCTCCTGGACATCATGCTGAACATGACGCAGCGATGGGTTTTTGTTTCTTAAATAATGTAGCAATTGCCGCAAAATTTCTGCAAAAAAATTTGGGATATCAGAAAATCCTTATCTTTGATTTTGATGTACATCACGGTAACGGCACTCAGCATCTCTTTGAGAAAAGCGAAAAGGTTCTTTATGCAAGTACACATCAAGATCCCAGAACTTGTTATCCTGGAACTGGTTTCGCACATGAAACGGGCTTTGAATCGGGCAAAGGATTCACATTAAATTTTCCTCTACCTCCCGGTACAACAGATGATAAATATTTAGAGCTTTTCCAGAATAAAATTATTCCTCAATTCGAGGATTACAAGCCTGATTTTATACTTCTTTCTGCCGGTTTTGATGGGCATACTCGTGACCCGCTAGCAATGCTAGACTTGACCGAAAATTGCTATCACGAAATTACAAAACAAATGAGAACTCTCGCTGAAAAATTTGCATCTGGTCGCCTCGTAAGCTTGCTTGAAGGGGGTTATGATCTGGAAGCTTTGGCATTAAGTGTAGAAGCACATATTCAGGCACTTCTACACTGATGGAAGATTTTCAAGCTTTGCAAGACTTTGAAAAGTTAAATATCAACTGGTTCCCAGGACACATGCGCAAAGCGTTGCGTGGTGTAGGAGATCAAATTAAAAGAGTTGACGTTGTCATCGAGTTGAGAGACGCCAGGCTCCCTATCACTTCACGAAATCCTGACTTACAACATCTTCTGAACAACAAACCTTCTTTGATTCTGTTTAATAAATCTAGTTTGGCTGATCCCAATCAAATCAAAAAGTGGGAATCAAAATTAAAAAATGAATCTACTAAGCCATTTTTATTTGTGGATGTGAAAGAGAGAAGAGGACTCAGCCAAATCATTCCCATTTCCATTAGACTAGTGCGATCACGTTGGGAAAATTTGAAACGAAGAGGCATACGTCCCCCTGTTTTAAGACTGATGGTTATCGGTATACCCAACGTGGGTAAATCTAGTCTGATAAATGCTCTGGCTCGTCGTGGGGCTACTCAAACTGGTCCCAAACCAGGAGTGACTAGACATCAGGAGTGGATTGTTCTCGGCCAAAATGCTGAATTGCTTGATACTCCAGGAATTCTCTGGCCTAAAATTCAAAATACCATTGACGGATTGAACCTAACTCTCATTGGAAGCATCAGAGATGAAATCGTTGGTGCGGAGAGTTTATCCAACTATCTGATTCAACTGGGTAAAATACATTTTCCCGAAAAATTCTCAGAACGATATAGCATCAGGGGCTGTGAGTCACAAAGTTCTCAGGAAATTCTTCATCAAATCGCAAAAAAACGAGGTTTTTTTCGTACAGGGGGGCACGCGGATATTCAGAGAGTCTCAGAGATGCTTCTCTACGACTTTCGCGAAGGACTCTTTGGACCAATTAACTTTGATCAATTGTAGTCCAAAATATTAAACTTACTCCGCTAACTCTTGAAAGCAAGCGATTTATATAAATATCTGCCCATTTCTTTTGCCAACTATGAAACAAACTAAAACTACTGCGATTCTCGGCGCAGATTAGATGTCTGCTCCAATAAATTTAAAACACAAGTTGCTGCATAAAGCTTTCATCCACTGCAGCTCTATTAAATTTTACCGGACCAGATCCATCTCTAGCCTGAAATATCAAAATATCATTTGCCCAGATCAACAATCAGGAATCTAACTGTTCCAAATCTCTAGATGACGGTAGATTCAAAACCAAGTATCCGTCTACAAAGAGTACTATCGGAATCTCCAAGATATAATCTTTTTGGGCAATTTGGAGATCTGTACTAATCCAGTTCAGTTGATGAGATCTTGAATAAGCAAAATTAAAAAGTAGTTTCGTCCAAGAACCATCTATCCAAATCCAATGACTCAGACTCGTTTCAACTCACTCTCTATCCTCATCAACATTCTAAATGAACAAAGGTGTTAAATCATGAGTTTCTCACTTATGATATGCCAATTCTGCTACGTCTAGTTGATTGAAAGTAGAACTTAAATACTGATTTCTAGCTGGGAAACCGTTTGATAATATAGACCAGACAGCAAATTTGTTCCTTCATCTTCTTCGTTGGCTAAAGCTTGCAAATTTAGGTATTCTACAGAGTTGCCGTAAAGAATATCCTGGGCAGGTGTTTTATTGAATCCAACCTTAGCTGCGTAACAACCTGCACTTCCTGATAAATCTTTAGATGATCTAGTAAGATTTTTTTATGAATTTTCTTTGAATTTCATCTTGATATGTCCGCGCAACCAAGGTTAATAGAAAATCCCTAGGATTGTTTAATAATTTTTAAAAAATTTTAGGAAACTAGGCAATTAGACTGGAGAAAAGTTCGATTTGGGTAGCCTGCTCATTTTCATGAAATGGAAATTTCAGTTGCTCAAGAGATGGATGATTTCTCCGAGCAAATCCCTTCTCAGTAATTTCTTTTTCAAGAATTTTAATTTTTGTGTGTAGTGCTTCTGCGGACTTGAACCAGTTATATTTCGAATAAATATTGGTTCCCACTTGCCCAGTCTGAATGCTCAGACGCCATTGTTGCAGACCCCTCCTTACCTGCTGGCCCCATGCCAGCTTACAGAAGCGACGCGGACCGATCGTTGGCTTAGTTTCGTAATAGAGAAACATAAAAAAGCTCGGAAAGTCATCTTTTTTTTTGGCAGTATCCGTAACACCAGAATCCGAATCGCAGGAATTCTGCAGCTATTAAGGGTACAAACAAAATCAGTGCCTGAAGATCCGATGACTTTTCGTTAAGAAATAAGTGAGTAGCAGCCAGTATCACTGCAAAATAGACCAAACGATGTAAGTTTTTCCAACGATTCGCACCGAGTTTCCTCACCATTACATTGCTACTAGTCAAGGCTAATAGCAAAAGGATTAGAAAAGCTAGAAACCCTGTAAGTAAATAGACTCTTTGAAGATCTTTCCATAAAATCTCCCACTCAGGATTATCCAGAACGTGGAGTGTAAAGTGTAGGGCTGCATAAAAAGCAGATGCTAGCCCAATATTTCTTCGATGGGATTGCATCCGCTTGATCCAACTAAACCCACTACGCTTCCCAAGCCAAATTCTTAATGGAGAAAGCCACAAAACACCCACTAAAAAATAAACAGCCCAATCTCCTGTCGCATGAACTAGGTATTCTACAGGGTTTGCACTATCAACAACTTGAGTTCCCATCCAAATCAACGGGAAAAAACAGGCAATCCACAAAAGCTTGTTGTTTGCTCGCGAAAGTTTGTACGACAAATCAAGATTTCAGCATATATTTTTTGATTAGGACTTTAGATTCACGCCTAGATTTAGAATTTGCCTTGACTCAACAAGAATGGCTGGTTAATTTTTTTGAGTCTTCGGACTTTTTTAAACAAGTTCGTTGACCTAGGGAGGAGTTCGTAGCCCCCAATTGGTGGGGGCTACAGTCCTAGGCCATCAACAACACCTAAAATCACATTCCTGACTTAGTCCAGTCTGCAAGATCGTCCCTGAGCCCCTCCAAAATGCTTGCTTTGAGAGGCGTATCTAAAGCTAGCCTCAAAAATTCTTCGTCACGATTCCACTGATCCATCTCTCCCCGGTGTGCGAAAACGACGATTTCATCTGTATCAACAATGCCCACGCTGATACCTGCTGTTCCGATTTGAGTCCATAATAGAGTATCATCAACCTTTTGCATTTCACCTGTACTTTCATGAACAAGCTGGAGTACTTGAATCAATGTCTGATCACGTGTCGCTCCTTCCAATGAGTCCAAAGCATCTTTGATTTGTTTGCGAGATGCTTCTAGGTCTATCTCATCAGATAGATGAGCACTCCACAGCTCTTGTGCGCCTCCCGCTGAAGCATATCGCAGAGTTAACCAAGCCTGCTCTAGCCCAGCAAGGCTTCGAACATCTTCAAACTGTACAAGAATATCCAGTACTCTTTCAATTCCGTAATCTAAGGTCTCTAACTCCTTACGCCAGACTCCTTGGCGTTCAGTTGCCTCAAAATTTTGCTCAGTTTGAAGTAAACTAAACAATTGCTGGAATCTGTCTCTTTGAAAGCGTCTCAAGCCAAATTGATAAGTCTCACCTTCATGTAATTCTGTCAAAACTTTTTTAACATATTCGGCTTGTTCTTTTTTTACATGAAACTGGGATGCTTCCCAGTGCTCTTCTGGCTTGTAGTGATGCTCCATATATTCTGGAATTGAGATCCGAAACATAGGGGATGCTCCAAGATCACTACCCGAAGGTACAATCCAGCCCTGCTTATACATAATCTCCAACAAAGCTCTCTCAACTGCTGCAAGTTGTTCTGCGCTTAATTCGAAAATGGATTGTACCATGACAATTAAATTGATGTTGAATTGTTTAACAGATCGATTTTATTGTTTTCCAAGACTCCTAATTTATTTGTCTTGTTTTAATTTGATGAGGCATTTCTTCAAACTAAGTCACTTGCATACTAAAAGCTAGTTTTCCCAAAACTCTCAGCCCAAGCAACTCTCATACTATCAAAGAAAATTCTAAATTTATCTCAATCACGATTTAAAGACGAAGTATTGACCAAACTCTCCATAGGTTCTGTTGAAAGCAGTTGAAAAAGAGGTGGGACAGAAAGTGATTGCTGGATTGAGATGGGGTCATTCAATTGCTGAAACTGACGCAAGGTTCTCTGGTAAGCTACCTGGTCGTTAAGCTGGCGGTAAACTGCTGCAAGCCGATCCAAAAAAATTGATTGAAATGGAGATTCAGCTTTTAAAGCGTTCTCCAGAATCACTTTTGCTTCGTTGTACTGCCTAGTTACTAGGTAAGAAGAGCTCAGTGCTTCAATTAAATAAAATTGGCGTGGGTATCTCTCAAGCCCGCGAATTAAAACTTCTTGAGCTGCTTGTTCTTGTCCACGATATCGTTTGATATCTGCTACAAGACGATGAGCTAAACCTTGAGATTCCTCTCTGGCAAGAAAGTCTTCAGACAATTTCAGCGCTTGTTCGGTCTGATCTAATTGCAGCAAGGCCATTGATTGTAGATACACACTTTCCCAATGAGTGGGAGAATCTTTTAACAAGTCCTCGGTGTAGGAGAGAGCAAGTGGATACTTTCTCTGCAGGTACAAAACTCGAGCTAAGGAAAATCTTAGCGTGAAGGTTTCTTTAACTACTAACGCCTGTCGAAGCAGTATCTCTGCTTTGTCGTACTTCCCTTGGGTGACTAGTAAATCAGCTTGCAGGGTCAACAAGTAAACATTAGTAGCATCTTGCTGCTTCAATTTCTCGATGATTCGCTCTACCTGTTGCATTTCCCCTCGCATTAATTTTCGTCTCGCATTCAGCAGTTGGTAGGGCAAAGGACGATCATCTAATTCAAGCGCTCTTGCTAGCGCAATATCACCTCGCAAGTAATCTCTTCTTTGAAATAGTAATGATGCTCTGAGATAATACAAATCTGCACGTTGGTTTTGAATTTCAAGGGCCTTCTCTATTAATTCCAAAGCATCCTGGTACTCGCCAACTTGAAGGCTTAATTGCGCCCGGCCCAACAGAGCTTCCACGTTCGTGGGATCTCTCCTAAGTAGATCTTCAAGAACTTGATTTGCGGTTGCTTGTCTACCTTGTTTGCTAAGAAGAAGAGCGTAAATGAGTTGATCCTCTGGTTCCAACTTTCCCATCCGAGCCAACTCTTTGATTCTTGACAGCGCATCATCTGAATTTTGTTGAAGGTAGAAAAGCCGAAGTTGCTCTCGGAGGACTTCAACCCATTGAGGGTCCTGGGCCAGAAGTTCTGTAGCCAATACACTTGCAGGATAATAGTTTCCTTGGGCAACAAAGATTCTCAATCTCAGAAGTTGAACATCTTTGTTTGATGGTTCCAAAACGAGTAGATTTTCCACCGCCTCAAGTGCAGATTCATAGTTTTGACGTTTTATTTGAATGCGAGCCAAATGGAAATAAGCTTCAACGTAATTTCCATCACGTTGAAGTACCTCATCCAATGATACTACAGCCTTTCCGTATTCACGAATCTGCTCATAACCAAGTGCTAAATTCAAGTAAAGAGAAAGCCGATCTGGATCTACTTGTAGAGCAGCATTCCATTCTTTAATAGCATCAGCATAACGTTCCTTCGCGTAGAGTACCTTGCCCAATAATTCAAGGTATTCAGCGTTAAGAGGTGAACCCTGAACTGCAACTCTAACTGCTCCTTCTGCTTGCTCATTTTCACGAAGAAACAAACGTCCACGAGCCAATTCAAACGCTGCATCTAAATTATTTTTGTCATCATTAAATCTTTCTTCCTGCTGCTCGATAAAAGAGTCAACATTTGCCCGGTTTAAAGGTTGCCGCAATAGGGGCAAATTCGGATTTGTGCACCCATTAAATGCAATCAAGAGACAAAAATAAATCAATAAATAATGCAAAAACTTACTGTGCATAAGTGATTTTCATTGAAGGCAAACTTTCATTTCCTGATCTATCAATCCAGCGAACATGATAGTAACCAGGATTTGATCTTAGTTCTGGAACCAAAGCAAAACTCTCTTTAATTGGCTGTAAATTCAAAGGAGTCTCCGGCCATCGACGTCCATCCTCACTACGATAGATATTGACTCGATAATACATTTGATTATGAGCAAGAAAATTGTCGTTCTGCCATCTAAATTCAACATTTTCAGAAAGGGGCTGCCAAACCATTTTGATTAACCTGACATCTTTTAAATCTTTGGAGAGCATGTGGTTTTGTTCCAATAAGGAGTCTAGATTTGTAGACAAATTTTTTGGATGAACCTCTTCAATATTTAATTCGGGCACTCGAATGAAATTAGTGGGTAACCCGGCACTTACATAGTCAGATACTGAGATCAAATTGTTCGTAGGAATAAATACATGTCGAATTTTAAAAAGCGTAACTTGCTGAGGATTAACAGATAGCGGCGGAAAAAAGTAGAAAAGATTCCCTTCACGTTCTAATTGTGGGGAATTGAAATCAAGCACGTATCTTGTCCCAACTCGCAATTCACAGCGAGAACATGGTTCTTCTCTAGTCAGAGTATCTATTTCAAAGCGATGATTCTCAAGCTTGCCCTCACTAGCCAATTCCTTCAGCAGTTCTGGTTCAATTAACTGCCAAGATAGTCGGAGACTTTCTCCTCTAAATATTGCCCTGGGATTTTGAAATGTCTTAAGTTGAGGCTTTTCCGGGTCTGGCTGTGGTAATGTGCGATAGCCACATGCAATCAAGGAAAAAAGGATCAAGCTCAAGAAGACACTTCGACAAGTTCTACTGAATTGAATTGTTTCCTGATGTTCACCAACACCGAGGAGCATAGCCACTCTGCGATTTGACTGATCTTCCTGCAAGCGATCTTAGTTTAGAGTTTCTAAGTGGGAAAATTAGGCAGGGATGGAGGGCGCAAGGGGATTCTATCTATTTTGGATAATTTTAAAAAAACATTAGAAGTATTGATCTTGATCTCTGAATCACCATCGCCATTTTTCTGGAGCAAGTCCATTTGCCTTACCAATAATTTAGTTGAAACGAGTTTGATATTATTTCGCAGAAAAGACAAAGGAAAGACCTCTTTTACTTTTCTGTTAAAAACTCAAGCAGGAGCTATTGGTTAATTAATATTAAATTTAAGTTCGAAGCGACTCCTTTCCAAGAACTTTCTGTTTTTTGCAAACTATTCTTATTGTTATCAGTAAGCCGGAAAAACCTGAGGCCAATCGGAGTGGGACGTACCTGATAAAGCGCATGAGCAGCCCCCCAAATATCACTGATTCATTGAAACAGGATTTACCAATAATTTAGTCTAGCTTTTCAACCTCCTTCAATATACCAATTTCAACAGATGAATTTAATGTACTGGATTTTTCCAGCGCCTTGACAAAAGCATGAACAGCAGCGCAGGAACGAAGACTGTGTATTATGGGGTCAATCCACAATTCATCTTTCTATTGCTCCATAACAATTCTAGCGATTGCCATTTTCGAAAGATCAAACGGCGCTGAAAACCAATATCCTATTACGTATTTTCCTGCGTTTTCAATGAACAAATGCGATTTTACGCCATCTCCAGAAATATAATATGTGCAATTTTTTTCTTTTCGGACCTCAGTATCGAATTTTGTAACTTCTAGATGGTAACCGCTGAAAAAATTCTGCAGAGCCATGGTAATATTGGAACTTTTCACTTATTCGGCGCTGGGCTTTCCGATTAAATGAGAGTAATTCTCTGCCCCATATTGAGTAGGTTAAAGACGAGCCCTTTGACCCTATTTTTTTTGAGACTATCTCCAACACGAGCGGCAATTTCTTTTCTGTATCTGCCTTAGTCAAAAATCACGGCAATTTTTTATTTACAAAGCATTTGCAGCTAACTCTACTTGCGGAAGAGCTTAGGAGGCGTTATAACCAATTATTCTGAAGAAATTGGGAATTTTAAATCATTTATTAGGCTTGGAGTGGTTGAAATAGCAGGTATCAATGCAATGTTTTTATTTTAGTAGTTTGAATTATTACTCACCCTGATCGTTGCAGATGTGTTCAATCTCTGCAATCTCATTTTCTGCTATTGTTTCCTCAGCTACTAAAAACCCTTAGCTTAATCACAGGTGTCGTCTTGCGAAACAATCTCAAGCTGTAGTTCAAAAATCTGGCAGCGTTGAAACACATGACTGCTAAAATCACTCCACTTTTTTTAGAAATATCATAGTTTGACATCTCTCCAGTTTAGAGGCCAAATCC
>MDTD01165382.1_pt1 | contig 28319 bp, 28 predicted proteins | sample 811221 | NCBI WGS metagenome assembly MDTD01 (sample SAMN05326646, study PRJNA326480) | marine metagenome | isolation source: seawater | place: Pacific Ocean: South West | collected 2011 | reverse complement strand
TGAATCAGCTGAACACCATCGGCATACGGAACGGCAGATGACACGTTCACGTCTTGATAAGCATTCAAAGCTTTGGCATGTCTTTTCATTTTGTGGAACTCCTCGTGTTTTACTTCTAGTACTGATGTAACCGATGTAGTATTTATATCGTCTAGAGCGAGGATTTCTTTAGGAAATAAACCAATTAAATTTTATCAAGCGACAAATATATAACGTGCTTAAAATGTAGGGCAAGATTTATAGTTACTACTGAGGCATAACTCAGCTAGTTGTGACGCTTTAGCTATTTCTTCTTCAGTTAGCTGAAGCTTCGATAGGTCGCCGATATCCGAGCTATCTTCTCTACCATTGCGTCTGGCTACTTCACTCCAGGCCAAGGCTTTCAGTGGGTCAGGCTCCCCCAGGTCCCCGGCTTGTAGCATAAAAGCGTACATAAATTGCGCATTGGCATAACCCTGTTTTGCCGACTCGAGGTACCAGACTTTGGCAAACTTATAATTCATGGTTACCCCTTGCCCTTGATGGTAAGCCAGTGCAAGCATATATTGTGCATCAGGCAGCTTTTGGGCTGTAGCTAACTTAAACCATTTGACTGCTTCTCGGTAGTTTTTCTTGACGCCATATCCTTCATAGTACAGCATTCCGATATTGTGTTGAGCTTCAGCCAGCCCTTGCTCAGCCGCTTTTTTGTACCAGCTCATAGCTTTTGGATAGTCTTGAGCCACGCCAAATCCTTCCTCATATAAATGGCCTACATTGTTTTGTGCTTCAGCAACGCCTTCATCGGCCATTCTGATCCAGGCCCGCATAGCTGTGGCGTAATGACCCCGCTTTAGTGCAGCGAGGCCAGCATCAAAACGATTGTCTTGGGCCCAAGTTGAGTTCAGAAAAAATAGGGCTAAAAAGATAGTGTAATAAGGTCTCAACATAACAACCCAATATTTATAGTAAACCTAGTCTCGCTCAATAGTGCGTGCCTCACTTTGCACATCTATCACTGCTTGAAACAATTCACCCTCAGCTATGCTGCCAATGAGACGATTTGAACTTTTCTCAACCACTGGGAGACTTTCACCGACAAATTGACTAACCTTTATCATTGCCTCGTTAAGTGATTCATCACCATAAAGGGTGATTGGTGTTTTATCCATGAACTCTCCTACGTTGCCATCCTGACAGGCTATTGCTTGGTAGATGTTCAGTTTACCTAAGAGCGAGCCTTCCGCATTAACGATGTATGCCTCGGTATGACCTCTGTTTTCCATTTCGTCTCGAACCTTGTTTCCATTGTCGGAAGGGTCAGCTCGAACATAATCTTGAGAAGCAAATGGAGCAAGCGCCTGTTGCTCTAGGGCAATAGCCTCCCGACCTTTCAAGAGGTCTACACCCCGATCCAGAAGTTGGCGATCGAAGAAGGAGTGTCCAAAAAGACGGTGGGTTATCAAGGTGCAGATCATCACAGCGATCATGGCGGCGACCGCATATTCATACGATTGAGATAGTTCCAAAACAATTAAAACGGCACTTAGAGGGGCTCCAATAACTGAAGAACTTACCGCGGCCATTGCTGCTACGCTGATGACTGACCCTGCAGCACTAAAGCCAAGTGGTGCGATCAACTGGGCGGAAAGTGCGCCAGCCGCAACGCCTATAAATAGTGCCGGTGAGAATACTCCCCCGAATACGCCAAAGCCAATACATGCTGATGTCATTAGAATTTTTGCCACTAAAACGGTTGCTAAAAGCGGCACTAAGAACTCTCCAGAAATCATGGCATTGACACTATCAATTCCAAGGCCCAGTGCCTGAGGTACAAATATTCCAATTACGCCGCAAATAGTGGCACCTATAAAAGGAACGGCTATGGGGGCCACACTCATAGATGCAGCGGTTGCAGTGGCATGACGCAGAGACCACATAAAAGCGATTGCAACAGCCGCAAATACAGGAGAGAGGATTACTAGTAACGGAACTACTTCAGCGAGTGCCGGGGCGGCTGATGTTATTTGAAACGTGAGCGTCTGCGGAAAAAGATAATTTCCCAAACTACTTGCCGTTATTGATGCGACAGTAATCGGCGCAATTGCCCGAACTGAGAAATGTCTAAGAATTGCTTCATGCGCAAAAATGATACCCGCAATTGGTGCATTAAACCCTGCTGAAATTGCAGCTGCCACACCGCACCCAAGGTATACTTCTCGAGGTAGCCTTGAGAATCCAGCGCGTTTTCGCAGCTGCAGCTTAGAAATTACTACGCCCATAGTTGCGCCAAAGTGAACAATTGGGCCATATTGTCCGACCGATGCGCCTCCGCAAAGGGAGGTAAATGCTGCAAGCGTTGACGCAAAACCTTGTTTTACATCCAGTGGTGAGTCTGGTTGATGTGCAGCATACATGGAGTCTGCGGGACCTGCCCATTTTTGGATATTAAAAACCTTTTTAATGCAAATCATGCCAGCTGCAGCAACCCACAAAAAAACAAGGCTTGACATGGATAGATCGAATCCACCAAAGTTAATATTCAGAATGTCTGAATTTATGCGCTGCTGGCTGACCGACTTGACTGCGATTACAAACAAATTGGAGACTACAGACATTATCGAGCCAACTAATCCCCCCACAAAAAAGATTACAAGTACCTCGACAAAAGCATCTTTGACTTGTTTCATGATGAAGCCTTTTTATTTATTAAGATTTTTGCAAGGAAACCGACTCATGTAAAAACAACAAATGTAAATCGGACTCAAGCCTCGTGTCTAGTGTAGCAGAAGGCAATGCTTGTGAAAATTTGTTCTTGAGCGATGATTTACAAATTTGTGTTCTTGAAGGCGGCGTTTATTCTCACTAGAATAAAGACTTATGTTGTGTTATTAAAGTGCTATAACGTATGTTAATTCTTTGTTGTAAGCGCACCATGACTGTTATTAGGTATCCTGCAGCCGGAAATGTGGGCTTTACGTAGCTTTTTGAGTATAGCTTAGATGCAAAATCTAAAAAAAATTGTGGGACATAGCGCGGACATTAATGAACTCCGTGGTCTAATTAAGGTTGTGGGCCCAAGTGATGCTACAGCTCTTATTTTAGGAGAAAGTGGCACCGGTAAAGAACTCGTGGCAAGAGCTCTTCATGATTGCTCGGATCGTTCCGCCGAACCTTTTATTCCAGTAAACTGCGGTGCAATTCCTCGAGAATTGTTAGAGAGTGAACTATTTGGGCATCGAAAAGGAGCTTTCACCGGGGCGATATCAGACCGGAAAGGTCGTTTTGAGTTGGCTAGTGGCGGTACGCTCTTCTTAGATGAGATCGGCGATATGTCAATGGATCTTCAGGTCAAACTCCTGCGGGTTCTGCAAGAACGGGTAATCGATCCAGTCGGAACCACCCAGAGTATGGCAATTGATGTGCGTGTTATTGCAGCAACTCACAAAAATATAGAGGAATTGATCTCCAAGGGTGAATTTCGGGAAGACCTGTATTACCGCCTGAACGTCATGCCCATAGAAATCCAGCCTTTGCAACATCGTAAAGAGGATATTATGCCTCTTATAGAACACTTCGCTTTAATGCACGTTAAGCGAAAGCAGCAGCCCATCACGTTTGCCACTGCGTCAATGGACCTCTTTATGCGTTATAGTTGGCCCGGCAACGTCAGGGAACTATCAAACCTGGTTAACAGATATTCAGCACTGTATCCCGGACAAACTGTTGATTTCCGTAACGTACCCCAGAGTATGTTGCCACCGGGCATAAGAATGCTGGCTAATGAAGGGTCGGAAGGATCAGAATTGGAGGGCCTAGCCAGTGGTCAGGGAACATTTAATTTCGACGGGCAGGGGGAGCTTGAAAAACAACCGCCGCGACTGAATGGAGCATACAACACCCAAACTGTGGAGAGCGATACGGGAGAAATGTTTGACGAGACGATGCAGACTATCGCTTTGGCTCAAAATTGGGATTCTTTCCCCGAGCAAGGCTTACCATTAAAACAACATATGGTAGACATTGAACGAAGTCTTATTCAGCAAGCACTTGATAAAGCCGAGGGCAATGTATCAAAAACAGCTCGCCTTCTTAATGTTCAAAGGACCACCCTGATAGAGAAAATCAATAAATACGGTCTTGGTGCCTAATTTTAGACTCCCTTACAGACTGTATTCTGCGCTGCTTTATCTAACCATTCGATATGTAGCCGGGTAATACCCGTTTTTACTCGGCACGTCACCATGGCTTAAGTGACCTTGCCTGTCAGTTTGTCGACTTTTTAGATAATAAACATGCTCAGATGGCCTTTGCCGCTGGCGAATAACTGACAGTTTTTTGCCACTCTATACGTAACTTATTGTTAAACGTAGTGTTTATTATTTGGCATATATATTGCTTTACTTGTACTGAAGCGGCAAAGAATTTAATTTTTACTAACCATGAGAAGGTACAAAAGTGGCGAATACGAATAGCATACCCATGTTGTGGATTGATCCAGTCGAAAGATTAGATATGGTGCAAAGACAAGCCTTTTTGGACAAAGGTTTTGATATAACGGTAGGAGATTCACTGGACATTGATGACGATGTTCTAACCTCCGCGGAAATAGTCGTGGTGAGACTTGCAAAGTGCGCTACAGCGCTCAAGGAATTGCAGTTGAAGCTCAACAGCCTGGGATCTCCTGCTCGAGTGATCACGAGGGTAGCTAGAGATCTTTTTGAGCTGGGCATAGAAGCGGTTCGTCAGGGTGCGCTCACTGCCGTTCCATCTGAGCAGTTGGCTCCATCTGAGTGGAGACATATTGTTGATACAACTTTTGGGGAATCTCGTTCGGACGCTGGGGAATATGTTTTTGCTGATCCAGTCAGTCGAAATCTGCTTGCTTTGGCCGAGCGGGTAGCAAAAGTTGATGTTACGGTACTCTTGACTGGACCGACAGGGGCAGGTAAAGAAGTGCTATCTCGTATTCTTCATGATGCTTCTCCTCGTTACGAGGGCCCTTTTGTGGCGTTCAACTGTGCGGCTATGCCGGAGAACCTTATTGAGGATATGCTTTTTGGTCATGAAAAAGGTTCATTCACAGGCGCGTCCAAGATACAGCAAGGGTTGTTTGAGCAAGCTCAAGGAGGGACTATTTTCTTGGATGAAATTGGCGAGATGTCCTACCATATGCAGGCAAAATTGTTGCGAATCCTCCAAGAGAGAACGGTTGTTCGTTTAGGCGGCCAAGAGTCTATTCCTCTTGATATTCGCATTATCGCGGCCACTAACCGGAATTTAAAGCAAGCTATTGCTGAGCATCGTTTCCGAGAGGATCTATATTTTAGGCTCAGTGCGTTTAAGTTGTCTTTGCCGCCACTTTCAGAACGACCTATGGACATCAAGCCTTTGGTAGAACAGTTTGCGAATCAGCATAATAGTTCGGGACAACCGATCAGCATTAGCCCTGCCGCGCAGCAACGATTAGTAGAATACCCATGGCCAGGAAATGTGAGAGAATTACAAAATGTGATCGTGCGAGCTATTGTTTTGTCGAATGGGCGATCCATAGAGTTAGAACACTTACTTTTCGACGACTTGCATGTGAGAGACGAGTTCTCCGAGCCAACGCGTCAATATCGTGCCCATGATGATCGGTCTCGTAATTGGACCCAAGGGAGTCCATATACAACCAACCCCAGAAATGCAAACAATTATGGTTCGCCTTTAAATGAGAATTTGGTAGAAGAAAACCGAACAAATACTACCTCTAATGTCCGTTCTGTTCTAAATCGAGCGGTTCAGGAAAGTGAATGCAGAGCAATTACAGAGGCGCTCGAAAGCTCTAGAAGTAGGGATGAGGCAGCAGAAAAGTTGGGTATTAGCCCAAGAACCTTGCGACATAAATTGCAAAAGCTCCGGGAGCAAGGTATTTCAGTGACTAGAGCATATGCACGATAGGAGAGAATCTAAATGAATAACCCTACGAGTATGAGTAATATTGAGGCGGTTCTGGGGCAGATTCGCAACTATCAGGCACAGGCCCAAGATAGCACACAAAAAACTGCGCTCGGAATGAATGCGGTAAATCGCGATTCAGTTGGTTTTGGTGATGCGATTAAAGGAGCAATCCAAGAAGTTAACTCAAAGGCGATGGAATCGAAGGCATTGCGAACGGCATATGAGCATGGTGAAGACGTTCCATTGACTGATGTTGTTATTGGAATGCAAAAGTCGTCGTTGGCCTTCGAAGCCACATTACAGATTCGAAATAAGGTCTTAAAGGCATACGAAGATATTCTTCATATGCCGGTGTAACATATTTTTTGAGAGAGAACGAATATGGCAGCAGCAGCAGAGCCAGGCACTGATTTAGTTGCCGAGCCTACACAAGTTGATAACAACGCCATGGCGGAGGGGCAAGTGCCCGCTACGACGGCCTCTTCAAGTGCCTCTGCTTCCGGTAGCATGCTGCCAGTGGTCTCCGGAGAGGGGTTCCCTAGTGTCACAGACGTCCTGGCGCAGCCGGCAGTGCGGAAGGCGATGCCAGCGATTATCACCCTCCTTACTATTGTTGTATTTCTGATCGCTTATTCGTTGGCAAAAGAGCCACCGTATAGATCTCTTTACCCTGGACTTTCTGAGTCTGACCGTCAGGCAGCATTTGAAGCTCTATCGGGCGCAGAGTTCGACGTAAAGATTAATCCCGAATCTGGGGATCTTATTGTTACCGATGAGCGTTATCATGAAGCAAGACTATTTTTAGCCTCGCGTGGATTACCTCAGGAGGCATCTGTTGGTGGTGTTGGTTCGTTGAGCGAAGACGCATCCATGACTACAAGTCAGTTTATGGAGCAAGTGAGATACATTGCTGCAATGGAGCAGGAATTGGCTAGAAGCGTGTCTCAGATCTCAAGTATTGCTACTGCTAGAGTACATTTGGCTGCGCCTAAGCAAAGTGTGTTTGTTCGAAATCGAACCCCAGCCAAAGCATCAGTTGTGGTTACTCCGCATCAGGGTCGAATTATTTCCAACTCGCAGGTTGAAGCTATCATACACATGGTGTCTTCCAGTGTGCCTTATCTCGCTACTGATGATGTGGTTGTTGTTGATCAGCGGGGAAAGTTGTTAACTGACGCGAATCGGAACGCTTCAATGCAGCTAAGTTCATCGCAGATGGAGCACAAACTCAGTATCGAAGAAAACTATAGGACTCGCATTGAAGCGCTGCTGGCTTCGGTAGTCGGAGCGAACAACGTCAGGTCTCAGGTCGACGTGACCATGGATTTCACTGAGGAGGAGGCGACTTTCGAAGAATTCGACAATCGTGGAGTTGGTCCAAAAGCTCGCTCGGAGATTATTTCCAGTGAGGCTAAAAATTCTGAGGACGCCATGGGTATTCCGGGTTCTTCTTCAAACGCAACACCCACTGCATCCGCAGGTGTGGTGGACGGACAGCTGTCAAATGAACTGGGTGGACTGCAAGGCGCTCGAAGCACCAAAACAACGCGCAACTATGAGGTCGATAGGGCCGTGAAGCATGTAAAGCGCATTGGTGGAAGTGTGGAGCGTATTTCGGTTGCTGTGATTATTAATGAGCGAGAGGTTACAGAGGCACCGCCACCAGCGCCTGCTGCAACCGATCCTGACGCCGATCCTGCAGCAGAAGCAGCACCTGCAGTGTCCGCTTCCCCGGTTGTTGAGGCCTTCACTGAAGCAGAGCTTGAGCGGTTTACTAATCTGGTGAAAGGCGTGGTCGGGTTTAACGAAGCACGCGGAGACACTGTAACAGTCGTGGCTGCCGCGTTCGAGAAGCCGGTGCCTGTGGAGAGCCTAGTTAAGTGGTATGAAAATGCACAAGTCATGAGTACCGCTAAAAGTCTGGGTGCGGCACTAACGTTTGTCGTGCTGCTCTTCGTGGTGGTTAGGCCAGTTCTCAAATCTTATCTACCTCAGGTAGAAGTAGTAGAGGAAACTACGCGAACACGGCGTGCGGACGGCGAACTTACCGAAGAAGAACTGGCAATGATTCAAGACGAGGAAGAGCCGGAGTCGCTGGAAGATATCAAGGCGAAACTCAAGCCGAAAAAGACTAAGATATCTGCTGATATGTTGGACACTGCGAATAGCTATGATGATAAAGTCGCTTTGGTCAGGTTCTTGGTTGCAGAAGACGCTGGTCGAGTCGCAAACGTAATACGCAAAATGATCAAGGTCAGTTAGCAGAACGCTTGAGGAGAATACATAATGGCCGAAGCAGCAGCATCGGAAGTTGAAGAAGAAGGGGGGATGACCCAAGCCGTCAAAGAGGAGCTGGAGGTCATAACCACTACTGAAAGGGCAGCCGTTATAACCCTATTGCTGGGAGAGCAACAGGCTTCAGACATAATACGATTTCTCAATCCGCGTGAAGTGCAAGCTTTGGGCGCAGCTATGGTGGGTGTTGCAGATCTTTCCCAAGAAGCGGTTAGTTTCGTTTTGGACGATTTTGTGGCAGCTATCAAGGGTCAGACGGCACTTGGACTTGGGAGCAGCGATTACATCGAAAGCGTTCTCAAAAGAGCATTGGGTGACGATAAGGCCGCTACTATTCTTGGGCGAATCTTACCAGGTGCGTCTAGTAAAGGGCTTGAAATTTTGCGTTGGATGGATGCTCGCTCCATTGGTGAGATGATTCGAGAAGAACATCCGCAAGTGGTGGCTATTATCCTTTCCGTACTTGAGTTTGATGTGGCGGCAGACGTATTAGGATTCTTGCCTGCCGAGGTGCGAGCCGAGGTCATGCAGCGCGTTGCAATGCTTGAGACGGTCCAACCCTCGGCCATGGAAGAGCTGGAAGGAATAATGAAGGAACAGTTCAGCTCAAGCTCGTCGGCGAAGTCCTCTAGCATGGGTGGCGTCCCAACAGCGGCTAAGATAATGAACTTTGTTAAAGTGGATATGGAAAATGCCATCATGGAGGGTGTAACCGGTTTAGATGAAAATCTTGCGCTGGCAATCCAGGATAACATGTTTACCTTTGATAACTTGGCAGCTGTGGATAATCGTGCGGTTCAAGTAATAATGAGGAATGTAGAGGGTGATCAGCTCATGAGAGCCTTGAAGGGCGCTGATGAGGAGACCAAAGAGAAATTCCTTAGCAACATGTCGCAGCGTGCCAAGGTCATGTTCCTCGATGATATGGAGGCGCTCGGCCCGATTAGAATCACGGATGTGGAAGAAGCTCAGAAAGAGATCATGCGTACATCGAGAAAACTGTCTGACTCTGGTGACATAGTCCTTGCGGGCCGCGGCGATGACTTTGTCTAGTGATGGGTCCGTCACTTGGCGGCTAAATGATCTGCTGGCAGCGGATCGAAAAGCGAAAGCCTATGCCGATGTTGGATGGAACGATGCTCAGGCTAAGACTCCGGCCGCTATGGCGGAGTCATTCAAAGAGTGGACCCCAATCCTCGTAGAGGGGAACTCTGATGAAACCGAAAAAGAAGAGATAGAAGAAGCTCTCGAATCTTTGGAAGGAGAGGCCTCAACTGAACAGGCTGATCCCGAGGAGATCCTCTCCGAGCAGTCAGAAGAAACAACCCAAGAAGACGAGGCTCAAAGCGCTCTAGATGAAGAGGCTGAGGCAGCCAAGTACGCTGAAGAGGCGTTGCAGGCAGCTAAAAAAGAAGCGCATGATGCAGGGTATGAAAAGGGCCGTGAAGAGGCGACAGCGAACTTTCAAAAATCAAAGGATAGTTTTGAAGCGATGGTCGCATCATTGCGCGTTGCTCAAAACGATATGAGTGAATTTTATCAGCCGCTTAAGAAATTGGCGCTGCATTTAGCGCAGCAGCTTGTTCGTGGCGAGTTGTCTTTGTCCTCTTCCGCCATAGAGCGGCTGACTAAGGCAGCCCTAGACGACATCGAAGGACAAGGTGAAGGTCCCATAATTATTTTCATGCACCCGTCAGATCGAGATCATTTCGGCGAGGAGCTTTATGACGAATATAGCGGGATCGAGTTAAGGTCTGACCGTGCCCTTTCTCAAGGCAGTATCAGGATTTCTATTGATGACTCAGCTATCGAAGATCTTATTGAGCAACGCCTCTCGCGTTTGGCGCAGCAGGTCTTAGGATTCTCTGCCGAGGTCACATCTTCGGTAGATAGTGGCGCAGAATTTACCAATCAGGTTGAAGAGCGTGTGTTAGAAGGATCTTCTTTGTCGACTGATCAATCGGATCCTGTTGCCGCACTGCAGAAGGATCATAAGCTAGACGCTGAAGACGCCATAGTTGCCGAGGAAAACGTCCACGGAGAATTGGACGGAGTGATTTCAGATATGGCCCAAGAGGATCCAAGTGTTGCCATTGAAGAGCAGGCTGTGGGCTTAGAAACAAATCAAGATGCTTAGCTTTGCCTCTCAGGTTGATGATCTGGTGGCTCATTCCAGAGTTTCCGATGCCGCTCGTAGCGGCAAATTAGTTCGTGTAGTAGGACTCACACTGGAGGCCAAAGGTATCATGGCCCCGCTTGGGGCACATTGTCAGGTTGAAAATACTGACTTTGATTCCTTTGTCGATGCGGAGGTGGTCGGTTTTGCCGACGACACCCTTTATCTAATGCCTTTCGACGACCCTGGCGGTTTGGCTCCTGGGGCTAGGGTTTGGGTGCGGTCGAACCATTCTAAGGCGGGTTTAGGAGATAATCTATTAGGACGGGTCATTGATGGGTTGGGTCAGCCCTTGGATTCTAAAGGACCAATTGAATATCAGGACTTCCTTAGCCTTGAAGGATTGTCAATTAATCCAATGGAGAGAGGATCTATCGACACAGTTTTAGATACGGGTATTAAGGCGATTAATACTTGTCTAACGTTAGGTAAAGGCCAGCGTATCGGCCTGGTGGCAGGGTCTGGGGTTGGAAAGAGTGTTCTATTGGGTATGCTTACTCGAAATACTGTAGCAGACGTTGTGATTATCGGTTTAATAGGTGAAAGGGGCCGAGAGGTTCAAGAATTTATTCATAATACACTAGGACCTGAGGGATTGGCGAAGTCCGTAGTTGTTGCGGCCCCAGCAAATGTATCCCCAGTATTGAGATTGAAAGCGACACAGTTAATGCACCTAATTGCTGAGTATTTCAGAGATCAGGGCAAAAGCGTTTTGATGTTATGCGACAGCCTGACCCGGGTAGCTCACGCGCAGCGGGAGATTGGATTGGCTATAGGCGAACCACCTACGGCAAAAGGTTATCCGCCCTCGGTATTTGCGGTTCTTCCAAAATTTATCGAGAGGGCAGGTGTAGGTCGTCACGGCTATGGCTCGATTACTGCTATCTATACTGTCCTAGCAGAGGGAGATGATAAATCTGATCCTGTGGTCGATATTGCTAGGGCCTCATTAGATGGCCAGGTGATGTTATCAAGGCAAATGGCGGATGCAGCGCACTACCCAGCGATCGATCTTGCGGGCTCAATTTCTAGGGTTATGGCGAGTATACTGAGCCCGGAACAACTGCATGCCTCCAATCGATTCAGGCGTCTTTGGACCCTTTATCAGCAAAATCAGGATTTGATCCAAGTGGGCGCATATGAACCCGGCACAAATCTAGACCTTGACGAAGCCATTCGTATCCGACCGGCGATGGAGGGCCTCCTCCAGCAGCTTGGTGACGAATGTGTCTCGCTCTCTGACTCCCAGGAGTTGCTGATTCAACTGACTGGAGGGATTGAGCAATGAGATCGGTATGGAAAGTTTTGCTTTCCAAGAGTGAGAAGGAGGTCAAGATTGCTCGACAAAAGCTAGCAGATGTGCAGCAAAAAAAAACTGCGGCTGAAGAGCGAAGAGATAAGCTTGATCAAATGCTGATAGAGTACACCGATCAGCTCAAGGCTGTGCAGTTGCGATCGCATAACACAGCAGAAGTGGGAAATTTTCAACAATTCATTTCACAATTGCAATCAATGCGAGTGAAATCGAAACATGAAATGGAGATATTAAAAACTAATTTTGAAGCCGCCCGAAAACATATGCTTCGACTTGAGCATGAGAGGCTCAAGGTTGAGATGTTAGAGCAGAGGGAAAGAGAAAAATTTGAAATTGAGGCGCTTGCTCGAGAAACACGAGAAATTGAAAGCAGTGCGCTCCAACAGTTTAACTTCAAGGAACGGATTCAACAGACGTAGCAAAACATTGGCATGTGTTTTGCTGTATTTTTGGTATATGAACCATTTTACCGCAAAGGGAAGTGAACCATGTCAGAGATTCAAAATCCGTCCATGCGCCCCGGAAAGCCAGCTATGCTTGACATAGCGACCGTTAAACCTGCTTCTGAAAAGCCTTCTGATGCGGCGTTCTCCGCTGTCCTCAAAGAACAAATAGACGTTACCATGTCTGCCGAAGGCGGCAAGCCGTTGCCAGAAGGTGGCCAAATTCGACTAGAAAGTCGGCAATTACTGGGTGGTACTAGGATCAAAGTTTCTGGCGAGGAACCGTCGGTCAAAGGCCTAGAAGAGTTCGCTCGGTCTCAGGGAATCGATCCCCAGGCACTTGGGTTGCTAAAGGAGTTGGAGGCTTCACCTGAACAAATGTCGGCCTTGGTAGCCGAGAAACAAAGTGCCAACCAAGACGTTTCTACTGAGGTAATTAAGGGCGCGGGGGTTAAAGGATTGGATGTTGATCGAGTTATGACTCGCGTGGCGAGCAGGATTGGAGGTTCCTCTTCGTTGGTTACTGCAGCGCTAGAAGCTCACGCTTTGCTAGATTCAAGTAGATCAGTTGGGCCTCAGTTACAGATTCAGTCTGCAGCCCTATATGAGCATGTTGACGATTTGAAGGTGGCTGATGTCGAAGATATTTTGCGTCCTGATCAAGCTACGATGGCAGTCGATCCTACGACAGATGAGAAGGTAAGAGCCTCTGATAAATTGGTCTTGAGCCCAGATAAATTAGAAAACCTCACAGTATTTAATGGCGTGGCGTCTACAGGGACGACTCGAACCGCAGATTCTCCACAGGCGCAAGGGACAAACGTCGCTTCTCGAATTATTAATCATAGTGCGTCAGTCTCGTTGCGCGGTGCAAACCAAGGTATACACCAATCTCAACCTTTTAGTGGTGCTGCACTTGGTCTAGACGCAGTGATAGCAAAAGACATACCACATATAGCAAAAGACATACCACAGCCGGCTATTTCAGATGTAAAAATAAATAGCACCGATATCACACAGGCAGCTGGTTCATATAAAGCAAAATCAGATGTTGCCCCAGAGACATTTCTGCGTGATCCGACCGTTCGCCAACCTGGTACCGATGGTCGAAACTCTGCAGTTGTAGGGGAAGAAATCACTGCAGAGATTATTAGTAAGGCGCAGGCGAGACTTCAGAGAGAACATCTTGCAGGAAAAATTAGTCTTCCAAAGTTTGACATCTCTAGCTTAAAGCCAGGAGGTGAGCAGGCTGCAACGGCCAAGTTGCCAGCTATCAATTTAACATCGGTGATGCCAGATCAAGGTCCTATCGCTCTGCAATCTACCGGTCTATCACCCGTCTCATCCCTTGTCGCTGGAGGAGCTGGTTTTTCTTTTGAAAGTGGAAGTAACGGGCAGCCGGGAAGCCACTCTGCCACACCAGAAAATCTGCAGGAAGATTCTGCGGAGCATCTATTACGAAGACAAGACCAACAGAATCAGCTGTCTCAGCGGCTATCACAGGTTCTGGGGCAGCGTCTGAGCGCACAGATTGAGCGGGGTTCATGGCGAGTTGAGATGGACCTTCATCCGGCATCTATGGGGCGGATTGAGGTGCAGTTGGAGATGAGGAACGGTGAGCTTGAGGCAAATTTCCTTAGCTCTAATGCGGCCACCAGAGAACTGTTGAATGATAGCTTACATCGGCTGAGGGAAATGTTGGAACAATTTGGCACGAATTCTGCTTATGTAGGCTTAGGAGCTGGAAATAAGGGCCAACATGACGGAAACTCGGCACCTGGTGCTGAGATGGGTTCTGTGGATGCTGGCGACGTTAATGATCTGACAGACTCGGATTCGGATCGAAAGCCGGTTTCAGACGATGGATTGGACGTCATGGTATAATGATAGCCCGGTTCAAGTTAGAAGAGATATAAAGAGGATTTAGCCATGGCTGATGAAGCAGTGGAGTTGGAAGAAGGGGAAGGTGGTGGTAAGGGAAACCTTGTCAAGATCATTGGTCTTGTTGTTGGCATACTCTTGCTGGTGGCATTGACCATTGGCGGTACGCTTTTCTTGTCAGGTTTCTTCGAGGCAGATGAAGAGGCGACAGCCGAGGCAGCTGTTGCTGCCCTGGAAGCAATCGCATCAGAAGAAGCCGCAGCCGCGGCGGCCGCGTTGGCAGGGCCTGATCGTGTAACGATGGACTCTCCAGAGTTGACTCGTTACGAGCAAACATACTACGAGATTGAGTCTGAGATGACCTCTAATCTCTCAAATTCTCGAAAAGTGATGCAGGTTAAGGTTTATATCATGACGCATTATGACGAGCGTGTGCTCGCTCATATGGAAAAACATGACTTCCCGATTCGCTCGGCATTGCAGATGATAATGGCTAACAAGACCGAGCAAGATTTGGCACGGCCCACGTTTAGAGAGGAGTTGGCGGAGGAATTCAAGATCGAAATTAACTCGCTTCTTGAAGACCTTACAGATTTCGGTGGGGTAGAGAAAGTCGGCTTTACGGCATTCGTAGTACAGTAGAAAGCAGCGAGCCTGAAGAGAATTTGATGGTGGAATTTTCAGATGACTGATACAACCAACCTACTTTCTCCAGAGGAGCTGGATGCTCTAGCGGCTGGAATAGAGGACGGTACAATTGAAAGCAATACCGGAATTAATACCGGGACAGAGGCGGTTAAGCATGACCTAACCAATGAAGACTCGTCTCTTGGGGTTAACGTTGCCGCTATTGATATGATCAATGAGCGGTTCGTTCGTCAGTTTAGAGCAGGTTTGCTTGAAGTTCTTCGAACCACGCCAAAGATCAACATGGCTAAAGTCCAAATTATCAAATACTCAGACTACCTTGCGGACCTCACTCCTCCTTTGGCGGTCGAGACTGTAAGGTTTGAGCCCCTTCAAGCGCACTCGTTGGTTTGTATAGACCCTTCTGTGGTATTTTCCTCTTTGGATAATTTCTTTGGCGGCTTTGGGAGAGGCATGAACGCGTTGCCCCCAGGTAGGACCTTTACGCCGACTGAGAAAGCGGTCATTGGGATAATGATTAATGTGCTTTTTGGTTCTCTACAAGAGGCGTGGGCACCTGTAATGCCTATAAAATGCGAGCACGTAAGTTCCGAGATTAACCCTGCGTTTGCTCAAATCGCAGATGGAAATGATCTCGTGGTGGTCAGTCGCTTTACCGCGGAACTTAGTCATGACAATACTGGTAACATTGACTTGGTTTATCCCTACAATTCACTCAAGCCACTCAGGGAGGCGCTGGGGAGTCGGGTCCAGACAGGAGATGATTACTCAGATGATACTGCCTGGAGAAATGAACTAGATGCAGCAGCAGCAGATGCCGAAGTGCCTATCAGGGTGGTTCTTGCAGAAACGGAACTATCACTGCGTGAATTTAAGGCGATGCAAGAAGGGGATGTCCTTTACCTAAAAATGGAAGAATATGCCCGGATGATGGTGGACGAGATTCCAGTTCTTGCGGCAGATATTGGAAGTAGCGGTCCAAATATGGCGGCGAAAGTTGTCAAAGCAATCGAGCCGGAGACATAGGCCCCGAAATTAAAAGCGAGTAAAGAATTATGGCAGAAGCAAACGAAGAACAAGTTGAAGCTAACGGTAACGGAGAAGCTAGTGCGCTCGACATCAGTCAGAGCGAAATTAATTCTGATGTTTTGCAGAATATTCCCGTTACAATCTCCGTTGAAGTGGGTCGCACATCCCTAAAAATTCGTGATCTCATGCGGTTAACACAGGGCAGTGTCGTTGAGCTAGACCGTCTTGCGGGGGAACCTCTCGATCTGTTGGTTAATAACACTTTGGTTGCTCAAGGGGAAGTGGTATTGGTTAATGACCGTTACGGTGTCCGCTTGACGAGTGTTATTCCGACTGTAGATCGCGTTAAAAACCTCTGATTTATAAGCGTTATGGCTCCAGAAGTTGGAATTGGCGACTGGCTGTCGATGATGGCCTCTTTCTTTTTGGTTATTTGCCTACTTCTAGTAACCCTCTATTTTATTAAGAAAATGTCTCCCGGTGTTCGTGGCGTGTCGGGGAAGCGTCTTCACGTGAGGGAGGTGCAGCATATTGGTGCCAGACAAAAACTGCTTTTGATTCAGCTTAACGGTGATGAGATACTAATCGGCCAAACGCCACAAAGTATGACACTATTGGGGACTTGGAATATCGCAGAGATAGATCATCTTCGAGACAAAACCGGTGATAATGGGGACGAAGAAAATATAGGTGAGGCGGCGACTCCCAGCCAATCCACTTTTCGAGTGTTCTTTGATCAATTCCTTAATCGGCGACAGGGGAAGAATTGATGTCATTTAAGGGAACGAAAATATTTTTTCTGGCCTTATTGGTTTTTATTCCTCAGTTGGCTTGGGCGCAAAGTGGATTGCCTATTATCAATATGATAGATGATGGAAGTGGCGGCACACAATATAGCTTGACGCTTCAGCTGCTCGCGCTAATGACAGTGCTTACCCTTTTGCCTTCGCTGCTTTTGATGATGACGTCGTTTGTGAGAATCATCATCGTCATGTCGCTTTTGAGACAGGCCTTGGGTACAGCCCAGACACCGCCGAACCAGGTTTTGCTTGGCTTGGCATTATTCTTAACCATATTCATTATGATGCCGGTTTTTTCGGCTGTTTATGATGATGCTATAACTCCATACTTAAACGAAAACATTGGTTTCGAGGAGGCGGTGACGGTAGCTCGGGAGCCTTTTAGAACGTTTATGATGAATCAGACCCGAGAGAGTGATATTGCTCTATTTGTTGAGATAGCGGGTAATACCGAAGTGGTTGAACCAGCAGATGTTCCATTTAGCACGCTCGTCCCTGCTTTCATTACGTCTGAATTGAAAAGTGCTTTTTCGATCGGTTTCCTGATCTACATCCCATTTGTGGTTATTGATTTGGTGGTAGCCAGCGTGCTTATGTCTATGGGTATGATGATGCTATCGCCTATGATGATTTCAATGCCCTTCAAGCTAATGTTATTTGTTTTAGTGGACGGTTGGACATTGATAATGGGATCTCTTACTTCAAGTTTTGCGGTATTATAGGAGGTTAATATGGATGCATCCATGGTGATAGATCTAGGCCGAGAATCGCTGTGGGTAGCGGTCATGGTTGCCGCACCTCTTCTGGGGACGGCGCTGGCAGTCGGTTTGTTAGTTGGGATTCTTCAGGCAGCTACCTCCATACAAGAGATGACCCTTAGTTTTATCCCAAAGTTGGCAGTTATGGTCTTGGCACTAGTCCTGTTTGGAAGCTGGCAAATTTCTATTATGGTTGATTTCTTCCAGCGTATCTTTGAGCGCATTCCGACACTCTTTGTCTAATGGATCTTTTAGCAGCTGAAATTATCGAAGGATTTTATACCCTTCTGCCGCCAATGACCCGAGTCTCTGCTTTTTTATTGGCTGCGCCGCTTTTTAGTATTCAGGCTGTAACTGTTAGAATCCGAGTTTTGATTGCATTGGCGCTCACTTTAATGATCTATCCACTGATCGAGTGGCCGGTGATTGACCCAATCTCAGCGTTTGGTCTAAAAGAACTAGTTGCGCAAATTTTTATAGGCGTGATGATGGGGTTGATCCTTCAGGTTGTTCAAAATGCCTTGGTGGTGGGGGGACAGGCTATCTCGGCATCAATGGGTTTGAGTATGGCTAATATGGTTGACCCTAACATGGGCAATGTGCCTGTTATCGCACAGTTCCTCCTAATTTGCTCCACGCTAATCTTTTTAGGTTTTGGGGGCCATGTGCTCGTAATAACCGCGTTGCTCGAGAGTTTTGTAACTCTCCCAATTGGAGCAGAACTGGATATGCAGTCTCTAAGGGCTTTGTTGATTGATTGGAGCAAATGGCTATTCTTGGGGGCCTTGCTAGTTGCGATACCTATTATGGTGTCTCTTTTATTTATAAATTTGGGAATAGGTGTAATTACTAGAGCGGCTCCTGCGCTCAATATATTTGCAGTCGGTTTTCCAGCGATGATTATGGCTGGCATGTTAATTGTCGCAATGTCAATGCCGAGTATAGGGTATCAAATTCAGGCGTTATGGCAGAGAGCCTTTGATACCATTGGTACAATGGTGGGAATCGTGTAATGGCTGAAGAAAGTGCGCAAGAAAAAACCGAAGAACCCACGGCGAAAAGGCTGGAGAAGGCGCGAGAGGATGGTCAAGTGGCTCGATCCCAAGAATTGGGCGTGGCTACAATGATGATTGGTTCGGCCGTTTTCATGTACCTGTTCGGGGCTTTTTTGATGGGTGCTTTGGTCGACGCATTTGCCACAAGTTTCGTATTTGATCGTCGCATGGTTTTTTCCGCGGATTTGTTGCCCGCTGCTTTTGGTGATCGAGCACTAATATCGATGCTTATCTTGCTGCCTTTCTTTGCGTTAACAGCCGTTATCGCTGCCGGATCTGGCGGGATAATAGGTGGGTTTATTTTTTCTCTGAAATCGCTTGTGCCTAAAGCAAGCAAGCTAAACCCATTGACTGGTTTAAAGCGAATGTTCGGCATGCAGGCTTTGGTTGGACTCACAAAGGCGTTGCTGAAGTTCCTCTTAGTGGGCGGTGTGCTGTATTTAGTAGTAAGCCAGCGCTTCGATAGTATCATCTATCTTGGAATGATGGACCTAAAACCAGCGCTGGCTGAGGCGGGAGCGCTTATCGCTTTTGGGACGGTGCTGATTACTCTAACTCTGCTTATTCCCGCTGCAATTGATGTTCCCTATCAGATCTTTGAGTTCAATAAAAAAATGAAAATGACGAAGCAAGAGATCAAGGATGAGATGAAAGATACTGAGGGACGTCCGGAAGTCAAGGCTCAAATTAGAAAGAAGCAGCGCGAGATGGCCATGGGTTCAATGATTCAAGCAGTTGCAGATGCTGACGTGGTTATAGTAAACCCGGAGCACTTTGCTGTGGCACTTACTTATGATCCAGGTTCGGATGAGGCGCCAATAGTAGTAGCTAAAGGAGCAGACTTTTTGGCTCAAACTATTCGTGACAAGGCGAAGGAATCCGGTGTGCCTCTATTTGCTTCCCCTTCGTTAGCGCGAGCTATCTATTTCACGACGGAAATTAAGCAATCCGTCCCAGAAGCACTATACTATGCGGTGGCGCAGGTAATTGCTTACGTCTTTGGCCTAAACAGTCTTAATCGTGGAGCGACCGGGACGAAAAAGCCGTCTCCAGAGGTGCCTAAGGAAATGAGGTTCGATGGGAATGGTAGATTAGAGGAACAATCACGTTAGGGAGAAAACCATAAATGCAAGATGAAGACGGATCAGAGGTTCCTGACTTCCAAGATTGCTTTGATGGGGCAGATATTTTTTTCCGATCTAAGGATAAAGAACGATTTCGGCTATCATTGGAAGCTGTCAAAAACGGTGACCGAGGCCTTGCCCTAATTGGCGCCAATGAAGGTGTTTTAGATCACTATTCACGAATTCTGGTTTCAAGGCTTCGGGAAATTCCGGGTTTTAATCTTGAGGTGTTTCTGCCAAATGATACTGATAGCCTGTTAAACCGGTTCAATCAGATACTAGCAAAAATGACAATGGAGCAAGCACGAAAAGCTGCCGAGCCTTCAGCACAAGTGCATTTATTGGTTGTAAATGATGCCAGGTCAGTTAAGCAAGAGCAATGGAACTTGTTAGCAAGACTGATTTCGGATTTTCCGGGAACAAATGTTCGCCTTGTTTTGTGCATAGACAAAACGGGTTGGCCCGGGTATGAAAAACTGTTGCCCATGTTTGGGCGGCAACTGTATCGCTGGGTTGTAGATACCCCCACCGTTGATGAAGCAATCCAGCTTACTTATGCCGCTCAAGAGTATGGCTATGAGCGAGATACTGATCTTCTGCTCGAACAGGTAGGGCTGGGAGACGTGGTTGCCCCTGATAATTCAGAAATCATGCCGGGTGACATAGATATTTTGAGCGAAGACACTTTGATGCAAGATATAGGAGGTGGCCTTGTATTTTCTGAAGGCGAGAGGGAGAGCAACGAAGATCCTTTGATACCGTCGGGCCCGGAGAGGCAGGAGGCACGGGTTGCTAAGGATGATTCGTCCAAGCTTCGAGACATTGGCGTCACCACTGCTATATCTGTTCTTAGTTTTGTTTTAGTATGTTTTATACTTTATCGCCTTTATCCTACAGAGCTTTTAAAATACAAAGAGGCAGTTGTTTTAGCGGTAGAGGGCCTCGAACGCTCTGATGAGGCGTCTGATGTTTTCTCTGATCAATCTCCCATAAAAGAACTTGCCGTGAAAGCAAAGAGTGGCGAAGGCGAGAATGGGCAGTGGACTCCAATGGACGACCCGGCCTCTGAGGCCAATGATGTCCAAGAAAAATTGAAAGAAGCTACTCCTTCCTCCGCAACTTCGGAAGCACTTCTTGCTCAAGTGTCTGCAGAGTTTTCGGACGATACTCTAGGAAGCTCGGAGGTTTCTGAAGTGGAAGAAACCCGAGATCTAGGGGTGTCCGCCCCTGATGAAACTGAATCCACAGTAATATTTAGCGATGAAGAGATTACCGCTTTGATTGAGGATTTGGAGCAAGAGCAGCAGTTTGACTCAGAGCAAGATAAACCACCTTTGGCAGATCAAATCGATCGGGAGGTTGAGCTTAGGAGGCAAGAGATAGAGGCGGTCGAGCAGGTTCGTTCTTTGGAGGAAATGGCGTCCCTAGAGCAAGTAGAACAGATAGGCTTGGCAGAGTCGCCGACGCGATTAGAAGGGCTAGCGGATGTATCAGAGGAAATGCTGACGATTCAGCCGGTTGAAGAGGTGGATAGTTTTATTGATAATGAAATCTTGGTTCCGTCTAGAAATAGCATTCCGGAAGCGGTTGAAAGTGTAGAGGGCTCGCGTTCCGGTGATTTTTTTGTACAATACATAGTTTTTACATCAGAGGCGCAGGCAACGGAGTTCATTGGCGAACATTTAGGTTTAGCAAAAGCGTTGGTGGTGCCAATTTTTTTGCGCGGAAATTCTGCGTTTGCTGTGGTAGCTGGGCCTTTTTCATCTTTAGCGGATGCCCGAGGATTCGCTGGAAGCGAGCAGCTCCCTCAAGACTATTGGTTTAGAAGTGCAAACCAATTAAAAGCAGCGCTTAGGGTAAATAGAGATTAAAAACGGGTTGCAGATACTGATCTTGGTACGGAGGCGGCTAATTTGGTTGATGGAGATGATGAGCTATTTCCCTTGGGAGGCGGGCTCAGGCCGATAGGTATCAAGGACGTGCAAGCATCTAAAAAGGCGCCTGAGGACGACTTCGTGCCGTTGAAGGACAGTGAGCTGCCTGTGATCGATCATGTCACTCAACCAGCGGTAACTCAACTGGTAACTCAGCGGTCACAAAAACAAGCAGAATCTGAAAGTAAACAGTTTAACGACTTGCTAGAGAAACGTTTAGCTAAAGTTAAAGCAGCCACTGTCGATATTTCTAAACAGTTAGATGAAATCGAACCTCACTTTACAACAAATCCTGTGGATGAAGATGAATGACCATGGCCGACGAAGACGAAAATATAGTAGAATCTGAAGATGAGGAGTTAACCGAAGTCGAGGGAACCGAGGATATCGGTGAAGTTGATGAAGGTGAGAATGAGGGAGATGCCTCTTCTGATGCTGGAGAAGACGATAACGGGCAGTCCTTCGATAAATATCGGGAAGATCTAGCAGATGTTTTAGGTTACGCGAAACAGATCTCGGGCCGTCTGGAAGTATTGGTGCCCAGTCTCCTTGACACTGCCGATGCCACCAACAGCGCGGCCGATGTAAGTAGACGGGCTTCATTGACTTTAGAGAAGGGCCTTAATCAAGTACAAAAGCGTGTAAAAGAGCTCGATGAGGCAAGCGCCAAAAGTAACCAGTTGTCTGGCTATATATTGATTGGCGCTGTCACTATACTGTTGCTCAGTGTTGGGGTATTTGGTTTTATGGCTCAGCAATTATCCTCAAAAACAACTCAGATTGACGCTATGCTGGTGGCACTTAGTAAGCGTGTTGTCAATATGAACAGCGCATTGAGTCTATTCGATGAGATCAACTCGACTATGAATAATCTGGCGATTGAGCAGGCAAGTTTTTCAGATGCTCAAATGTCATTGATTGAATCGGTAAAGAACGCTGAGCGCTTGGCTGGGGCGATAAAGAGCGATGTGCCAGAGGCAGCTGCGAAACGAGTCAGCACTGAAACTGCTAAGGTGGCCAGGGATATCAAGAGCTTGCGTAATGAAGTTAGCAAGGTGAATAAGTCAGTTTCTGTGCTAACAAATAAAGTTCAAACGCAAGCAAAGAGTTTGAAAACAATGCAAGGGCAAGTGGGTAACATAAAAGCTTTAAATGCTGACGTGCAGTCACTTATAACCTTGGAGAGAGCAAAATACCTAGATGTGCTGCGTAGGCAAGTCGCATTGGAAGAGTCTCGAGAATTGGGTGAAGAGCCGGACGAGCAAGATATTCCATCCGTCGTGTCGTATCCTCCAATGCCTAACCAATAGGCTTTGTGAATCAAGACCGCTGTGTTCCACAGCCTTTTAGGCTGATACTAGAGCCTTAACCAAGATCTCGGCCTAGGTTTTTTTCTAACATTGCTGTCTCCTCATCGAAATTTTCGTCATCCCCCTCGTCCATGTCAGGGTCATCGCTTGATTCACTCGCTTGATCTTGGTCAGCGGGCTGGGCGTTGGTAGGAGGAACCAGTCTTGCTGAAACTGACCCAGAGTGCTCCACGCTAATTTTATTAAATAAAGTTTCACTGGTCCGATCAATGGCGTCGATGATAGCCATACGTTGCTCTGCGTCTGCGGAGACGATTTCGTAACCTGACTCGTACAAGACAGAGGCGTACTGATTTGGCATGAAAGCGTTCATCGTTTCCCGGAGGGTTGAAATGAGCATTGGACTTTCAGGCTGCTCTTTTAGTTTTGCGGCTTTCTTGTCCTCCATTCCTTTGTTAAAAAGGATTTCAATATGCTTATAGAGGATATGTTCATACTTGGGCTGCCATGGCAGGGCATCGTCTTTAGCATAACCAGGTGGGGGATCTCCAGTTAATAGATCCCACAGATCTACCCCTTGCAGCCCCAACCATGGCTCCTTTTCCCGCAACTGTGCTAGCGATCCTTTAGGGGGAGGACCATTGATTGCAATGTCTTCTATTTTCTCGACGCGACTTATCAAATATATCATGATGATTAAAACCGCTGCACATCCAGCTACAACCAAAAGAAGAAGTAATTTTTCCATTTTTGACCTCGCTATAGATACCTTACTAGATAGTTATTCTCGCCTCGAACCAGGAAGCTGAGTCGAGACGGTATCGGCTGGCTCCCCGTGTATTGCTCTTTGTTCGATTTCACTCACCCTAGTAATCAGATAAATGAAGAGAATCAACACAGCGGCAAAAGCCATTACGACCAAAAGAAGTAGTAACTTTTCCATTTTCAGCCTCGCTAAAAAGTTATTTAAGTAAAATTTATCCCTCACCTGAGCATTCATCAGCAGACTCTTCAGCTGAGTTTGCATCTCCAGTAGCTGCAGCCAACTCGTCTCGGAGAAATTGAAGTGAAACGATTGGTTTTTCAAGATCCAAATCGAAACTAACTCTATTGGCAACATCTTGAGTCAACTCGATGGCACGAAAAGCATCAATCTCCATCGTCTGATATTGCCCCCCTAATTTAAAAACCTCTTCGGAAAATTCTAGGGGAACGAAGGTATACATGACACCCTGAGGCCCTTTTGCGGTCTGAAACATGTTTGGCTTTGGAAAGGCCGGTCTCTCTTGACCACTAGCTTCCGCATGGACACATACTTCCTGATATCTTCCTATCTTGGTAGCGCCCTCAACAAAAACCTTATCCAAATGGGTTCGGCTTCTGAAACCGATGCGCCTTCTGAAGGCCATCTCCTCTCGAGTGTCTCCTTTTAAAGCCGCAGCTTCGTTATAAGCTTTTTTGGCGGCTATTAGCGCTTTTTTCTTTGCGTTATCTTTGAATAACATTTTTACAGCTCTGTGATATCTAAATGTTTTCTAAGTTTGCCCACGCAAGAGGAAAGAATCTGACTCACTCGAGATTCGCTTACTTCAAGCACTGCACCAATCTCTTTTAGGTTCATTTCCTCTGAGTAGTATAAAGAGATCACCGTCCGTTCCCTTTCGGGTAATATCTTTATAGCTTCAACGAGCGAGTTGAGAAATTCCTCCTTTGCCACCTGTGCCTCCGGCTCACTGGCATTAGATGCGGTTTGTTCCGTTGTTTCAGGAAGCTGTGATTCAAGTGAGACCGTTTGAAAACGGTGAGCGTGATTGCGCTCCCGTTGAAACTCTTCCAAATCCTTACCCATAAACGCAGCTAATTCTGCTTGAGAGGGTTCTCGCCCCAATTCACCTGACAAGGCCGACGACGCTTCGTTGTGATCGCGCAGATTGACTATGGCTGACCGGGGGAGATAAGACATCTTCCTAACTTGGTCTAAAATCGCTCCCCTTATTCGATTCTTGGCAAAAACTTCAAATTCTACTCCCTTCTCGTCGTTGAACGATTTGTTAGCTTCTATTAGACCGATCATACCAACTTGGATTAATTCATCGAGCTCCATGAAATTGGGTAATCGTCCTTTCAAATGAATGGCTACGCGCTTCACAAGACCAACGTGAGCCATTAGCCCTTCGTCTGGCGCGACAGTTTCCTGAATGTCCTGGTAAGATTTAATATTAGCCATAGGAGGTGCCAAGGCGATTTGGTGGTTGTGTCGCCAGACGTTCAACAAAGAACTCCAAGCCTCCACTCATAGGAATGTCGGACTCGAAATCAAGAATCATCTTAGCTAAAACCCTAAAATCACGCGTGGCAATACTCGAGGGTGCAAATGATGTGAGCGGTTGGGCAGCCTTAATGGATCGAAGAACCATATCATCCTTGCTAATTGCATGGAGGTAGTTAATATCTCCCCCCAAAAAATTTTGGATAACAGAATTGATGCTGCCAAAGAGACGTTCACCTTCCTCCTGTGAGACAACGCCATTGGGAATAAGTCCAATGTTTTCTAGACCATAGTCCTGAATCATGACCTTGATCATGCCATAGGCGTCTGCAATGGATGAAGGTTCATTCTTGACAACAATAAATCTGTGCTGGCAGGCACGGAGAAATGTCATAACTGTGTCTGCCATGCCAGCAGCAAGATCGACGATAAAATAATCAACTTGTTCTTCAATTTCTGAAAAAGAATTGATGATGCCGGCAGTTTCCATTGGATTCAGGGCGACCATATGCTGAATCCCGCTAGCACCTGGCACTAGCTTTACTCCCATTGGTCCTTCTACAATAATGTCTTGCAGGGTCTTCTCACCCGAAAGCACATGACTAAAGTTGAAAGGCGTTCTGCATCCCAGCGCCAGTTGAGCATTGGCAAGTCCCAAATCAGCGTCAAATATCATCACTTTTTTTCCAAGCGATGCTAACGTAACAGCAAGGTTCACAGAAACTGTCGTCTTACCGACGCCGCCTTTTCCGCTTGCAATCCCGATGATTTGCGTGGGAACCGTCTTCAACATTTTAACTAAATTCTCCAATGGCCTTACATTGCAAGAGTCACGCATTCGTCTGAGTTATGACTTCTTGACAAGCAACCGCATGGTGCTTATGAATGCACCTCTATTACTTAAGTATTACCATCTTCTCAACCCACTATCTTCCTCGATCAGTTCGGTCTAGTCAAACAAAATGAATAGGTAGTTGCGTTAATGTATGTTGGGCCAAACCGATCCCTGACATTGGCACGGCCGAATCTAGAATTGTGGGCTCAGCGGCCGCGACTGAAAGTGACATGTCGCTACTCATCAAGGCGCTAACAACAGGCCAAGGATAAACTTGAGTTTCCAATCTAGATAACATCACTGAGTCCCATTCGAGGTCTGGGTTAAGTAAGTGTCTCTTTAGAGAGGCCTCGGAAGCGTCTGCTGCTATGACAAGATGTTTTTTAGCCTGCGGTAATAATTTGCTAAGAGTTTCAATATTATTGTTTAAATCTACACCCGGTGTATCTATTATGATTACTTTGCGAGACTCAAGCTCAGACAAAAGTTGCCCGAGCATCTCTATGTTGTTTGCGCGAAAGGTCTCCACACCAGCTTGTGTGCCAATGAGTTGAGATTGATTCCATGCGCCAAATCGAGTGTCGTTATAGCTTATCATCGCAACTTCTTGATCACCATATTGCACGGCCATTTGTTTACACAAACGCCCAGCCATGAGACTTTTGCCCGCACCAGATGCGCCTGCGATAAAGTGAACACCTGACATATTGTCGAGAAGATCTACATGCTTTATGCCGTCACCTATAAAGGACGCTATTTCAGTTAGCGCGCTTATCATATCTGTATGATTGTTAATGATATCGGTCAACATGGCACGCAACCCCACCGGCATACCTGTCTCATTAAATGCGTCAATCAATGGACGCATCTCATCGGACACTGCGAGAGTGCCGCTCCAAGCGTCAACCTGTTGAGATAATTTGAACTCTTTGCGCATGCTTGCCAATTCTTGTTTCACCATGTCGACAATTTCTCGAGCGCGAAGGTTTGCGGTATCGTCTTGTTCCATTGAAGTGACGTTGCTGAAGTCAGGATTAATCTCTATACCTCGGTCGAACGGCTGTATTTGATTTCCTTCAGGTTGACTTATTCTGTCAAGCCCTGAAGCCTTTTGATTACCGGCCGCTTTTTGATCGCCGAATACATGTGATTCTAGGACGGAATCAAAATTAGGCATTTCTCCTAGTGCTTCTCGGCGCGGTGACGGGTTAGTCACTGGTGTTTCACTCAACGCGTCCATAGCCTGGGTGGCAAGGTCTATGGCCACAACGAGTTCTGTTTGATTATGTGTCCGACTATTTGACACAACCATAGCGTCTTCGCCATAGAGTTCATATACCTTCTCCATTGCCTTACGAGTGTCGTGTGCTAGGACTCTTTGCAATTCCATGTTACTTCCTCAACTTAAGTATTTTCTACATCTACTGTTGCCACCACCTTAACTGCTTGATCATCGGGTATCTCGCTGTATGAGAGTACCGTAAGATCAGGCAGTCTATGGCGCGTAATTTTAGCCAACCAAGGCCGAATTCCTGGTGATACAACCAGCACTGAAGGGTGACCTTGATTTTCAACTTTCTGAGTGTTTTCAGAGAGGGCATTAAACAAACCCTCAGCCAAATTGGGCTCTATGACCAACCCTTGATTTTTGCTGCTTTGTTGGAGAATGTTATGCAGCATCTGTTCGAGGGACGGATCAAGAGTAATCACTGGCAAGCTTGTGTTCACGTCTATAAGACCTTGGACAATCATCCGGCCCAATCTAGGCCTGACAGCTGCAGTCAGATCATCTGGGTCCTGAGTATTACCGCTTTCTGACGAGAGTACTTCAATGATAGTCCTCATGTCGCGAACCGAGACATGTTCATCAAGAATATTTTGTAGCACTCTTGTTATTGTAGCGAGTGGTAATTTGCCGGGAACAAGATCTTCTACCAGTTTAGGTGCTCTTGCTGAGACTTTGTCAAGTAATTGCTGTGTCTCATCGTGACTCAACAACTCGGCTGAACTGTTTCTCAGCAAAGTATTGAGATGTGTTGCAATTGCGGTTGCTGAGTCCACCACGGTATATCCAAGTGTCCGTGCATAATCTTTTTGGGAAGGTTCTATCCAAATAGCATCCAGTCCGAATGCCGGTTCCTTGGTTGGTATCCCTTCTAGCGACCCCAGTGCTTGACCAGGGTTAATGGCCATTTCTCGGCCGACCTTTATTTCGCCCTTCCCACGAACTACGCCATTCATAATTATGTGATAAACATCCGGCGGTAGATCAAGGTTGTCTCTGATTCTAATAGGCTGCACCAAAAAGCCAAGTTCCGCAGAAAGCTTCTTTCTAACGCCTTTAACGCGCGATAACAATTGCCCACCGGTTTCCGAGTTCACCAGGGGAATAAGTCCGTAGCCTATGTCTAGGCCAACTAAATCTACTTGATCGACATCATCCCAGCCGAGTTCTTCCTCTTTGCCCTTTGCATCCTCCTCCACGGTTTTGTTGTCAATGAGAGCCTGTCGCGCGGCATTTCCCG
>MDTD01144811.1_pt1 | contig 28332 bp, 19 predicted proteins | sample 811221 | NCBI WGS metagenome assembly MDTD01 (sample SAMN05326646, study PRJNA326480) | marine metagenome | isolation source: seawater | place: Pacific Ocean: South West | collected 2011 | reverse complement strand
TAAAGGGATCGGTTTGTAAAATAGTATCCAAAGGATTGTTTGCAAATATATCCAAACCCCTACCATAAGGATAATGACCAAAGACCTCATACCCTCTCGCATCACTAATTGGGAAAACAGGAACTTGTGTGGTTATATCTTTCCACTCCCACACATTCGCCATTCTATAACCAATGGGGTTTTTCTTAATGTGAAACGCTTTCTGAATGAACTTAACAGTAGTGTTCATCTTATCACTACTATGTCCATACTGATCTACTATACTGGACCAGACCTCATAATAAGTCTTTGCCATTACTCTAAATGTATATTTTCTAATGTTATCAACAAATAATCCGGATTGCTCCAAGTCGTTAGGGAAATAACCGTATTCATCACTTACAAACCTTTGAAAAGTGGTGGTTGCTCTAAACACCAATTTTCCTGTTTCCATATAGATTCTACCATCATCTAGTTTCCTATTAAACCTAACTCCTTCTATTTCACAGTTTCGTGCAACAATGTTGTTTATGCTGATGTAAAAGGGAATGGCATCAATCACTGGTCTGCCATTGGCGAGATCGTAATACTGTTTGTGATAATCTAATGCTCTCTGACGAATACTCTCTATTCCCTTTTGGTATGTAGAACTCGGAACATTCATAACAATGTTATCAGTTTCCTCTTTTTGATTTGTGTTGTAATCAAGCATACAACTGATAGCGTTTATAGGAAAATCAAGAGGAAACACAATCCTAGAAACTTGATATAGGTTACGACCTCTCTTAGAGGTGTTGGGATAAATAGGATTGTGATTAATTGAGGTATTAGATGATTTAGCGTTAAAATCATTGCCTGTGAAGTAACCTTGCAACATAATTGCACTACAAGGCACTCCAAATTTTTCGGATCTAGGAACAAAATACATATGACCGCTCAACCCATCTTGAGCCTGTCTTAACATAGTATTAAAGTCTCCGACTTTTAGACCACCCCATTTACTACTCTCAAAGTATCGCTGTTTAGACATCCACTTATCTTCAAAAGCCTTCACATAATAATTTTGAATGAGAGAAGACATTTTATAGGCTTCTTTCAGAGTAGTAGATACTGCACCAGCCCCACCTATATCTAGTTCAGGCATTCTTTCAGTAGCCAACTCTGTGCGGAAAGTTTTAAGTATATCCGCAACATGCCCTACTTTAGCCTGATAACGACTGTCTCCGAAAACAGATATAAGACCGTGATAAAAATCATCTTCTGTAATCATTGTTCTATTAAAATCAGACAATTTTCTCCACGCTTGGGATCTCACTTTCCCTTTCACTAATTGAAATCTTAGAGAGTGGATCTCATCTGTGGGTGTCACTTGCTCATTACCATCCGCACCAATTAAAGGGATACCATTTTTTATTGGAGCACTCTCTTTCAACTCAGCCTCTGGTTGTTGATAGAAAGGGTCAGGAACTGTGATGTTTGCAGTTGGTACATACTGAGGTGCATCTTTAGGTATCCCCAAAGGTGATGTTTTACCCACAGGAGTTGCAATTTGACTGTTGTTACCACTGTTCACATAACCAATCGCCTTGCCTTGATGTTCTGGCTCTGGATGTGCTGATGAATAATAGCGGTACGATCCTGGAATTTGACCATTTGATAGGTTGGCTTTCTTGTTGGATATGAGATCAAGTAAGTTGCTACTGCTTTGTAAGTTTTTCCAGTCTTTGTTAAAACGATCATCATCGTATTTACCATATCTTCTCACTAAGGATAGCATCTCCATTAAATAGTCAATTCCCTTTGCAGACTTGGTAAAAACTGTGTTTTCCGACTGTTTTGGTTGATTTTGAGGTCTTTGTAGTTCTTTAAGTTTACCTCCCTCTACTCTCAACTTATCTCTCAGTCTAGTGAGTTGTTTATCATAATCTTCTTGTTGTCTGTATGCTCTAACTGCCTGCTCATTTCCATTAGGATCGCCAGGAGGAATTGACCTCTTACTCTCTAAAATCTCATTGATTTGGTCAGAGATAATTGCAACCTTTTGCCCTTGACTTGCGACATTTTGATTATATTTTTCTCCACTGGAACTCAATCTTCTCTCATCTTTTTGTCCAGCCGCGGCAAAGAGGTTGTATGGGTTTGATTGAGTTCCTTTACCGAACCTACCACTGCTTTTTGATGTTCCTGTTGCACTGTCAATGGAGAAATACTTTGTTTGTCCAGAGGCATCTTGTTTCCAAGAGAAAGTCTGTGTTTTCTCGTCATACTTAAAGGTATTCCCCTCAATTGAGGTTTGTGCGAGGATCTTCAATAGTCCTTCAAGGTTTTCCTCATTGGTTAAACTCTCAAAGTCAGCGGCACTCACATAGAACATAGGGTTAGTGAGATTAGGATCTAATGTCATTACCACATTAGGGAAACCACTCAACTCTGTATATCCATCTTTTCTGAGAACTTGTAATGGTTTAGGGGGGAGGGCAAAACCATCTAAGTGAATACTCTCAATACCACTTTTGCTTGGATCGCCTGGAGCATAGAACTTTTTTCGCTTTGCTACCAATTGTAGAGTTGTCTGACAAGCACCACCTACTTGATAGGAATGAGAGATACTGGTGCAGTAATAAAAGCAGTCGTAAGTAGGAACATAAACAGGATAACCAGGTCGCATCTCAGGTCTTATTGGAATTGTACAACTCCCACTATTCACACTTGCGTTTAGCACCGCCATTCTATTAATACTTGCAAAGAAACACTGCCTTGCATCGTTGAAATAGGCAGTCTCAAATGAACCTGATCTCCAACCATACTTTGCAACCAAAGGATAATCTATGAATGTTCCTTGAACACCCCATTCTCCATCTACTCCAGTACCAGCCAGATTGGCAAACTGAGAACCCTTTGTCACCATAAAAGTAGTTTCTGGCTCTTTTTCGCTTTCTGACCAAGAGATCATATCTATATCTTCAATTCGATAAACCCTACTACTACTTGTATCAAGGTTGTACATCGGTGGCTTAAAGACACAATCTCCATCTACATCTTGATAGAACTCAAAACCTGTTATCTCACAGACTTTGTTGGCAATGTCCATCTTTGTCTCATAACTACTCTCAAAGAGATTGATACTTGCGATCTGACCAATGTCTTTTACATAGGCCTCCATCATAAAGATATTCAAGTCTAAGGTTCTGTCTCCCTTAAACCCACCACTATTACCAAAACTTGCTTGGTCTAACTGTGCCGCAGAGGGTGGTTGTCCTTGTGCTGATTGTTGTGCTTGTTGTTTTGCAGTCTTATTGTTTTGAGCAGTCTTTTTGGCTTGTTTTCTTTGTTCTATCAACCCTAATGAGGAAAGACCTCCCATAACATCAGAACTTGCAGACGAACCTCCTTGATTACCAAGTCTTGGATTTCTATTATTAAAAGCAGCCTGCATTTCTTGTGTAGAAATCTTTGCCATAGCAGTTGCTTGTAGAGTGTTGTACAACGCTCCTGTCGCTCCGTGCAATCTAAGGTTCATAACTTTCTGAGAAAACCTCTCTTCCCAGTACTTAATGGTTAGTGAATACAGAGAGTTCTCACCAAGAACTGTATCCACATTGGTTTTCTGATCCATTACAAAATTAACAGATCCAGCCGCTCCAGCAGTGTCGTGAAACAGAGTGTAAATAATCTCATAGGGGTGTTGTCCTGTGAAATTGTGACCTAATAATGATACCCTATTCTTTGAGTTGCTTGGTCTTGCACCAAAAACAGAGGCATTGGTACTCATATTTTGGTATGACCAAAAATGTAGCATACTACCACAACCCATAGTGGCAGTTTGAACACCTGGACTGTACGAGAAACTTACATTAGTGACACAGCCGTGAAAAACATGGTAATAGGGATACGCAAAAAGATCATCGTATCTTGTCTTTGGTCTTATACTACCTTGACCACGAAACTTTGTCCTATTTGACCCACTTTTGGAAAGTACTGCGGATCTACCTCCACTCATAGTGATACTGGTCTGACCCTCTTTCCTCGCATTGTTTATCATTAGTGCGGTAGGTACAATGTCAAAATCTCCTTTATCAAACATTTCTCTGAGCCTATAAATCTCCTCTTTCAAATACTGAGGTAGATTGGCTCTGTCTATGTTGTATGTTCCAAGTAAATCACTTTTCTCCCCATTTGGGAGAGTAGCATAAGTCCAACTCGCACCCCCCTTTACCTTATTTCCGTTAGCATCTCTCCAATACCATATTCTTGGTTTTGGCATATTTGGATCTCTGTTGTCGTACCAACCACTCCTCCAATCACTGTGAGGTCCTGTACCCCCACCATATCCAGAACCCATACCAGACTTTGGATTTTCACCATACCAACCAGCACCACCACTTGGTATCCAACCTTTCTCTTGTGCTACTACATTCATAGCAAACACAGCATAGAAAGGAACAGATTTGGTTTCTCCATTCGCATCTGTGTAAGTCACATCGCCTGATGCTTGGTCTATTGCAGTGCCTTTATGGTGGGCTGAATTTTTCACATGGCCGTGTGTAGTACAACCATTCTTGTCGTGCATTGTACAGTTAGTGTATCCATTCGCTTGTAGCAGTAGGGCGAGAGTTTCAGCCATTGAGGCGGTTCTTCCTAATATGTCCTCCCCATCTGCTCCGTATCTTCTATCAGTGAAATCCCCAAAACTATTCCTCCTATCAAGGTAATTCTTAGCAACATAATGAGGATCTAACTGCACATTGGTAGTGGTATCTATAATGTCGATTTTAGTATCACTTGTCAGTATTTCATCATCTTCAACTGTGGCAGTTACTAGTCTCCCATTATCATCATAAGTTACAATGTCATTTCCTGTTCCTCTGAATAATCCACGAACAGGAAAATACCCTCTCATATAGATATGAACCTCTAATCCTGTTGTCAGAATGTTGTTAGCATCTCTGGCAAAAGGCTCATTACTGTGCGTTGGGATTGAGATTGAAATGTTAGCAGTTGCACCACTGGGAGTATTCGCACAATCCACTTGAACACCTGTGATAAACTTTTGCAAGTCTATGCGATACTGTCTCCCTTTGGTATCTACACCAGGAATTGTAAGATCACCATTGATGTAAACAAGACAATCAGGAGTGTGTTGCACTACTTTCTTTTGATTTAATTTCCAAGTGCCTATATATGGTCTTTGTTCTGTTCCCATATCCTACCCTCCTCCACCATAGGTGTTGTCAAACAAGGGCAACATTCGACTAAGACTTTGTGTTGCTTCCTCAATGGCACTGCTTGACGAGACATTTATATCACCACTCGCAATCTCTGTGTCGTCTTGCGTACTGTTCGTTTCTACCACAGTATTATTCGCCTGTGTTTGAGCAAAGTTTTGCACTTGCACTTGCCTATCTACGAAACGATTATCCACTGCGGTGCTATTAAGAGTTCGTGCTCCGCTTGTAGGATTTCCTGGAACAGGAATAGGACTTTTCAAAGGTTGAACTGTTAATAGGCTACTGTCATTATTGTCGTACATTCTTGATACTGTAAACTGAAAAGAATAATTGATACCACCAGCAACAGTAGTTTCCTCGTATCCCCATTCAAAACTTTCAATATGACCTAAGTAAGTGAAACCATCGTATTCAATTGCAATACAACCCACTAAATGATGAGCATTAGACTTGCCTAAAATGTCATACACATACCCATTGTTTTTATATAGTGTGAGTAATGCCATTAATTGCTGAAAACTTGCACTGTCTAATTTGCTACCAAACTGATGTCCTGTTGGAACTGCTTGCCTACTGTTCCCCTTACCACTAACGAAAGAGCCGATCCTACCACTAATTGAAATCTTGGGCTGATCTTCTCCCCAAGCCTGATAGATGAAACCAAATCTTGTTCTCTCTGTGAATTGGTGTTTCTTAGTGTAAGTGATAGCAAAAGATAGGGGGTTTATGTAGAAAGTGATAGGCGGTGCTTTCAAGATTGTGTCTAACTGTATCGCCATTTCCTCAGCAGTCTGCATATCTGTAATGGCACTTTCAAACATCTGATCTTTTTGCATATCCTCTGACAACCTTGTAGTAGGTCTTGCTCCGAGTGAGGTAGCCTCTGTACTTGCAAAATTAGGATTGTTCGCTTGTGAAAAAGGAACACCTGATCCATTAGGCTGATTGTAAGAAGATACTGCACTGATAAAGTTATTAAAGTTAGAGTTGTTAGAGATCGCATTGTCATACAACCCCATATTCACTCCACCCTTTTCTGTTCCTGTCAATAAATCTGGATTTTCTAAGTACAGTAAAGGTGGCATTACTCTCATTGTAAAAGAAGAATAATTTCGCAATTTCTGATTTACACTGAGAACTGGATCTGCACTACTGTCAGTGTAAATGAACTCTGTCTCTCTACTTGCACCACTTGTGGGTAATGCAAAGTTTTTAGCAGGAGTTACACCCAATTTCTTATCGTAGAACTCCCCTCCCTCTAAGAAATCCTGTGCTGACTTTGTAAGACCCCATTGTAATTCTGCCATTTTAACCACCCCTCACAATTGGTGTGGTTCGCAATCTATACTTTTCTTGCTTGATAGTGAAACTTGCTGACAACTGAAACTGATATGGTTTTTCTGCACTCTCTGTCACTGAGAAATCATTGAACCAACCTAAATAAGTTCCCTCATCAAAAGTGACTTGAATTGCACCATTAAAGACAATCTCTCCCCTATCGTCATAAACCATCCCATTGTTGTGAAACAGTGCAAGTAAATCAAGATACTTGTCATAAGCAATAGTATCTCTCCTACCACCCCCACTGTCATACCCCCCATTGGTCAAACTACCATTACCTGTGATGTTTGATAGACCTGTGTATAGTCTCATAAAGCCACCAGTAGCCATATCGAAAGAGATACTCCTCGCACCCTCTCCCCAGTGTTGCTCTACAAAACCACCTCTTGTTTGTGTTCTTTGAATGACCTTTGAACTGGAGATTTTCATTGAGGTAGGATTTACATGAAGAACCATTTTGTAATCATCTGGCAATAAACTCGTCTGATAATCACTACCGAGTATGTCAAAGACAACAGGTCGCTTGTTCTGTGCTTTGAACTGGTCATATTGATCAGTAAAAGCACTGTAAAACACAGGAGGTTTTTCACTACCATAAGACATATTAGACTACTCCTTGCTTTTGCAAGTTCTCAAAGTGTGCGACCATCTCAGCAGTACTACCACCATAGAAATTAAAGGTGTTACCACCACCTCTTCTACCACCAAGCCCTCCTAAGAGGTTCTTCAATGCTCCACCCTCTCTGCCAACCGCAATTACTGCATCGTCTTGACTTGCTATTGGCTGAGAGGTGAGTTTTCCATTTCTCCAAAAAGAGAAACCATCACCATAGCCACTCATTACCTTGCCAATGTTATTCTGACTAAAGCCTGAACTTTCTAAAGCCTCTCTCAAATCACTTTTTGATGTTCCTTTGGATTTAGCCTCTTCACCGAGTTTTTGTAAGGCTTTGTCAGTAATACCCCCACTGTAATCCATCTTCTTACCAAGAGCAGTTTCTGTAAAGTTGGAACCTGCTTGTGTGCTTTGTAGGGTTTTATTGATGTCTTCTAATTCATCTGTTTGTTTCTTACTCTCTTTTGTACCCTCTTTAGTTTCATCACTCATATCTGCAAGTTTATCCATAGCAAGACCACCACCGACACCTGAGAGGCCCACTGATGTTGCACCACTAAGCGTAGTAAGTGCGGCTGGTCCTGTCCCACCAGTAGCAACACCAATCCCACCGAGTATTAATCCAGCGGTAATCATCTCACCTGTGGTCATACCAGTATCTACACCACCACCTCCTACTACATCACGAAAATCTTGTCCTGAACTTAGTCTTTTTCTTGCTCCAAGACTTTCACCCTCTCTCAGACTACTAAAAACACCACCACCAAAGTTAGTATCACGATAGTTTATACCACTAATTCCGGCTTTTTCTTTCTCTAAGTTCTTTGCAATCTGATCATTTCTTGCAGTTGCCTCTTGTAACTTTGCAAGCATATCTGTGGCTTGTTGTCTCTTTCCAGCATCTTTCTCGGTTGCCAAGATTTTCTGTTGTTGTCGGATTTGTTTTTTGAGCATTACATCATTTTCTCTGACTTTACTTTGCTCCGCCTCTACCATTCCAAGAGCCTCTTGTTTGGCTTGCTTTTCTTCCTTTGATAAGTCTCCTGTCACCCAAGATACAATTGGCACTAAGTATCCTGCTATGGTTTCAAGCACTTTAAGGATCGCACCCTCCATTATGTCACCAAGTGTAACTGTTGCAACTGCGGCCTCTCTACCCCAGTATTCACTTTCTTTCATAGCAGGAGCAATTTCACTTTCTTGGAAAGCCATTTGTAGTGCAACCAATTCCTCTGCACTCTTAATCTCTCGTTCTGTGGTCTTATCTATCTTTTTACCAGTTTTGTCTAATCTCGCACTAACCATCTGACCATTTTCATTGATATATGCACCAAATTGTTCTACTTGTCGTCTTGCCTCTATTTGATCTACAAAACCTTGTTGTTTAAGTTCTTCTAACTTTCCAAACTGTGCGTGTGCTTGTAGTGAGATTTCTTTGAGTTTTTCCACTTGCTCTCTTGAATAGCCTTGTGCTTCTGCCAACATTTGTTGCTCAATGTCTCTCATTTCGTGGAATGGTATGTTGCCCACAATCCCTTGCAACCCTTTCAATTGCATTAACAATGAACCACTCGGACCGAGTTCGTCCATTGCCATAGCCATTGCTTTAGCATCTCCCTTTGCGGCTTTTGACAACTCTACAAGATTAGAGATTTGCCTTACACTATCTCTATCCACTTTCCCACTGTTAATTAGTTCGCCAATCATCTTCTCCTGTTGCGAACCACTAAGACCACCCAATGCTTTTGAAATAGCATTTGCGTTCTCTTGTGCGTTCCCACTGAGATCAACAGTCATACCAAGTGCATTAAAGGCATCTGATAAACCTTTCGTACCATCTTCTCCGATAGTGTTCAAGAACTGCTGACTTGCAACTTGCGCCTCTCTTGCAAAGATCTCTCTAGTATTCTTCTGTCCAGTTTTGAGTACTCGCTTGAAACTGTCGGCAGTACTTTCACTCTTGAAACCTTTGGAAAGTTCTAAGACTGTACTCTTTGCCAAGTCCTCTCCAAGAACTTTACCTAATTGAATTAAGAGGTTTCCTGTCTCAGCAACTCTGGCATTGTAGAGTGCCATTCCACTGGTTGCCTCTAAGACTGTTTGATAGAAATACTTTTGAGTGAAACCACTGTGGAGTGCCATTTTTGAAAGAGCGGCAAACTGAGAGGTTGCACTTTCAAGGTTTCCACCCTGTTCTTGGGCAAATTTCGCCATATTGGTGGCTAAGTCTCCCATCTTCACACCGAGCATTTTAGAAACATCATTTAGCATAAAGATAGTGTCTGCTAATTTCTCTGTTCTTTCTTCACTCGTCTGTGCATTGGCAGTTAATTCTTTAAGGGTGAGGTTTGCATTTCCCAGTGCTCCAACAAGACCAATAATTTCTTTGGATTTAATACCTCTCATTACCATTTGCATTTGTGTAGCAACATCTCGGATCTCACCAAGACCTTTTTTGAGATCACCTCCAGCCATTGAGGCGACCTCCATCACACTCGCTTGTTCAAGGATCTCCTTGTTCATCTTCTGCATATGATTAAATGCCTTAGCCAGCAGAGCAACAACTGCCGCAAGACCGACTGCAACACCACCCAAAAGCATAGCACTCTTTCCAACCATCATAGCGGCTTTACCCATCTTAGCCGCAGCCGCACCTTTCCCTTGTTTGAGCAGTTCTTTCTGCTGAGTTCTCATTCTCCCTTGTCGTAACTTTCCACCTTGTTTGATGAGATCACTTACACCTTGACCAATACCTTGAAAGTTCAAACTCTTGATGTTACCACCAATCCCTTTGAGAGTTTGACCTACCTTACTTGCATTTTTGAAGAAACCAAGACCAGCCTGCTCTGCGGCCGCATTTAACTCTTTGTTGATCTCATCATAGTTCTTCTTTCTCTCTGCAAACTCCTCTTTATTAAGTTGGCTTTTTAACCTTTGCTCTGTCTTAAATTCATCTTTGATCCCCTTAATCTGAATTTCTCTTGCTTTTGCAAGAGATTTCTTCTGTTCAGCAGAGGTAGCCTCACCTATCTTCTTTTCATAATCCAGTCTTATTTTCTGTATTTTATCTAAGGTGTCTTTCTGTCCAGCCTCTAAGGCACTAGAAAAATCATCAGCAATACCTTTAACTGCTTGTTGGATCTGAGATCCTGTGAAACCTGCAAGAGTTCCTGCTTTAATTGCCTCTGCTTGTGCGAGTTTCATTTGCTGAGAAAACTGCTTTGACATCTCCTTAACAGATGCCATATCTGCACTAAAACCTACTGGTATTTCAACTGTTTCACTCATTGTCTTCTACCCCACCTTTTACGGATCTCTTAGCAACATCTTCCATTAAGGAGTTGTCTTGACCTTTCACTACAATCTTACCATCTTTCACTTTCAACTTTCCTGTTCCGGCTCGCTGACCGATATGCTTATTGTAGAGATTTGTGCTTTGATCTTGATACATTACTCTTGCAACCTTTTTCCCATCTTCATTATGACCTTTCTCGACCAACAACTCTTTCAATTGATCCTTTGTATAGCCAATCAATGGAGAAAGTGAGATTATATCTTCGCCTTCTTCTTCAAGTTCTCTCTGAACATCTGCAAGTCTCTGTTGTCTGTCTCTCAATTCAATTTCGTGTTTTTGTTTAATTTTGTTCTTATAGGCAGAAACTATCCTATCGTGATCATCGTATTCCCCACTCACCCATCTTCTCATTTCATCTTCAAGTTCATCAGGAGTACTCGCACTCTTAACCACTCTCTTTGAGGTAGGATCATCCTTTTCATCTGTAATCACACCTGTTTGACGATAGTAGAACTCATCAAGAAATCTCTTCCTTGTGTTTTCTTCCTGTTGCATAGCAGACTGTTCTTTCTTATTGATCTTATCGACACCCTTTGGAGCACTGGCACTTGCTATGAACTTTGCATTAGCCCACTCTTTCCTTTCTTCAATTACTTTGTCACGATAAGTGTTCAAACTCACCCAAAGTCTCTGAATGTGGTTTATGCCTATTGTTTCAGAACCAGGAATACCACTCACCTTGTCATTAGGCAGTGACAGATGTTTAATCTGTGTCCATAAGGATCTACTGTGTTCTTCGTAATAGAACGCTTCTATCAAGGAGTGTTGTTCACTTACTGCCTTAGTGAGACTAACCACCAATCTGAATAGGCGAGTTATCATCTTTCTTGGAAGATGTTTGATCTGCTGATAAACATAGTATGCGTAGTTCTTCTCACCTAAGAAGATAAATCCATCTATCATCCAGACTGCTCTTGAGACAGTCCATAGCATCCATTGACCATCATCATTTTCAACGACACTATGTTTCAAGAAGAAACTGTCAGCAGTGCTGAGGTTTCTAATTGCTATAATGCTCCCACCCAAATTACACCTATGAGTTAAAAAGCCATTCGTAAGTAGAGTGATTAAATCCTCATACAGACTTGCTCTTTGCTCATAAGTGGTGGGAGGGAGAACACCCATATCATCCTCTAAATCTAGGGTTTTTAGAAGATGGTGGCTGACTATCAATGGCTATATTGCTTTTTGCACTTTGTGTCGGTTTCCCTATCTCTTGGGGTTCTGTTGTCCTATACACAGGAACACCATCTAACTGACCCACTTGATCTGCCATTGTGTTTTCACCACCCACTGTTTCCATTGTTTGCTTGGCTCTCATATGGGGTGGTTTTCTATGTTGTGGAATTGCAGACTGTCTCATTCTATTCAATCTTTCGTGTTCCTTTGCTAATGCACTGGGTGGAAAGGGTTCATCTTTCTCCTTATCTACGAAAGAGGACTGCAATGTTTCCATCACTTGCTCTTTGCTCATTTCTTTTGGTTGCACCCTTTCTTGTGGAGGTGGTGCTTGTTGAGGAACAACTCTTTGTCTTAGTGAGGGATCTTGTGCAACTGGTTTTGGTTGAGGTGCAGTTTCTTGAACAGTGTTAGGTGCTTGATGTTCTGTGGTTTGTTCAAAATTGTCGTGTTTTTGTTCTGCTATATTCTCACTAACTGTTTCACTAACATCTTCTGTTTCTGCATTTTTATTAGCAAATGCGGCAGAGTTCTTCTGTCTTCTTCTAAGTTCTTCAAGCCTTTCTTCAAGATTACTGATTTCCTCAGAAAGATCCAAAGGCTCATAAACTAATGCCTTGTCTGAATGTATCTCTGTGAGTGCAGAGAGGTCATTGTATCTTTGAAAGATGTTATCCACTGCCTTACGAGAGAATGTTAATAGAAGATCCCTCATAGCCTTGAACTTGGTAATCTTCACTTGCTTACCATTTGGTAGCACATCACCAGTAGGTACGAAATCCACACCTCTCAAATCAAACTCTCCAACTTGCACTATTGCATAAGAGAGCACTGCCAACTTAAAGGTTTCAAGATACCGAGTAGTAGCCACATTTGTATCTGGAGTTTCCTTGTTTTCCTCTGCATAGGCTTGTGCAGATAACTTTTGTACCTCTGTCTCCTCTTTGGGTAAGAGCAGTCTAATGGTGATCTCTGTATCACTAAGAGTAAAAGTTTCTTCACCTTTTCCAATTTCTGAAATGTTGGAAAAGGCATTTTTGAGCGAGTTTATATCTAACATAGGGTTTGTCCTCTTTATTGATTGATCAATTAGGAAACAGTACCCATATTAGTAGGAAAATTAGACAAGATAGTTTTTTACACATTTAAGATACATTTTCATTTTTCATATTGTCTAATGGGAGTAGTAATCCCACAGTATAGGAATAGGAACAAGAAATCATTCTCATACACATATTAATTTCATTTTATCTAATCTGACCACTAATAGGGATAGATGGAGGGAGTTTAACTCCCCCCATCCTTTGAAATCTTATTAGGCTGTAACGAGTGATGAGATACCACCACCACCAACACCACCACCGGCTTGTTGGGAAACAGGTGCGGTTGCATATCTAATAGAACCCAACTGACTAAGACTTGGATCATTACCAGTTGCGATAAACTCACCATACATTGTAGAGAAATCGTGAATGTCACTAATCATAACATCACCACTTTCCATAATCATTCCGCTATCTTTTGCAAAAGTCGCTGACCAACTTGTAAACCAACACGCCTCATAGATAGTGATAACTGCACTATGACCTCTTGCAGTGTTGTTCGCATTTCCATCAAAGTCAGGTGTTGTTTGAGGGTATGAGATAGCCTTTGTTCCACCATCGAACTCTCCTGTTGCTCCACCTCGACCAACATTTGCCACTCCAAGATCATTATCTGCAAGAGTAGAGAATACCAATTGTTGCTCAATGTCAAAGGGCCACTTGTGATGTGAAAGAGATCGAACAGGTCCGTCTATACCACCAGCATAACCTGTTGCTTGCCAAAGATTGCACAAGTACAACAATGCTCTTTCCATATTTCCAGTGGGTGCCGCAGTGATACTTGGTACAAGTTCTGCTACTTGATCACCAAAACCAATCCCACGCAATTCATCTACTGTACGAGAGATAGAGGGTGCAAAGTTTGAAAGAACTCCCATTTGGTGCATAGCACTATTCTCACCATAGACAGGTGTAAGCACTCTCACTTTCTGTGACACTGCGGTACGAGTATTAGGACTTGTACCATAGTCATACAAGTAAGATGATCCTTGCAGACCCATTTGTGGGTTTTTATCTGTATTAGTAGACATAATTTCTAAATCCTCCTAAGATTTCTTGTAGGTATTACCTATTCAGTGAGAAATATAGAAGAAATAAAAAGGCTTGGCAGAGATAATCGTATCCCTTACCAAGCCTGTCGAACTTTTCCAGTGTGATTTTACTTTGAGTTCTTAATCTCTTGCACTGTCTTACGCAGTTCTTTGCTACCGTTGATTGCTGACTGTAATGCTTTACGCACTCTTGTGCCAGCAGATTGGTTTCCACCATCAAACTTTCCAGCATCTTCCACTGCACCATTTAGGGTTTCAATTATTTCATTTAGTAATTCTGCTACTGTCTTTGGGGTATCACTCATAGTATTTTTCTCCATAAAGTATAAATTTTAAGCACAAAAAAACAGGGGATAAGAACTGCTAAACGCAATCCCTATCCCCTAATAGTACCCACATTGGTTTATTTTGACAATGTTTATTTGCCAATTCTCACCAACTTGTCCTCTTTGGTGACTAACCAACCCTTGTGCTTAATCCCTTTCTTTGTCTTTTTACCCCAAGCACGAACAGAGGAAATCAAGTCCTTATTCTGAGAAGATACTTGGTATGAGTAGAGATTAAAACTATCTTCCCAGTGAAGATCATTACAAGCATTACAACAAAGTTTCTTCTTGCTATCAAGGTACAATTCCACTTCCTTTGAACCACAACAGGTGCAAGTAGATACAAAGTGTCCATCTTCATCACAGTGTTCATCTTTATCTGCTAAGTACTGCTCAAAGAGAGCATTTACTTTCTTGTCTATCTTATTACGAGGTTTCTCAATGACTGGTGTTTCCTCTTGTTCATTCTGATCCTTCACAATGGTAGGAACATCAATGACATTGAAATAAGAACGACCACTCTCTTTGGTGATAACCTCTAATTGAGGACACAAGTCAATGATCTGATGGTATCTCTTAGCACCCATTCTCTTTACACCAAGAGCATTACGAGTGACCTCTTTGAAACCATCAATGGTTTTCTTACCAAGACCATTTCCCTTAATAGTAGAAAGATAATCTTTCACTGCGTTAGTCAGTGCTATCACTGCCTTCTCTTCAACAGTGAGAGTATCTGCAATAATGATCGGCTTATCTTCAAAGGTGACAGTAGTATCACTACCAACTGCACTGTTCAAAGCATCTGACCGATCCGAAAAGGTTTGATTACCCTTTCTCATATCAGCAAACAGGTCAAAACCTTTCACTTTTGACTTAGTACCCATAGAACCTCCTTAAACCCCTTTGGGGATTGGATAAATGTTGAACAAGAGATTGGTATGGGTATCCTAACCCCTTGCTTACTTACATATACGAAAGAGAAAAATCTCTCAGAAATAATTTCTTAGAGAGTTCTCCCATTAAAACTGATTACAATAGATAGTCATTATATATACAGAGTTATTTCACAAAGTCTTACTTGACCTTGTGGAAAGTTGCAGTGGGAAAGGCTCTCTTGACCTCTCGTTTCATATTCGACATATTGTCATCGAACCACCACATACCAGTAGGCACTGTGATGTGCCAACCATTGGTAGTACCTCTCTCACAACCATTTGCTCTATTGCGTTTTGCAATTGCTTTATTGTAATAGCGAGCAAAGTACCCTTTGCCATTGATTGTGATACGAACGAGTTTGGAATAATTAGATGGAAACATAGTTTCTCCTTAGACTGAATACAGTCGGATTGATTGTTGAAAAAGTTGAACCGCAAGGAGGTGTTCCCCCCTTGCTTACTTACATAGACGAGAGAAGAATTTCTCTCAGAAATTATTTTGAAAAAGTTATGCGACTGATTTCTTTTTCTCTGCAAGGATTTCTCCTACTACCTCAATGAGCATTTGGTCAATGTCCAGTTTCTGTTGGTAGCCTTTGAAAAAGCAGATTGTTTGCCATACTGATGTATGACGACCATCAAAAGTGTATTTATCACAAGTGGTGAGATTTCCATTTTTCAGTCTGCAATTCCACAGTGTGTATCCATACTCACTATTGTCAATTTGTATGTCAGTACCATTGATAGTATAGACCGAGATACCATCTTGGTCGTACTCATTGATCTCATTGAGAATGAGGTTTTTGATCCACTGACGAACCTCTGTTTCATTTACTTTTTCTGTGTTCTTTGTTTTAGAGTTTGGACCACTTGAAGATTTAGCCCATTCACCTTGACGAACTTTGTAAGAGGTTTGAACAGTTTTGAAAGTAACGATTGTAGTTGTAGCCATTGTAATTCTCCCTAGAATAATGGTTGTTGAAAATGACAAGGTTTTTATCCCTTGCTTACTTACCTATACGAGAGACAATTTTCTCTCAGAAAAATAATTAATTTATTTTTCACTTTTTCAAAAACCCTAATGGTAGGTGTCTGAGACAGAGTTTTCCCAATTGAAAAAGGGCTTGGTAAGATTTCTCCTACCAAGCCCTATCAGATTATCTCAAAATGAGATTATACAGAAGATCGCAAGTTGAATGTCACTACTAAGTAGAGCAGTGGGAATACAGGACTGTAATATGCCTCTATCTCTGCAACAGTAGGATCATCAGCACTCACATTGGCTGAGATACCAGTGTATCCAGCAACGATCTGAGCATTAACCAAACCAATGAACATCTGTGACATTCTCCCCTCTACTTGTGAGAGAATACCTGGCAAGAACTTAACACCAATGAACCTTTCAAGAACTGCCCTTGACTGCTTTTGAACCTCATCAGCAATTTGAATGACAGTAGGTGTCTTAGTGAGAACATTAGTCATATCTGTTGTAAGTCCGTGTCGAACTCTAACGAAAGGTGCTTGATCTGAAAGAACTGTCACACCATTAACAGACACTTGATTTTGCTCTACTGCATCAAGTATTCTACCCAACTGAGAAAAACCAACCAACTGACTATTGGTCCAAGGACTTGCAACATCTCTATTAGGAGAGACACGATTACCGACCAAAGCACTTGCAAGATAAGTTCCATCGACCAAGAACTCTCTTACATCACCAATCGAATCTGACACTGGAACAATCGCACTGTCAGGATATACCATTCTGAAACGAGTATTAGAGATAGACTTTGCTAGATTGATTGCAGTACTTATGTCAGTTCCTGCACTTGCTCCCACAATGGCAGTTCTCTCTGCTCTATATCGAATAGAAGATTGAACATTGATATGTCGTGACAAGTATTGCAACAAGTCACTGCTATCTGTTCTCAATGGAACAATAACACTCGGATCGATTTGTCCAGCAATCTTACCCTCAACATTATCAATAGCGGCAGTGTATGATGCAATTGATGCTTGATCTGAGTTCTCTGCTCTCTGCACTTGTTTAAGAGCAACCAAAACTGCTCCATTCAAAATAGCAAGATAACTTGCAAGAGAGAGTGGGTTCTCAGGAGAGATTTCTCCCATAGCACTTTCAATTGAACTCATCTTAGTGAAAAGTTGAGTTTCAAAACTCTCTTTCTGATACAAGTAAGATACAGAGTATGGTTCTCCAATCTCTGGTTGCTCACCACCCTTTTCAAAGGTTTCAACAACACCAGTGTCTCCTGTGGAAACTCCAATAGTATTAGAGACTTTCATCTCTACACCATTCAGCATTACTGGATAATTAGCATCTGTGATAAAGGTCTTACTGCTTGTAAAAGCGAAAGTCTCTCCACTTGGATATACACCGCCACCCTCTCTTTCAAGAATAGTGAAAGTTAATCCTGTGACACTATCTACATAGGTCTGACCGACAATACCATCTGAACCAGTACCATCATTGAACACACTATCATCAGCAGATCCACTACCACTTGAATTGTTTGAGATAACAAAGAAACCATCAATACTATCTTCTCCAATGCTACTGTCACCATCAAGTGATCCAATCATAGTTCCATAAGACAACCAATCATTAGCAACTGCACTTTCCAGTACAACACTGCTACTCACACCAGTGGTCTTAGACTGAATAGAAAGATACTCTTGTCCAGCATTATCTTCTTCTACAATAGCAAGTGCTCCACTTGGGAAATCACTAGCAGTATTAGAAACACCATTTGCTTGGTAATCATTTGCTCTACCAAACAACAAGTTACCAAAAGTACCCACATCATTCATAAGAACACTAGCAACCTCAGGAGCAGTTGTCGGTGTCAGTAGTGAGACTGTGCCATCTGTGAAACCAAGAACTGAATTGGCACTACCATCTCCAATAGTGATTTTACTCTTACTATCTGTTTTAAGAGATGAAAGACGAATACCAAATCCCTCTCTACGAACTGCCTTTGCCATTGTTTCAGATCCAGCAACTCCAAAGAGAGATGAATACTCAGAACCGATCTTGGCTTTAATCTGTCCAATAATACTAGCAGGATCTTGTGAAAGGTGATCTTGACCACTACCAATAGTGGTCATTGTTCCTGTCTCACTTGCACTAAACTTAACCTCTACAAACTTACCATCAATGGTAAATCTAAAAATGTTGTTAGCGGCTTTTGTACCACTACCATCATAGAAAGAGACAAATGCCTCACCTTGCATTAGTGCTCCACTTGAATTGTCTTGGTTTGAGTTACCAATGTCTCCAACCAAAGTAGCAGACTGAACTGTTGCACCAGCACTTGCAAGACCATAATCACCCACTGACAACCCACAAAGTGCATTGGCAGTACCACTCTGAACAATCAACTTACACTGAGATAGTGAGTTGTGAGCAGTAGTAGAAGCGTGACTTGATACTCCAAATCCACCACACCATATTCTATTTCTAAGGATTAGGCGATCATACAGTTTCTTCACTCCAACAGAATATGAGGTAGCGATAGCACCGTGTAAGATATGAACTCCATCAGTACCATAGCCACTGTCACTAGCATCAATACCAGCAAGCAAGCAGAGGTCATCGTGAGCAGTACCATCTTTTGCGAAAGCAAATGCACCACCACCAGTGTCATTAGCACCTTTTCTGAACTTAAATCCAATTCTACCACTACTGTCACCAAAAGCAGTGACCATTGGCTTTTCAAAAACAGCAGTTGCACTTGTTTCTGTTGCAAAAGTACCATCAAGAACGATCTTAGCATTGATCTCATCTGCAATTGCACTTGCACTTGCATAAGACTTATCTGTCAGTGTTAAAGTTGCACTGAGTGCTCCAATAATAGAACCTTGATAATCAATAGTGATTTTGTTGTACCCATCAGAACCACCTAATTCCATAGCACTGAGGAACTTACTTGAACCTTTGTATGTAGGAAGATTAGCAGGATTGTAGATATAAACAGTATCAAGATTGGCAAACACATCAGCAACTGCGGCAAAAGTAGCAGTTAATGTTGAACCATCATAGTCAGTGATAATGATTTCTGTGTTGTTCAAACCAGGACTTGCGGCGTGACCTAAGATAACTACCTTATGTCCTACATAGTAGTCATCTACATCACTTGCACCACTGGGCAACACAAAAGTAGTAGTTGAACCTCCTGTTACTGTGTAGTTAGCACCTTGTGCTTGTTCGTTCAATGCACTTGCAAAGTCATCTACTGACTTTGCACCAGTATTTACACTTGCAGAGATAACAATACCATCCACATCGACTGCCAAGTCACGATTAGTGCTATCCACATCAACAGTAGTACTTGCACTATCTGCATCATATACGATCTCACTACCAACAAGACTTGCATTGTGACCAAATCCAGTTGTATGACTGTCTGACAAGTCAATAACCAAACTTGTAGCACCATCTACTTTAATTTTTGCAGTAGCAGACTTATCCTCTACAAAATAATAAGGAGAGGAGTTTGGCACTGTAATCTTAGCAGGACTTGCCTCTGTGCTTGTGAACTCTACTGTAACTGTTTCTTCAACAGGTGTTCCATTTTCAATTCTAACATCAGAACTCAACTCAGATCCGCTTGGGAATTGGAGAGTGATTGTAGAAAGACCACCACTCTTTGAAGACACATCAAACAATGCAGAGAAGAAATCTACTCCGTTCTTGGTTACTGAGTATTCTCCTGATCCGCTTGCACCCTCTGTGGTACAGGTAAGGACATACTCGCTATCAGTAAGAGTATTGTAATAGAAAGTAGCATATACCTTAGCACCGACAGGTACTTCTTCTGCGAGTTCCACAATACTAGTGCTACTATCAACACTGACAACAGAAATTTCACCTCGCTCAATAGCGTCTTGTACATTGTAACCATAATAAGCCTTCACTAAATCTGGTCGATTGGTTGGTAGGTCAATTCTTCCATTAGTGACAGTCTGAAACAAACTTGAACCAAGAGGTGAGTTTCTTCCATTTCCACTTGTAGGTTGGTAAGGCAACTTGAACTTAGTAGTACTTGTGTAAGCGATTGTTCCACTTGTATCTGTGACAGAAGAACATTCAGCCATATAAATCTGATTGTCGATCAGAGTTAGTGAAATCTGAGTGTCGTCAAACTGAGCAGTTCCTGAGGTTGTTCCAGCACTTGCAAGTGCGGCAGTTCCCCAAACAATCTTGTCGTCTTTGAGGATGAAATCTGCACCATCAAGAAAATCATTTTGATTAGCAGTTCTCCCACACTGAGTAACAGATGAGATGTTGATGTTCGCAAGGTAATCAAAAGTATCTTGCCAAGTATTGAAATGATACTGAACACTTACAATAGCACCTTTCTTTGGAGCAATAGGTAGTGTAATGGCTCTTGTCGATCCATTAACACTTGTAGGAATGACTTGGACACCATCTACCTTTACTGTCACATCTGACACATCAGTAGTAGTCACACCACCATTTGAACCATCTACAATAGCACCTTGATTAGTGTAGAATACTTTATTTCGTGAGGTTGTTGCACCACTGACTATTCCAATAGTTCCATTGGCAGTTCCCAAACCTACAATAATCTCTTTGTCAGCACACAAGAGAATTGCTTTCTTCCCTTGATTGTTGATAAAAGCACTGGCTACGAGAGAAGAACCAGCAGTTGCAGTGTTAATAAGACTAACCATATTCTGAACTGTGTATCCACTAGAAATCTCAGGAATAGTAATCCCATAAACAGTACCATCTATTGTGAGAATAATTGTGTCATTACTATCCTCAACAATGTCGAAAGTCTCTGATCCACCTACTGAGATGTCTAAAAGACCACTTTGTGCATAAATCTTCGCATCTTCATCTGTAACTTGTGATGAAAGGTTATCTGTAATCAAAGTATCTGTTCTATTAAAGAAATAAGTGACTTGAACTGTATCGCCAACTTTTGGTGCTTGTGCTAACTCAATAACTCCATTTGCTCCACTCACAGAACGAACAACAATAGGTTGATTGTTAACTCTCACTTGAACAGAAGAACGATCTGTGGTTGTTGTACCACTACCTTTACCATTTACAATAGGAAAGTTTCTCACTTGTAATTTTGTAAGCGATCCATCAAAATCACCAAGTACAATAGATCCATCTGCAAGAACACTTGAAACTGCTCTCCCAGTTTCATCTTCAAGATAAACTTGTTGATCGACAGAGGAAGATGATCCACGAATAACCTCTAAGTTAGATTGTGGGATTAATTCAGAACCCTCTCCTATTAAAACAGGTATTCTCAGTAAATCAATCTGTCCAGATAGTGGGTTTTCAAATAATGTTTGGGTGTAAACACCTGGTGGTGCGTATGTTGAGCCGGGAAATGCCATTTTTTAGTCCTCTCTTTTTAGATTAAAAAAATTATTCTCATTGATATATTTCAATAGACCGATAATCAAAATCGGAGATAAAGTACAAGGGTATATCTATATGACTTAATTTATATACATATTATCCAAATCTTTTTGAGAGATCGGTGGCTCAACCCAATGATCTGCCTTTCTTCTTAATGAAAGGAATAGCCTTTTTATTGCGTTGATCGACCTTGTTTGTCTCCTCACCACTCATCACACGATAAGTATTATCAGGATTTCTTGAAATGTTTCCATACTCTGCATTGGGATTATTTCTTAACAGTGCTCTTTTTTGCTCTGCTCTTTTTTCTTGCATCTCCCAACCAAACTCAGCACTTTTTCCTATGGCACGATCTACTTTATGGTCATATCCTGAGATACCAGTGTTTGGAGGTTTAGGGGAGTTTCCTATGCTTGGATTAAAAGAGAAAGAAACATCTCTTGTCATTTGAGGTATTGCTGGTTCTCCACAGTTTTTACACTTTTGAGTGCTTTCTCGCTGAGAGAAAGAGACAGTTTTCTCAAAAAGAAACCCACACTCATTGCATAAGTAGTCATAAGTAGGCATTTTCTTCTCTCTTTTAGGTGATTTTTTCAAAGTTGGTAGTAATGTTTCTGAAAAAGGGATCTTCTGCGATTGATAGTCCTAACCCCTCTAACATTTCTATATCAGATCTCATTTTCGCAACCTCCTCATCAGATAACTGAGAAATTTCCTTAGATTTAGCAAGGGAGATACCACTGCTTTTTCGTATCATAGTAACAAGTGGTATATGAACACCCCACTCACTTTCTATTGTCAATGAAAAGTTTGCATTGTAATAATAGTCATCCCCAACATCATCATAAATTTCTTCGCTTTCACCACCAAAGGACAGGTCTTTCATCTCTAAACCTTGTGTAGATAGTCTTGATCTCACTATCCCCCATAAATAAACAAGAGTTCGGTCTGTCAATTCCTGTTGAGAATATACATCTCTTGCCATTATGTCGCAATCAAGATTGATTTCCCATCTCCCACCATACTCCAATGCACTGAGTTGTCTTGTCTCAGATACCACGACTGCTAACTGATCTCCCTTTTGACACATTCTCCCAAAGGCGAGAACCACTCCGGGAATTGCAGTTGTGTTTGATCTGTTTTCAATAATTGTAAAAGGACCTTTGCTTTGTGCAGGATGTCTGTAATCTGCGACAAGGTATCTACCACTTTTTATCTCACTAACTGTGGTGAGTGTTTTTGTAGCATAATCAATAGTGTAATCTTTTTCCTCAAACAACATACTCTGACTTGGCATCTCGAAAACCCTTACAGTATTCTGCAACGGCTGATGAGCAAATGTGAATTGAGTAGTCGAACTTTGTTGTAAGATTTCATCTCTGTAATCAAGCAAAGGATCAACATAGAACTCATTATCTTCTGTGAGATCTATGTAGTAAATGCCTGCTTGACTTGGGAATACACCACCATTCTTCTGTATGGCGACACTATTTTCTCTCACCCATTCAATAGAAAATCCTGGCTTGTTATTCACCTTAGTGAGATAACAGTATGATTTCACCACACCACGATAGTTGTCTGCCGACATATCTACTCTACTACCACCACTGACCTTGACAATAATCCCATACTGAGGTCTTTCTTCAAAAGAGTACTTACCTTGTATATTATTCACCAACTCTGGATACTTAGGGTGGTGTTGCCAGTATCTTCTAAGTTCAAGGATAATTCTTCTCTTTATGCTCTCTGTTAATTGGTAGTACATTTTTTATCCATATCTTTTATTTCACCTAATTCAATTATAGGGAAAAACTCTCCCTCTGTTGCATAACAGTGGTGTAGGTCATACAACTGCTTAATCTCATCTTCTGCAAAACTTAGGACAAAATCTATCTCGTTTTGAACTTTAATCTCGCCTTTAAGATCGTATTGATCCAATAACGAAGAACTTTCATCATAAACCTCTTTTTCCTCTAATAAATAATTATCTTGGGGGTTCATTTTAAGTTCCTAGATAGAAAGTCTGAAATTAGTTTAGGTACTGATCTTCTCCACTTTTTCACACCACGATCCCAAAAAGTATGTTTTGAAATTCCAGGATGCACCCAAGCATCTTCAAGATTTAACGGAGCAACTCTAAATACTACCCCTCCTCTACCATTATTAATTGGTAAAGTTTTCCTAACTCTACCATTCTTCCCATTCTTCCAAAGTCTTGGGTTTCTACTTGCGACAAGACTTGTCATTTTAGACTTTGGCATACCTTGTATTAAACTCTCCAACCATTTCCAGTTGGAATACACCTCTAAGGTGCTTTCCCCTTTAATTCGATACTTTACTGTCCGAAAAAAACTCTCACCAAGACCACCACCATCTGCAACAGGTCTTCCCCTTGCAGACTTTCCTGCTCTTGCAAGATCCTTTCTACCCTCATAGACAATATGATCCACTAGTGATCTTCCCATCTTTCTGAGCAGTTTCTTTTTCAACTTTGGATCTTCAAGTTGTCCAATGAGATTATCACCCAGTTTCTTAGTGATTGCTCCGCTATATATTCCTTGCTTTACCATTCACTAATCCCTAATAATTCTGATTTTCCCAAACTCTTGATCGACCTCTTTGCTCTCTACTGTCTGAAATGTCTTTTTCAGTTCCCATTGGAGTAGCAACAGGATCTGTACCCACAGGTGTTGGTACATATCTTGTACCAACAACAGGACCCCTATCTCGGATCTCTCTTGTCTCAGGCCACTCCAATTCACTAGTACCATTAATTGGAACTTGATACCTAATGTCACCACTATCAAGAAAACCAATGTTGAAATGTTGTTGTAACAAGTTTCCTCTGTTACTCGGTCTTCTCACTGCACCCACTGAGTATCTCTCATTGGTTTGCTTTACAATGAAATCTCTTTGGGTGAGAACAGGAGAAGGACCCATAAAGACCTCGTATTGATGTTCCAGTCTGCGACCTTGCATCATTTGACCTATCTTCCTCTCTGCATCATCTGGTGCAATAATTACCTCATAAGGTCCTTCATATCCACCTACAAATCCTGTTCCATAGCAAGTGACACAACGATTGCTTGGTTGCTTTGAATACTCTAAAGTTCTCTCGTCCATCTTACAGTTGCAAACAACACCACTTGTTTTCCTAACAAAGACCTTTACTCTCTCACCGCCTTGCTCTAAAATCCAATTGTTTCTTCTAATTCCCTCTCGCCAAATGTAGTCAAGAGTTTCCACCTCTATATTAGAGACTGCTTGGCACTCTGCAAGAGGTGTCTCTGCTAAACCACTTACACTATCCTCGCTCAGTGTTACTGTGGTGATACGATAAAAGATTTTATTATCAAGTGAGTTCTTCACAAAGTTAGAATTAGTCCAATAAGAAACCTCCACTACTGATTTGTCTGTTGGGAGAACAGGATCTACTCTTTTCTCTGTAATAGGATTTATGTAGGAGACATTCTCTATTCTGATCTCATTTGATCTGCCAAACACATCATCTACAAACACCTCTACACCATCTATATAAACCTTTACATCACTTGGCTTATTGGCATAAGTTGGGCGATCATAGGGGGGGATACTGACTGTCTTATGTATGGGGTGCTTGGTTCTAATGATAAAAGCACGATTATTGGCAGTCTCACCAAAAGAGATCCAATCTTCTACTTTCTCTTTAACGATCTTTCTGTTGGTGGTTATGTCACGATAGAAACCTGCTCCAATAGGTGCTTGATTTATTCTGTGATAAGGACCTCTGTCTGACCCTACTGACCTATATATATTCACACCCAAGATGTTAAAGTTACCATTCTCATAAAGATCAACAGGGTTCTCCCATCTCAAATCAATTATGCCGTGTTGGTATCCACTAAGAACTTGAACATTTGTAGGTGGGTGTGCATACTCACTACTTGTATAGAACTTGCCGTGATGGTTTCCTTTTGTCATATTCTCCCCTATACTCACTAAGATATAAATATAGATAGAATAGAAAACAAAAAAGGGGTGGTAAGAAAACTTACCACCCCCCTATCAAACCAGTAAAAATGCTTACTACTCTTCCGTACCAACTTTCTCAGTCAAGATAATCTCACCTTGTGGTGTAACTTGCCAAGACTGACCTTTTGGGATTTCCAATCTTTCTGCAACATCTTGCAAGAGTTGGTTTGCTTGTGCTTCTGCATTAGAAACTGCTCCAATCAATCGTGCCTTACGAATTTCAATAGTTCCGATTTCATTAGAGAGAGCAGTTGCTCTTTGTCTCAAAGCATTGAGCATATTGTTCTCGTCCTCTGTGAGAGAAAAGGTGCTTTCTTCTGTTTGCTCTGTTTCTTCAACAGATGTTGTTTCTTCTGACATAGTTCGCTCCAAAAGTGTGCGTGGTTAATAGTTATTAGGCTTGTCACATTACCCAAAATATATAGAGATTATCTCAACAGATTGTAATACTCTCAAATTATTTTCTGTCAAGTTACCGATAGGGATCATTTGTCTGTTTTTTGAGAGATTTGGATCAAAATGTTACCGAAAGGGATCAGTGGTTTATTCTACACCACAGAACTCAATTATTATTTGAGTTTTAGCAAGAAAAATAAACTATCCTATAAACCCTCTTGGTGAAAGAACACCCCTACCAACATTCGGTCCGAAAGAGGAACGAATACCAATACCATACTTAGGTTGTTGCAAACCCCTAATGTACTTTGTGGTTCTCTGTTTCATCTCAGTTGCCATTTGGACTTGTGTTTCAGCACCTGCTCTCAACATCTCGTACTTAGATGACCTCTCAATGTTTAGTGAGATACCACCAATAGAATAGTCAAACTCATCCACTGTCCAATTCGCTTGCAAAGCGTATGTGGCGTGGATTATTGCACACCAAAGCACCGCAGTTCTCCAAGCAGGCTTTCTCTGAACAAGTATATCAAGGTTCTTCAAACTCTCTGTCTCTGGTGGATACATATTCCACCAGTCAAGACCTCTTTCAAGGTATTCAAAAAGTTCCTCATCCTCCCACACAAACCCCATCACTCTATTGTATGATCCTATGTCGCCTTCGTGTTCTGGTGGTCTGAAATGATAAAACTTATCTGGATTTTGATCTCTTAATAACAACCTCAGTTTATTGATCATAGCCAATTCACTTTCAGTGTATTTCTGCAAAGCGGAGTTCAACTGGCTTTCACCAACAACTGCAAACTCTTGCACCACTTGTTGCAGTGGGGATGAGAGCACCTCTTTGAATGACCACCTTATCCTATAATCACCAGCACTTGCACTTTGTGGGATCATCATACTTGCGTAGTATTCACCAACCTGTGGATTAACAGGAGTTCTTCCAGCAGTTCCAATTAGTATCTCTGCTGAGGTAGTAGGATCTACATAATAAATTGCGTAAGTGATCTCACTTGCATTGCTTGGATTTCCACCAGCATTAGTGAGGAACACATCTAAGTCTCCTCTCCCAAGTATGTCTCCTTTGGTAAATGCAACACCCATAACATTTCTCCTATATATATAAAGAGATGTTTATCAAAGCATTATCTACCAATATGTGTCAATGCTTTCATAGATCGGATTTCATCAGCATAAGTGAGAGCAGGCACCTTAGAGGTTCTATTAAAATACTGTTGTTTCAAGTCTGAGATCATCTCTGTCTTTTCAAAGATGAAGAACACTCTCCTACCCTCTCGCTCTGTGCCTTTAAGCAAGCAACCTGCTACTTTTAGGTATGCCGCGTAATAGAGGTCGCTTGTGCGATAACTACCATTATCTATTTGTTGTTGGCTCATCGGTTTCCCCTTATTTCATTCACATATATGTCATTCTGTCAATGATACCCACACTTTTCAGATAGTGAAAAAAATCCCCCTGTGATAGAGATACCACAAGGGGATTAAAGGAGAATAACAACTATGACTAAAACAAACTAATTATGAGAGGATTACACCATCTTCATCAATGTATCGAACTGCGGCGTGTTGCCCAACAGTAGCACTGAGGTTCGTACCAACACTAGCAGAACTCTTAGGGATACTGTAACGAGCAGTACCATCAGTAAGTACAACAGAACCAGCACTCAATGCCGCAGTGCATACAACATCATCACCAGTACTATCTTGTAGTTCAAAGGTATCAGCCGCACCAACAACAGATACTGTATAAGCACCCTCGTGGGCAGGATCAGTTGTAAGAGTACCATTATGATTTACGATCCAAACCTTATCACTAACTGAAAGGCCGTGTGCAGCCGCAGTAGTGAACACGGCTGGATCAGCAATGGTGCTTGAAGAAATAGTAGCAACAACAGGAAGAATGGTAGCACCCAAAACTGCCTTTGCATCGTATGAATAAGAACTTTCTTCTTTCTGATCAACACCATAAGTGTAATCTACTTTGCTCAATCCACTCAAAGTCTTTGAGTTAGAAAGTGAGAATGAAGAAGATGAGTACTGAGCAAGATTTCCACTAGCAATAGAGTTGCTAAGAGCAGTACCTTGAAACAGTTGCTTTCCACTAAATGCAGAGAATGATCCAGTCTGAGAAGAACCAGCAGTTGCAGTTCTTTGAGCCTCTGTTTGGAAAGCATTTGCGGCAACCAATGCAAAGATAGATCCATCAGCGATAGTGTAAGTGTGTCCAGCAAGGATTTTCACAACATCTTCAACAGAACCAAAACTATTATCAGCAGTACCATCAAGATCAACTGCACCACCACAAATGGCAGTGAGATGAACAGTGATACGAGCACTATCAATGTCTACCCCATTGAGAACATCAAT
>MDTD01102939.1_pt1 | contig 28335 bp, 29 predicted proteins | sample 811221 | NCBI WGS metagenome assembly MDTD01 (sample SAMN05326646, study PRJNA326480) | marine metagenome | isolation source: seawater | place: Pacific Ocean: South West | collected 2011 | reverse complement strand
CACTGCTTGATCATTTCCCATGTAATCTACAACTCTAATAAATCCATGGTCTAAAATAGGGAAAACCTTATACAGTAATTTTTCTATTCCACTCGAAGCTGGCCTTATGCTTTTATTAACCTTTTTTCTAAGTGAATTTATTTCTTCTTTTTGTTCTGGGGTAATATTATTTTTTTTTCTATTATTCTTAGACATATACTTCTCTATTAAATTATATATATAATTTTATAAACTATAATTGATTTAATAAAAATGTTTATTTTTGATAAATTTGTTTTTAATCATATTAAGCTTTATATATTTAAACTATCACATATAATGTAAATGCTGATTCGTCAGCTATGGTAATAAACGTGGTATTATATAGATGTTATGGACCCGGGGGCGGTACCCGGCACCTCCACCATAAAATATGGGGGTGAAATAGGTTCGACATGCATTGAAGGATATTTACTTTTACCCGAAATGGTACCTTCGTATAGGACCAATATTATAACTGCAAACGACAATAGTCGTGAGGTAGCTCTTGCTGCGTAGTCAGTAAGATATACCGTAGTTCAAGTCCCAACGCGTCACACCGTTTGGGCGGGGTATAATGAAGCACCTGGCAACAGAACGCTCTTAGAAGTGGCAGTTTCTGCCACTTCTAGTTTATATTTTAAAGATGATAAGAATATGGATAATAAAAATAATAATAATTTAAAAATTAACTATCAAGAATTAAGCATAGAAGCCATGAGGAATTTAGTACATAAAGTACTAAAATTAATATCTGAAACCGGACTTCCAGAAGAACACCATTTTTATATTACGTTTGCAACGAACGCCGAAAATGTTCATATTCCTAAAGAATTGAAGAAAAAATATCCCAATGAAATGACTATAGTAATTCAACATTCTTTTTGGGAATTAATTGTAAATGATAATAATTTTACTATAATTCTATCCTTTAATAATAAAAGAAGTAAATTAGAAATTACATTTAATTCAATATTAAGTTTTTCAGATCCATACGCAAATTTTATGCTAAATTTTCCAAAAAAAATAAATAAAAAACAACAATTAGTTAAGACAAAAAATAAGAAATCATCTAAAGTTATTAATATTAAGAATTTTAAAAAGGATCATTAATTGTCTAAATTTAAATATGAAAAATTATTTCAATTTGGTAAAGATAATACCAAATATATAAAATTGGATTCCAAACCTTTCAAAATCAAAAAAATTGATGATAAAGAAATATTAGTTATTACAAAAGATGTTATCGAAAATTTAACTAAAGAAGCATTCTACAATATATCACATTTTCTTAGACCTGATCATTTAAATCAAATTGCTAAAATATTTAAAGATAAAGAAGCATCTGATAATGACAAATATGTTGCGTTAACATTATTAAAAAATGCTAATGTAGCAGCAGGTGGCATTTTACCTATGTGTCAAGATACTGGAACAGCAATAGTTCTGGGAAAAAAAGGATCTGGTATATGGACTAATTTTGATGATGAAAAAATAATTTCAAAAGGAATATGGAGTTCTTTTAAAGAAAATAACTTACGGTATAGTCAGCTTGCACCTATCTCCATGTTTGAAGAAGTTAATACTAAAACTAATTTACCCGCACAAATCGATATTATCTCAACCACAGGAAGTGAATATAACTTTTTATTTGTAGCAAAAGGTGGAGGATCAGCTAATAAAACATTTTTTTATCAAGCTACTCCATCTGTAATAAGGACTAAAGGTATTTTAAAATTTCTTGAACCCTTAATTAAAAATATAGGTACTGCTGCATGTCCTCCTTATCATCTAGGTGTAGTAATTGGAGGAACTTCAGGCGAAATGAATATGAAAACATTAAAATTAGCTACATGTAAATATTTAGATAATATTCCCAAAACAGGTAATTCTTCAGGAAGAGCCTTTAGAGACGTTGGAATGGAAAAAGAGATATTAGAAATGACAAAAAAATATGGAATAGGTGCACAATTTGGAGGAAAATATTTTTGTCATGATGTTAGAGTAATTAGACTTCCTCGACATGGAGCCAGTCTACCCATTAGTATAGGAGTAAGTTGTGGAGCAGATAGACAATTAAAAGCGAAAATAACTAAAAAGGGAATTTTTATTGAAAAACTTGAAAAAAATCCATCAATCTATTTACCTAAAATACCTATTAAAGAATTGTCCAGTAAATCAGTAAATATAAATTTAAATCAGCCAATGAAAAAAATTTGTAAAATATTGTCAGGCCTTCCAATAAAAACTAGAGTTATTTTGACAGGGACATTAATAGTAGCAAGAGATATGGCCCATGGAAAAATAAAGGAAAAACTAGACTCTAATTTAAAAATGCCAGATTATTTTAAAAACCACCCTATCTATTACGCAGGACCCGCAAAAACTCCTAAAGATCACGTTACTGGATCTTTTGGACCTACTACTGCTGGAAGAATGGATAGTTATGTTGATTTATTTCAGAAGCATGGAGGATCAAAGATAATGCTTGCAAAAGGAAATAGGTCAAAACAAGTTACAGATTCTTGTAAAAAATATGGTGGTTTCTATTTAGGTTCTATTGGCGGTCCGGGTGCAGAATTAGCGCAAAATAATATTAAAGACGTAGAATGTATAGAATATCCAGAACTAGGAATGGAAGCTATATGGAAGATTCACGTCGAAAATTTTCCTGCTTTTATAGTCATTGATGATAAGGGAAATGACTTTTTTCAGTCCTTTGGAATTAATAATTAAAATATTTATTTCTGTATCATACTTTTTGCAGATTTCACTTGTGAAGAAGTGTCAGATCTAGGAGGCACCTGACAACCCTTAATACATGCTGGTCTCTCTTTCATTCTATCCATCCAATCACGCAAATTATTTAATCCACTTATATCAACTTCAGACCATTTATATATTCTTACCCAAGACCAATTAGCTATATCAGCTATAGAATATTCATCACATATCCACTCTCTACCATCTAAGTGTTTATCAAGCACTTCATAAAGTCTTCTACATTCATTTCTATATCTTGATATAGCACTAGGAATTTTTTCCTCAAAATACCTGCCAAAAACATTAGCTTGCCCCTGCATTGGTCCAATACCTCCCATTTGAAACATTAGCCATTCTATGCATTTTATTCTTTGTACTGGATCCTCAGAAATTAACTTTTTATATTTATCAGCTAAATACAAAAGTATAGCTCCACTTTCAAATACAGTTAAACCATTATCATGATCAATTATAGCCGGAATTCTTCCATTAGGATTAATTTTTAAAAACCAATCTTCCTTTTGTTCTCCTGAATTAAAGTCTATTTTTTTTACTTTATACTCAACCGCCATTTCTTCTAAAGCTATTGATATTTTATAACCATTAGGCGTTGCTGCTGTAAAAAGTTCTATCATAATATATCCTTAAAAATATTAATCATTCATTATACACTAACTTAAATAAATTTAAACAGTTATTCGTCACCTAATAACGTATCTAAAATATCATCTAACATTTCTTCCTGCGTGGGTAAAGTTGGCTTTTCTAATTTATTAATAATTTTATTTGCCATCTTATCGTAAGTAATTTTAACACTACTTAATTTAATTACTACTTCACTTCTACTTAAGTCATCTGTCTTGTTAGCTTGTTCAGATAAATCTTTATCATTATTAGAAATTAAATTTACCTCTTCAAAACTCTCTGACGAAAAATCATTTAAAATTTTATCAAATTCTATATCACTTTCTGAATTATTTTTTTCTACAGTTTCATTTGGAACTATATTATCATTAATTTTATTTTTATTTACTAAAAGATCCTCCTGTAAATTAAGAATATCAATTTTATAACTAACTATATTGTCAAAAGAATTAAGATTCATTAACAATTCATTTGTGTTTGATGAACTATCCGAAAATTTAAATTTTCCATTTAAACCATTATTATATAAATCATATTCGGTATTTAGATATCCATAATAATCTTCAATACCAACAGTCATATCTTTAATATTAAATATATTATTATTAAAAATAAGTTCAAAATCTACGTTATCAATAATAGTGTTATTACCAGTTTTTAAAGAATCATTAATAGAATTTTCAGACTCTTGGATGTTTGTTATAGTTTGTAAAAAATTTAACGAATTAATTAAATCAATATTTTCTATATAAATATTTCTTAATTTTACCTGACCATTTCCTTTTAAGTTATTTGAGATTTCACTAAAACTTTCTCCTTCACTAGTGAATAGAAATTTTGTACTAAATTGCCCAAACATTGCATTATTTTTGATATAATTATCAAATAATAAATTTATATCTCCTTTAGAAATTTTTATCTCCATCTCTAAAGTATTATCATTCTTATCATAGAAAGTAGAACTTGAAATTTTAGTATTAAAAACTTTACCTTTAAAATCTTTAAAAATTATTTCGTCATCCTTTACCGATACCAAACCACTGAAATCTTCTATAACATTATTAAATACATGCATTTCATCTGAAGTAATTTTAAACTTACCTAAAAATTCTTTAGAAAAATTAACGGTAATAAAATTATTGAAGCCTATAAAATTAGGCAATGAAAGAGAATTTGTATAAATATCAGCTTCAATATTTACTATATCTTCAAAATCTATCTCAAATTTACCATTATAAAAATTTTTATTATTTTTAAAATCAATATCATCCAACTTGAAGGTATTTTTATCTAAAAAAATTGATGCACTATAATCATAAATTGAATCATTATCTTCAATATTTTTAGAGCTATCTATATTAATTAAATTATTAATGTTTTTAATTTTTCCATCAACGCTGCCATCCCATATAATTTCATATGAGGACAAAAAATTAATATTTCCGTTATAATTAATTTCTATATTTTTATTATCAAATTTTAATTGACTAGATAAAGAATTTTTTTCTCCAGTTACTTTGCCTTCTAATACACCTTTATCAACTATAATATATTTTATTATATCACTCTTTTTGAGTATTTCCGTAATCAAGGAAAAGTCATTATTCTCATAATTAAATGATAAATCATATACAGGTTTTGAATTATAATTATTTATTTCTCCGTTTAATAATAATGCACCATTTTTATAATTTGCTAATTCTAACTTTCTTATGTTTAAATCATTGTTCGAATAAGTACTTGAAAAATTAATACCTTCTATTGTCTCACTTTCATAAATAACCTTATCTATTTGCAAATCTAATACTAATTGATCTAATTTATCTATAGCATCATAATCTCTAGATTTTTCAATCTCATTACTTTTACTATCCAAATAACCGTCAATATTAATTTGATCTATTTTTAAATTTGCACTCAAATTATTTTCATCTAAAAATCTTAGTCTAACCTCCCCATTAATTTTGCTTGAATCTATAACAGCATTCAATCCTGCAAAAGTTGCTCCTCCTTTTCTAATAACAACACTGCTTGAAATTTCTGTCTTCTTAAATCTTGAAGAAGACAGATTACCAAAATCAAAAGAAAGCCATGAACCAAAAGATTTTATATCATCACTAATTAATTTTGAATTACCATTAAATACTTTAAAATCATCAATGATATCTCCTTCAAATGAAATTTGAGTATTTCCTGGAAATGTTCCACTTGCCTTATTTAACCTATATATGTCTTTATTTTTTTTTATATCAATTACTAAATCTCTTATTGGGTAATCTAAAAGCTTTGAAGTTCCGATAGTTAATAATAGTGATACATCAATATCTAAATCATTGATCTCATCAGAATCATTATTTTCTGTATTATTTATGATATCTAAATATTTATTTAAGTTATTATAAATACCATCTAGATTAAAATTATTTGAAGACAAAACAATATCTAAAATAGAATTGTCTCCATTGTTTCCTGAAATTGCTCCAGTTAAAATAGCTGAGCCAGATGTTATACTTATATTATCCAATACGTAAAATAAATCTTTATTTTGAAAAGATAAATCTAAATTACTCTCAAACTTTGTTTTTTTATCTAGAAAGACTAAATATTTATTATCTAACTTAGTAGCAATATCTTTAATATCTTTTAAATCAACCTTAAAAGTTCCACTATATCTAGGATAGAAATTTTTATATTGAATTTCACCATCTAAAAGTAATTTTAAATCATCGTTAAATATACTAAGTGAAATATTCTTATAACCATCAACATTATTTAAATTTCCACTTACAGAAAGATCAATATTACCTATATTTAATTCACCTATTAACGAATTATATGCATTGCTAGTATCAAAAATAACGTTATCAAGTTCTATATTATAAACCTTACCATTATTTAAAACTGAAACTTTTCCATTAATAAATTCGTACTGCTTTATTTCAATCTTAGGAAGAGAAAAATTTTCTGAAATATTCGGAAAACCATCATCATTACTGCTATTTTGTAAATTGTTAAATATCCAATTAGGTTCATTATTTTTATTATTAATTATATTAAGATTTATATTTTCAATAATTATTTTATCTATTTCTATATTACCTGTAATTAAAGGCCATAAAGATACTTTTGCTTTAATTATATCAGAACTAAAAAACTGCTCATTATTATCAATATCATCATATATAATAATATTTTCTGTAATAATTTGAGGATATGGATATAACCTAAAATTTATATCTCCATTAATAATTGTCTTTTTACTAGTATATTCATCTATAATTGAAATAATCTCTGGCTTCCATACTTTTAAATTAACAAACATGGGTGCGATGAAAGACAAGCCAAAAAGTAAAACAAATATCGATATAAAAATATAAAAAATACTTTTCTTAAAAGAACTAAGATTGAATTTATTAAAGCTAATTTTTTTAGTATTTTTTCTAGTATCGTTTTTCTTTGCTGGAGGTCTATCAGTCAATCTAGCCTTAAGCATAATTTAAAATTCCTAATAAAATAAGATAACATTACTTTATATTAAATATTATTTATATCAAAAATTATATAAAAAAAGGACGATACATTTCTGTAACGTCCTTTTTTGATTATTATACTATAAATTAGATAGTATTTTGACTTAACATTTTTGCCATATTGTCTGCCTGCCTTATAGCTAAAGCAACAATAGTTAATGTTGGGTTACATGCTGCACCAGTTGTAAACTGACTACCATCTGATATAAACAGATTTGCTATATCATGAGTAGCTCCAGTAGATGAACATACGCCATCTCTAGCATTAGCACTCATTCTACAAGTTCCCATATTATGCGTACTTGGGAACGGAGGTAACTGATACTGCTTTTTAGATCCTCCAGCAGCATAAACATTACTTCCTGCCTTGAATGCGTGATTCCTCATTGCAACATCATTAGCATGATCTTCAAAATGAACTTTAGGAATTGGTAAACCATATTGATCTTTATCAGACCCATGCAAAGTAACACCATTCTTCTCTTGAGGCATATCTTCACCTACAAGCCACATACCAGCCATGTTTTTATAGTTTTCTACCACTTCTTGAGTATAATTTCTTCCCCATTTACCGGGAGAATCAACTGACATAGCTCCAATATTTCCTGCAATAGCAGCAACTCCAAAGCCAGGTAATGTTTGCATGTAATAACCTCCAACAAAACCTCTGTTAGGATCATTTTTTACCTCATCCATCACGATTCCAGCCATCTGAGTACCTCTATCAAAGTGAACATCTCCTGGCATAGTGCCATAAACTGTACCTGTCATATGACGCATGAAATTTTTTCCAACTTGTCCAGAAGAATTTGCCATTCCATCAGGAAACATACTAGACTCAGAATTTAGCAGTACTCTAGGAGTTTCGACAGCATTACCTGCAATTGCAACCACTCTAGCTTTTTGTTCATGAGTATTGCCATCAGCATCTACATAAACAACACCAGTAGCTTTACCTTGTTTATTATGATTTATTTTTAAAACCATAGCTTCTGATCTCAATTCAAATCGACCGGTTGCTTCTGCGGCTGGAATTTCTGTATACAAAGTTGACCATTTTGCACCTATGGCACATCCAGCCATACAGAAACCTATTTGATGACAACCTGGACGTCCATCTCTAGGTTGAGAATTAATAGACATATTTCCAGTATGTACATCAGTATAACCTAAAGCCTTAGCTCCATATTCCATAACTTTAAAGTTATTATTTCCAGGTAACCTAGGAATACCATGGGTTCCAGTAGTACCCATTTTATCTTCCGCCATAGAATAAAAACGTTCCATTTCATTTAAATCTAAAGGCCAATCTAATAAATTAGCTCCCTCAATATTACCATAAGCCGATTTTGCTTTAAATTCATGTTCTAGGAATCTTAAACTAGCTCCTGCCCAGTGAACAGTTGTTCCACCTACAGTTTTACATACCCACAAAGGTAATCCAGCAAGCAAATCTCCGCTACCTTCTCGTTTATCTACCCAGCTTAATTTTCCAAACATTGCGCCCCAATCATTTTCAATATCATCAAGAGTAAGACGCTTTCCTGCTTCTAGACATACAACATTAACACCTTTTTGAGCTAGCTCATTACTTAAGGTGCCTCCACCTGCTCCAGAACCAATAACTACAACAACACTATCATCATTTAAATCAAATTTTTTAGCCATTATCTTCCTCCCTTTGGTAACCAGCCTATATCATCGAATCCACGATCAATATAGCCACCGTGCTCAACTGATGACCCTTCAAATCCAAATAGCATTGCCACTCTAGGATTTCCATACAAACCTCCTAAAGTCGCGCCTCTAACTGTTTCAAAAAAATCACTGCCATCAATTCTCTTTAAATTTTGCAGCTGCAATCCAGAAGATTGATCTTTAAATGGCACATTATAGGTACGATCTTTCTCAATTACTTGACTTAAATCTTTAACACCGTTTTCTAATTTTTCCGCTAAAGAAGAATCAGACTTAGCTTGTTCATCTAAATTCGAAACAACCTCAGCATAATATTGATCACCTAAAAAATCATGAGGATATAGATGTCTTGCCATTATTAATAGAGAAAGAGCTGTATCACCAGATAATACCTCTGTGCTAAGAGCCCATGCCTCTTCCGTATTAGCTAAAATGGCTCCCCCTCCTGAAGCAACCACCCCAGCTGTCGCAGAACCTTGGATAAATGTCCTTCTGCTAACTTTTTTATTAATCATAGAATTAACCTCCCAAAAACTATGTAGTTAATATACAATTTTACAGTTTTTGAGAAAAAAAAATAGAAAGCAAACCGCAACTGCGGTTTACTTATTTGATCGTATTTTCCTCCCAAAAAACTACGCTTAATTTATGCTTACATAAATTATTGTTGAGAACAAGTAAATTATATTATTTTTACATTTATAAATATTTGTTATTTTAAATTTTCAATAAAATATGTATTATAGTATTGAAGGAAAGATAAATGATTAACAAAACAAAAAAATTCTCTTTGAATAATCCTGATTACAATCCTGCATTATTAAGATTACCTTATATGATAGCATTTGGCGTAGTCGCTTACATCCTTATATGGCCATTATTAGCTCTATCTGTAATACAATTTGGGTTTCATTTATTTGAAGGTATTCCAAATTCTAGATTAGTTAGTTTATCATCCAAGATAATTACTTACTTATCGCAAATTTTTGATTATATTTCATATAAAAGTGATCTTAAACCATATCCCTTTTCATCTCTTCCATCTAATATTGTAAAAAAAAAAGTAAAAACTAAAAAATCAGACTAATCTAAAAAGTCTTTATTTCCATTTTTTACTAAAACACGTTTTAATGCTTCAAAATGTCTATATGCATTAGCCGATTCTGATTGCGCTTCTTCTTTAACTTGCATAGAAACTTTTTTAGCAATTTGCCCATTTATTGAATTTATTTTTTTTCCAGTAGACATTGCAGTATTTTGAGCTTTGCAGGCCTTTTCTAAATAATATAAAGACTCCCATGCCTCATGAACTGTTTGTCCTGTAACTATAACTCCATGATTGGCTAAAAAAACTATATTATTTTCTTTACAAGCATCTCCTATTGGCTGAGCTGTTTCTTTGTCTAATACCAACCCCTCATAATCATCTAAATAAAATATATCATCATAAAATCGGCAGGCATTTTGATCACCCATTAAAAGTCTACCCTTATCCTGCATAGTTATAGTTAATGCCGATAACATATGAGTATGCATTACACACTTATTTTTTTCACTAGCATTATGAACAGCTCCATGAATTAAAAATGCTGTAGGTTCTGCATATCCTTCTCCTGAAACTTTTTTACCATTTCCATCCACAACAATTAATGAAGAGGCTGTAACTTCTGACCAATGCAATCCATAAGGTATAAGTAAATACTTATCTTCCTCACCTGGTAATGAAACTGTTAAATGATTATCAATACCTTCAGAAAAACCAAAAAAGTCTGCTAAGCGATATGCTGCAGCTAAATCTTGCCTAATTTGTAATTCACTCGCTTTCATATTTTTTTCAATCAAACATTATAACTTGTCTAACAGTAGTTCCATCAGATAATTTATCAAAACCTTCATTTATTTGGTCTAAAGATATGTGATCACTCATTAGTCTATCTACAGGCAAATTTCCTGATTTATATAAATCAATATAAGCAGGTATATCTCTTTGAGGCACACAACTGCCTAAAAAAGAACCTTTTAATGATTTTTCTCCCGCAACTAAGTCTACGTGTTGAATAGAAAACTTTTTATCCGGATGAGATAAACCAGAGGAAACTGCAGTTCCTCCTCTCCTTAATAAACTATAGGCCATTTCCATAGCTTTTTCTGAGCCAACACACTCAAAAGAATAATGAACTCCTGAACCAGTAAAATTCTTTATTTTTTCAACAATACTAGGATCATCCGCCTTAAAAACTTCATGGGCTCCCAACTGCTTTGCAATGTCTAACTTTTCTTGCAACATATCTATGCCAATAATTTTTGAAGCTCCTGCAGCTTTAGCCCCCATCAATGCAGCAAGTCCAGTTCCACCTAACCCAATAACTGCCACAGTAGAACCAACTCTAATTTTAGCTGTATTAAAGACAGCTCCTGCTCCTGTAATAACTGCACATCCAAATAAAGCTGCTTCATCTAAAGGAAGATTATTTTCCACCTTTACAATTGATTTTGTGGAAACAACTGCGTACTCAGAGAAACAAGAAACTCCAACCTGATGGTTAACATATTCCCCATTTAGTTTTGCCCTTTTTTTCCCCGATAGTAATGTACCAGAGCTACTAGCAACTAATCCCGGGTCACATAAAGCAGGTCTACCCTCTTTACATGAAACACATTCTCCACATGATGCAACAAAAACAAAAACTACATGATCTCCTACAGAAAAATTTTTTACTCCCTCTCCAAGTTCAGCAATAACACCTGAGCCTTCGTGACCTAAAACCATTGGCATTACTCTAGGCCTATTTCCATTAACTATGGATAAATCAGAATGACACAAGCCTGCAGCAGAAACTTTAACTAAAACTTCATCAAATCCAGGAGGATCCAATTCTATCTCTTCAACTTTTACAGGTTTACTTACTGCAAAGGGACGAGGTTCTCCCATACTGTGTAAAACCGCAGCCCTACATTTAATACTTTTCGCCATAATTATATTCCTTCAAATGATAAGCTTATATTCTCAATTTAATAAAATCAATCCAAATATGGTTATATTTTTTTTATAATTTTATCCTCTTTAGCAAATAAGTAAATAATTAGAGAAATAAATAGTAAAGCACTTACAAATACAAAAGCATAAGAATAAGCCTCTTTAGGAGCTCCTAACTCATTACCACCAAAAATATATATAATTTTTCCGGTAAGCCATTGTATTAAAAATACTCCACCAAAATTAAAAAAGTTTGCTGTTGATAATGCTCTTCCCATATATTCATTTTCAAATAAAACCTGATAATGCGAAATTAAAGCAACACTAAATGCACCAAAAAATCCTAGAATACAGAATAAAACATATAAATATAAAGTTGGTAAAGAAGGAATAAATGCAAGTATCAATAATAAAATAATAACTCCTATAGATCCAAAAATAACAACGTTTTTATAACCTCCAAAAAACTCCCTTAATCTTCCAAAAACAAACGAGCCTATATTCCAACTTATGGCCATAAGCATCAAAATTTGTCCTCTATCTAATAAATCTAAATTATGAAAATCTTTTAAATAAGGTGCACCCCAAAGCCCTAAAACAACAAATAAAGCAGAATAACTCATCAATGACATAGGAATCATATACTTAAAATTTCTTTCTTTTAATATAATCCATATATTAAAAGGTGAAGTATGTGATTTATCTTTCTCTAAGTTATCATTCTTAATATTATTATTTGGATAATCTCGAATTATACAATAATATAATAACATTACAATCAAAGTACCAATCAAAGCACACCAAAAACCAAATCTCCATCCAATTGTATCTGCTACATAAGATAAAGGAGTGGTTGCAAGAAGCCCTCCTAATCCTCCAATAGCTAAAATAATTCCGGCTAATTTAGAAAAATCATCTTTTGCCGCCCATCTGGATATTATTACTAGTGAGCCCATCAAACAAATTGAACATCCTAGACCCATTAAAAGCCTGCCTACTAGTAATCCTATAAAAGAATTTGATAATGCAAAAATGATTGAACCCAAAAGTGCAAAAGTAATAATAACTGTCATTACTTTTCTTGGCCCAAATCTATCTAATAAAATACCTGCTGGAATTTGGAACAAAGCAAAAGATAGGAAAAATATACCTCCTAATAATCCCATCTGATCAGGAGTGATTGCGAAATCAATCATCAAATTTGGAGCTAAAACGCCCACTGAAGTTCTTAAGAATTGGCTAATAGTATAGCCCAAACATAATACAATCATTATTAAAAAGAACTTTGAATTAATTGAAAACATTATTTTATATATCCTATTATTATTCGATAATATATATTATATTTAAATTTTATTATTTTATGATATTATCTATGGATTAAATTTGGAGTTAGAATGAGTAATTTATTAATTAAACTTTTAAAACCGTCCAAATTAATAATTTTATTGTTTTTAGCTACTTTCGTATTATTCAAAAGTAATGCAAAAACTATGGATGGTAATATCAATTCTCTTAGTAGTGAAGAATGGACTATTGCACATGCAGCACACTTACTAGAAAGAGCTGGATTCGGTGGCACACCTGAAGAAATTGATAAAATTTTTAAAATGGGCGTAAACGAAGCAACAGATTACCTAGTATATTATGAAAAAATTCCTGACAATTTAAAAGATTTTGATGAATCAGGTATTCATGATCCAGGTTTAATAAACTTTCCACCTAGCAGGCCTGCTACTACTAAGTTAGCAAGAGAAAATGGTGAAGCACTTGGAGTAAAAGTAAAAAAATCTGGAAACAGACGTATGCAACCAATTGTTAATAAATTTTTTTATTGGCTTAGGGCAAGTAGATTAGAAACTCAGAGAGTTGCATATTGGTGGTCAAACAGAATGCTGAGTTCCCCAAGACCGCTTGAAGAAAAAATGACACTATTTTGGCATAACCATTTCGCGACAAGCGAAACAAAAGTAAGAGATTATAGAAAATTATTATTACAAAATAAAACTTTTAGAAAACACGCAACTGGAAACTTTAGAGAATTACTTATCGCCACAGCTAAAGACCCAGCTATGTTGTATTTTTTAGATGCAGGACAAAATGTAAAAGGCGCACCAAATGAAAATTTTGCACGAGAAATTATGGAACTATTTACTTTAGGTGTGGGCAATTATGATGAAAAAGATATAAGGGAAGCAGCTAGAGCATTCACAGGATGGAATACCGATGACCTTACTTTTATTGTTAACTTGGATAAACATGACTCTGGCAAAAAGACAGTTTTAAACAAAACAGGTAATTTTAATGGTGAAGATGTTATAGATATTTTATTGGAACAAGATGCCGCATCTAAATTCATTGTTAGAAAAATATATAAAGAATTTGTAAATGAAGATGTAAATGAAAAAATTATTTCTGAATATGCTAAAATTCTTAGAGAAGAAAATTATGAATTTAAACCTCTACTTAAAAAAATTTTTATGTCTAAAGATTTTTATAGTAAGAAAAATATAGGGTCTCATATAAAATCTCCAGTTGAGTTAGTTATATCCTCATATAAAAAATTAGGAGCAAATACTACTCCTGGAATTCCTGATTTTAACTATACTACTAATGCTATGGGACAGCGCTTATTTTGGCCACCTACAGTTGCAGGCTGGGCCGGAGGGAGAAGCTGGATTACTCCTGCTCTTCTAATGGAGAGAGGAAATTTTGCTAGAAGTTTTTTATATCCTGATATTGATTTTATTGACAAAGATTTTTATTCACCTGATCCTAAAATTATATTAATGCATGATTCCATTAGGAAAGGATCTGATATTACTTCTGCAACCAAACTAAGCAATGGAGGAGACAATATCATGATGGCAGAATCTAATATGATGGCTGACCGTGATGAAGACTTTAATACAAGATATGGGTCATATAGAGGATGGCAAATGGCAGTATCAAAAGTAAAACCTATTAAGAGAGACACTTTAAATATAAGTTTTACTGATATGGTTTTAAAAAGTGGGGCGCTAAACACTGAAGAAGCCGTTGACTACTTAATTAGTAGATTTTTATCAGTGAACATAAATGATAAAAAAAGACAGATGCTTATAAATTTTTTAAATGATAATTTAGGAACTACCAATTTAGAAGAAGCAAAAAGTTACTTAGAAGACCCTCTCAGAATGCTTACACACTTAATTATGAGCCAGCCTGAGTATCAGTTAGGATAGTTTAAGGAAAATTAATATGAAAAGAAGAAATTTTATAAAATTGTTAACTGGAACTGCACTTAGTTCCTTAATTCCTCTTAGGTATTCATATGGACATAATCATATTGAAGAATTTACAGATGGAAAAATTCTTGTTGTGTTAGAACTTTCTGGAGGAAATGACGGTTTAAATACAATTGTTCCTTATGGAGATGATTCATATTACGCCCATAGGCCTAAAATAGGAATAAAAGAAAACAAACTCTTAAAAATTGATGATTATTTTGGTTTTAATCCAGGAATTACAGGATTACAATCACTATATAAAGAAGGACAAATGGCAATAATTCATGGTTGTGGTTATGACAACCCTTCTTTTTCTCACTTTACTTCTATGGCTTATATGCACACAGCAGCTCCTAACAGTGGAGAGGAATATGGATGGATGGGAAGGCTTGCCGATGAAATGGCACCTCCTAGTCATAAAAACTTCATAATTAACATAGATAAAACCCAATCTTTAGCTGTAAAAGCTAAAAAGCATGTACCAATAGTTTTTGATCAACCTCAAAAATTTCAAAGAGAAGGATTTTATACCCAAAAGAATATTCTTGATCACATTAATAATGAAGAAGATCTAAAGTATGAGAATTTATCACAAGACTTTTTAAATAAAATCTCTAGAAGTGCAAATGAAGCTTCAAATATTATTAGTAATGCTTGGTCTAATTATTCTAGACAAGTGGATTATGGATTAACTCCTTTAGACTTAGATAAAATAACAGCTTTAATTGAAGCAAGGGTTCCTGCTCGTTTATATTATACCTCATTTAGAGATAATGCTTTCGATACTCATGTTCACCAAAGTAATTTACATCAAAGATTACTAACTTATGCTTCTGATGCTATTAGAGGTTTTATGAATGATATAAAAAGAATAGGTAGAGAAAATGATGTAGTCTTGTTAGTTATGACAGAGTTTGGAAGAAGAGTCCCAGAAAATACTAGTCTCGGAACAGACCACGGATCAGCAGGACCTATGTTCATAATTGGAAAACCTGTTAAGGGAGGACACTATGGAAAAATTCCTGACCTAATTAACGGGTTGGATGAAGGTGATAATTTAAAACACACTACGGACTTCAGAAGTGTTTATGCTACTTTGATAGACAATTGGTTAAAAGTAGATTCAAAAAAGATTTTAAGAAAAAACTTTCAAACCTTTAATATGTTCGATACAACAGTCTAATATCTTTTTATTTTTTTTAAGATTTTAATTGGGGAATAATATGAAGACATCTTACGAAAACTTAAATAGCGGATATGCTAAGACATTGCTAATAGTTAGCAATAAACTTGAGAGTTTTTTAGAATTTATTGGAAAAATTGGAGCGTGGCTAGCAATCCCATTAATAGGTATTATTATTTTTGATATTATTTCTCGAAGATTTTTTGTGTTAGGATCAATCAAACTTCAAGAGATGGAATGGCATCTTCATGCTGCCCTGTTTTTATTAGCTTTAGGTTATGCTTATTTAAAAAATTCACATGTTAGAATTGAAGTGATAAGAGAAAGCTTTGGCACTAAATTAAAATCAATATTAGAAATACTAGGAGTTCTAATATTTGTCTTACCATATACAGGATTAATTATTTACTTTGGATTAGATTTTGTATCCAGATCTTATCAAATTAATGAAGTTTCTGCTGCTCTTACAGGTCTATCACATAGATGGATAATTAAATCATTTATACCTCTTGGAATGGGATTTTTATGGCTAGCTGGAATAAGTGTATTATTGAGAAATATTGTTTATTTAATTGCTATAAATAGAAGAGATAAAGAATTAGAAAAACATGCTAAAGGTATATCTCCAGAGCTTAGAAGTCCAGCAGAAGAATTAGAAATTATTAAACAGAATCAAGCAAAGGAGATGGCATAATGGATTTTGTAACATTACTACCTGTTTTTATGTTTTTGTCCTTAGCTATATTATTATTTAGTGGCTTTCCAGTTGCATTTGTTCTAGGCGGCGTAGGTCTTGGTTTTGGTTTTTTAGGAATGGCATTTGACGTATTTAGTTTTATAGAATTTTTTAATATAATTAGTAGAATATGGGGTGGAGTTTGTGAAAATCTCATATTAGTTGCAGTTCCAATGTTTATATTTATGGGAACTATGCTTGAAAGAAGTGGTGTAGCAAATGATCTCTTAAACTGTCTTCAAGTATTGTTAAGAAGGGTTCCTGGAGGATTAGCTTTATCGGTAACCATAATGGGAACCATTATGGCTGCTACAACAGGCATAATTGGAGCATCAGTTGTAATGATGACCTTATTAGCGCTTCCTGTAATGTTAGAAAGAAATTATAATCCGTCTTTAGCTACCGGAACTATAGCTGCCTCAGGCACCTTAGGTATATTAATTCCACCTTCAATAATGCTTGTTATTATGGCAGACTTACTTGCTATATCTGTAGGAACACTATTTTTAGCGGCTATTGTTCCTGGTCTGCTACTAGCAACAATCTATATAATTTATTTATATTTAAGAACTAAATTAAACCCTCAATTGGCTCCTCCACTTCCGGATAGCATGGGGCCTAAGAGTAATGCAGAATTATGGATAATGATATTTAGATCATTTATTCCTCCTATATTTTTGATAATGTGTGTTTTAGGTTCAATATTTGCAGGAATTGCTACACCTACAGAAGCTGCAGCAGTTGGAGCTTTAGGTTCAATTATACTTGCTTTATTTAATAAAAGACTATCAAAGACCGTTATAAAAAGCGTTACAGAAAGATCGGCTCTTACATGTGCAATGATTTTTGGAATATTTATTGGTGCTACCGCTTTCTCTTATGTTTTTAGATCATTAGGAGGCGATGATTTAATCCATCATGTAGTAGAAAGTCTTGGTTTAGGATCTTGGGGTATTTTATTTTTAATGATGGGAATGTGTTTTTTACTTGGATTCTTTTTTGACTGGGTAGAAATCACATTAATAGTACTACCTTTATTTGCTCCTATCTTAGCAACACTAGACTTTGGAACACATATTGCTCCAGAATTAGTTGTTCCTTGGGTTGCTGTGTTAATTGCTGTAAATTTACAGACATCCTTTTTAACGCCACCCTTTGGATTTGCATTATTTTATCTAAAAGGAGTTGCTCCTCCATCAATAAAAATACAAATGATATATAAAGGAATTATCCCTTTTGTAATTTTACAACTTATAGGCTTAATCGCTATAATATGCTTTCCAGAACTAGTGATGTGGCTTCCTACTAAATTGTTAGATTAATTATGATAAAACTTTTTATAAATTTAATTTTTTTGACATCTATATTTTGCCATTTTGCTTTAGCTAATGATGCTGATTATAGCAAATCATTAAAATTATTTGAAAGTGGATCACTTATTGTAGATGTAAGAAATAAAAGTGAATGGCAAGAAACTGGAGTAATTCCAGGATCTAAACTAGTACAGATGTTAACACCTGCAATGACTTTGAGAAATGATTTTATTAATGATCTAATTTCAGTTATTGGTGATGATAAATCTATAAAAGCAGGTATTATTTGTAAAAGTGGAGGAAGATCTTCTGCTACTGTTGCGATGCTAAAAGAAAAAGGATACAAAAATATATATAATATGACTGAAGGTATTGTTGGAGACGAAACTAAAACTGGATGGATTACTAGAGGCTATCCGATAGCGAGTTGTGAAAGTGAATGTAATTAATTATTTTAGTTGAATTACATAAAAATTTAGTTAGATTGTAATTGAGTTATCTTTAAGTTTAATCAAGAAGTCTTGGGAGGACAAATGTTGAGGACAATTATTATGACGACCCTTTTAACTACTTTATTTATAACAAATAGCAACATATCTTTTGCTGGAGATATTAAAGCAGGAGAAAAAGTGTTTAATAAATGTAAAGCTTGCCATAGTGTAGATGAAGGAGGAAAAAACAAATTAGGGCCAAATTTATGGAATATTGTTGGATCTCCGATAGCTGCTGTAGAAGGCTATAAATATTCTAAAGCTTTAAAAGCTTATGCTGATGAAGCTGGAAATTGGAATGAGGAAAACTTAACAGCTTGGTTCAAAAAACCAAAAGATCTTGTGAGAAAAACAAAAATGATTTTTCCTGGACTAAAGAAAGCTGATGACATAACTAATTTGCTAGCATATCTTAAAGCAAACGGAAAATAGTTTATGGATTTATCAGGTGAATATAAAATTCCTGCACCTAAACAAAGAGTGTGGGAATGCCTAAATGATCCAGAAATCCTAAAAAAATCTATTAAAGGTTGTCAAACTTTAGATAAAATTTCTGATAACGAATTTACAGCAAAAGTTAAAGCTAAAATTGGTCCAGTGTCTGCTAATTTTACTGGTTCTGTAAATCTTAAAGATATAGACCCGCCAAATAGTTATACCATAGAGGGTCAAGGTAAAGGCGGTGCAGCAGGATTTGCAAAAGGAAGTGTAAAAATAAACTTGTCAGAAAATGAAGATAAAACCACTACTCTTACCTATTCAGGCAAGTCACAAGTTGGAGGAAAGATAGCACAATTAGGTTCTAGGTTAATAGGTGGAGCTGTAAAAAATACGGCGGATGATTTTTTTAATAATTTTTGCTCTCTGGTATCTGATACTGATGTGCTTCAAGATACCCCAAATACAAATGATGAAACAGCTGATAAAAGCAAGAATGATGTTGTTAAATATAGTATGCCATATTGGGGATGGATAACATCATTAATAATATTAATATTATTAATTGTATTTTTTTTTAGCTAGTAATATTTAAAATATTCTATTATTATTTTAAGCATAATTTTTTGTGTTCATAATAAGTTAGAGGTATTAAGAAATGGCAAAATTAACTATAAATATAACTGTTAATGATAAAAAATATGAAAAAACAATAAACCCTAATTTATTATTAGTTGATTTTATAAGAGAAGAATTAAAATTAACAGGCACACATGTAGGGTGTGATACAAGTCAATGCGGTGCCTGCATGGTAATGTTAAACGGACGAGCTGTAAAATCATGTAGTATTTTATTAGCACAACTTAATAATCAAGAGATAAAAACCATAGAGAACTTAGAAAAAAATGATGAGTTACACCCTATGCAAGAAGCATTTAGAAATAATCATGGTCTGCAATGCGGTTTTTGTACTCCAGGAATGATAATATCTGCTATTTCTCTTGTTAATGAAAATGATAGTCCTGATGAAGATGAGATCAGAAAACATATTGAAGGTAACTTCTGTAGATGTACTGGCTATCAAAATATAATAAAATCGATTAGTGAAGGTGCAAAAAATATGAAAGATTTGGAGAATAATTGATGTATGACTTTAATTACCATAGTCCTAATAATATTAATGAAGCGTTAGATATTTTTTCCTCATCTGAAGATCCAAAGTTTTTAGCTGGAGGAATGACTCTTGTAGCATCAATGAAACAGAGACTTATATCACCTACTGATTTAATTGATTTAAAGCTATTAAATGAATTAAATACTATAAGTTTAGATGGAAATAGAATAATCATTGGCGCTCTTTGCACGCATGATCAAATTTCTAAAAATAAAGAAATAAAAAGTAAAATTAATGGTTTTTCAAACCTAGCATCTGGTATAGGAGATCCAGCAGTTCGTATAATGGGCACAATAGGAGGATCTTTAGCAAATTCAGACCCTGCTGCAGATTGGCCATCTGCTATTTTAGCCTTAAGATCTAACTTAAAGACAAATAATAGAACAATCAATAACGATGATTTCTTCACAGGTATGTTTGAAACCAGTCTCGAAGATAATGAAATACTTACTTCTATTGAATATGAAATACCAGAATATTTTAAATATGTTAAATTTCCAAACCCTGCTAGTAGATATGCAGTTGTTGGGGTAAGTATAGCAAAATATGATAATGAAGTGAGAGTTGCCGTTACAGGAGCGTCTCATACACCTTTTATAGCGAAAGAAATAAGTGAATCTTTATCAAAAGATTTTTCTACAAATTTCCCTTTAAAAACCATTCCAAAATCCGAACTAAATGAGGATATACATGCTTCATCAGAATATAGACAAAATTTAATAGATGTATGTACAAAACATGCATTAATGCCAAATTAATATTTTTAAGATATTTTACTAATTTATAATTGGATATAGATATAATATGGAAGAAATTGATAAGATATTAAACCAAAGTTCTTTATGGAGAAAAAATAATAAAAAGGTTGCCTTAGCAACCGTTGTATCTACATGGGGCTCAAGTCCAAGACCTGTTGGTAGTCAAATGGCAATTAACGAAGACTTAGAAATTTTAGGATCAGTTTCAGGTGGATGCATAGAAGGAACCGTTATTGCGGAAGCACAAGAAATAATGAAGACAGGAAAACCAAAACTTTTAAAATTTGGAGTATCAAATATTGAAGCGTGGGAAGTAGGTCTGACATGCGGAGGTAAAGTTGAAGTCTTTATTGAAAATATTGGGGAAAATGATTGAAAGATGAAACCCTAGATAAAGTTCTATCAAAAAAAAATAGTAGGGAAAAAGTTATTCTGGCAACAGAAATAGGTACTGGGAAACAGCTTATTTTAGACGAAGACTCAAAAGATACTAATATAAAACAAATATTAATAGAAGCTAAAGATTACTTAAATAATGGAAAATCAGGCTTAATTACTGTTAATAAATCATTATGGTTCATTAATATAAGCTTGCCACCTCTAAGGTTAGTTATAATTGGCGCAGTACATATAGCACAGCCATTAGCTAAAATTGCCTCTACTATTGGCTACGAAGTTACCATCATAGACCCGAGATCAGCCTTCGCAAATGATAAAAGATTTCCTAATATAAAAATTGTTAATGATTGGCCTGAAGAAGCTCTTATTAACTACAAGATAGACGATAGAACAGCGGTTGTAACACTTACACATGACCCAAAATTAGATGACTCCGCTCTTAACACAGCTATAAAAAGTAAAGCATTTTATATTGGATCATTAGGATCTAAAAAAACCCATAATTCAAGAATTAAAAGACTATTATTAGCTAACCACAAACAAACTGATATTGATAGAATTCATGGACCAGTAGGGTTAGCTATAGGTGCAAATTCTCCTGATGAAATTGCGATTTCAATAATGTCTGAAATTATTAAAACTCTTCATAAAGTTAAAGGTTAAAATTATGTATTTTGGAGAAGTTTTAATTGAAAAATCCATAGGAAATATTTTAGGTCATACATTAAATGTTAATGGTAAAAAGTTGTCAAAAGGAAGAAAGATATCAAAGGAAGATGTAAAAATTTTAAAAGAATTTGGTTATAGATCTATTATTTGCGCTAAATCAGATAAAAATGATATCCATGAAGACATAATTGCAAAAAAAGTAGGAAACCTATTTATCAATGAAACTGTTATAAGTGAAGATCCACATACAGGAAGAACTAATCTATTAGCATCTAAATCAGGTTTACTTGAAATAAATGAGGAAGCAATAGAAAAGTTTAATAGCACATCAGAAGAAGTAACTATAGCTACACTAAAAAATTATTCAAAAGTAAAGAAGGGAGATATGATAGCAACAATAAAAATTATTCCCTTTTTCGTAAGTACTAAAGTATTAAATAAAATAAAGAATTCAATCCTAAAAAAAAGTTTATACATTCACTCATTCGAAAATAAAAAGGTAGGATTAATTTTAACCCATGTTGGAAAACAGAATATTAAATTAAATAATATATCCATAAATAGGATAGAAGAAAGGTTAAAAAAATTTAATTCCTCTTTAACAGAAATAGTTACCTGCGAACATAATAGTGAAACAATATCCAATTATATAAAAGTATTAAAAAATAAAAAAATAAATATTATTCTTATTTTAGGTGCATCAGCAATTGTTGATATAAAAGATAAAATACCAGAGGCAATTATTTCCTCAAACGGGAAAATTATTAGATTTGGTATGCCAGTTGATCCAGGAAATTTATTATTAATTGGGAAAATAAAAAATATTTCTGTTATTGGGCTTCCTGGATGTGCTAGGTCTCCTAGCTTAAATGGCTTTGACTGGGTATTAGAAAGAGTTATTGCAAATGTTACAATATCCAATAAAGATATTTATCAAATGGGAGTTGGCGGCCTTCTAAAAACTATCAATAAAAATAAAAAATCTTATAAAAAATATAATATAGCCAACATCATTTTGGCTGCAGGACAATCCAAAAGAATGAAAAAAGTTAATAAACTTTTGATAAATATTAACAGCAAAAATATGATACAAAATATAATTGATACAGCTACTAAATCAAATGCTCGTGATAATATAATAGTTCTAGGACATGAAAAAGAGCAAATAGAAAAATTTGTAAAAAAAAATATTACTATCGTTGCAAATAATGAATACAAGAATGGTTTATCAACCTCACTAAAAAAAGGTATATCAGCATTACCCGAAGATTGTGACGCTGCTGTTATAATTTTAGGAGATATGCCAAAAATTTCATTTAATTTAATAAATAGTTTAATTAAAAATTTTGATCCAAAAAATAATATCAATATAGTAATTCCCTCTCATAAAGGTAAAAGAGGAAACCCAATTCTGATTGGAAGAAAATTTTTTCCTGATATTTTAAAATTAAAAGGAGATATGGGGGCAAAAAATATTATAAATAATAATATTAATGATATTTATGACATTCCACAAAGAACCTCTTCTTCTTTAATTGATATTGATACAAAGGAAGATTTAAAGAATATTATTAAGTAAGTTAAGGTGGTATATTTATGAATATTCAAACAATTATTTTTGATTTTGGTGGTGTTATTACAGATAGCCCAATAGAAGGATTTAAAAAATTAGAAAAGTTTTATGGAATCTCTAAAGGAGTAATTTCTAGTATTGTAATGACGAACCCAGACAATAATGCTTGGGCTAAAAGTGAAAGAGGTGAAATTGACATTCAAACTTTTATTGAAGAGTTTAATCTTGAAGCAAAAAAGTTAGGCTACAACTTAAATGCCAAAGAGATTTTAAAACAATTATATGGTCCACTAAGACCTTTAATGGTGGAAAAAATTGCCTCATTATCAAAAAATTATCAATTAATTTGTCTTACTAATGTTCTTAAAGGAGTACATGTATTTTCTCCAAAAGAACGAAAAAAAGAAGTTGATCATGTTTTATCATTTTTTGATAAAATATATGAAAGTTGTGAAATAGGTATGAGAAAACCGGAAAAAAGAATTTATAGATACTTACTAGACGATTTAAAAATTAAACCTGAAAATTCTGTGTTTTTAGATGATTTAGGAATGAACTTGAAAACTGCAAAATTATTAGGAATTAACACTATTAAGGTTATTGATCCTATAGCTGCAATAAGAGAACTAGATAATAATTTAAAAATTGAAAATTAACTTATTTTTTTAAAAAATTTTTAAATTCATTATTAAATTTATTAAGTTTGGGCTTAATTACTATTTGACAATAAGGTTGTTCTGGATTTTCATTATAATAATTTTGATGATATTGTTCTGCTTCATAAAAAGCTTTTTCTGAATATAGCTTTGTAACTATTGGACTATCATAATTTTTTGCAATATCCTCAATGTATTCTTTTGCCAATTCTTTTTGATCTTCGTCCACAAAATATATTCTTGATAAATATTGGGAACCAATATCATTTCCCTGTCCGTCAAATTGTGTAGGATCATGCGTGTCAAAAAATACTTTTAATAAACTTTTGTAGTTAATTATCTTATCATTAAAGATAATTTCAACTGCTTCTACATGACCAGTATTACCCTCGCAGATCTGCTGATAACTAGGATATTCTATCTCACCACCAATATATCCAGAAGTAACTTTAATAACACCATCCAGCTTAATAAAAATAGCTTCGGTACACCAAAAACAACCTCCAGCAAAAATAGCTCTCTTCATAAGAATAACCAGAATTTATTTAATTAAGAATACCTTTTAATCTATCTTCAATAAGTTGCTTTGACTCATTCATAATCCTGTCCATAAGCTCTTGAACCGTAGGGATATCATGAATTAGTCCTGCAACCATTCCACAAGACCATGCACCTGCATCCATTTCTCCATCTAACATAACTCTAGGATATACCCCGGAAACTTCTTTAATTATATCTTCAAATTTAATATGTGCACCCAGTTCTTTTTCTTTTTCTAAAATCTTTTCAACTGCTTTATTTGTTAAAACTCTTTCAGTATTTCTTAATGGTCTCATAACTAACCTAGTATCTAATTCTGTCGCTGCTAAAATAGCTTGCTTAACATTTTCATGAACAGGAGCATCTTTTGTAGCAATAAATCTGGTACCCATATTCATTCCATCTGCTCCCATTGCTAAAGATGCAACCAATGATCTTGCATCTGCCATGCCTCCCGAAGAAACAAAAGGAATTTTTAATTCTTCAGCTGCTCTTGGCAAAAGTATCATATTTGGTATGTCATCTTCTCCTGGGTGTCCTCCGCATTCAAATCCGTCCACTGAAACTGCATCGCATCCTATTCCTTCTGCTTTAAGAGCATGACGAACAGTAGTACATTTATGTATAACTTTTATATTATTTTCCTTTAATAAAGGAAGCCATTTTGCAGGGTTATTTCCAGCCGTTTCAACCACTTTAACTCCACCTTCAATGATAGCATTTATATATCCAGGATAATCTGGAGCTTCAACTACAGGAAGAAAAGTTAAATTAACTCCTATTGGCTTATCTGTCATTTCTCTGCAGCGAGCTATTTCTTTAGCTAAATCTTCAGGACTTTTTTGTGTAAGAGCTGTAATTATTCCTAATCCACCAGCATTTGATACTGCTGCTGCTAATTCAGCAAATCCCACATAATGCATACCACCCTGAATAATAGGATGTTCAATACCAAACATTTCAGTAATACGAGTTTTCATGACAGAACCTTTTTATGTTTAATAAAACAATTATTATACATAAGAAGGTTACTATATACTAGTAAAATTTATTAGATAACAAATTATTCTATACTATCTAATAATGCGCTTAATCTTTTTTTAGATTTACCCATTATTCTAGTATTTGATATTGCCTCTTTATTACTAGTATCTCCTCCTACTATAACTATTCCCATCATCCCCATAGCTACATGCGGAGTACAAACATATACATATATTCCTGGAACAGTAAATTCCATGGTAAATTCTTTACTAAATTTACTTTTTTTTGGAAGCTCAGCACCATCTGGGCCATTTTTCCATTCAACATTATGCATTTTATCTGTAGGCAACCAAGTTATACTCTCTCCTACATCAATTCTTGCAATATCTACACTAAAGATCATTATACCACCATCATCGCGTTTATTTAACATCTCTATGGTATTAGTTTCTAAATCAATAATTGGCGGTTTAGCATTTACTGGTAGTGAAAAACTAAAGATTATTATAATTAACAACAAAAACTTTTTCATAAGTACTCCTATTTTATATAGTTAATTGAGAATGAAAGTCATTCTCAATTTTTATATATCACTTAAAAGATAAATTTCAAGAAAATAATTATGAAAGTTATTTTATCTACCTAAATCTAAATCTTGCCAAGTTACATCATCAATTAAATCAGGGTTTTCAATAGTGTACATGCTATCAAATGAATCTTCTAAAGGTTGACTTATTGAAATTATTCCATTTACTCCTATGGGTTGATACATACTTCTTATCCTTTCTGGACTAGATAATTTTATCAACATTAATTGATTTGGTGGTGGTGGTGGTAAATGCATACACATTCCTGCAGATGGCACCAACACAAATTCATTTACTGTTTCTGCCTCCCCAAAATCCACTTCTAAAGGAACCATAAAACCAGTAATTCTTATATTTCTTCCATCTAACTCAGGAACAGTTACTATACCAGCTCGCTCTACTTTTTTTATAAATTCTGGATCATTCCACATATCATCTGTAACTCCTCCTGCTGGAACAAAATCAAAAGCATCATCAGGCAGCAGATCGGTCCATGTAATATTTTTAGCAATACTATCCTGAGAAAATACTGAGCTTAAAGTCAATAATAGAATTAAGATGACCTTAAAACTAATTAAGAAAGAACCTTTCATTAAATTTCCTTAATAATAAATATAATACAATATAATATAATATATGAATTTAGATAAGATTAAAATATTATTTATGTTTGGACTTAGAATCTTTTTCTATATCTTCGTGATCTCCAACAACTATATGATGCTTACTTTTAGTAATAAACTTCTCTAGTAAAGGAACTATTGATAAAGGTAAAAGTCCTCCTAATACTATACCTAAAACCATTGATCTTAAATGTGGGTCAAGATAACTTGCTATTAAATCTGCTATAACATGGGCTAAAGCTGCTCCAAAAATTCCAGCAACATAGCCATTAGATGCTAATTTAAGCAGCCTATTAATACTCCAGCCTGAGTAATATCCTATTAGCATAATAGATACGTGAACAAAGCCAAATATAAAGCCTCGTAAATTACTATCCAAACCAAATAAATACTTTTGTAATAAATGTTCCAAAAATAAATCCTATGACTTTACTGATAAACCATCTCTTAGAGTACTTTTATATACTCCTATTGCAGGAATTATCGTAGCTAATAAAGAACTAAATACTATAGCAATTATTATATTAATATCATAATTTTTAAGAGAGAAACCTTCTACATAAATTCCATAATTATTTTCTATATATCCTTGTCCATAATAGAAAACTAATACCATTAATACATAACCTATAAAAATAGAAATAAAAGAAATTATTAAAGATTCAATTAACATTAATGATACTATGGTTCTAGGAGATGCTCCCACCGATCTTAAAATTGCCATTTCTCGTCTTCTATTATTTAAACCAGCAATGGTCATTGCCGTCATTCCTAATAATGCAATAAAAATAATGAAGGCCGTTATAATTTTAAAAGCCATATCAATGTTTGAAGTTAATGCCCAAAGTCTAGATAAAGTTAATCCTGGCATAACTGAACTTAATGCCTCATCTTTATAATTTAATATATCTCTTTGAAATTGGAATATTCCAGTCCTATTTTTTAAAGATACGAAAATTGCAGAAATAGACTTAGGTTCTAATTCTTTTTTAATATGCTCTTCAGATATATCCATAACTTTTTGATTACCTATCCAACCTTTGTGAATCGCCTCATATGCTAAGACACTAATATAAACTCCACTATCAATTGGAGTCCCAGTTGGTTTAAGAATTCCAGTTACTTTAAAACCTACATCTCCATGATCGTGGCTATCGTGATCGCTATGGTCGTCATGGTCTGCATGATCATCATGATGTTCTCCATGATCGTGGCTATCGTGATCACTGTGGTCGTCATGGTCTGCATGATCATCATGATGTTCTCCATGATCGTGGCTATCGTGATCACTGTGGTCGTCATGGTCTGCAT
>MDTD01178871.1_pt1 | contig 28336 bp, 23 predicted proteins | sample 811221 | NCBI WGS metagenome assembly MDTD01 (sample SAMN05326646, study PRJNA326480) | marine metagenome | isolation source: seawater | place: Pacific Ocean: South West | collected 2011 | reverse complement strand
TTGTCAAACTCATTGGGAAGAGGAATTGAAAAAGGGTCTCTTTTTGGAGGAGTTAGCATAACTCTTGGGTTTTTTCCTAAAAAAATATGGCACCTTTTTAAGCATGATAGATCAGAAACTTTGAGTCCTCCTTTAAAAATAAGAAGAGATATAATTAGATTTCTAAATGAGATTAGCTTTTGCAGGTTTTTAGATTCATCTATTTCCTGCAAAAGGTGATTCCAAAATATTTTCAAATTCTTAAAGCTTGTTGGTCTTGGTACATCAAGAAACTTGGGGGATGTTGGTATAGACCTTACTGGGTTATTAGGAACTTCACCTTCGGAAAGCAAAAAATCAAAAAAGTTTCTTAGCGTTTGAAGTCGTCTTCTTCTGGAATTATCTGAAGAATACTTTTTATCTAAAAAGTGAGCATAATGCCGAATAAGAGAGTTTGTGAGTGATTTTCTGCAGGGAACCCACCCATTATCATTTAGGAAGTTATTGAAACAATTCAGGTCAGTTTTATAATTTTTTAGAGTGTTGGGGCTTTTACCTTGTTTTTCGCATTTATCAATAAAATTTATTTGTTGCTTGAAAAAAAAGGCATGAGTGGTATCTATTTGTTTTTCCAAAAGTTATCCTTCTGCAAGAGAGACCATATTATTTACTTTTACCTATCAGAGTCGTAAAAATTACAGGTTTCCGGTGCATAAAATGATACGTAAGTAAATAATCATAGACAACTAAAAAGGATTCTTTTAAATTCAGGTCTCATTTTTAAGCATGAAAATTGAATATTGAATAAAGAAAGTAGATGAGGATGAGAAGTTACTTAAGAGGTATGGGGTTTTCTCGTGAGCGTACGTTTGTCATTAATTGAGGAACTTGATGACTTTTTCAAGTTAAGACATACACAGAAAGATATTGCCAAAGATGAAGCGCTAAGTGACGTCATTGCCTTTATATATTCTCATCCTGTAACATCGAAGTTTCTTTCGGATATTGATATTCAGTTTAAGAGTGAAAAGTTATTTGTTGAAGCACTAACTCATACTTCTTTTGTCAACGAACAGGCAAATTTTCCTTTCCTTTCTTTTGAGCGTTTAGAGTTTTTCGGAGACTCTCTTTTTAATTTCTTTGTTAGCGATTTTTTAATTGAGAACTTTCCAGATTTGAAGGAAGGGCCTTTGTCTCGCTTTCGGGGCGCTGTTGTAAATGAAGGGAGCATGGCCGAACTTGCTAGAAGCATCTCATTAGGTTCCTGCCTTCTTTTGGGGAAAGGAGAGCTTAAGTCTAGAGGTCATGATAAGGATGCGATCCTTGCAGACTCATTAGAAGCAGTCTTTGGAGCAGTTTTCTTAGATCAAGGCTTTGAAGGTGCGAAAAAACTCTTTTATAGTATACTCGAAATTTTTGAAAATAAAAATTGTTTACCTTATATATCCATGGAACGCTTGGAAAGCTTTGACCCCAAGTCGTTGCTTCAGGAAAAAACAATGTCCTTATATAAAGAGGTTCCTGAATATAGAGCTATAAAGTTCGATGACGAACTTTTTCAAGTGGATATTCTTATAGGTGGAAAACAGATTCTTTCCACCAAAAATAGATCAAAGAAAAAAGCTGAAAAATTTTTGGCGAAAGAAATATTAAAAAAAGAGTTGTACCTTTTACCCTAGGAAAAACATGTTAATCGAGCATCAGCACCCTTCAAATAAGTCAATCATGGTCTCAGTATTAGGAGCTCCAAACGTTGGAAAGAGTTCATTTGTTAATAATTTAATGGGCTTTGATCTTTCTGTTGTTACCAATAAGCCGCAAACAACTAGAAACAAGTTCCATTGTGTAATCAATATAGATCACACTGAAATTATTTTAGTTGATACTCCAGGTGTTCACGTCAATAAAAAAGAAATAAATAAAAGAATGAATGAGCAAGCTAAAGAAGGAGTCCAAGGTACTGACATTAATTTACTTCTCATTGACCTTAGTAAAGAAATTTTTAAGCAATTTACAGAGTTCAAAGATATTATGAAAACAGATTTAAACCGTACATGGGTTGTTTTCACTAAGACTGATAAGGTTGAAGGCTTTGAGAAGTTGCCGTTAGATGAGGTTGTAGAAAAAGCAAAGACTCTTCTACCTTCGATAGAGAAGTTTTTCTCAATAAGTTCAAAGACCGGAGATAATATTCACCTTATTACAGGTGCACTATGTGATGAAGCTCAGTCTGGCCCCCACCTTTATACTGATGGAGCTGTCTCAAATAAAAGTGAACGTTTTTTTGTAGCTGAGTATATACGTGAACAAGCATTTTCTATTTTAAAAGAAGAACTTCCTTATGAAATTGCTGTCACTGTTGAAGAATTTATGGATAACAGAAAGAAAGGCTTTTCCAAAGGTGCGGCTGAAAGAACAATAAAGCCATCTATTGCTTCTATGATTTCAGCTTCTATTTTGGTTAATAGGGCAAGTCAAAGGGCCATTGTTGTTGGTTCTAAAGGCTCCGTTATAAAAGAAATTGGAACTAGGGCCAGAAAAAAAATTGAGTCAATGGTTGGTGGTCAAGTTCACCTTAATCTACACGTTAAAGTTTCTCCAAATTGGTTTAAAAATAACTTTGTTCTTGAAGAATTAGGTTTACCAAGGGCAACCGACTCCTCTCGAGTCTGGAGAAAAAAGTAAAATTTAATATTTTTTATAAAGGCTTTTTCATTTTTTGATGAAAGAGAAGAAGGATTATTTTATGGCTCGTTCAATGGTTATTTCACTTATAGGGAGACCTAATGTTGGGAAAAGTACCCTTTTTAACCGTCTGATGAAGAAGGCCCATAAAGCTATAACTTTCGACCAAGCAGGAGTAACAAGGGATCGTCACTACGGAATTGCCACTTTTAATGAAGGTGAAGAAGATAAAGAGAGGCAAGCGGTTTTAGTTGATACCGGAGGGTTTTACCCTCAACAAATTCACGATATTGAGAAATTTGATGAGCATAGAGGTCAAAACGATACGTGTGACCATTTTTTCAATATTATGAAAGAGCATGCTGAAATGGCAATTGAGGAGTCCGATTTAGTCCTTTTTATGACGGACGTTCGTGAGGGTGTACTCCCTTTTGATCACGATATTGCGCACTTTATCCGATCTAAAAAGAAAGAAGTTTGGTTAGTCGTTAATAAATATGATTCTGATGCTCAGGCAGGTGAAGAAGCTGAATTTTACTCTTTGGGTTTTGATGACAAATCACTTTACCTTCTTTCCTCCTCTCATGGTAGGGGAGTAGATGATTTGATAGAGTCTCTTGGAAAAAAGATTATTCAATTAGAGGAGACTAAATCTTCTGAGGACCTCTCTTTGCAATCAGGTCTAATTCCGAAGCAAAATGTTGTATCAAGATTGGCCATTATTGGGGCTCCTAATGCGGGAAAATCAACCCTTTTAAACCGTATTTTGGGAGCGAAAAGGGCTTTAGTAAGTGACGTCCCAGGAACGACAGTTGACCCTATCGGAGGCTATTTTGACCTTGATTTTGGAAAAAATGCTTACCTTTTAGATAAAAAGCAGGTTGAGTCTTCTTGGGATAAAAAGAAGATTTTTACTTCTGATTTTGAGTTAAAGCAGTCTAAAGTCTTTGAAGAGTTTGGAGATACGGATTCTCCTCTTGAGCTAGAAAAATCCCTAGAGGAAATGTATAAGACTGTTTTTATGGATGATGAAGCTTTAGAAGAGAAAGGCGAGATTTTGGAAGATGAAATCGTCGAAGATGAAATCGTTGAAGAAAACTCTAAGGAGTCTTTAGTTAACAATGTGAGATCAATTCATATTGTAGACACTGCAGGAATTAGACAGAAGAAAAAAATAAAGTCATTTATAGAGTCACAATCTGTTTTTCGATCTTTACGCTGTATTACAGAAGCAGATGTTGTTATTTATCTTATGGATGCAACCAAGGGGATAGGTCATCAAGACAGAAGACTTTTGGGGATTGCTCTGGAAAAAGGTAAGTCTATTATCATGGCACTTAACAAAGTGGACCTTTTAAAAGAAAAGCTTAAAAATCAAAAAGATAGAGAAAAATGGCTTCAGAATTTGAGAGATGAAATTCCTTGGCTTGAATTTTGTGATTTGGTGACTCTTTCTGCAAAGGAAGGGAAGGGAATCAAGCGTCTTAAAAGAACAATTCAAAAGACGATTTTTGTGAGAAAGAAAACTGTATCAACAGGGCATTTAAATCGTTTCGTTCAGTTCATTGTAGATAAAAACCCGATTGTTGTTCAAAAAGCTCGAGGAGCGAGGTTTAAAGTCAAATATGCTCTTATGGTAAAAAATGGCCCTCCAACTTTTCTTTTATATTCCAATAAGTCTATGGGTATTCCTGAAAATTATAAGAGGTACATAAAAAATAATTTAAGAAGAGAGTTTGATCTTTATAATACTCCTGTTCATGTAATATTTAGATCGAGCTCAGACCAAGAAAGAGGAAGGCCCAAGGACTAGAGCTTTAGTTTTAGTTAGTTTCATTTTACCAGCCGAAAATATAACTTATTTTTGTCGTATAGCCTAAACCAGCAAGATTTTGGTATCCAAAACCAGACCCTGTTACAATTGGCCTATACTTCTGTGTATATTTATCATGAAAATTGATTGAGTGTATTAAAAATTCAACGCCTAGGTATGTATCCCTTAGCTTTATAGGGAATTCAAGCCCTCCACCATACCCAAATCCAAAGCCACCACCTTTTTCATTTTCTAATTGAGATTGGTCTATGAATCGGTTTGTAACATACCAATACTCCATTGAGAGAGAAAGATAAGGATTTGCATATGTAATGGCCGTACCTAAGTTAGAAGTATCAAGATAATGTCTATAGTTTATAAAAAACCGAAGACACCTTACTGCAATAGCACCAGGAGGATCAGGGTTGTAGCCATTAACAGCTTGGTCAATGAAAAAGTGGTGTTGAGAGTAGGCCCAGCCAATTCCCATTGATGTTTGAAAGTTAATAAAGTAATTAAGTGAAAGACCAAAGGTCGGTGGTTCGTTTACGTAAGCACTGCCTCTATTTCCATCAAACATTGTGTGACCTATTGTTAGGGCCACATTATAAAATCTTGCATATTGATAAAAATTTTCGTCCTCTAAAACTTTTGTATCTTCATAGTCTTCTTTAAAGTCATTAAAGATATCATTACCACCCAAGTTGAGGTCATCATTTTCAATTTCCATTGGCTCTAATTGGGCCCTGACGGTGCTTGGAGACCAACAGAAAAATAGGGCCATAAAAAGAGTAAGAAGTATATTTTTAAACACTGAAAGGGCCTTTATAAATAGAAATGCACTCCAGCTGTTAGAATGTGATTTCCTCTAATTTCGATTGCAAAGTTGTCTAGTTTATTTAGTGAAACTCCAAACTCAAAACTAAAGCCTATACTCTCTATACCTTTAAGGTGAAACTCCGTTCCTAGATTAAAGTCAAATTGAAAACCTGATTTACTGGTTGTTCCTGACTTCTGGCCGAGAAGGCCCGCAAGAAGCGACCCATAAAAGTTAAGCTGTGGCTCTTCAAAAATAAGTCTATAAACTTTGATTCCTGCTCCATGTCCACCGCTTGTTTCGTTTGTGCTTAGTGCAATTATGCCACCCAGCGCAAGGGTGGGCGACTTTTGAAGTTTAAAGCTTATTGCGGGAATACCTGTTATAAGCTGGTTTGAAAAGCCTAGCCCAAGTCGGCCTCTTTGGTGTGATGCGAAGCATTCTATTTGGAATACAAGTGTCAAGATTAGGGCAATTACGTAGGAAAGATAAGGGGGCGAAACTCTTTTCACTTCAGATCTCTCTTTTTTTGCTAAAAGGTCATTTTCCTTATTCTAACACGGCCTGTATTTTTGACAACTTCGTTGGAGGTTACTAAACTGTGACAGTTCTAGAGTACGTATAAAATGGAGAGGAATAAAGATGAATGAAGTAACTGCTACAGCTCCTTACAATGGACCTGAAGGTTCAGGGGTCCCTCTAAGTGATGATGATAGTATAGAGGCTCAGTGGAGTAAGTATAAAATACCAATTATTTCTTTGGTTGCAGTGGTTGTGCTTGGTGTTGTAGGGTTTGGCCTTTTTTCTAATCACAAAGAGAATAAAAATGAAGAATTTGGTGAGAAAGTTTATCGTTTTACTCAAGCTCACTCTGCTAAATTAGAAAAAGGAACTTACGACGCAGCGTCTTACATTGCTTCTTTTAAAGTTTTGTTAAAAGATGTTGATGGGTTTGAGGGGGCATTTCCTCTTCTTCTGAACTCTGCAGATAAGGTTATGGAAAAAGGAGATTTAAAAGAGTCTCTTGAGCTCCTTCAGTTAGGTGAGAGTCAATACTCAAGTAGTAATGCTTATAAGGCTTTCTTTGTTAGAATTCGACTGGCAGCTCTTTATGAAGATATGGGTAAGTTTAATGAGGCTTATGAAGTTCTTCAAAACCTGTTAAAGTCCCCTGTTAAGCTTTTAGAATCGAAAGTCTATCTTGATTTAGGAAGGGTTCATCTAAAAATGGGTGAAAAGGAAAAGGCCAAAACCACTTTTCAATATGTAATTGATAATGGAAAAAGTGGTGATGACGTCGTTAAAATGGCGAGGCTTTACATATCTAACATGTAGTTAAATGCACTAAAATAACTTTAAAATTGCTGAAGCTTTTGACTTTCTAAAAAGGTTTTCCATGAAAAAATTCTTGAATGAATTTATACCTTTTGTTGTTTTACTTGTGATGGTTTCTTGCTCCTCTATAAAGAAGGTTATACCTATAAAGGGCACATCTTTAAAGAAGCCAGTTTTTACTGTTCTTTGGTCCAAAAATTATGATCCAGATTATAAAACAGGCAATTTGCCTATTGCTCTTAATGGTCCAATTACCAGTGAAGGAATTGTTTATGCTGGACATAATGAAGGAGAGATGAGGGCCTACGATGTAGAAACAGGTAAAAGTGCTTGGGTAGTAAAAGATGGTGGTCTTTCTCACTCTACACCAATAGTTTACAAGGATTTATTAATTTACGGTACGCTACAAGGCAGGCTTTTTGCTAGAAACCGGATCACTGGAAGTTTGAAATATAGTGTAGAGTTAGGTTCTGGAGTAGAGACCCAAGGTGTGATTTATAAAGATAGGCTCTATGTTCATTTGAGAAATCACAAGATTTTTTGTCTTGATGCTCAAACTGGGGCCATTATATGGGCCTATAAAAGGTCTATGTCCTACAAAACAACTCTTCAAAGGGCTTCTCGGCCATTTATTTCTAAAGATAAGCTATATGTAGGCTTTGCAGACGGATATTTGGTATCATTTTCAGCTCAGGATGGATCACTTCTTTGGGAAACTAAATTGGCAGAGGACGTAAAATTTCTTGATGTCGATACTGCACCGAGGTTATTTTTTGGGAAGATTTTTGCTGGAGTATCAGAAGGAGATATTTTTGTTTTAAACCCAAAGAATGGAGAAGTGCTTAGCAAGTTGCCTTTTTCGTCTTTAAGGGATCTAAAATTAATTGAGGACAAGATCTTTATCGGAACCAAAAAAGGTAACGTTGTCGTTTTAGATGAAAGTTTGAAAATGGTTAAAGAGTCCAGGACATTAGATGGAGCGATAACCGGATTGGCCGTTTGGAAAGACCGCTTTATAGTTGTAGGGACTATTAGGGGAACATTATACGCTTTAGATACGAAGAGCCTTGAAATCGTTGACCATTTGAACTTTGGTTACGCTGGAACGCCCCACTTCAATGAGGCGAGCATAGATGGCCCTTTTCTTAGTATCATTTCAAGTAGGAACAGACTCCATTTAATTAAGTAATTAAATAACTGATTTACCTTCTTTTCATATAATTAAAATAATCCTGGGCCCATGGAGCTCTCATTCTGGTTAAAATTTGTTTTTTTAACTTGATTTCCTTTTTATTTAGAGAAGCAGGAGTTCGGCTTAGCTCTTTTTTTCTGAGGCTGGATAGAAGTGCCATATTTGAGAAGATTGTTGTTTTTAAAAGAATTGTAAGGTTTTTTCGAGATGGTTTAAATTCACTTTTTGATTTTTGGATAGTCGTTAAAAGGTTTTGAAAGTTATAGTAGTTAGTGCTTTTTCCTAACTGACATAACTGTTCAATTTCTCTATAGGTTTTAAAAGCGTGGTAGGACAAAGCTTTCTTGATGGTTGAGGACCACATTTCTTTGTCCTGGTTTCTTATTATATCTATAACTTGTGGTTTTTTGCTTCCTTCTGTCATTGGTAGATAAAGTTCCGGTGAAGAAGATAAAAAATTAAGGTCCTCAAGGTGGTTCTTATTTAAAAACTTGTAGTTAAGTCTTTTTTTATCGTTTTTTTGAGAATATCTAAACCCTTCTTTAAGAAGAGGTGTATGAAAATGAGGACAAGTGTTTATATTTGGTAAGGTCGCTGAAGAATAAGTTTTGAGTTTTTGATATTGTTTAAACAAATTCAAAAAATAGAGGTGTTTTGACGGTTTAAGTTTTTTCTTTTTTAATGGTTTTTTAGAAATAGAAGCAGGTCTTCGTGAAAAGCTTAATTGCTTGGGGAATGGAGGAGCAGATGGAATGAGATTAACCTTTTCTGTTTGTGGGTTAAACCTGTTCATTTTTGAACCAAAAGTCTCTGGCTGCTTATAAGAAGAACTACATGATGAAATTAATAGGATTATCAAAATATTTACTAATGATATGATTGCCTTTTCCAAAATAAGCTCCTGATTTCTTGAGTCCGCTTTAAAATCAATTGCTTTATCGGATGTATAGTCTCAACTTTTAGAAGAAATAGTGAATGAATCTAGTCAATAAAAAAACTGTAAATCCTTTTTTATAAAAAATTAAAAAAGTATAAAAAGCTTTATAAATATTAGGGTGTTAGCTTTAGTTCAAAGTCTAAAACTAAAGGGTAGTGATCTGATGGAAAGTGTCTCAAATCATTATCTTCTTTAGGAAACGGTAGAGGAACTCCTGTTTCAGGATTCTTGTAGTAATAGATACCTGAGTCGTTTTCTCGGACAAGCCCTTTGAGTTTTTCCGAAAGAAAAATGTAGTCTAATTGAAGCGGTTTACTTTCGTTAGCTGAAGCCGGGTGTAAGAAAGTTGATCTTTGCTTTTCAGGTAAACCGATTATTTCCAGTATATCTCTTAGGTCAGTTTTTTCATAAATATACTGAAATTCGGGATCAGGCTTTGAGAGCTGAGCATTGCCATTAAAGTCACCAGCAACAAAAATGGGAACTTTATCATTATATTTTTTCTTAAGGTTTAAATAAACATCTATTAGTACTTTTAGTTCAGCACTCCTCCTTTTTGATCCTTTTTCATCATGTCCATCAAAGTTTAATTGAGATTTTAGGTGAACGAAAAGTAATACTAAAGAAGGTATGTCATTTTTTCCTTTTGGAAAAACTCTTAATTCAGCAATATCTCTTGAAAACTTATGAGGTTGATACAAAGGCGGAAGATTAAGCTTTTTCTTCTTCTCATTTTCCTTTTTTTCAAATTCATAATTAAAGTTAATAGAGCGGTTTTTATGAGTATAGTGACTGTAAGAAAAGGGCATTCCTTTTTTAATTAAAAAGCCAAGTTCAATCCCTCTTTCTGAGTTTCCTTGGATAAGTGTAGGTGAAAAATAATTATTGCAGAATTTATTATTAAAATTGAAAAGAGATTCTTCTCCTCCAACCTCAGATATCATCAATATGTCTAAATCCATTTCTATGATAGCTTTTCCTAGGTCAATAACTTTATAGAGAGGCTTATTTGGCTGAAATTTCTTTAGAACTGTTTTCTGTTGATACTCATTCGGGTCGTTTAAAAGAAACAAGTTTTGTGAATTTAATACCGCAATTCTCAAGAAGAACTCTTTTTTTATTCAATTACAACTATGTCCGAATATCATTGTTTTATAATTTTTGGAAGTTTTATCCCATATAGCTTGACAAAAATGTCCAAGATGAAGCGATTTTGCCGTAGTTTCTAATTTAAACTTATCTATTAGAACTTGAGGGCAAACTACATTTTCTGGAGAGTTCTTCCTAGGGATTTTTTCATTTGAAAGAACCATTCTCCCATCATCTTTGATATTTAAACCAATATACACCCCTTCATATTCTAGTTGAAAATATAGATCATTTTGTTTGATGAAAAGAGGTGTATCATCTCTTGGGACAAAGAACTCCTTTATTGAAAGGTTTTTACTTGAAGGACTATTTTCTAATAGAAATGCTTTTTGTGGGATAAATTTATTATTTTGGTGAACAAATTTATTTTTTATGTTTTTAAGAAAAGTCTCTGCTATGTAAATTTTTTCCTCACCTTTCTTCGTATGATGAGAGCATGGAGACCTCCAGCTAATAACAGATCTATCTCTAGCTCCTAATGGGCTGGCCCATATGGAAATTAGAATTCCAAACTTTCTTTTAAACTTTTTAAGTTTTTGAATTTTTTTATTAATTGGTAATTTATGATCATGAACAAGTTCAATCCATTTTTTTCTTAATAGTGCTGCTTTTTTTGTACAGTTAGAGTTAGTTGGGCACCCTTCTATTGGGTGGAAAAGCATATGTGGCTTAAATTTTTCTTCTTTAAGTCCTCGAGTTTTTTTTGCGTAGGAATTAAATGAAGCAGTTAACGAAAGTAGGCTTAAAATGATAAACGTTTTTAAATAAGAGTCATTAGATGCCATATAATTCTCATTTTATTGGATATAAAACTTGTTTTTTTTTACTGCTTTTAATTTTAGAATAAAAAAAGAGTTATTGACAGTAAATGTGATGATTCCACCTAAAGCCTTGGAGGAACCTTGTTGTCCCGGTGTCATTTAAGGTATCGCTATCAAGCACTGAATCAATAATACTATATTTTCTTGATTGGTCAGGTGTTTGTTCCTGTTCAAAAAAACCGCTATTTGGTTCAGGGTAAAAATAACCAAAAGCAGCACCTCTTCTTATCTTTTTGTCATAGCAATACTCTCTCCCAAGAGCTTCAAGCTTATTAAAGGTTTCTCGATTTAATTTGGGTTCACCTGTTTCAGGAATATAGTTTGATTCAGAAAGTCCGCCTGCGGGTAATGTTTTGCCGTGTCCTTCTCCAGATACAAACCTATTGAAGTAGACGTTAAGATTTGTCCCTGGAGGAAGCTTACAAACTTCTACGGTTTGTCCCACTTCATTTTTTTCACTCACTGTATAGTTACTACAACATGACTCTTTGGATGGAGCAGTTTCTCCCAGTTTCATGCAGCATTTAAATTTATGAGGTGAAAATACTTTTCCAAGCATAACTTTATCTTGGAGAACAATATGACCATCTGGGTTTGAAATATCATTTGTTTGATCAAGTGCTGAGCCTGTTTCGTAATCGTAAATTTGTCCTAAAGATCGCCCACTTGAATAGTTTTTGGTTCTATCGTATTGGAAGGACGTACCAGATTTCTCAAATTGTGTCCTAGTGTGGGGTGATATACTAAATATATTTTCAACAAGTTGACTTCTATCTGTATTGCAATAAATAGGTTCATAAAAGATTTGAGGAATACCCATAAGCTCAAACCTTGAGAGTTTTGTAAGGTAATAAAGAGCATTTCCAGGGTTAAGTCTCGTATCGGACGTAGCTGTTGTTTTATAAGAAGGACCTGTATCGCTCGGGTCATATTTAAAAATCGTTGTCCCTATAGGGTTAAAATTAATTTCAACTCCAGCATAATTCCAAGGATCATTTTCATTAGGATCAGGGTTATCAGCAGATTGATCTGCCTTTATATGGAAAATTTGATAACCATTTGTAAGAGTCTCAATACACCAACGTTCGGGGTTTGAGAAGGCCCTTGGGTTGGTCTTATTCGGTGTGATGGTGGGGTCACAATATGCTGGGTCTTCAATTGCAGTTTCTGACCAAGTCGTTTGATCCGAGACATACTTTATTGAAACACTATTTATATTTGATTTACCCCCAATATAGATGGGTAAATAAAAACTTACGGCATCGTGAAAGGATCTTGTTGCAAAATAATTATAAGGACCAGAAGATGCTATAGGTGTAGGGTTAGCGTAAGGGGTTGGCATGTAAGGAGATTCAAAAGACATCAATTGTTTAACTGGAGAACCAGTAACTGGAGTTTCTGTTGGTGTTGTATCCATTTTTGTATCGTCGTTTGTAGAATCTGTTGGGTAGGAAAGTTCATAACCAGCAACTGAAGGTATTGAAACCTGGATACAGCCTCCATACTCAGGAGATAAACATAATTTTTCGACATCTTTATTGTAGTTTTTAGTACTAACAGCATCACTATCTAGGCATGAGGTGGATGAATTTGTTGAGCAATTATTTGTTGGAGGATAAAAGCTCACTGGCGACATATAGTTGAGGCAGCTAAAAGCGGCGACATCAAAATTAATGCGTGGGTTTTGGGTCCAATCGTTTGTATCATCTGCAAATTTTCTGATCCATCCACCTCCACAACATGACCTTCTTGCGGTTTCGTGAATTGTTTTCCACTGAAATTGCTTGGGAGTATCAGGTGTTCCATCCGATTCTGTTCTAAGTATGGGAAGCTGACTGTATGGGTCAGGTGTGGCATCATTGACACTTGTGGCATCCACAAAATCTATAATACTAAATCTTGAGTAACGACCATCGGTAGAAGGCGAATTATGAGGAAGGGTGTCTGAGGAGAGGTCATCATTGCCAGTACCCTGTTCAGGGATAAGATCTGGGTCGTTAACACCCTTTTTATACTGGGTATATATCGTGATGTCTTTCCCTACTTCTCTACAGCAACGATTCTTTGTCATATCATATTTTTCGTAATCGTAATCAGTCAGAGATGGCTGTTTTTGGGCCTGTCCACATACAAGAGATTCTTTCCAATAATCATGTTCGGCATCGGTGTTACCAAAGTAAGACTTGTCTAGTGTCAAAGCTTCTCTCTCGTGAAGAATATTAGGTGTACAGTCAAGGTCAGTATGGCAAATGGAACCTGCCCTTCTGAGGCAAGCACTTCCAACTAGTGTTTGTTCTTCTAAAAAGGCGAGCGAATCTATTCTTTTTGCTTCAATTCTTTCAAATGTAGACTTGTCATTATATATCGATTCACCACCACAAGAGTTTTGGTAGTGAAGTTCTTTTTGATATTCTGGAGTAACTAAATTATTCGAGTTATCGCCTGTGATATCAGTTATATAGTTACCATAATTAATGCTTTTTATATCTCTTTCAAATAGAGGACAAGTAATAACTCTATTGGCGCCAGTTGATGTTTCATCACATGACGAAATTTGTGAAATATAATCTGTCCTTTTTTGGCTATCAGGATTTTGATGTTGATCAATTACTGGAGAAGTCGTTGTTGTTGTAATTATTTTTTTTCCTGGTCTGCATAGGCCGAAATCTGAAGTATCACTACTATATAATGATGCATGATGAATAATAGAAGATTTGGCAGAGTCGGGTAATATTGCCGTTGCACCTACATATTTTTCTGGTCTTCCTAAGGTATTGGCCTGCTGGCCGTATTGAATGGATGAATAAAGGTTAGGAACTCTCATCACTTTATCATTAAAGACATTGTCACCATAGCTAGCACAGTAAAAATTAGGAGCACAGGTAAAAAGTTTTTGGTACTTCTTATCTAAATCATCTTTAAAGTTTCTTTTACAAAGAGAACCAGCTCCTCTATAAACACACCTTTTTGTTGTCGATCCAGAAGGAGGAAATTTTGAAAGAATTGTTGAAAAACTTGCTTTGTCTATTTGCTCATTAGCAACTTCATTTGAATCCTTATCAAATTTAGGCCAGCTTGACACCAGTTTAGAGACGTCGGCACAACTATATTCCCACCCTAGCTTTGCTACACAATCAAAATCTTTTACACATTGATGGAACTGTCTACATGACCCACCCTTATTTTGTTCAGGATGATCTATTCCTAAGGATGGATTATAATCAAACTGGCTTACAGAGTTGCTTCCTAAGTCAACCATCACGGAAACCGTAGTTGAAGTAGGATCAGAAAGGTCAGCAAATGGAGCATTAAAAGCCAAAAAGAGCTTTGTGCTTGTAGAGGTTACTCTTCTTCCATTTCCAATTGAAAACCAGCTCACACCATCAAAGCTTCCAACAATTGATCCTTTATTAAAACCATACCAGTCTCTTTGATAGCCATTAATAAAAAGAGCAGCTTGAGTTTCAAGCCTATTTTTTCTTTGCGTTTGTAGGTCTGGATTTTTTACATGGCTAAAAGCAATCATTGTTGGAGGCAACCAGCAGGCCCTACCAAAAATTGTATCCTCATAGTTTCCATTAGAAATATTATTTTCATATGAGTATCTTTTTGTTGAATATCCAGCTGCTTGAATCCCTTTACCATTTTGGGAAAATGGATAAGCGGTTAGAGAAGATAACCAAGTATCTTTTTTGCATTGTGGACATGGAGTGAAGAAACCTTTGATTGCACTAATTATATATTGTCTATCGTACTCGACGTTAAGAACTTTTGCAGGTACGGCCGCATCGAGTGATACATTGATAGGACCCAAGATAGCATTCATACTATAAGCACTCATTTCTGGTTCAGTTTTTCCTTTATTATCTTGATAAAAGAAAATATCGCCTTCTTGGTCTTTTGATTGATCTGTTGAAAGAATAAAAGACGTCATATCATCTACACTAGATCCATCTGTCTTTTTGAAGAATCTGTGAGGTGTGGTTCTTCCGTTAAGTTTAATTTCTAATTCTTGAAAAGGAGTTTCACTAGGGTCAATATTTGGAACTTCACATTCAAATCGGAGAATTGTACCGACGAGGTTCTTGATAGGCCTCAAACTATAGTTCGGGCACAGGAGGTTGTCAGGAGATTCTGGCAAAGGGTCTGCTTTACATCCACACCTTTTCCAAACGATGTCCCTAATTTTTTTATGACAATCTTCAGGTTGCTCTCCATAGCAGACGGTAGTCTGCTTTGAAGAATCCAAGTATGAAAGATAAGGGTATGAATCTGCTGAAGGGTCTGAAGTGCTGCAAACATTATTGTTTACAAAGTCAGGAGTGTCTTTTTTTCCTTCTTCAAGGCAATCGTAGTAATATCCATCCTGTTTGAAATTCCACTGTGCTTGTTCGAGATTATTATCGCTTGAAGGTGGCGTACTCGGAACATCTTGAGCGTAATTTGGGCATATGTAGTAGATATGAGGGTAGAAAACTTTATTTTTGGAGTCTGAAATTACATCTTGAAGGGCTTGATCATAATCAGGATAAGAAGAGGCTCCTGGTTTTACCCCACCATCATTTACACATTGATTGTTAAGGCAGCAATCAAAACCTGTGGCTTTGCAAGTTGAATTATTGCAACGAGAGTCACCAATTTGAGAACTTATATTTGGTGAAAGAATTTCTATGCCAAACCCTAAGAGTGATAACTTTTCTTTTGAAACTTTATTATCTTTTGTAAGAGGAATATTACCGTTCGTATCTGTGTTCTCTTCATAAAGTGAAATATGACTCGAAGAAATTTGTGTTGAACAACTAGGGCAAATGTCACTATTTTGAAAAGAAGTAGCAGCGGTTCCTGTCGCAGGGTTGGTCGAGGAAATTACTGTACTGCTGATGATATTGTTTTCTGTAAAAGGGAGATCACCACTACATCGATCCTTACTTTCGCTAGAGCTTTTCAGGTCTAGTCTTAGGAGTCTTTCTAACGTTTGATTTGAAAAATTTGTAAAGGTTATGGGTATTGCCTGGACTCTAAGTTGAGTCTTTGTGTTATCGGGCAAAATGAAATCACTTACGATGCAATATTTTTTTGCTGCATTTGTTTTGTACTTTAGGAAGTCGTGAATAAGTCTACCCCTCAAATAAACAATCGAAGTATTTTCACGGCTAATAGAGACGAGCTTTCCGTTATTTTGAGATGTGTACCAATAGAGCTCCCCGGCCGAGCCAAATGTAGGATTTTTGGCCGGTGTTTTTTTTGTAGATAATTTTGACTTCCTCATATTTCGAGGAACTTCCTCTACCAAACAAGAGGTTAAAAAAATAAGAAGGACGAAAAGTATATTTTTTCTCATTATTTCAGTCATTTCCATTAATTATTTTCGGTATTACCCTCTTTTTATTTAGTGTTCTTTTTTTATAATTCTAATTCAAATGATGATTATCCTGGATGTGACTTTAGAAACTAAAAAGTGATTGTGGGGTCCACATACTTGAAATAATTAGTTTTTTTGGAAAGGGAAAAAAAAGAAAAAGAGTAAGGATAAGTTTAGTATGACAATTATTTCCGCCGAATAATTGTGTCAGTTTTAACCGTGTCCGCCTCTCATAAAATTTTCAGAATCTTTTATATGTTTTTGTGCTTTACCTTGAGAAAGAAAAAAGTCCTCAGAAATTTTGAGGACATCTTCAATATTTGTGGCCCTGAATAGCTCATCTCTAAAATGAGAAACATTGGTAAAACCAGCGGCAAGCCAAATGAGGTGCTTCCTCATTTGAACTAGAAGCACTTTCTCTCTATCGACATAAGCCTCTAAATGGCCGTAAAGCCTTTTTGCTACTTCGTAAATATCTTCTGCTGTAAAAAAAACTTGATCCTTTTCAATTGATTGATCAGGTAGCCCTTCTAAAAAAATAAAAGGATTTCTTAGAGCTGCTCTGCCGATCATGAGAGCGTCACAGTTTGTATGACTAAGTCTTTCCTGAATCTTTTTCCCGTGATGGAGGTCTCCATTACCAATGATAGGAAGGGGAGAGTTGGAAGAAATTGATTCAAGATAATTCCAATTCGCATGCCCTTTGTAAGCTTGAGTCCTTGTTCTTCCATGTATTGCGACAAACTCTATTCCCTCTGAGGAAGCTATGTTAATAACTTCTTGTGCGTTAATATTATCCTCATCCCAGCCTGTTCTGATTTTTATGGAGAGAGGAACTGTTAAGTTTTTTCTAATTGTTGAAAAGAAGCTAGAAAGTTTTTTTGGTTCCTTTAAAAGGGCGGAGCCCCCACCTTTTGATACCACTTTTCTTACAGGGCAGCCCATATTAATATCGACAAATTTAGGTGCAAAGCCTTGGGCTACTGATGCTGCTTCGGCCATTATATTTTCATCTTCCCCAAAAATTTGTAGACCAACGTTGGTCTCTTTGGGGTCGATGTAGAGCATCTTCATGGTTTTTTCATTTTTTCTTACAATACCGTGGCAAGAAATTAACTCGCTGACTGTTCCTCCAGCCCCTAGTTCCTCCATAAGTAATCGAAAAGGAGCATTGCAAATACTCGACATGGGAGCTAAAAGGAGGGGTGAAGAAAAATGGACTTGACCAAGAGTTAACGGCTTTTTATTTTTTTTAAGCCTGTCAATTTTGGCTTGTAATTTTGCTGAGAATAAATCTTTCATAGGAGACCCAATCTAGCTAGATTAGGGTCCTCACGTCAAGCAGAGGAAGCAATTATGGATAAAACAACAGGGTCTTTGAAGAAAGGTTATATTGTTTTTGATTTGGATGGAACATTGGTTTATAGCCATAAACAGATTTTATTGGCATCTAAAATTGTACTAAAGAAGTGGTTTGGGCATGAGGTTTCAGAAAAAGATTTTCAAGATGGTTTTCATAAAAATCCGGTAAAGTTCTACAAAAACTTTGATATAGACGTTAGCCTCCCTAAAAACAGAAAAAAAATTGAGGCCTGTTGGGAGGAAGCGTCTCTAGAGGTAGGGCTTGATGTACCTCTTTTCCCTGATATAAGCGATCTTTTGAGAAAGCTAAAAGAGGAAGGATTTGCTATTTACATTTGGACAGCAAGAGATAAACTTTGCGCTCACAAAATTTTAAAAAATTTGGAGATTTTTGACTTTTTTGAGGGTATCTCTTGTGGAGATGAAACGGCTCATAAACCTAGCCCAGAAGGTTTGGAGGCCCTCGTTGGATGTCACCCAAAAGAGAAAACTTTCGTCGTTGGTGATAGTGAGACCGATATTCAAGGAGCGAAAGCCTTTGGAAGTAGGGCCTTGGCGGCTTTATGGTGCCCTAATGCTGAAGAAACTGTTCTAAAAAGTGCAGGAGCAGATTTTTTAGTGGCCAAACCTTTGGAATGTCTGGATATCTTTAGGCAAAGTTTGGCCAGAGAAAGTTAAAATTTGATAAGAATTTGAGATAATATTAAAGAGAATTAAAGGATGTTTGGCTATGTTTGACACTTTAAGCGAGAAATTCGCGGATGCTTTTAAGGTTATCCAGGGCAAAAATAAAATTTCTGAATCAAATATTGAGGATGCCCTTAAACAGGTACGGACTGCTCTTTTAGAAGCCGATGTAAACTTTAAAGTAGTAAAGTCATTTGTTAGTGCTGTAAAAGATAAAGCTCTTGGAGAAAAGGTCGTTTCCGGAGTTAATCCTGGTGAACAATTCGTTAAGATTGTTCATGATGAATTGGCCAATGTCATGGGTGGGAACCATGAAGAAATGAGTTTTGATAGAGACTCTATTCTACCTATTCTCGTTGTTGGTCTAAATGGTCAGGGAAAGACAACTTTTTCTGGAAAATTGAGTAAATTTTTAAAAGAAAAGAAAAAGAAAGACGTTCTCCTCGTCCCTGCAGATACTTTTAGACCTGCTGCAAAGAAACAACTCCAAGTTTTAGCTGAAAGCTTAGATATTGAATGCTTTGACTCCGACCTTTCATCAGGGCCTGATAAGATCGCTATCAGTGCCCTAAATTACGCTAAAGAAAATAAAAAAGATATTGTCATTGTCGACACCGCTGGGCGTCTTCATGTTGATGATGAGCTTATGTCCCAACTTGAAAGTGTAAAAAAAGCTATTGAGTATCAAAAGCCTGAGGTTTTACTTGTAGCTGATGCAATGACTGGTCAAGAATCAGTTAAGGTCGCTAAAACTTTTCACGACACAGTTGGTTTAACAGGGGTTGTTCTCTCTAAAATGGACTCAGATGCCAGAGGGGGAGCTGCTCTCTCTATTCGTCATGCGACGGGTGTTCCCATAAGATTTATTTCTATGGGTGAAAAAATGAAAGACTTGGAGCTTTTTCACCCTGACCGCTTGGCCGGAAGAATCCTTGATATGGGGGATGTGGTTACCCTAGTTGAAAAAGCTGAAGAGAATATTGATGAGAAAGAAGCTGAAAAAATGATGAAAAACCTCGAAAAGGGTCAATTCAGCGTAGACGACTTCATGAAGCAAATGAATATGATGAGTAAACTGGGCTCCATGGGTTCACTTCTAAAAATGATTCCAGGTATGGGTGGTGTCTTAAGAGATGTAGGTGATCTTTCACCCGCAGAAAATGAAATGAGCCGCATGAAGGTCATTATTTCTTCTATGACTAAAGCAGAGAGGAAAAATTACAAAATTATTAAAGAATCAAGAATTGAAAGAATTGCAAAAGGTTCAGGTAATACAGTGCAGTCTGTCAAAGACTTCATTTCTAAGTTTAAGCAAATGGAGAAAATGATGACTGGCATGATGGGCATGTTCAAAGGTGGCGGCCTTCCAGGGATGGCCGGATTTCCAGGTATGGGTGGGGCGGAAGGTGGTCCCATGGGTATTCAAAATGGCTTTCGACCTCCTGGAAAAAAGAAGCCAAAAAAAGGAAAAAAAGGAAACCCATGGGGAAAAGGTTACTTTTAACAGGGTTACTTTTGATTATGCGTGGCGAAGTCGGTTGACTTCTTTAGTTGTTTGATTTAATTAAAGTTCTGAGAAGATAAAATATTGACGCAATAAGTCGTTGCAGGAGTAGATGATGCTAAAAATTAGACTTAACAGAGGCGGAAGAACTCATAGACCTATCTATACAATCGTTGTGACAGACTCTAGAAACCCTAGAGATGGCAAGTTTATTGAAAAACTTGGGAAATACGATCCAAAAGCAGAAGATAATGCTCTTGTGAATGTTAAAGCAGAGACCATCTCGGCGTATGTTAAAAAAGGTGCAGCTTTAAGTGACACAGTGAGAACTCTTCTCAAGAAAAATAAAATAGCTCTTTAGTATACTAAAGCTTATAATAAAACGAAAAGCTTGGGTATTAAGCTTAGACACTTGAAGAATAAAGTCGTTTTTGGACAATCAATCAAGCGAGAGTTGTATGAGTGAATTAAAAGAACTTATTCAGTACGTTAGCAAGGCTTTAGTTGATATGCCTGAGGAAGTTACGGTTAATGAAATCGTAGGTGAGCAAACTACAGTAGTCGAACTTAAAGTCGACAAATCAGATTTAGGTAAGGTCATAGGTAAGCAGGGAAGAACTGCAAGGGCTTTACGAACAATCTTGAATGCGGCTTCTACGAAGTTGAAAAAAAGATCAGTTTTAGAAATCATTGAATAATTGATAAATTTGATGCTCTTTCCTTCTTTATGCAAGGAAAGAGTGCCCTCCTAAAAAGTGCAAAAATTCAATTCTTTTTGTAAGCCAATTTTATCCCCATTGGTCTATTGGTAGTTGTTTTATAAAATAGAGATGTCTATTTATAAAGATGCCAAGGATTCGTTTATGAGTTTGAAAGGTTGCAAAGTATTAATTGTTGATGATGAAGAAGATTTATTGCAAATGGTTGCTGAGGCCTTTGAAGAAGAAGGTTGTACAGTTTCTACAGCAAATAATGGTGAAGACGCCTTAAATATTTTTTTAGAAAAAGATATACAGGTAGTCATCGCAGATGAGTCAATGCCCAAGTTAGATGGGCACGAACTAATGGCAAAAATCCAAGAGAGTAAAAAAGCTTTTCCTTTATATTTCTTTTCAACTGGTTCTATGGAGTTATTAGAGAATGAACTCCAGGAAAAAGGCGCGACAGGTTTGATCACTAAGCCCTTCGACTTAGACACTATCTTAGATCTTGTTAGAAATAAAATTAGCTAATTAAGAAATTTATTTTGTTGTAATTTTTAGTTGAAAGAAAAAAGATTAGAGATTTTATAAAAAGGAAAAGAGATTGCAAGGGATGCAAACCTCTACAAAGAAAAAACTTAAAGATTTCTTGAGAGTCTCCTCGGAGTTTAAATTAGGTCAGTTAGATACTGAAAGAAGCCACTTAAAAACTAAAAACTTATCTGTTCTCGCTCAAGAAAATGTCAATGAAGCCATTGAAATAATTTCTGATATAGATCTTAAGGCCATAAGCATACTAGAAAATGAGCTAGGCCCTATCAAGGAATTGAAGAAGGAAATAGAAGGGACGATCGAATCAGGTGGTAAAGTTTTTATTTGCGGTTGTGGAGCAACCGGACGGCTCGCTCTTACGATTGAGAAGCTCTGGCGTGATGAATGCAAAAGTAAAAAAGTTAATTTAGATGATAGGGTTGTTAGTTTTATTGCAGGAGGTGATGTCGCTTTAATTAGGTCAATCGAAAACTTTGAAGATTACCCTGACTATGGTGCTAGACAACTGGTAGAGTTAGGCTTTTCAGAGAATGATCTTTTGATTAGTTGTACAGAGGGGGGAGAAACACCATTTGTCATCGGCGCAACTGAAAAAGCAATAAGCATTTCTAAAAGAAGGCCCTTTTTCCTTTATTGCAATAGAAATGAAACACTTACTAGGGTTGCTGCTCGGTCAAGAGTACTAATTCAAAGCCCAAAAGTGAAAAAAGTAAATCTTGTTACTGGGCCGATGGCCTTATCTGGAAGTACAAGATTGCAAGCTTCAACAGTTCAGATGCTATTTGTAGGATTTGCTTTGCTTAAAAATAATAAAATTAAGGATGATCTTAATTTTTTATATCATTTTCTTAAAAGCAAGCCTTACCTTTTTCTCAAAAGCTTTATTGAAAAAGAGGCCAACTTTTTAAGGCAAAATAAACTGTTGTTATATTCAACAGATGAAAACCTCGGCATTACAGTTTTAACAGATACCACGGAAAGGGCCCCGACATTTAATTTAAATCCTTTCGAGAATTTCAAAGATGGCTATTCTATACCATCAAACTTTTATCTCTATTTTCCTCACTCTAGAAATTCGCTGGAAGCTTGGAAGTTACTTCTTGGTAGAGCACCCAGAACTTTTTTGTGGAAAGAGGTAACTGATGAAACATGTTTTGACCGGTTAACTGGTTTTGATTTTAGTTGTGAACTTATTTCTAAAAGAAGAAATCTTGATGTTAGTCATGAGTTTTTTTCGATTCATCAGAAAGAAAAAGGGTTACTATTTAAGCTAGGTGACCTTGAGCACTGCTTGATTATTGAAAATAATAGACCTCTTATTGTTCATATTATTTTAAAAATGGTTCTAAATACTCTTTCGACTTTAGTCATGGGTAAGCTAGGACGTTTTCAAGGAAACCTTATGACTTGGGTCAAACCAAGTAATAACAAACTAATTGATCGAGCAATTCGATACTCTCAGGTTTTATTAGAAGAAAGGGGAATCACAGCGTCTTATGAAAATGTTGCCCGTGCATGCTTTATGACCCTGGAGCAGGAACAGTGGAATAGATCTCTAGTAATGGAAATAGTTAAGAAGGTTGAGAAAGATCAGCAAGGCCATGATAAAGTTATTTAAATTTGTCTTTATCTTCTTTCTTCATTCCTTCCTTAAAATTTTTTAATGACTTGCCGAGTGCCCCACCTAAGTCAGGGAGTTTTTTACTTCCAAAAAGAAGAAGCACAAGAAACAAAACAATAATAATTTCTGTCGGGCCTAAACCAAGCATCAAAGAACTCCTTTAAGAAATAAATGGGTTGGATTTTTTTTCGGCATAAATTTGTGTTAAAGGTCCATGCCCTGGAATAACATTCGTTTCATCATGAAGGGTTAGTAACCTTTGTTTTATTGAGTTTATAATAAGATCTGAGTCCCCACCTGGTAGGTCAGTTCTTCCTATTGATCTTTGGAAGAGAGTATCGCCAGAAAATAAAATAGGAAGCTGAAATTTTTCTGAAAGAAAACAGCAGGATCCAGGGGTATGACCAGGGGTGTGAAGAGTATTAAGGATATTATTGCATTCATTATTATTTTTTGAGTTTTCTGAAAGATGAAAGTTTTGTTCATCTTCTATATAAAAATCAACAGGGCGTGTTGGATCATCAGTTTTCGCTCCAAAAAATAGGCCTTGCTCTTTTAGGGCTTCATAAAGATAGAGATCTCCTTTATGTAGATATAATGGCGCATTTGTTAACTTATTAATAGAGACTGAATGTCCGATATGATCAAAGTGAGCATGGGTATGAATAAGTTTTGTAACTTTTAAGCCTTTCTCTTTAATAATTTTGGATAGAGTTTCTTTATCATTCCCTGGATCTACAATTATACACTCTTTGGTTTTAGTGGAGTATATAAGTGAGCAATTACATGCAAAGGTGCCAATGGGAAAGGTTTCGACTTTTAAATCATTATATTCATGTTCAAAAATAAGTGGGACCACTTTTTTAATCCTTTCAAGTCCTGGGGCGATGCAAATGTACCTGTGTTAACGGATAGAGAGAGACTATAACTTCCAAAAGAGAAGGAAAAGAGTTAATGGCGATACAGAGAGGACTATTTATTTTGCGGTGAGTTGTTGCGGCGGGGTTCAATGCCTTTTTCTTGATTAAGTAAGTCAAGGGCATGGCTAAAGCAGACACCACAATCCTTGCCAATTCCAAGCTTGCTAAGAATCTCTTTGTGGGATTTCCCACGATTTGGCTTAGCTTGCTGTTTTAGGCTTTCTTCAGTTATTCCTTTGCAAATACAAATGTACAATTTGAAGACCCCTTATTTTGTTTTATGTTATATTAAAAAGTTTCAATAATCAAACTTTTATTCGTCATGTAAAATAATTAGCTTTAGGTAGTTTTGGCAAATGATAATTGGAAAAACAGCGTATAACTGTTAAGTTATTGAAATTAAATAGTTTTCTGCTTGAGCATAGTAATGACGTTTTTAGCTTAAAAATTGACGAGAGAGGTTAAAAAAGTGGAGAATATTATAGTGGGTCAACAAAAAATGTGTGTTTAAAAAGGTCCCAATTTAATGAAGCTTTACAAGGATGTAAGTTTTTTGTTTCGGTTTGCTAGGGTTCTGTTCACGACCCTCGTTATTTTTTTTAATCAAGAATCATTTTCGTCTTACCCCTTTATCGCAGAAGTAACCCTTGTACGTGGTAAAGCTACGTTTTTACCAATTCCCGAAAAGAAGGCACTTACACTCAAGAAAGGTATAAAAATTCGACAAGGCACCTCAATTGTTACAGGTAAAAATAGTTTTGTAAGACTTAGGTTTAAAAATGGCTCTCTTATAAGTTTGGGATCCAATAGTAAGATAGTTGTTTACAATGTTGGCAAGAAGAAAACTGGAGTAATTTCTCTTATTGAGGGAAAGCTAAGGTCCAAAATTGAGAAAAAAAATAAGGGCCAAGGCTTCTTTGTAAAAACGAGAACAGCTGCTTTAGGTGTTAGAGGTACAGAGTTTCAAACTATTTATAATAGGGAAAATAATGTAACATCGATGCTCACTTACGATGGAAAAGTACAAGTTATTAAAGTTAATAAAAACTTAAAGAAAAAAACAAAAATTCTTCCAAAAACTGATAAGGAAATTTTAGAAAATAGAGAAATAGAATTAAGAGAAGATTTGAAATCCAAAAGTGCTCAAGCTGTGGAAAAAGGCCAGTATGTAGGTATTAGCCCTAAGGTTAAAACTCCAAGTTTTCCCGTTAAAATCTCACCAATCCAATTTACTGCTTTATATAATAACGACGAAATGAAAAAAGAAGGGGAAATTTCAAAAGCTGTAGATAAAAATGGTAAATTGATTGACCAGGTTGAGCAAAAGGCTCCCTTGGAAGGATTCAGAAATAGAAAAACAGGCAGTTATGCCCCTAGATCTGGAGGATTTCTTGATTTTAAAACGGGGCTTTATGTCCCTCCAAGTTTTAGTAGTCAATTTAATGAGAGGTTAGGTGTTTACGAAGATAAAAATATAGGGAGTGTGAATTTAAAAACAGGTCTTTATATAACCCCGGAAGGCTTGGATTTAGATCCAAAAAAAGGCTTTGTCCTTTCAAAAGAAGATAAGAGTACTGAGAAGGCATTGAAAAAAAAATTGACTTTTCTTAACAGAAATATGGAGGTCCAATCTCCTTTAATCAGTAGTCGATTTGAGAAGAAGAAAAAAGAGACAGTTGCTAAAAGTAAAGAAAAGAAATATTTCTTTGATAAAAAACAATTGTTAAAAAGAAACACACTTACGGTAGAGGTTGCAACCTTCTCTGAGAGTTTGGGTTTTGAGGATAACAATCTCGATAATAATAATTCTTTAAGTAACAGTAGAAGTGAACTCAATCTGTCCTTATTCCATGGTGGTAATAAATTTGGTCGTTTATTTACATCTTTTTCTATAGGTACGTATTCTAGTTCTAAAGTACATGAAGGATCAAACTTGAGAGGTTTAAAGTTTGGTGTTGAGCTTGATTACGAGAAATTCAGATATTTAAAATCGTCTCTTATAACATTAGGCTTTCAAGAAAAGTTTTATAATTTTTTTCCATCTGATTTTTCGACAACAAATGTGACTTACTTAAAAAGAATTTTTGTTCCTCAGTTAGAAGGAGAAACGGCCATTAATATTTTGAAAATGAAGAGGCTTGATATTAATGGAAAGGCCATGCTACGTTACCTCTTTCATTCTCGAACCGACTCAGGACTATCTGCTAAGCATGGTTTTGGTTTTGGGATGGGTTTGAATATTAGATTTGGAGTCATTCCACAAAAATTATGGTTAAAAACTTATTTGGATTACAGAAATGAAAACCAGACGGTTAACGGCCCTTTAGATAAATTTATTCAAAAAAGAGGGCAGGTAATTGCAGGCCTAAAGCTTTTTTATGATTTGATTTAATTCAGGGAAGCTTTCAGCTTCAAGATAATTTCCCTAGCAATATTAATTTTCGAGAATTTTTCGAACTGCTCAAAACCTGGAGAACAATTCATTTCTATAATGAGAGGCCCTTCTGAGGTCATTAAAAAATCTAACCCAAGGTAAAATGCTCCGGAGTTTTCAAACGTTTTGTGGGAGAATTCTAAGATTTCTTTGGGAAGGTTTTTTGAGGTAATATATTTAGGAGATGAAACTAATCTTTCACTATTCTTTCTAAAATCAAAAGGTTGTGGCTGCTGTTTCAAAACTCCTCCAAGGCATTCACCTCCAAGGAGAAATACTCTAAATTCATCAGCACCATGAATATATGGTTGAAGAACAAAGCGTTGATCTTTAATTGCCCAGAAAGTTTCTAAAAAAGAAAAAAGAGAATCTTTTCCTCTTACAATGTTAACACCTAAACCTCGATTACCTCTATTAGTCTTCAAAATAAAAATATCGTCCTTTAGGTAAGGATAAAAAACAACATCTACTTCACTTAGAGTCGAGGTGAGAGGAGCTCCCCTAATTGAAAGCGTAGGAATTTGTGGAATTTTTTTTTCGAAAAAAAATAAGGCTTGTTTTTCTTTATCTCTAAAACTTCTTAGTACTTTAGGGTGATTTTCTATTAGAGCGCCTTTAAGAATTAGATTTTCTGAAAAAAGTAAATCAAAGTCATCAAAGCTGACACCAGAAGAGCGGTGTAGCCCTATAGTGCCTTCTTTTAAAAGATTTAATGCGCCATGAAACTTTGCTCTGGATGAGTTAAAGGAGATAGTTTCTTGGAAGGGGTTGAGAGTTTTTGCTTCTAGCTGAAGTAACTCAGCTTCTTGGATCAGCCGTGTCGAAGTACGAGTATTTGGGTTCTGAGTAAGAAGAAGGAACATAATTGAAGCCCATGATTTTTATTATTTGTTCATTAAAATCTTTTCTGAAGACTAGAAAAGAAGTTATACTATGCAGCCGGTGGTATATTCAATATTATTGATACTCCAAAAAGGTTTTGTGGAAACAAAATGAAAAAAATTTTAATTCTTATTTATCTGGCTATTTTTCTTTATCAAGCAGATTCTTTTGGTGTTATTGATAGGCGCGGTGCAAAGAGTCTTTCTGGGCTTGTTGTAGGCAAAGAGGTAGATTTAAACTCTAATTTGTTTTCACTTTCTGAAGAGAGCTTTCCTGAGGTGCAACAATATTTAGATTATATCTTAGATATCAAGGAGTCCTCACTTAAGAAAAAGAAAATACTTCACAAGGTGCCTTTAAAACCAGAAAAAGAGCCTGTAGTTAAGTTAAAACCGAAAGTGGCTAAATTTTGTAAAAAAGTTAGTAAACGCTTTCTTCACTACGGATGGGGAAAAAGTAAGTGCAGCCGCTATCCCTGGAACCATGTGAGAAACTCCGTAACTGGAGATCCATTGATTTGGGTGACATACGGTAATGAAGAGTTGCATAGGGAAAAGCCCAAAAACACTACCTTAATTTTATGTGGAGTTCATGGTGATGAAATAACTCCAGTTAAATTTTGTTATGACATTATGAAGCATGTTAGAACCAATCAGCAAGCCTATAAAGAAAAATTGATTGTGATCGCTCCCATAGTTAACCCTGATTCTTTTTTTAGAAGAAGGCCTACAAGAACAAATCATAGAGGGATTGATATCAATAGAAACTTTCCAACGAGAGACTGGAGAAGAAATGCTCTCAAAATGTGGAAAAGGCGTTATAGAAAGGATAAAAGAAGGTATCCCGGTAAAAGACCCCTAAGTGAGCCAGAGGTTATTTTTCAGGTCAATTTAATAAAAAGATATAAGCCAAATAAAATAATTTCTGTTCATGCACCTCTCACAATAATTGATTATGATGGGCCTACTAAAAAGGGAAAAAACTTCAAAAAAGCCTCCCAGCTTTTGGTCCAAATGAGTCGAAAAGCTAGTGGCTATAGGATTAAGAACTACCCCTTTTTTCCAGGAAGCCTTGGAAATTGGGCCGGTAATGAGAGAGGAATTCCTACTTATACTCTAGAGCTTCCCAGCTCAGATAATAGAAAGCACAAGGAGTATTGGAGGCTTTTTAAAAGTGCAATTCACGCAGCTCTTCTTAAAGACTTTAGGGTTGATCAGGAAAGTTTATAATAATAATTTGGATTGAGTTAAACAAAAAAAGTTTCTGTTTTAATTCTGTAAACTTCTGAATTCACGACTATTTTGGTTTTTTTGAACTAAACGCTCACTTTTACGAGAATTCTACCGAAATGCAACTTGTAAGGTCAAGTAATGTGAGGGTGGCACAAGAGTGAATAGTTTTTCTGAGTTTAAGTTTTACCAAGCTTTTAGAGTCCCAGTTGAAAAGGCCGATGGGTTGAGATTTATTGTTGATATTGAGGATGATTTGGGTAAGACCAAAACAATTGAAGATGGCTCTCTTGTGGATGTTAGTATTGGAGGCTTAGGCTTTTCTACTGAATCAAGGCTTCTTGTTGGTACCGA
>MDTD01047313.1_pt1 | contig 28337 bp, 22 predicted proteins | sample 811221 | NCBI WGS metagenome assembly MDTD01 (sample SAMN05326646, study PRJNA326480) | marine metagenome | isolation source: seawater | place: Pacific Ocean: South West | collected 2011 | reverse complement strand
CGAAGTGACAGGGTGGAGAGTTTGTTGAGGCGGATGATTGCAAGTGAAGACGCAAAAAACCCACTGAAAGCTCGAAAGCAAAGGAGCCTTAAAGGATGTCGCCTGCGACATACGCCAGGAAGAAGGGGATGAATTCGTGGAATCAGGGGAGTTTGCGGAGACACAAGTGCAACGTCCGCCGGATCAGACTTCGAGTCTCCCCCGTGTATATGGTTTAAATGGCCCCTCCTCTCAATCCTTTCGAGAGCAGGGAAGTCGCGAGGCGACAAGGTGGTGAGTTTGTTGAGGCGTATGTTGCAAGGCGTACGAAGCAAATCAGCCACGAATAGAAGCCCCTTCTGGAAGAGTTCTGCAAGTGGTAAAGCCCCAACCCCGCAGGGGTTCAAATGCGGTCCAGTGGCCGCCCGCTGGTGCAACGTCCGCCGGAGCAGATTTCAAGCGAAACCCGCCAGAAAAAGTTCTAGGCCGTCGGATGGCCTTTTGGTATGGTGCGCTTTTTTCCTTGCAGCAGCGTAAATGGTCCTCTCGCGAAAAGGACATACAACATCGAGGTCGGACACAAGGCCCGACCCTACGGAAAAAAATGCAACATCATACTCGTGCGTTTACTTCGCGAGAGCACCAGTAAAGGATGACTGATGATAAACAATGTGTTGGATGTTCGGGTGGGTCGTGTTGCGCGAGAGAGGATTGCGGAGCATGGTTGGGAACCTTCTTTGTTTTCTTTGATGCTTGGTGCTTCTGGGGGTCCAAAGTGGCTCGTCCTTAGTCAACTTGATCGTGTTCTCTCCGAGCGTTTTTTATCGCGTCGTGAGACACCACTGCACATTTTGGGGACGTCTATTGGTAGCTGGCGACACGCAGCGCTCGCACAAAAAGATCCTCTTGGGGCGATCACACGGATGGAGGAACATTACATCCATCAAACCTACACACAAAAGCCTTCTGTACACGAAGTCTCCGAGGTCAGTCGGGGGATTATGCAACAGATCCTACAAGAAGAAGGTGTCCAACATATCCTCAATCATCCCACTTTCATCACACATATCGGGACCGTCCGTGGACGTGGTCTTGTTGCGAGTCAGAACCTGACGATTCATGGGATGGGCCTTGCGCTCGTTGCGCTGTCTAACTTTGTCTCACGGCGGTGGACGGAGCCTTGGTATCAGCGCGTGATGTTCTCTGGCAACGAAGATGGTCAGGGTACAGGGATGGTGTATGAGGATTTTGACACGGTGTATGCACCCCTTCGAGAAGAGAACGTGTTTGATGCGTTGATGGCGAGCGCGTCGATTCCACTCACTCTTGAAGGGGTCAGAGATCTGGCGTTCGCACCTCCAGGCCAATATTGGGATGGTGGGATCATCGATTATCACCATGATTTGCGCGCATACAAAGGAGAAGGGCTGGTCCTATATCCCCACTTCTATCCGTATATTATCCCCGGCTGGCTGGACAAGAGTTTGAAGGGACGACGTGCAAAAGGGGAGATGCTCGATCAGGTCGTCCTGATCTCACCCAGTGAAGCCTTTGTCGAGACATTACCGAACCAAAAAGTCCCTGATCGAAAGGACTTCTCCTTGATGGGCAACGATGAACGGATCAAGGCGTGGTGGGAAGTCACAAGGCGATGTGAAGCACTCGCCGAGGCCCTTCAAGAGCTCCTGACACAAGACGATCCCTTACATGGTGTCGCTTCGTTGGAGTGATCAGGGGCAGGATTGTGAGCAGGCACTTTTCGCGCCGAGGAGGCAGGCTTTTTTGTAGTATTTTTTGGCAAAGATACAGTCCTTCTCGACACCTTTTCCAAATTGATACATATTTCCAAGGATCAAACAGGCTGCGTTTGAGTTCATCTTGCAACCACGCAGCAAAAAGATGTAGGCGCTCTTGTAGTCCTTCTTTGTGCCGAGTCCCTGTGTGTACAGGGAGCCAACAGCGGCACATCCATCCCGTGAATTCATCTGACAGGCTTTCTTCGCGTATTGCAACGCGACCTTGAAATCCCGTCGGACGCCCCAGCCTTTGATGTACAGCGCGCTGACTGTTGAACAACCTGCACCTGCTCCCATCCGACACGCCTTGCTCGTCAATGTAAAGGCCCTCTTATAATCCCTTTGGACCCCCATCCCTCGCACATACAGAATGCCTAGCAGCGCACATCCTTCGCCTGACTTCATCGAGCAGGCTTTTTCGAGAACGATACGCGCCTTGTCGTAATTTTTGTCGACACCGATACCGCGGAAGTAATAGGCTCCCATCGAGGCGCAACCGTACTTGGAGCCCATGCGACAGGCTTTTTCGAGCGCCTTGAGCGCGGCGGCGTTGTCCTGTTCGACGCCCCAGCCTTGTTCGTACATAATGCTGAGGTCGACACAGCCGGATTTGGAGTAGAGTTGACAAGCTCTCTTCAGGTAGGTGTAGGAGCGTTTGTGGTCTTTTCTGATCCCCTGAATTCCCGTCAAATAGAGCTTACCTATCCGTTGGCAACCCATCGCGGAGCCTAGTTTGCAGGCCTTCTCAAATGTCTCGAAGGCACCTTTTTGGTTTTTGGTCGTCCCCCAGCCTTTTTGTTGGAACAATCCCCACGTCGCGCAGCCGTCGCCGGAGTTGAGTGTGCAGGCTTTTTGTACGAGGGTCGAAGCCTGCGCCATATCTCGCTTGACCGCTGTGCCGTTGACATAGGCCGCGCCGAGCGCTGCGCAGCCGTCACCGGCCTTTCCATCACAGGCTTTGCGTGCGTAGACGAGGGCTTGTTTGTCGTCCTGTTTGACGCCTTTTCCAGACGAGAGGAGATCACCAACGCCATAGCAGGCTTGGGCTTTTCCCTTTTTACACTGGCTCATGAAGAGGCCGTAGGCTTTTTTGTAGAGCTGCTCAGCTTGTGTGGCTTGTTGTGTCGTGTGCTCTACGCGGGTATATGAATCGGCTAACTCAACGCAGGCTTCGGCGACATTTTTGTCACATTGTGCTTTGAGTTGTGTTGGCTGTGGGGTGGTCTTGGATTGTGCGGTAGTCGTTTTGCAGGCGACACCGCTCAGAAGGAGATACAGACAACACAGTCCTACGAGACTGAGCAAGCGCCAGAAGGGGGGATAGGATTCTTTTTTCACCATGAATGGTATCCTCTATAACAAGCCGGTCCAAGGAAAAGAACATATGGATATCAGAGAACGTCCATCATAACGATTCATGAAGAAAGATGCCAGCAGGAGCATTTTGGCGCTTGTGTGCGATGGGATGTGTTTTGTTTTTGTGAGAGTTGTGGTAGCGTCTGTGCGATGTGTTCAATGGTCACGAAAGAGGCAGTGAATGAAAAAAGACAAAGGTAAAGCGGCTCGTACGTTACGTGAACAAGATGTGATGGATGTTCAAAAGGGAACTGCTCTGACGGAGATTGAAGTGTCGGCTGTGAGTGAGTTGGATCTGGAGCTGGAGCCAGACGAGGCCACATTGGTACAACACGAAGACGTCGAAGAGCATACAGCCGTGACAAAGGTGGTCAAAGAAGTGCAAGCGCACGAGACAGGTTCACCTTTTGAGCGCATCCTCGCACCCAAACGTCCCGATCCCAACGCCTTTGAAGGGACCGAAAACACCATCCGTCTACATACGGAAAATGACGACCGATTTTTACACATCACCAAGGACAAGGGCGCCGAAGAACCACGCTATAAAGACCTCGGCCATCTCGCCCGTGGAGGGATGAGCGAGATCCGTTGTGTGTTCGATCAGAACCTGATGAGGAGGGTGGTGACCAAAGTGTTGCCCACCAAGATCTCCCAAACCCCAGGTGGCATCCAACGTTTTATCGAAGAGGCACAGATCACAGGACAACTGGAGCACCCCAATATCGTCCCTGTCTACGATCTGGGGATGGATGAGCAAGGGCAACTCTACTTCACGATGAAGAGGGTGAAGGGCAAGACACTCAAGCAATTACTCAATCCATTGCATTACGATCCTGGCGCGGAGACTGATCTGTACCACGCGCTTCAGATCTTCTTGAAGGTGTGTGATGCGGTGGCCTTTGCCCACTCAAAAGGTGTGTTGCATCGCGACCTCAAGCCCTCCAATGTGATGATTGGGCGCTTCGGCGAGGTCTACTTGATGGACTGGGGTGTCGCGGCGGTGAGTGGTCAAAGAGACAGATTGCTCGCGAGTCATGCGAGTGAAGGCCCCACAGGCCAAATCCATCTGCAACGTGATCCAGAGTTTGAGACGCTCGATATTCCTGGTGCTGTCATCGGTTCGCTGTCCTATCTCTCCCCCGAACAAGCCCGTGGCGATGTTGAGCAGATCGATGAGCGGACAGATATCTTCTCATTGGGTGGGATTCTTTATCAGATCTTGACGTTGCAACCTCCCTACACTGGAAAGAATCACAAGCGGCTGATCCAGAGCGCGCAGGCGTGTGAGATCCCCTCTCCACACGAGCTGACCTCTTACGTCCATCTACCCCGGACACTTTGTGAGATCACGATGAAGGCCCTCTCGAAAGATCCAAAAGAGCGTTTTCAAAGTGTCATGCAGTTGAAAGAAGCGCTCGAATTTTTCCTCCAGGGAGACGGACGTTTTCCTCGAAAAAACTTCCCCAAGGGCGCGACGCTCTTGCAAGAAGGAGATAGAGGATACGTCGCCTATGGTTTGATCCGTGGTCGATGTGAGGTCTCGCGGATGGTCGATGGTCGCAAGGTCGTGTTACGCACGATGGGACCCGGTGAAGTGTTTGGTGAGATGGCGCTTCTGAGCGCGGAGTTCCGTACTGCAACGGTAGAAGCGATCGATGATATCACCGTGATGATGATCCACAAAGAGACCCTGGAGCAGGAAGTTGGGCTCGATTCGTGGATGGGTCGGCTCGTGAGCAACCTGTGTGAACGCTTTAACGAAGTGGACCAAAAGCTGATCCAGTACCAGCGAGAAGCACATAGGGCTTGGCTGCTCAACACGATCTTGTCCTCTTTTCATATCTACGGTGAGAAGCTCGACACAAAAGAGAGCCTGATGTCTTGGTCGATGTTACAAGACACGCTCTGTGAGCAGTCAGAGCTTGATGTCGAAGAGATTGTGGAGGAATGCAGGGCGCTGCCATTTTTACACATCGAGCCAGAAAAAGATCATATCTACCTCTCTCCCTCCAGACTTCTCCAGTGGCAAGACGTCTTCCAGCCAGGGCTACGCACTAAGATCGCGAAAGTTCCTTTGTAGTCAAAGCTTTTTTTCTTTTTTTTTGTGTGTGCAGGCAACCCTTTTTTCTTACACACTGTCCAACTTCGTGAGAAGGGCCTCAAAGGATGAAGGCCGTCGAAGCCAAAAACGGAAGAAAAAAGGACGCTACGATGCAGCTTGTGTTGTTCGATTCCCCAAAGCATCTTCTTGCGCGTCAAGGTGAACATAACAGGGCACAAATCGATGACAGTAGACAACAAGAGGTCGTGGAACGTTCGGCGAGAGAGGAGCATCTTGTGACCTGTGAGCGCGAATGGATCGAGCGATGCAAAAAAGGTGACCTTCACGCGCTTGGAGAACTGTACGCACAACACAAAGATCTGGTGTACAACACCGCGCTTCGTTTGTGTCGTGAGCAAAGTGATGCTGAAGATATCTTGCAAGAGGTTTTCATCCGTGTCGCCAAAGGAATACGGACATTTCGGGGTGACGCTGCGTTTTCAACATGGTTGTATCGCTTGACGATCAATGCGACGAGAACCTATCTCAAGAAGCGTGCCTCTGCCGCACGTGAGATCCCAGTCGTTGCAGAAGAGTTTGTCCCCGCAAGAGAGCCTGATCCGCTCGCCCGTGACAGGCTTTTGGAGGCTTTGTCACAGCTCCCCCAAGGGTATCGTGAGATCTTGGTGTTACACGATGTACGTGGGTTGAGGCATGCGGAGATTGCCGAAATTCTTGGGATTCAAAAAGGGACGAGTAAATCACAGCTCTCAAAAGCGCGCAATCGTATGAGAGAATTGTTAAAGGAGCGGTCGATATGAGCTGCCAAGAGATATCTATGGCCGAACAATATGTCGATGGTGAGCTGGATGTGACGGAGCAGTCGCGTTACGAAAAGCATCTCTCCACGTGCACTGTCTGTCAGCAAGAGGTGGACTCTTTACGCGAGCTGCTCACGGGACTTCGCGCGCTCTCAGTGGGTGAGGCTCCTCAAACCTCCTGGGAAGATATTGTCTTTCAATTGCAGGTGGCTCCCCCCGAAGATGTGGCCCTTGAAGAGGTCATCACGTTGGAGCATCCAGATGAGCAGGATGTTGAGCTTGGTCTCTCCGAGCTTCCTGTCGAGGTCACACCTGCCCATCCCAAAACAACTCGACAGCTCTACGCCTTGAGTGGATGGGTGGTGGCCCTTGGTGTGTTGTTGTTCTTTGTGTGGTCGCCACGTCCCCAAAAGAGAGCTCCTCAACACAGACACACGTTACATCGGGCTGTGAAGAGGCCGACACAAACCCAAGCGCAGCGCGACAAGGTTGCGTTGGCAAAGGTCATGGGGCGACTGCACCAGGTCGCAGCACATTATGAGAAAGCCCTGAAGGATCTAAGTGTCCTCGCAGAGAAGAAGTTGAAGGGAGAGTCGCATCGTGTCCAGATGTTACGTCAGACTCTCGCGACCATCGACAAAGCGATTGAAGAGTGTCGGGATATGATCAAGGTACGTCCTGAGGCGTTAGGCGCGCACAAAGTGCTACATGCGATGTATCAGCGTAAGGTTGACCTTCTCCGAGACATCGTTTTAGGCGAGATATAAAAGGAGTGAGCAGATGAAGTTCTTCACATGGGGAACGCTGTTGTGTCTTATCTTTGGATGTGGAGTGCCCGAACATGTGTTCGCTCTGTCAAGCTCCAGTGTCCAAACAAAAAAGCCTCTTCGCCTCTACTTTTCGAGGAAAAGTGGTTCGATCACGGTTCGTTTTCACAAGCAGACGAGTGTCTTTTTGAAGAAAACGGATGAATCAGGTCAGGTGCCTTACGATATCCGAAAGAGTGGGCAACGTGTTGACATTGTGCCTTCTCATCGCACGTTCTCTATCGACGCTGTGACTGTGTGGGCACCTTACGGGAGTCGGCTTTTTCTCAAAACCCTTGGCAAGGTGAAGATCTTTCCAGGGGCACGCTCTGTCGATGTGTACGCTTTGGATAGTATCGACGTGCAGGGTGTGTCTGGTGGTGTCAAGGTACAAACTGTGAGTGGCTCCATCGTGCTCAAGCAGGTCGGGCCAGCGAAGGTGATCTCCGTCGCTGGTGATATTGAGGTCAGAGATGTCAAAGGCGACTTGTCGGTCCGCACTGTCTCAGGGGATGTGACAATTGAACGCGTCAATGGGGCTTCATTTCGCGGAAAGACTGTGAGTGGAAATTTGACGCTGACACAGATGCAGGTCTCCTCTGTACTTGCGCGTTCCTTTAGTGGAAATGTCCAATTTACAGGTGGCAGTGCGCAATTCAAGAAGGGTTCATTCCAGGCTTACAGTGGCGACTTGAGTGTCACCTGGAGGCGAGGTCTGCCTGTGCCCCACATCAAAACCTCTACGAGTGTCGGTGATGTCGACATCCCAACTTTTTCAGCGAAACAGCAGCGACAAGGTCAATTTGTGTTCCGTACACAGACTGGTAATATTTCTTGGGGGATCTCTAAGAAGTAATAATAAGTCTTTCGTGTCTTCTTAAAGAAAAACATACTACAAAGGAGTGAAAGTATGACTCGTACAAACAAAGTGCGCACAGGACAGGTGCGTTTGTGGATGACGTTCGCGTTAGGGCTCGTGTTGTGTCTCTCTTATGGGGGGATGACTTTCGATGTCATCGCATCTTCGACGACCCAAAAGGCCGCTGGCGTCTCTGTCGTATCTTCGCAGACCAAGCAACAGAAGTTGTCGACTTACAGGCTCAAAGGCAGTCTGTTTCACACTCTCAATATCGCAAATATCCGTGGAAATATCGACGTACAAACACATCCACAGGCAGATTGGAAGCTCGAAGTCACAGAGTGTCTGAAAGGAAAAGGTGTACCTTATATCCCGTTGGTCCTTCGGACTGGAGGGGGTGAGGCCTCGTTTTCGTTGTCGAGGGAGGTGCGACATGTGACGAACCCTGTTTGTGGATTTTACGCAAAGTACCGCGTCTATATGCCCAAAGGGAAGGCTATCTCGTTGCGCTCTGTGAGTGGTGACATTGTGGTCGCTGGAGGGAAGACGACGACTTTTGTGCGCACTGTGTCAGGGAATATTCGATTGAGCAGTGTACATGATCCCAATGTCCAAACTGTTTCGGGAGATGTGGTGGTCAAGCAGTCCTCTGGCAAGATCTCTTTGCGGACGGTGAGTGGAAAAGTAGACCTCGATGGAGGGAGAGGGGCTTCTTTGTTTTGTAAGAGTGTCTCTGGCGATGTCAAGATGAAGAAGGTGGATGTCAGCACGCTCCGCATTCGCACGATGAGTGGTGATCTGACGATTGATGGTCTGCGTGTGAAGAAGGACAGTCGTTTGTCGACTTTTTCGGGGCAGTTGACGTTGACCTTTGTGCAGCCAAAAAGCATGAAACTCGTCACAAAGACGATGAGCGGTGTCATCTCCAGCAAATATCCCATCGGAAAAGTCTGGCAGCGAGTGTCTGGTCAACCACACGCAGTGATCCGTTTGAGAACGTTCAGCGGAGATATCAAGGTGAATTGAGTGGGGCTTTGTGGACCCCCTTTTGTGTACGTTTTTTGTCTCTAGTGTTCCCACGTCATGTGGGTGTGTGGTTGGATTGACTTCGTGTTGTATCGAGTTTATCCTCTGTGGCCGTTACACTGAAATTGTGAAGGTAAGACGGCCTGAGGAGAAGTTGATATGTCTTTGGCGAATGCGATCCTTGCGGTCGCGCAGAATCCTACATCCGTACAACATCGCGTGACACTGGCGGCTATTGTGCAGTCTTTTCACCCGACTTTTGGGAGCGCTATTTGGGGAGCGACGACGCGCTTTGCTGTGTCGCGGGGGCAATTCTTTCCGGCTTTGTTGCTCGCACACAAGTATCTCGATGAACAAACACAGCTCAAAATCTTTTCGGAGATGGCCGTTCGTTATGGCGCAGATCAGGCCGAAAATGCGGCGTACATTCCTCCTCCAATGGTGCCCGCGATCGATGTTGAGCCTCTTCCGACTGCGCACGATGCATTGTTGAAGCTCGCTCATCGCATTGGGACTTCGTTGGACGGCTTGCTGCTCCCTGAACACGCAAGGATGCCAGAGATTCCTATTTTTCACGAACTTCCGGCGGTGGAGTTTGTGACCCTCGCGGGGGCGTTGCAGGAGGTGACCTTCGGAGAAGGGGATATCCTTTTGCAACAGGGGGACACTGAGCAGTCGATCTATTTACTCGCCTACGGTTCTGTGAAAGTGACCAAGACACGTCCTGACGGTACGTTTGTCGAGTTGGCTGAGGTCTCTGCGCCTGCGATTATGGGAGAGATGTCTTTGTTGACGGACGTCCCTCGTCGAGCGACAGTCACGGCGATGGGGACGGGGATGGCCTGGAAGATTGGGGCCCGTTTGATGGGTGTCCTTAACAGAGAACACCCAAAAGTCGTGGAGCATTTGTTGGGGATCATCAAGAAGCGTTTGTTGACCAACGTGATCCGTTCAAGTCGTGTGTTCAACGATGTTGAAGAGCACGAGATCTTGCTGCAACATTTCGATGTGATGACGGTCAAGGCTGACACTGAAGTCTTCGCACAGGGGGCACCACCTCCTGGATTGTTTGTGATCTTGCACGGTGAGGCTGAGGTGTGGACAGAGGACGAAGAGGAAGCTCGTGTGAGGGTCGCGACGTTGAACGAAGGTGATGCGTTTGGTGAGTTCTCATTGTTGACGGAGCAGCCAACGACTGCGTCTGTTTGGATGCCTGATGGAGGTGTGTTGCTTCATCTTCCTGCGCAGCGGTTTCAACAAATACGCGGCGCGGTCCCGACGTTGGACGAGGAGTTGACTGCCATGATGGACGTCAGACGTGGTGAGCTACAAGCCATAGCCTATTCATTTGGTGATGGGTTTGAGGGGTTCACGATTGAAGAAGTGACAGAGCTCGATTCTTTGTTGTAGAGTCTTTTTCTCCTTCCATCGGGCTTATCTTTGTAAACGTTTATCTTCGTTGGTCATTTTGTTGATTTGTTGTTCGTCACAATAGTTGACGTTTGGGGGGGGATTTGCTACCTTTCTATGGTTAATCCATACAGCACACATCATTTGATTTTGATCTTGTGGTGCTTTTTTAGGTGTTTGTGACACCATACATGGACATGGTGAACCATGATAGAAGACAGCTTGGCCTCTGTCGAATCAGCCTCCATCGATGACGAACGGCGAATGAAGAGGGTCTTTGTGCCCTTTTTGTACGCTACGATAGCGACAGTACTTCCTGCACTTGTGGCGATGGTGTTGTCGTTTGGTGTGTATTGGGCGACAACTCTCAACCTTCTGGTTTTACTGGGACTCTGCTTTGGGTGTCTTGGGCTGATCCGATTTGGTTGGTTGAGGTTGTCTTTTCAAGTCTTCTTTTTCAGTGGACTCTTGTACGTGACGGGTCTGACGTTGCTGTTTGGAGGCATTGAAGGGGCCAACTCTGTAGGGTATTTGTTACTGGCTTGTCTTGTTGGGATGTCTCGTGGATGGCGCTGTGGGGCGATCTCTATCGTCTTTTGTTCAGCGCTGGCAGTGAGCGTGTACTTCCTGCAAAAATATCAAATCGTCACCCCACAGGTCCTTCCTTTTCAGGCTGAAGCTGGCTTGATGACCATCATTGTGGGATTGGTCTTGGGTGGGACGATGTTGTTTCTCGCGCTCAGACAACACGAAGAAGCGCTGGCGCTTGCGAGACGCGAACTCCACGAGCGCAAGGAGATGGAAGCGCGCTTGCGACTTGTCAGTGAACGTTTTTCAACAGCCTTCCACGCATCTCCTCATCCTATGCTGATCAGCGATCTGCACACCAATGAGATCATCGACATCAACCACACATATCTCGAAAACCTCGGTTACACACGCGAAGAGATGGGGACCGCGCTCTCCGATACGGTGTCTTTTTGGGAGAAACCAGAGCGCGCACTTGAGGCATACCATCTCGTCAAAAAGCAAGGGTATGTGCGGGATTTTGAGTGCGCCTTTAAGGGGGCAGAAGGGCGCGTCGGACGTGCCCTTGTGTCTGCCGAAATTGTCGACATCCACGGGCGTAAGTGTATCGTGTGGCAGGGCTTCGATATCACGAGCCAAAAAGAGGAAGAGGACCGCATCCTTACACTCAACGCTGCCCTCGAACAAAGGCTCCTCGAACACAATCAACAGCTCGAAGCTGCCAACAAAGAACTCAAGTCTTTTGCGTATACAGTGTCCCATGATCTGCGCGCGCCACTTCGTGGTATTGAGGCTTTCACCAAAATCCTTCTGAAAGAATACGCCCCAAAACTCGACAAAGATGGGGTACACTTTCTCCAAAATATCCAAAAGAGTAGCGAGAATATGGAGCAACTGATCGAGTCTTTGCTCTCTTTCTCGCGAGTTGGTGGTGCGCAACTTCACAAGCAAAAAGTCGATATGCGTCAACTCGTGTGGGAGTCAATTCATTCACTGCAACACGAATACGACCTGGAAACGAGCGAGATTGTCATCGAAGACGTCGCCCCTGCACAAGGTGATCCATTGCTGCTCAAGCAAGTGTTGACGAACCTGCTCTCCAACGCGATAAAATTCACTCAACATCAGCCCTTCCGCTCCATTCGCTTTGGTTCGTACAAGGTGGAAGATGATCACATGTTGTATTATCTGTCGGATAACGGTGTGGGTTTTGACATGCAATATGCCGACAAGATCTTCGACGTGTTCCAGCGTCTCCATTCTCATGACGAGTTTGAGGGCACAGGCGCAGGGTTGGCGATCGTCCATCGTATTATCCGACGTCATGGTGGGAACATTTGGGTTGATTCTGCTCCAGGTGAGGGGACGACGTTCTACTTTACTCTGGAGGGCGAGGAAGTACCGGAAGAAGAAGTTGAGCGCAAAAAAGATCCTTCAAGACAAACGCAACCGATGCGTTCTATCCTGAAAAAGGGTGTGATTGTGCATACTCCTGTGGGGATGCAGAGTATGTCTTTTCAGTCCTATGGGGATGAGTCCGAGAAGTCGTAGGGGATGCTCTAGCGGGTGGAGTTGTACTGGTCGATCGCGCGCTCAAGGAGGGACATGGCGTCGGCGAGCAGGTCAGTGTTGAGGACATATGCGATGCGGATCTCGTCATATCCGAGTCCAGGCGTTGCATAAAATCCAGAAGCGGGGGCGACCATCACTGTTTTGTCTTCATACGAAAAGTCTGTCAGGAGCCATTTGGCGAAGTCTTCAGTGTTGTCGATGGGCAGCTTTGGGATGAGGTAAAAGGCGCCTTCTGGCTGGGCTACGTGAACCCCTTCCATCTGTGTCAGCGCGTTGTAAACAACATCTCGTCGTCTCTTGTACTCATCGATCATGTTGGGGATGGTCTCCGGCGGCAGCTCGTGCGCTGCGACACCCATCACCTGTGCGACTTGTGGAGAGGAGAGGCGGGCTTGTGCGAGTCGGAGGACCGCCTCCATGAGCTCGGTGTTACGACTGATCACGCAACCCAATCGGGCGCCACACATACTGAAGCGCTTGGAGATCGAGTCGATGACGACGACTTGGTCTTCGATCCCTTCGATTTGAAGCGCTGATTTGTACAGGTCTTCTTGGGGTTCAAAGATAAACTCTCTGTACACTTCATCGCAGAACATCCACAAGGAATGTTCTTTGACAATCTCCGCGATCATGTCGACTTCTTGTCTTGTGTAGACGGTCCCTGTTGGGTTGCTTGGATTACAGAGGAGGATCGCTTTTGTGTTGGGGGTGATCTTGGCGACGATGTCTTCTTTGGGAGGGAGGTGGAAGCCATTGGCTCCTTGTGTGGTGACTGGAACGATTTTGACACCAGCCATACAAGCGAAGCCGTTGTAGTTGGTGTAAAACGGTTCAGGGATGATGATCTCGTCGCCGGGATTGAGTGTGCTCCAGAAGGCGAAGAAGACGGCTTCACTGCCACCTGTTGTGATGTTGATATTGGACGGTGAGAGCGGAATTCCAAGGGATTCGTAGTACCCTTGTACAGCCTTGACGTAGGCGTGATCGCCACGTGAGGGGCTGTAAGAGATGACGTCTTCGCCAAAGTGTTTGAGCGCTTGGAGCACTTGGGGGGCTGTCTTGACGTCTGGTTGGCCGATATTCAGGTGATACACATGCGTCCCTTTTTGCTTGGCTTGATCGGCGAAGGGGACGAGTTTGCGGATCTGCGATGCGGGCATCGCCTCCGCTCTGGTTGAAAGGCTGCGTTTCATAAGGGCTCCTTTTTTCAACGGTATCGGCTAGCGCTTTTTGCGCTTTGTTTTTTTGGTGTTGTTCTTTTGTTTGCGATCGAATGGTGCGGGGGCAGCTTTGGCCAACATCACGAGTTTCTTTCGCGTCGCGTCACTTGTAGCGGCTTTTTGGAAGGCCGGCAACCACAACAAAAGGGTCGGATCTTTTTTCCCTTGCCGTTTGCGCATCGCTCGGTTGAGTAACGTCCTGTTTTTACGAAGAGCCTTGATGTCTTCTGATTGCCAGATTTTTTTCATGGCGGGTGTTTTGACCAAGCTTCGTCGCGCACGCCAGTGAGTGTTCAGATACTGGATACTGCGGAGCCCGCGCGTTGTCCAGAGCAGTTTTTGGAACCCTGGATCGTATGCTTTGATCCACTTCATCGTTTTGGAGTCGAGGTGAACGACCGCGGTGCCTCTTCCATCTTTGTATAACCGACCGGGGACGAGGGCGATAATGCACGAGACAACGCCTACGTAGAGGATGGCACCACGTACCACGCCGAGTAACAATCCGAAGATGCCTTGTAGTGCGGCACCTTTGACGACAGGGTTCCCCAACTCGTCAAGCTCAATCCGAACACCAGACTCAGGTGTCCGCTGGTTCCACTTGTTCCATCCCTTTAACAGAGGCCAATACAAGGCGAGCCAGAGAACAAGAGAGGTGTACAGGCTGGCTTCGTATGGTCCGATGCCACCAATACCTGCTAAGGAGGGGCCGAGGAGTGAGCCGACAAAGCGTGAGATGAGCAAGGTGAGGGCGATCAGGATGAGGCTGGGAAGTTCGACTCTTGCGCGACGTTTATATCCCATGGCTCCGGCCATGACAACCCATATGATGCTTACGACATCAGCGAGCATGACAATTCTCCGTGTTGTGTGTGGAAGTGACTTAGCTCCCTTGTGTCAGCAACAACGACACAAAGGCCAGCGCATTATTTGCGGCGTGTAGGCCGATTATCAGGTACATCGAGCGCGTCTTGTGGTATGCAATCGCGAGCAAGTATCCCAAAAACGCGAGTGGGATAATTGTGTGGGCCTGCAAGTGTGCTGCGCCAAAGAGCAAACCGCTCACGATCGCGGCAAATTGCATCGGCATCATACGACCTAGTGCTTTGAATAACACCCCACGGTATAACAGTTCTTCTGCCAATGGTGCAAATACCAGAATCAACACAACAGCCAGCCCCCTTATCCAGAGGGGCATATGGGGACCAAGCAGGTCGGCGATTTGTTGCTTCGGCGCGGGGATCGCAAAGAGTAGCTTGAGTACGTAAACGTAGGCGTTGGTAAAGAGCAGAACGACAGGTACAAAGAACACCAACCAGGGCCAGGACTCCTTCCACGATGGGAGGCGGAAGCCGAGGGCGTCCCAAGACATCTTGTACATCAGCCGACCACGCATCAGGTACAAACCGACCAAGAAGACGTTTGCGATGGCTGTAATCAAGAGATTGAGGCCGTGTTTGGTCTGTTGATCGGGATGGGAGACAAAGGCCGTCGCGACACCAAACGCAGCGAAGATGGCGAAAAAGTACGAGATGAAGATGACGACAAAGTCAGCCATCGTGAACCCAGGCGGCTCACTCGTGTGGTGCTCTATGAGCAATTCTCCCGTCGGTGGCGAGAGCTGAAGTTGTGCGCCTTCGTCGATCTTCCCCAGTTGTTCTTCTAAGGGGAGATCGGATGGTTCGTGTTCTGGATCATGTGTCATGTGCTCATACCTCTTTGGGGAAGTGTTCTTGGAGCCATTGCTTGGCTTGTATCAGCTCTGTGAGGTGGCCTTCGAGTTGGGCGACTTCTAAGGCGAAGATGATCTCTTTGAAGTGTGGCCCTGGCTGGTATCCCCAAGTCTTCAAATCATTTCCGTTGAAGAGAGGAGTCGGGCGCAGGTCATCTTTCGTCCAGTTTGTGAGCTTGCGTTGCATGTCGTGAAGCGACTCAAGAGGGGTCTCTTGAAGTGTGGCGATGTCGATCCCGAGTAAGAGCAGGTTGTGCGCGTATGGCTGCCGCACGAGTTTTTTTTGTTCGGCGATACTCTTCTCTGAGAACGTCGCGAGCTGTGGGTGTTGTTCGAGCAGCGTGAGGGTGCCCTTGGTGTGGTCATTTGAGAAGCGGTATCGTTGCAGAAAGTCTTCTGCATCGTCTCTTGAGAGATCGAATAAGAGCATCGCGAGGCTCAGTGTTTCGTCTCGTTCTGTGTGGTGTTCGAGGCGCTCCATACGATGAAGACACGTCTGTACATCTTCCATCGCGGGGATCAGCTCCTTGAGCAAACCAGTCTCAGCGAGCAGCGCGACGCCACGTCTTGGGTTGGCACCTTGTAGGATCTTCATCAACTCTTGTTGGATGCGTTCGCCGCTGACTTCGTGGATGCGTGGGGCCATCTGTTGTATGGCTTTCATCGTGTCGTCTTCGAGGGCAAAGGACAGCCGTGAGGCAAAGCGGACAGCGCGTAACATGCGCAGCCGATCTTCTCCAAACCGCTCAAATGGGTCGCCAATTGTCCTGATGATTTTTGCGTCCAGATCTTCGAGGCCACCTACGTAGTCGATGACTTCTTCGGTCTCTGCGTTGTAGAGAAGCCCATTGATCGTAAAGTCTCTGCGCTCAACGTCTTCGACAACAGTCGCGAAGATCACCTCTGTAGGGCGCCTACCATCGACGTAGCGACCATCAGCACGGAAGGTCGTGACTTCGTAGCTGTAGCCTTTTCGTAAGACCATGACTGTCCCAAATTGGATGCCTACAGGGACGTTTTTTTTGAATAATTTTTGTACCTGTTTGGGGAGGGCGGAGGTCGCGATGTCGTAGTCTTTGGGGGTGTCTTCGAGGACCATATCTCGGATCGAACCGCCGACGAGATAGGCTTCGTGACCAGCGTCAAGGAGGCGTTGGACGACCTCTTTGGCGACGACGAGCAGGTCACTCTCTGGTGCTTGATAGTGGCGACGAATGGGCTCTTCTAAAATGACAGGGGTGCGCATACACTTCTCCAACCTCGCTGAAAATGCTCCCTCTTTGGATTCGGAAACATTCGTTTTGTTCGATGGTTTGTGATAGTTTTTCTCTTCTTGAAAGTCAAGAGAGTGGTCTACTTTTTGTCGTCTATTGTGTCCTTGGGGTGGGGGAGATGATGGGAGCGTGGGTTGATCATCATCATCGTCTTGATCCACCTGCCTCTTTTCTCTAGCAGGTCGAGAAGGCGGACGTGGTGTCTCTTCTCGTAGAGATCGCGTCTCATTTTTTGTTCGAGTACATCGAGGAGGCGGATATGATGTCTTTTGGGCCATAGCCGCTTCCACAGCTCGATCGTGAGCAATGCACGCAATTGCCTGTGAGGTGCCTTCATCAAGCTGACGAGATGTTGTTGAGGAGCCTGAAGTGTGCCGAGCAGTCGGGCGCGAGCGTCAGCGAGCGCTTCGGCTGTGTCGACCTCCTTCATGACCTTTTGCTTGGGGGATGGGCTCCGCTTCTTCTCCTTTTTGGGTTGGCGCTGCTTCTTCTTTTTGGGTTGTTGGAATGTGCCGAATTTGGCAGGCCCTTGGTGGACTATTTTCTCTTTATATACCTGTAGCTTTCCATCATGCTCTTGCAGCTTCTTGGGACCGAAGACAGGATCGGGCCATGCCGTGTATTTGTTTGAGGTGATCACATGACAAACACCATCCAATCCCAAGATATCGTTGATGGGTTGTTTGAATTTGTGTTTCCACACGACCTCGCCGGAGTTTGGATGCAGTCCTACACATTCTCCAGCCCCATCACCAATGACAATGTGTGATTCTTCGTGGTTTGTGGGGTTTTCTAGAGAGGTGACGCTACATTGGGTTGGCGCTTTTGTCTTGTAAGACCAGCGTGTCGAACCATCTTGTAGATCGAGAGCGTAGACGACACCTCTGTGTGTGCTGATGATCTGTGTGTTGGGAGAGGACGAGTCGGAGACCTTCATCACAGGCGAAGGGAGAATGCGCCTCCATGCGGTCTTGTGTGTTGTCGGTTCGATCCCGTGGATAGCACCATCGATAGTATAGACGATGAGTGTGGATGATTCGATATGAAAGTTTGCGCTGAGGATGGGGGAGCCTACGTGAAAAGACCCCTCTTTTTTCAGGGTATATGATTCGGATGCGCGGGCGACCTTGAACAGGGTGATCTTTCCTGAAACGTCATATACATAGTACGCAGCAGGACCTCTCGTGATGCCTTGGAGAGCAGGTCCGTGATATCGATACCTTTGGTGAATCTTGCCATGTGGGTCGTGGCTGATGATCTCATCCATGGAGATGGTCCACAGCTCACTCCATTCACTGTAAATCTGTACGATTGGCGTTTGGCTGAGTTGTGCCGCAAAGACGAGCTCCCGCTGACGCAGCTCCCAACATTGGCAGAAGCCCGTAGTGTCGGTCACCATCAGGTAGATGTCCGAGAGGCAGAATTGGTGTGCATGGTGGGGGAGTTTAAGCGACCACGTGGGCTGTCCTGTCTGTCGTGAGTACGCCTGAAGCGTGTCCTTTTGCCCACACAGAAGCAGCTCTGTGTTTGTCGCGAGAGCGCGTGTTGCTCCTTGCCGAAGTGTATGTGTCCATAAAGGTTTGTTCACAAAAATCCCCTTATATCCAGTGCAAACGTGAATACGATATGTTCTTTCAAGGTGTTTGTTGAGCGTCTGGACGAGTATGCTCCATATTCTCTACGGTTGGCAACTGGAAAGCGTTCAGTGGAGGGCGAGGTGGGGGCTACTTTTTGTTGAGGGAGTCGATGGTGCGTGCTTGTTGGGGAGCATTTCCAATGTATGAAGCGGGCGTGAGGGCGCTGAGATCTTGCTTTGCGTGTTCGGGGATGTCGAGGTCTTGTACGAAGGCTTTGAGTGTCGTGGCGTCTATTTTTTTGCCTCGCGTGAGCGCCTTGAGTTTTTCGTATGGTTGTTCGATTTGGTAGCGCCTCATGACAGTCTGGATGGGTTCGGCGAGGACTTCCCAGGCGTTGTCGAGGTCGTGTTGAAGGACGGAGGGGGCGATCTGCAGTTTGGATAGGCCTTTTTTGAGCGACGTGTAGGCGATGATGCTGTGTGCGAAGCCTACGCCGACGTTGCGCAGCACTGTGGAGTCCGAGAGGTCTCGTTGCCATCGTGAGATGGGGAGTTTTTCCGCGAGGTGGGAGAGGATGGCGTTGGCGAGACCTAGATTGCCTTCGGCGTTTTCGAAGTCGATAGGGTTGACTTTATGGGGCATGGTGGAGGAGCCGACTTCGCCTTTGACTGTTTTTTGGCTGAAGTATCCGAGTGAGATATAGCCCCAGACATCCCTACAAAAGTCGATCAAGATCGTGTTGATCCGCTGCATCACGTGGAACATCTCGGCCATATAGTCGTGTGGTTCGATCTGTGTGGTGTAAGGATTCCACTGAAGACCGAGCTGTTCGACGAAGGTTTTCGCGTGATGTTCCCAGTCGATATCGGGGTAAGTCGCGAGGTGAGCGTTGTAATTCCCGACTGCGCCGTTTATTTTGCCCAAGATAGGTGTGGCTTCGAGTTGGTGGAGTTGCCTCGCGAGGCGTGCGCAAACGTTGGCGATTTCTTTCCCCATGGTCGTAGGGGAAGCTGTCTGGCCATGTGTTCTAGAGAGCATCGGTTGCTCAGCGAGGGTCTTGGCGAGATCTTCGAGGAGGACCCGAAGCTCTTGGAGCATTGGGGAGAGGAGGTGGTTTCGGCCCTCTTTGAGCATGAGCGCATAAGCGAGATTGTTGATATCTTCGGAGGTACAGGCGAAGTGGATAAATTCGAGGGAGGCTTCGTCGTAGACAGACAGGAGTTGTTCTTTCAGGAAGTACTCGACAGCTTTGACATCGTGATTTGTCGTGCGTTCGATGTCTTTGACACGTTGTGCGTGTTCGGGGCGGAAGTCATCAAGCAGCGTCGCGATGCGTTCCATCTGCTGTGCGTTGCAGGTCGGCAGCTCGGTGATTTTATGATGTGCTGTGAGGCTTTGAAACCAGAGCAGCTCGACTTCTACGCGAAATCGGATCAAGCCAAATTCGCTGAAGGTCTTTCGCAACGCGTCTGTTTTCTGGCTATATCGTCCATCGATAGGTGAAATGGCTGTGAGGGGGCGCAGATCCATTGTTTCTCTCCGACTGATGAGCGTGTAAGTTGCAGTCGAGCCTGTCTGTGTAAAGATCTTGTGTGGTTCTCGACCTTGAGCGAACGCCTATCATATCGTTGGTCGTCTGGCAATCTGCTTTTGGTGAATGGTTGCGACTTTTTGCGAATTATGGTCTTCTATCGAATGGTTGAACGATCCAAGATTTGTAGTAGGAGGTATATCTCGTGAAAGGTCATTCATTTTTCGCTTGGTTGTGGAGCGCTATGGTAGCGTGTTTGGTGGGGGGCGTGTGTTACTTACCGGCTTGCACTTCGCCAGACAATCGTCCTGATGGTGGGAACATTGTCACTCCACCCCCTATAGAGACCATCACTGAGGTTGAGTACGACAATAAAGGTTTTCAGATCAAGTGGTCCCAAACGAGTCAAAAGTGGGAGTTGTATCTCGGGACCAAGCTGCTGAGTGCGTTGCCTGTGAGTGGGCTTGAGTTGGGTCTCGTCGATGCTATCGATGAAAAGTTTAACTACGATCCCTTCTGGCTTGATAACGACACTGGCAAAACGTATCCACCGGACTCATTGGAGTGGGTTGCGCCTTCATCTATTAAGGTTGCGTCGAGAAGCCCTGTAAGAACCTTCTTTACATTGACCTACCCCAAAGGGGCGACGGCGACGCTCTCACTTGAGATTGCTCGCGATGGTGCATTTCTCTTCACATTGACACCTGATCAGCTCAAAGCGCGTGTTGCGTATATCCGCTTAAAGTGGGCTGTCACCAAAGAGGAGAACTTTTATGGGCTTGGTGAGTACTTTGATCAGGTCGCACATCGGGGCAAGCTGCGAGCGATGCAGATCGAATTAGACGCCAAGATCGAGAGTGGATACAACGAAGCACATGTTCCCGTGTCCTTCTTTACGAGTACGTTGGGCTGGGGGTTGTTTGTTGACACATACAAGCCCGGTGTCTTCGATATGGCGCGCAAAGATCCACAAACCGTGCAGGTCACATATGGGACCAATGAACTCAAATTCTATGCCCTCGCGGCCAATCATCCACTCGATGTGCCTGGGATCTACACCCGTCTGACAGGAACACCTGCGGTCCCAGCGACGTGGGCATTTGGTACGTTGCTCTGGCGTGACGAAAACAAAGATCAGGCGGAAGTTCTCGATGATGCGGCACAGATCCGCAAACATGACCTCGCGATCAGCGCGATGTGGATCGATCGTCCTTACGATGTTGGTGTCAACAATTTCGGTTTTGACTCCAAACGTTATCCCGATCCTGCTGCGATGATTGGTACGTTGCAGAAGACAGGGTTCCGTCTTGGTCTGTGGTCAACACCCTACCTTGAGCCCGATAAAACAGACCATTACAAGGTCTTTAAGGAGAATGGTTGGTTTGTCAAAATGGGCATCACCAAGCTCAACAAGTGGAGTGATCCCGTCGATCTGACCAATCCCGACGCGGCCAACGCGTTCAAGAAGCTGATCCGACGCTACGTCGATATGGGGATTGAAGGGTTTAAGCTCGATTACGGCGAGGATATCCAGGTTGGTGTGACCAAGAATCGATTCAGCTATGGTTTTTACAATGGCGAAAATTCGGACACGATGCATCACAAGTACATGCTCTACTACCACAAGACCTACTACGATACACTCAACGAAGGTGGTCACTTTTTGATCTGTCGTGCGGGCACAAACGGTGGGCAAAAGTACGCGTCGATTATCTGGCCCGGTGATTTGAACACCGGCTTCCAAAAGCACTATGAGTGTCCAAGTAACGGAGACAAGTGCTATGTCGGTGGGTTGATTGCGTCGATCATTGGTGGCTTGAGTTTGAGCCAGAGTGGGTATCACTTTTACGGCTCGGATACAGGTGGATACAGAGCACCTCGCCCGACCAAACAGGCGTTTATTCGCTGGGGGCAACAGACTGCGCTGTCGACGATTATGCAAATCGGTGGGGCGGACCCGAATGTCAACCCTTGGGACTTTACAAAGTACGGTGATTCACAATTCGACCAGGAAGTGCTCGACACATTCCGCAAGTACATCCGACTACACACAAGGCTTTTTCCATACAACTACACCTATGCGATGCAAGCCCAAGTTCATGGACGTGGTGCTACGAGACCTTACGGGATGGCGTTTCCCGAAGAGAATTATCACCCCAATGACCAATATATGTTTGGTGAGTTCTTGATGGTGGCGCCTGTGGTGGATGACAAGCTGACGAGAAAGGTCCACTTCCCGAAAGCCCATAAGTGGATCACGTGGGAAGGCGATCAAGTCTTTGAAGGCGGTAAAGTTGTCGACTTTAACGCGCCTCTGACGCGCTTACCGTTGTTTATGAAGTACGGCTCAATCGTGCCGCTGTTGCGTCCTGATGTGGACACACTCTCTCCTGTATTTGAGCAGAAAGATATCGTCTCAACTTATGCAGAAGCCGGGCCACTTCACTTGCGAGTCGCACCTGGAGAGGACGCGACGTTTAAGCTCTACGATGGCACCTCTGTGACCTTCAAGCAGGCTGAGACGATGAAGATCACATTACTCCAAGGGACAGCGTTTACAGATTCGACAGAGATCGTCCTGCTCAACGTCAAGAAACCCTCGAAGGTGCTCGACAATACGCTTGAGTCCAAAGAAGAGACAGATGACACCAAATTCAAAGTTTGTGTGTCTTGTTGGAAGTACGACGCGCAAAACGCCATCTTGACCCTCCGCACCACCTCCGAAACGGTTCTCGATATCACCACAACACTCAATAAATAAGTGGACTCGTCCTTAGAGAACAGGTTCTCTCGTCTATCATGTAAAGATTGATATGTTCAGGATGTTGGGGGAGGGGGAGCGTTACCTTTCGTCTTCTTTTTCCAGGTCTTTCTCCAAAATGCACCAGAGCTTGGATTTGGCGTGTTGTGCGTCGAGATGTGCCTGAATTGTCATCAGCCACTCCTCGCGCTTGGTCAAGACGAACCCTGAGGTGCGCAATGAGCCAATTGCTGCGGGATGATGTGTGTCTACGAGGGCATAGAGGACGCGATGTCCTTGTGCTCTGGCTACTTCGATAGAGGCGTTGTACAGGTGTTTTGCGACGCCACGTTTGCGGAGCGCTGGATGGACATACGTGCTCGCGACCCAGAGCCCTTCGATGCCGAGCATCTGCCACTGAGGAAACCGCCATGTGACTGCGATCAGCTCACCTCGCCAAAAACAGCCAAGGCATGTGTATGTCGGTTGGGATTCGTATTGTTTGAGTGGATGTGAAGATGTGTTCCATTGTTGTTGATGGAGTGTGTTATAGGCGAGCATATCGCAGGCGTTGAGATCCCTGAAGAGCAAAGAGCTGTGTGGGATGCGTCCGCCGAGTGAGGACGGTAGCTTTTTACGAAGGTGCACTTCCAAGTGCTCTTTTTGCGCGCGAAGTGTCTCGATATATGGACGGAGCTGTTGGGGGATGAGAGGATTATTCGTCATGTGCTGCTGGTGTGGATTCTTCGTACAATTCTCTCATGACATCTGCTTGCATACAGCTGAACTCTTCAGGTCCTGTGTAATTGCCTGTGTTGGAGTATGTTACCCCCGATGAACGCGAGCAAAAGGGGCGATCTGCACAGGTCTCACATGTTTTGAAATCGGACAGTTGTAAATTGCGGATCTTGTTGAGCTGTGGGGAGAGTGTCCAGATCTCTTCGAAGGACATCTCTCGCAAATTACCCGAAGGAATCGGGGCTCCGATACAAGGATAGACATCGCCAGTGCAGCTGATACCACAGACGGAGCGGGCGCAGCTGCATTGGACTGTTTTGTTGTTAAAGTCAGGTGGACGGACAAGATCGCGAAGTGGACCTTTGTACAAAGAGAGCAGTTCGTCGCGCTCGACACGAAGGTCTGTTGAGTCCGTTGTTCCATCACGTCGGACCATGATCTGTGGGTCGAGTGTGATGGGTGCGTTGTACTTATCCGCGATCGCTCGGACTTGGTCGATCTCGTGGGCGTTCTCTTGGGTGACTGAGCAGGAGATTCGTACGACGATGCCAGCTTCCTGGAGATATTCTATGGATTTGAGAGTGCGTTCAAAAGAGCCCTTGACGAGTGTGAAGGCGTCATGTGTTTCCGCGGTCCCACCGTATATACTGATGTCCGATGATGTGACACCAGCTTCAGCGAGGGCGTGGGCGCGTTGAGGTTGCATGAGCGTTCCATTGGTTTTGACGGAGACGAACATTCCATGCTCTCGACCTTTTCTTACGAAGTCGTGCAGATGTGGGTGGAGCATGGCCTCACCACCTGTGAAGGTCAAAAAGGCACATCCGGCTTTACCAACCTGTTCGATTGTGCTGAGAATCTCTGTTGGGGTGAGTTCTTTGTCTTTGACTTTTTTGGGGTAGGGTTTGGAGCGATCAAAGTTGTAACAGTGGACACAGCGCAAGTTGCAGGTCAGTGTGAGCTCTATCGTCGTGTACAAAGGCACACAATTGTCAAAAGCGTGCTTGTCCATCAAGTTGCGGATCATGCTTGGTGGTTTCTCGTTGGTCAGAGCGCCTTCTCTCATAGAGTGAATCCTTTGTGTACCGAAAGTTGGGAGCGACATTGCATACTTTGTACAATAGTCATTACGAATGAGATGTCCAAATTGTACACCTCTACTTCACAAAATCTGGAAGTGTTTCGAGTGGGTTGTGTTGGACACAAGAGGGTTGATGTCGCCACTTTAACCACGGCGCTGCGAAGCTTGGTGAAGGTGCAAGAAGGCGGATACTTTGGATTTGTGGCTGGTCAAGCAGGCTTCTTCCACGTGGCTTGTGCGCTGTGCGTGTGGACATTTTGGACCTACCTTTGTGAACTACTCCTCCCGCCGGCTACGCCTTTGAAAGGGGCTTCTTGCTTCAATGAGGAGACTTGCCCACCCATTCCGAAAACAGGTAAGTAGCGGTCTCCTCTCCACAAGCTATTTCCGTTATTCTACGGAGGGTTCGGAGTGTCCCACCCCAGCCCTATTTTTGATATTCACTGCAGCATTCTGATCTCGACACATCACAAGACCACACCTGCTGCACCTATGTATCCTTTCCCGCAATGTTTTTGGCACTCTTTTTCCGCAACTTGAACAATCCTGACTTGTGTATCGTGCATCCACTTTCACAACTCTGTGGTCGAGCTTCACGCTCTTGTTACTCACAAACTTGATCAAACTTCCCCACCCTGCGTCCAAAATACTTTTTGCAAAACGTTTGTCCTGCACCATCGCCGGAATGTTCAAATCTTCAAAGATGATTTCATCGTAATTGGATACCAACCAATGTGATAGCTTGTGCAAAAAATCCTTCCGTTGGTTCGCTATCTTTTGGTGTATCTTTGCAACTTTCTTTCTCTGTCGTTCCCTATTTTTCGAGCCTTGCTTTTTCTTTGAGAGTTTTCTTTGCTCCTTCTTTAGCTTTTGCTCGCTCTTTTCCAACCATTTGGGGTGTTCGTGATAATATCCATCCGAGCTGACCGCAAGATATTTTAGCCCCAGATCCACTCCCACCTTCTTCACTCCGGAGCTCGTCACTGCTCCTTTCTTTTCGGATGCTTCGAGTTGAAAGCAGATGCAAGCATACCAATGCCCATCTGCCTCTTTTTTGAGTGTGACTCGTTTGGCTCGCCTCCAGTTGAAATTTCGATGTACACGTATCTTTAGAGCCCCCAACTTGGGAAGGTGCAATGCTCCTGTGACAGTTCGAGGATTCTCACCTTGCAAAGAAGCTCTCTTCTTCTCATCCAGCTCCAAACGTATAACGTCTCTGAACTCCGGCTTGTTGGGATCTTTTGTTTGTCGTAGCCATACCTGTGTGAAAGTCAAAGAATGATAACGACCATACTTTTTAAACTTTGGATACCCCACCTTGATATGGGCTCCAGCCTTTTTTTCTTTCACACGACGAAAGAAATGTTTGAAGGCCTCTTGTAGTCGTTGTAAACAATCTTGTGTTACCTGGGAAGGAACGTTCCGAAGTTGTGGGTACTTTTTCTTGAGAGCAGGGAGCGCATCCCGTTGTTGTCGGTAGGTGATGTTCTGCTTGTCTGTTTTGTACGCATCTTTTCTCTCTGCAAGCGAGCGATTAAAAAGCCATCGCAAGGTTTCAAGCCATTCCTCCATGGAGTTGGACTGTTCGGAAGTTGGGTAGATTCGACATCTGAGCACTTCATAGAGGTCCCCCTCACTCAAACGTTGTGAATCATTCATGTCCTTGGCTTTGGACGTATTCTTTGAGTACGTCAAGGGTGACTTCTCCGGTTGATGCGAGGAAATAACTTGGGGACCAAAAAGCCGCTCCCCAAAGGGCTTGTTTGATAGAAGGAAACTCTTTCCTCAAGAGGCGACTAGAGGTGCTTTTGAGAGAGTTGATAAAGTGTGACAAGCAAACTTGGGGTTTTGAAGAAAACAAAATATGAATGTGATCTTTATCAACAAATCCATCAAACGGCTTTGTTGATCTCGAAAAGGCGAGCGGCAACCTCATCATCGATGACTTTTCGTCTGTATTTGATAGTGTAGATGTAATGGAATTGAAGTGTATGGATGGTATGAGAACCTCTGTCTTTTTTGTTGACATTTCGTATGACAATGATATGTGATGAACTGAATTTGTCAAGATCAAAGATAAACAAAACACAGTCGCCTTTCATCCCCTCCCTTCGCGACGCTCAGGAAGGGGGGCTCCCGGCGTTCAAGCTAAAATGGATAAACAATTGGGAGCGGACGGACTGTATGGATCGTGATGCGATTGTGCAAGTGATCTTGTACGATGTGTATGTGATGTGTTCCCTTCATGAAGAATTTGTACCCTATGTTGGAGTGTTTGTGATGAAAGCTTGGATCTGGTTGTGGATGGTGTTGGCTGTGAGTTTCACATGGTACGTGCCTTCCGCAGAAGCTGCGACAAAGCAGAAGATCGTCCTGAAAGATGGCTCTGTGTTGATCGGGACTGTGATCAACATGAGCGGTGGAAAGTTGAGGGTGAAGACTGTGCATGGGATCCTTGTTGTGGGACAGGATTCTGTGCAGTCCATTTCATTTGTAGGCGGGAACACAACTCCCAAGAAGACCAAAGCCCCGACAAAGACCAAAGCTACGAAAAGAGCAAAGGCACCACCTGCTCGAAGAGCTGTGGTGACAAAGAAAAAGCAACTCAAACCTATTCGTACTCGAAGAAAACGATACCGTCGCAATCGATTTCGTCGATACCGACGAAATCGAGAGAAGAGCACGCCTTTTTATTCGACAAAGCCTGTATATCGCTATAAGAACCCACGTCGTGGCTTTTTGGTCGCGGGATTGATCATCTGGCCGATCAGCTATGCTTTCTCATCGTTGGCGTCGACGATTTTGGTCAACTCCAACAGAGGCGTGACCAGCGGAAATGGTGTGGCTGCAGGGTATACAATGTTGTTGCCTGTGGTGGGTCCCTTCATCACGTTGATACTGTCCGTCAACGATCCAAACCTCAGCGGAGCGATCCCTATTTGGACGTTGCTGGGTCTCGCACAGGTCGCAGGTGGGACATTTCTGGCGCTTGGGTTGACTGCAAAGAAAAAGCGCGTTCGTATCGCGGCAACCCCCTCTGTCCCTAAAAAACCGGCGCTCGCGAAGAGCAAAGCCCTCAAAGTTCTCCCCCCCGTATCCTCACAAGCACGCTCCTTTGGACAATTTGAGTGAGCCTTTACATCGCCTTCTTCTACACATCCTCCTGTTTGTGATTTTTCATTTGGGGGGAACCGCACCATGCGACACGAACATCCTTCACAACAACATCCGGTGGCCTCAAAGGAAGAGACTTTGGCATCGCAGAAAAATGCTTGGCACGCGAGTCTTGATATTTGGCAAGTGAAAAAGAATACTTGGCAGATCAAGAGGGATACTTGGCAGGCGAAAAACAAAGTTGGCAAACGAAAACCAAAGTTGGCAAACGAAAACCAAAGTTGGCAAACGAAAAACAAAGTTGGCAAACGAAAAATAAGCTCAGCACACCAGAATACATACTTGGCAGACGAAAATGAAAGCTTCGCAAGCGCCCCAAAAAGTTGGCAAACGTGTCACCAAAAACAAACCGTCCCCCAAACATTCGACCAATAGGGGATTCCAAGCAATCACCTAAAACCCCCTCTTTTCTCCCCAAAAATGGGAAATATCATGCTCAGAAAATCGAAGCGAAAAAGATCAATAGAAATAGGTCATTGCAGGCCTGCCAAACTTCACAGCGCAAATTCGAAGCATAAAAAGACGTTTGCCAAGCTTATTTTTCGTCTGCCAACTTTTCCAATGAGCACATTCACCGTGAAACATGAGAAAAATACAATACATCCAAGAGAGCCATGCCTAGAGATGGGAACATGGATTGAATGATTGGGTGGAGGGATTCGTTTGGTTAGGAACACCGGGTTCAAACCCGGTGCTATAGAGAGGGTACGCTCGCCTTAAGGCTTCGCATCGATTTGAACATGCGGCGGGACTCAAAGTCCCACCTCAACGCACAAACACACCTTTTTCACGATGAGCACGAATCAAATATGCCCCGGAGAGGAAAGAACCCCCTCAGTCCGACCTGCGGTCGTCCAGTTCCCCCTGCGGTTCAACTTCGTTGGCAAGGGGAGCGATGCAAGACCCTCTCAGTCCGAGCTCTCGCTCGTCCAGCTCCCCCTGCTCAACTACGTTGGCAAGGGGAGCGATGCATATCAAACGAGATATCGCGATATAAACGAAAAATCTTCGTGTATATCGGATGAATCTCAGTAGGGTCGGGCCTTGTGTCCGACCTCAATCTTCGTATATATCGG
>MDTD01117963.1_pt1 | contig 28357 bp, 27 predicted proteins | sample 811221 | NCBI WGS metagenome assembly MDTD01 (sample SAMN05326646, study PRJNA326480) | marine metagenome | isolation source: seawater | place: Pacific Ocean: South West | collected 2011 | reverse complement strand
TCTCGTCTCGTCTCGTCTCGTCTCGTCATCGAGATGTCTGCAAGAAGAAGAGACTGACTGCGTCGAAATCACGCGGTCAAATGCGCGTTAGTTTTTCTCCAACTTTCATCTCGCTCCTCAGGGAAACCCTTTCATGCCGATGGTGACGCGCACGCCGGGCACGAGCGGCTCTCTCGCGCCGCTGACTAGCGGACTCCGCGTCATCCCGGTTGATGTTCTCGAAGACGACAAGTCGTACGTCTTGCGCGCCGATCTTCCGGGCATGAAAAAGGAAGACGTCAATGTTGAAATTGACGGTCAGATTGTTCGAATCAGCGCGACGAAGAAGGACACGAAAAAGTGGGAAGATGAAGGGTACAAGTACCACAGGTAGGAAACATCGACCGCTGCGTCGCTCGCGTTTCGAACACTAACACGCGTGACTTTCATCACTTTTTAGGGCCGAACGTCGTGATACGATGGAGTACTCTCAGAGACAAATGCGAATGCCGAGTAACACGGACTTCAGCAAGCTTGAGGCGTCGTTCGATGACGGCACGCTCACGATGATCTTCGGCAAGCAAGAAACTTCAACTCCAACCGCAAAGCAGATCTCCATCAAGTGAAGGACGATGATGCGATGATGTGGATTGGAAACAAGACAATGAGCTCGATGCGTCGATTAGAATCCAATTTTTGTCTTTACTAGAGTTTTCAATTTGAGGTACAACATTTTTCTAAATCGTTTGTTTTGTTCTACAAAGCTAGCTCTACTATTTCACGACTTTTGTATCAGAGGTACCCTATCGGTAGACATCGCGGAATCAAGTGCACCGGCTTCGCTCTTCTTGCCACCAACCCAGCTCCTTGGCAAGCACGGACAAATGTTCTCGCGGGTGTATCCCTGTCCAGGAACGCGAAGTGGCGCCTGCTCGTAGAAGATACCGCAAGTCATAATGAGCAAGATTGCATATGTGCCCTCGATCGTCGTGTGTTTGTCCCAGATTACCCAATTCACAAGCTCTGAGAGGAACTTGTTGCAAGTTGCCACCACAGAGACAGAGGTCGCAGAGAGCGTCTCGCGAATCCACATCGTCGAGAAGCTCATCCCCAATCCCATGAAACACGTCGCAGCCAAAACATACAACGCTTTGCTAGTAACTTCGGTCTCCTTCAGGCTCACAGCTTCACCGGACACCGTGAACAGGGCGAGTGCCAACGGAGCACTCAGTACGTTAATGTTGAACGACCTCGACCAGTTATTCAGCTTGATCTTGTCGATTGTGTGCTTTGCGATCAAACCCTCTGAAACAGCAGCGATTATGAAAAGCATGCAGAATCCGTACGCGCTAAGTGAAGAGAAGATATCCAAGTTGACGTACATGATCGCTCCGACGACGATCCCTGTCAACGCAAGTGCAGACTTCGACGTCGGCAAAGCTCTGCCAAGGAACAGGTACTCATTCAGTGAGAACACCACCGGAGTCAGCGATTTCACCGCAATGAACGTTTCTAATGGTGCACGTTGCATCACTTCCATCCCAGCCAATAACAGCGCGAAGAAGCTCACCGTTAGCGGGATGAACGCAATCGCAATTTCCTTCGTCAGAGGTTCTACTTCCACCAATTTCAAACTGTGCGCGATGATGAGCATCACGGCGGTTGCAAAAAATTGACAGAATAGGATAAAGTTAGGTGCTGGAATGTAAGTCACGGCCACCTTGTTCAGCACGCTCAGAGAACTTCCGATGGCGCAGTAAAACAAGATGATTCCCACCACCCGCGCACTCGTCCAAAGATGCGTCGGCTTCTCGCCGTCGAGCGCATCTTGGTTCGGACTCGCTTGTTGCAAATCGGAATCATCCGACTTTGCGTGATGAATCGGCTCGTACTTCGCCATGCCTGACACTTCCCGACGTCGCGGCGGTGTGTGAGGAAACATCTACAGTCGGCATGGTGTTGGCCTCTCGCCTCGCCGCGCAGAGTCGCGGCGAGAGGTTGAAGCAGGACGCGTACGCGCGAGGTTCTCGACGCGCGACTGCGAACTTGGGAAAAGAATTTGATTATGAGATGTCTCGAGCATTACAACACGCGTTCGCCCACATGAACGCCCTCGACCTCATCTATCCGACGCCACCACTAAGAAAGAACGCAACTACGAGCTAAGCGCCTTCCGGCTTAGTAAGCAGAAGTCTTGTTCTTCTTCTTATCACCACCAATCTCGAACGTCTTGCAGCGCTTGATCGGGTGCATGTGCACTGCCTTGCACGTCACGCACGCCAAACGAAGGACAATCTTCTTCGTAGTCTTAGCTTTCTTGTGGAAAACCGGCTTGGTTTGGCCACCGTAACCCGACTGCTTGCGATCGTAACGACGCTTCCCTGTGTGCGGTGAACACGGCTTCGGTCAGTGCGGGAGCGGATAACGAGGAATAATAACACATGACACGCCCTCGTCGTCGAGTTTACGTCCATTTGACGTCGACGGGTCCACAAGAGACCCCCGATCCGTTCGAACGCGGTCTCGTAGGGTTTTCACGGTGCCATCGCACGTCTCACATCACACGTACCTTGCGCGTAGAGGCTCGCCTTGCCAGTCTTGTACTGCGTCACCTTGTGCGGGGCGTGCTTCTTGCACCCCTTGCAGTAGGTCTTCTTCGATTTCGGCACCTATTCGATCGCGAAACGGTCATCATCCTCGGTCAGTCTCTGCGCGCGATCTTCGCGAGAGCCCTAAAGCGTGCGCTGCTTCGAGCGCGTCGCGCGCCGAGACGCCGTCGACGCCGACGAGACGACGCGGCAAACGACGACGCGTTATTTCGTTCTCGCGATCGTTCACTTACGTTCACCATTTCTCACACACTGGCGCGCCGCAGAGAGGCGTACGTCGGTGCCATCGCGCGCGACCTCGACCTTGACCTCGACCTCGACCTCGACCTCGCTCGAAAAACGATCCTGGGTCACAACCCTAGGCGAGGTCAAAATTCGAGCAGATTCGCGCCCGTCGCGACAGAGGCGGACGCGAGAGGCGCGGTCGTCGAACTGAGGCGCGCGAGGCGGTGAAGGATAAGTTTTTGCCACGCGCACGCTCGCGCGAACCGAACAATCGTCGGAAAACGTGCTCGCAGGCGGTGAGAAGGTGGAATCATGGAGAAGCACCACAAACTCCGCCGGCCGCAGGGCTCGAGCATCCACGGGTGTAACATATGCGGTGTCGAGGGTCATCAGGCGGCGTTCTGCATGAATGGAAGCGTTGATTGGGCGAATCGCTGGCCGCGAGAGTGTTTCATCATCGAACCGCCGCAGATATCGCTGAGAAAGGAACCCGACTTTAGGAAGATGGCGAGAGACGCGAAGGCGTACGCGAAGGCGAAGATGCGAAAAGAGGAACGTGAGAGGCGAAGAGCGGCGGGGGAAGAGGTTTCGGATAGTGAGGAGGAACCTGTGAAGACGGAACCGTCCGGTGCCGCGGGACAGCCCGCCATCGCTGCGGGTTGGGTGATGTATTACGACAAACTCGGAAGACCGTACTACCACAACAAGTTGACAAACAAAACTCAGTGGACGGCCCCTACGGTGTAACGACATCGGTCGGTATCAGCTTTTGCTGCTCTTTGTATCAAATGTTAGATAGATTGGCGACTGTCTTGTACTAAATGTATTGCATGCTATACTAGCGACTGCGACGTGCTTCTAAAGCATTTTTTTTAGCAAATCGTGGTGATCTGCATCAAAAAACTCACCGAGCTCTTCTTTCGTCAGCCAGAGATGATCGGTATAACCTCCCTGCAACGCCAATTCACCCTCAAGGTAAGACCCACGATAATAAAATGTCGTGCCGTTCGCCTCCTTATAGTGACCTTGGGGAGCGTTCCCAACGACCCAACACTCTAATGAATCCCCCGCAAAATCTTTCAGTGAACGTTCCGCAGTTTGACGCATCGTTTCTCCCTCACTGTGCTCACATTTCGGAAATCCCCAGTTTCCATCCTTGTCCTTGACGACGAGGAAAAGGAACTCTGCGAGCTTTCGATGAATGGTGCTCCTGTCTCCCGTCTGATCGGCCTCAGTTTCTCGAGAAGCCGGCTCAAAATCTGGGAGGTTTTCTAATAAGCCCTTTGCTTCGACTATTTGATCGGGAAGTTTGACTTTGAATTTGTCGCGTCTCGCCTGCGACCACTCTTTGTACTCTCTCTCCCACTCTGGGGCTTCGGGGATCACCACCGGTATACGCTCCACCAGCATCGAACCGTATAACGCATTCGAGGTAGCCGCGGTCGATGAAATGAATCTTCGCCCGTATCCATCGATGTAGCGCCCACTCGCGGAGGCTCCGAAGGAAGAAAGCCCACCGGCTTCCTCGACGGCGCTCACTTCATGCTTCGCTAAAATCCTACGTAATGCCGGTACGCGCGCGCATCGCGCGGCGTTGATGGCGCGTCGAAACATTCGATCGAGACGTCTAGAAGCGAATGAGCGATCTCAGTATTCGTTACGGCCCGGGCACGCGACTAAAAGTGCGGCTGCTGGCATCAGCCCTACTCTCTGAAGGCGACGCCTCTACGTGAGATAACTATTCTGATTTCGTTTCCTAGTGAGTCTAATTCGAATCGAATTCGAATGGCTAAATCAACTTTTTTGTGACGACTTTTCAAAGTCCGCATAAGCCTGAGGGCGACGAGCTTTTTCATCGTCGAAAAACGTCAGGGCGCTGTCGAAAGCGCCAAGGAGTGGCCGAAGACGTTGCGAGGCGATGTGCCGATGCGTGGAGGACAGTGAACCTTTGAGACTCTCAAGTCTGTCGTAGAGGACTTCGATGGATTTGCTCACTTTGGTCGCTTTCTCCCACCTCACTGATGTGATCATTGGTGTTGCCATCCAGAACTGTTTCAAAAGTTCCCCGCCAGTGGCGGCACTTCGCTTCAATTGAACATCCACGTCCTCAGGAAACGCAGCGGCGTCTTCTGCACTAGTAAAACTCTGATGAGAGGCAAACTGTGCGCTCAGGTCTTCAACCTTGGCGAGTGACTGGGTCACGTCTCTGAGTACTTGTGACGCGACATCGGGCTGCAATACACGCTTTTGCTTCTTGTCTACCTGTTGAAGCGGTTCAAGAGCCGACCTGACTGCGTCTTGGAACGGTTCAATCAATGCTTTCGTTTTTGAGGGTTTTCCAGCTGAAGCCTCAGCCGCTACTGATGAGAAATACTGGTGTGAATCGCGGATTTTAAGCTCTTTCGTTGGCCGGGTTACCTCTTTTCCAGCCAAATCGTCAATCAAGTAATTTGGCGCCTCAACGCCTATTTGCGCGCCCTCGACACTTTTTTCGTGATCTCGAGCTGCTATCGCAGCTGTTCGCGCATCTACTATATTCGCTCGGGGTTGACCTCGAAGGACCACAGCGGCGTGGTGATTGAGCTCGGAGAAGACCTCAGGAAGTGGACCAGCTTCTGCTGGACGCCGTACATCTCGAGATCCATCCCTCAATAACCCGTAACCTTCGCCAAGTTCATCATCTAAACCCGCTTTCAAGTTGACTGTCGGCTCAATTCTTTTTATTTGCGCTTTGACAGTCTCGACATCGGGAGGTTTGCGCGAAAACAGTGCTAAATCAGCAGCCTCTTCTTCACCTTGCGGCGGCGCTCCCGCTCTCATCTGCTTGAAATATTCTGAGCGAAGGAATCTAGTCCAAAACTCACGTTCTGTCATCTTTTTCGGCACGTTGTCCAAAAATGCTTGACGGACAGCAGGTCTCTCCGCAAAGATTCTGTGCATTTTCTCATTCGTCAAGTTGCACGTCACCGTATCTGACATCCCATCACGAGCGCCTTTCAAGTCAGCATCGAGCGCATTCTCTATCCCACGTTTCTGACCCGTCGCTTTACGTGCCACTACGTCCGTGAATAAGTTCCTACGTGCCTCCCAAAAATCCTCATCACTGATCACTCCAGCCTTGACGGTCTCTTCGTAGAGAGCCAAAATCTCTGCATTTGTTTGCAGCAGCTCACGCCTCGCCGTTAGCTCTGCCTCGCTCGGTACCCCTTTCATCTCTTCTTCTAATTTCCTGATCTGAGCTTTAATAGCGTCACTTAAACCATCCCTATCGCTCTCCGCCGAAAACATCAGCACGAGCGCCCTCTTGGCATCATTATCAGGTACCAGCCTGAGACTCGCCGTTGCGCTTCCCGGTTTATTTCTCTGATGCGCGGTGACGGAGAGTAAAGTTATCTTTTTCACCCCGGTGAGATTTTCAGCGTCTAACGGCGTCCACGTCACCGTTTGCGACCGCACACACGCCTCACCCTGCGTCTTTGCCCCCGCGACCGCGGACACGCACTGGCAGCGGTGAAGCATGACTTCGTCGCCTTCATCGCGTCCACCCATCGCACGAGATCCACACGCGACCGAATCTCGCTTTCGCACTCCTTCTCTTCGATCGGCGCTCTCACGCTCGGACTCGCCCGCGGACGAGTGAGGAATCTGAGGGAGCGCACCAACCGAACGAACGAACGCGTGAGTGAGACGTGGGTCCGCACACGCGCGCGCGGAGACGACGATGACGATGGCGACCGCATCCGCGCGTAGATTCAACGTGGGAACGACGATCGGGACGCGTAAACAGGGTGTTGAGTCTCGACAGCGACGCAGAAGAAGCGGCGGTCACCGCGGGTGGGCGACCAAAGGATCGAGCGCCCGCATGGAGGGCGGGTGGGTGAAAAACAAGGCGAGCGTGGTAGCGCCGGTGCCGATTCAGGTGGCTTGGGAACTGTGGCAAGATCGGACTAGGATTCCGAACTGGATGCCTTGGATCTCCTCTGTCTCGTATCTGCCGGAAGACAAAACGAAAACCAAGTGGACGCTATCGACGGACCAATTTGGACAGCACTTCGAGTTCTCCTGGCTCGCGCAAGACTTCGAACCCGTCAAGTACGAGCAGATCTCCTGGGAGTCACTTGAAGGACTGAAGAACAAAGGCTCGGTCAACTTTAGCAAGGCGCCGAACGGAACAAAGCTGGAGATGGAGATTAGCTACGAAGTCCCCGCTCCGCTTGTACCCTTTGGGTCAGCAGTTTCGCCGCTCGTTGAGTCCATACTAGCGGCAGACCTGAAGCGGTTTTCGACGTTCTCTGAGAAGGTCGCAAACGCCATAAGTAAGAAATGAAGGCGCTAACCACGCCACGCCTAGTGGGCAACCTTGTTATTTGTACGTTTGATATCGCTAAAACTGCAGCGCGTCTAATTAAAATATTATCATATTCTATTCGAAGCGCGTCGGCCCGAAACGGAGAAACGACAGGAATTCGTTCGGCACAAACGACGAGGCAAATGCGCACACAGCGATGAACAAGTATCGAAGCGCTCCTTCGCATTAAGGCGAAAACGACGCTAGTTTGAAGAATGGATTTAATTAATTCGATGTAATAAATCTAGAATATATTCGACCCTTGTGAGCACATCTTGACGAGTGAAGTTGTTAATATACGATGCGCTTCATTTAGAACATTGTTCTCTTGCACCTCCTGAATACACACCTCTTCACTGACGCTATAACTTCACTTCAGCTAGAAAGTTTTCAGGCTGAGTCGTGAATTAATTGTGTGCATAATTCCATGATGCAAAATAATTGTACATTTCGACATTCCAAAAGTAGTTCGTGTGCTCAATCAAGCATACGTACACTACTTACGTCAGTTAATTTATTGTAACGCGCGCGAGGTGTACCTACGAGCATTTAGTACACAGCGCGCATGTTGAATTAAAAATAATAATTTACTGACCAGGCATCGAGATGCTGTCGACATCCGCCCAAGAATGAGCATCTCCGACCCTCTAGGTACAATGATGTCGTGCACCATCAGTAGCAGACCCTTAGTCACTGTCTCAAGGCTGCACATGACCCGTTCTCTGGGATTCCGGGAACTGCGGTAATGGAATAATTAATTATTTTCATGTGATTATTAATTACATTTTCACCGGTCCCGATACTTCTGGGATCGGACGCTTTTATTTCCAAAGTCGCCTGCGAGCATTTAACTGAAATAGTTACGTGTGCTGTGCAAATTCTCAGCCGCCCATACGACATACATTCGGTCACACAACTTTCAGCCGAGACAAAAAATATTTTTCGTTGTGCAGCCAAGTGTCACCGCCGAGTTTTGTCAGCGCTCTGGAGGTGATCGTTGCGTCGCTACGATGATTCTAAACAAATCGCGACTGCCGGTGACATCGGCGTCGAAGTACTGGCGACGACGACGCGAAAATGTCTGAGGCTCCACACGACGACTTCTCGGCTGGAAGACTTCGTCTCACTGAGATGTGTGGAGGATACTTTGGTGAGTCGTGTACGGTCATTTAGCCCCCTCGAAGAAAATCTTCAAGGCTTGAGGTGAAAGATAGACCAGACTCATCAGGTGCGACGCCGACGCCACTCACGCTCCTGCGGTTCCCCGACGGTCGAAAATTGCTATTGTGATCATGATTGCTTCGTCTCTCGCCGCGTCGTCCTTGTCCTCGGTCTCCGCGTCTTTCACCGCGAAGACGAGTTCGGTGAAGCGAACCGGGCGCGTTATCCGAGCGTCCGTCGTTGCGCGCGCCAAAGAGGTCAAGTCTTCGGCGCAGGGTGAAGACTCGAAGACCAGAGGTGTGCGCGAAATGTTTGCGTCGACTGCGGTCCTCGGAGGTGTGCTTGCGTCCACCGCGCTCCAAGCGACGTTCCCTGAACAAGCCCAGGCGCTGTCGATCAGAGATCCCGTCTTCGGTGACATTGAGGTGTGGCAGTTCTTGGTGCTCACTGCGGGCTATTTCATCGGGATTGAGATTTACTTGGACAGAAAGTACGATGATAAGAACAAGCCGGTTATGCCGACCGTGCAGAAGAAGGAGGATGCGGCGGACGAGGCGAAGGAGGAGTAAACGAGTGAACAAACGGGCTAGCTGTTTTCAATAATTGATTTGATATTAAACCAACCTCATCTCGCGAACGGATTCGCAGCTACTTTCGTTTTCTTAGCTTTCGATGGCGTCGGCGTCGCATCACCATCTCTTTTCGCTTCTCGTTCGTTCGTATCCTTGTTTTCATCGTTTGCGTTCACGACGGGCGACGCCTCACTCTTGCGAGCGAAGGGGTTACCCTTGGGCACCGCTGACGGTCGCACAGCCGGTGCCGGCGTATAAGCCTCCGTTTGCGTGTATCCCTGAGTCAGCTGAGTTGGCTCTGGATCGATGGTCGTCTCGATGAGATCGTTGATTCGCCTAACAAGCGCAGAGTGACGCGCGACAGCGGGAAGTTTGAGAACAGCTCGCAAGCTGTTCGGCTGCCGGAATGTTTCGGCAATGTCTGCGGCGCGAGCGAGCTTTCCACTCTTGCATGCGGTATGGAAGAGTTTGATGGCAGCCTTTTCACTCGAAGCCATAGCCAATCGAGTGTCTTCACCGGCCGTCTGTGCAACTGCCACTCCAAGGTTTGCCGTCGCCACTTCGTCCTCCAAGTCACCAACTGACTGCTCCGGGGTGATGATCGGTAGAGATAACGGCAAGTGATGAACAACGGGACTCGGACTTGTGGTCGGTCCAGCACTCGTCTTCGTGATTATGCAATACAAGGTAGACGCAGACGCTGAAACGACCCAGTGGTGCTTACCATCTGTGGCCCGGGCGGCGGAGGAGCGGAAGATGGGCGTCCAAGAACCACCGAACGCATCGGTTCGCACGCGTACCGTGCCGGCACTATCATTTGTCAACAACATACCATCTTCGGAGAAACCAAGATAGGTCAGAGTTGACTGAGAAGAGAGCGCCACTCGACCACGAGCGAGTTGCGTTGAGTATCGCATGTTGTACATAGCATAAGCGAGCACTTGGTCACCTGGTGCCGGACCAATCGGCGCAGCTTCATGCCACACGACGGCCAAACAGTCATCTTTTCCGGTAATCGATACTGGTGCGCCTTCGAGAGAAATGATTTGCCTCTGGGCACCGCCGAGTGAGTAAATTCGCAGGTAACGCTTCGACGTCACTGCAGCAACCCAGGAAGATCCCGAAGCGACCGAGAGAATATCTTCCCCGGCTGGCATCGTAATCTCCCATTCCCCTTCATTCGTCCAACTTTCATAAGGGTGAAAGTAAAGCGTGCTTTCGCTTTCAGATTCCTTCATTGGGCTCGCGAGCACGCCCCCCGCCTCTCCAACAAAACCCATCGTGTACCCGTTGTAGTCCGTGATGGGGGCAATCCTTCCCATTCTAGAAGTATCATGGAATTGGAACTCTACCGTTTTAAACTCTCCCTCCGTAATGCTCACCAACGAACCAGTCATGGTGTATGAAAGGAATCGTCTACTACTTCCCGGAACTGGCGCAACGGATCCGGTTTGGAACGCCGCTTGCGGCTTCGGACCAGCCTCCACATGAACGATTTGTTGTTTTGAGAGACTTTGACGATGTCCTTTGGCGTCATCGTCGTATTCCACAAAGTCATCTTCTTCTTCGAGATCATCATCCATAGCGTCCACCTCAGTGTCAAGAAAATCTTCCGCACTCTTTTCCTCCACTGTGCTCATGAAATCGATCTCCGACGGCGAGACTGCCGCCGTAGGGGAGGCGTACTTGGAAGGCACCACATCCTTCCATTCAGTCCATTCACCGTTACCGGTGATGAGCGCCAAGGTGTTCTCAGAAGAACTGAAAGAAGCACCGCACACGAGCTCCGGCGCGTCAGTCATCTTTGCGATTGCGAGCTTCTTCTTGACATCCCAAACCATGACAGTTTTGTCTGCACTCGCAGTGACGAGATATTTGCCATTCGGCGACCAACGGATGAGAGAAATCGCGTCCGTGTGACCCTTCAGTTCCCACTCGATCGTCTCGAAAGAACTGCGTTCAAAAAACGTCACATTGTTCTCACGACCCGGAACGGCTAAGATCTGACCGTCCGGTCTCCATGCGACGACGTTCAAAAGCGGCGAGTCTCCAGTCGCCGTCGGTGCCTCCGTGGCGTAGAACTTGACGTCCCCTTGTTCCTCATCATCGCTTTGAGGTCTGAGCACCCATGTAAAAACCGTACCGTTGTCATCCGTTGCCGCCAAAAAATCTCCGCGTGGATCGAACGCCAAGCTCTTGATGCACTTACTTCTCGGACACGCGAGCACATTTTGTACTGACTTATCCTCCATCTTGATGACTTTAATGTCGGTGTCCTCCCCACCCGCGGCGACGTACTTGCCGTCCGCGCTCCACGCGATGGCGTGCACGGGTAGCGTAAATCTCGTCACGTTCCCTTCAAACGCCTTCGTTTCCAACGAAAACGTCTTCACGCTGTAATCCCCACTCGCCGTTGCCACCCTCGTCCCGCACGGCGACATCGCCAACGCGTTGACGCAATCCTCATGTTCGTCGAACGTCGTCTCCGGCTCCTTGGTCTCTCCATCTCGCACGCACACCAAACTGTCCGCCCCACACGTCACGATCTTCGTCTTTCCGTCCACTCGCCCGTGCGCGATATCGCACGCTCCAGCGACGTGTCCGTACTCCCACTCCCACGTCTCTCTCTCGTCCTCACCCATGACGAACGGACGAGTGGATGATGAAGACTTCAAAGTCTCTCCTTTGAACGAGGCCTCGTTCGCGTCTTCCTCGACGTCCTCCTCGACGCGACCGAACGAACGAACGAACGAACGAACGAACGAACGAACGATCGACCGATCGATCGATCTCCACCCTCGCGCTCGCGTCGCGCTCCGCCGCGCACTCGCGTCGTCGTCCTCCTCCTCCTCCTCCTCCGTCCTCGTCGCGACAGTTCGTCGAGTTTAAAAAACATGAAAAAAATGCCCCTCGGCTCGATCGCGCGCGCGCGTCCCGTCCCGTCTGTCGTCGTACACGTACCATTGACGGCGTTCCGTGATGCGTCACTATGAGTGATATGCGCCGTGTCGTCGGATGATATGGATTACATACAACATATTCGAGACGGTGTAGGCGCATGTGTTTGTTTCCATCTGTCCGACATCGACGCCCCCACGCGTCCGTCCTTCGTTCCCGTCTCGGAGGGGACGACACGACGACGACGACGGCCGCAATCGACGACGCGCGCGAGAGCGAACGAACGAGAGGGAGAGCCGAGGACGAGAGAGAGAGAGAGAGAGAGAGAGAGAGAGAGACGCGCTATGATGGTGTCCGTGCGAGGCGTCGCGGTGGCGGCGAACGCGGTGGCGACGACGACGACGAGTGGGTCGAGAGGGGGACGATGGCGCGCGAGCGTCGTTTCGACGCGTCGAGGAGGGCTCGGGAGGGCGAGCGGGACGGCGATGAGCGAGGGGCGCGGAGAGAGATTTGTGTCGAACGTCGCCGTCGGACGGCGCGCGGAGACGGCGCGAGGGGCGGCGACGGTGAAGACGAAGGCTGCGGCGGGCGGCGGCGGCCAGGCGGAGGCGCTTCGCGCGCTCTTGGAGGCGGCGGCCGCGAACTTGTCGGGAGGCGAAGACGCGGTGCGATCGGTGGAAGATGCGCGAGCGTTGATCGAGCGCACGCGTGCGGAGAGAAAGCGTAAGGAAGTGATGGCGCCGACGAGCGCGAGACTCGCGATGCTGGAGCGCGAGGCGAGCGAGCTTCGAGAACAAGTTCGACGATTGAAGAGCGAAAACCAGGAAGCCATCGACGCTTTGCTCGCCGAAGCGGCGGCGCTCGCGGAACAAACCACGCGCATGGAAGAAATCGAGGGTGAGCTCGAAGACGCGCGACAGTTGAATAAGCGTTTGGTGAGCGCGGCTCAGGAACTGGCCGCGCTCGTCGACGACAGCTCCACCGTGGCGCTTGAAGCCGAATTGGCCGCGAAGGATGCTGAGATCGTCGCCTTGAAAGCGACCGTCGAAGAGATTGAACACAAGTTGGCCGATCGAGATGAATTATTGGCCATCATTCGAGATTTGGAGATCGAACTCGCGGATAGTGTCACGAGTGCTGAGCTTGACGCACTCAGCGATGGCAAGCTCAACTCTCCGGGCGTCATCCTCGCCCTTGAGGCTGAGAACAAGGAGATGCGCGCGCGCATCGCCTCTTTGCAAGCCAGCGGTGAAGAGCGTGATTCTTTGCTCAAGCGCATCCGAGAATTGGAGGTGACCATGTCCGACATGGAGGAAGCCGAGGTGTATCTTCAAGCAAAGAAGGAAGCTGAGAGTGCGAAGATGGACAACGTGGATTTGTCCACTCTCGTCGAATCCCTCACCGCCAAACTCGCGGAACAGACGAAAATCGCGCAAAAAGCCAAGGATGTGACGGATGAAGCGTTGGCCAACGTCCGCGCGCTCGAGGGTGACATGGCGTACATGGATTACGCTCCGGGCATCTCGAGCGCGATGAGGGCTGCCAAGCAGATGGAAAATGCGGCCGAGCGAGCGACTGAAATCGCCGCTGGACTTCAGCAGCTCGAAGTTGGCATGACGAAAAAGAGTACCGTTCGTAAGGTTCCGTTCAAGCGTGGCGGTGAAAAGTTCTCTCTGCGTAAGAAGATTTTCAACTCTGCGGAGAGAGGCGATAAAGGCAACAAAGGCTTCACTCGAGCTCCCGCCGACGCTTTCACCCTTCGCAAGCTCGATTTTACCAAGATCAAGGCGCAATCTGCGACGAACAAGATTCCGTTCAAGCGCGCTCCGGAGAGCTCGTTCAAGTTGCGAAAGATGACGTTCCCCTTCAGCTCTCGAACCGCCTCCGTGCCGGCGAGCGTGTTTAAGCGTACGGGAAACTTTGAGCTCCGCCGATTCATCTTCACCTCGGATCCGGTCGACGTTCGCGCGTCGGCTTCCTTCGAGCGAAACGGTGAATTCATGCTTCGCAAGTTACAGTTCCCTCCGTCCAGCCGCGGCAAGGATGACGCTCCGTCGAAGAAAGTCAGAAGCGAGGGAACGGTTTTTAAATTCTTCTGAGTACGCGCGCTCCAATAAGAATTATCTGTAACACGTAGTCATTTATTTATCAATCTTGCACCGACCGTTTACCCGCGCTCTTCGTCGTCGTTCGCTCCTCTTTTCCATCCATTCCTCTCGCGCGTCGTCGACCGTCGACCGTTCGAACGTCATCTCCTAAACCCTCTCTCGCGCGCGGGTCGCCCTCAAACGTCCGCCACCTCGATGTTCGTTTCGTGCGTCCCCGATGTCATTCCTCGACCCGCGAGGTGGAACGCGCGCGCGCGCGTCGAAGACGACGCGAGAGTCGACGTCGACGACGACACGACGACGCGCGTCCATGGAGCGAGCGTTCGAGCGAGTCAAACCGGGCGAGCAACCACCGCCGCCCCCGCCCGAACTCCTTCGATGGGCGCGAGAGACGACGTACGGTGTGTGCGCGGGCATCGTGTACGGCGCCGGGTCCGCGCACTACGCGGAGACGAGACTGCGAAAACCGGATCCCACGGAGAGCGCGACTCGAAGGAAACACAGATTATGGACGCGGACGATCAGCGATACCACGCTGCACGGGATGCGGTTGGGAAGTTTCGTCTCGGTGTTTAGCGCGACGCGTCTGGCGTTGGAGGGACGACGAGGAGAGAGCGATATGTGGAACACGGTGGGCGCGGGTGTGATCACGAGCGCGTTGACGGGAATGGCGATTCCGGGAAATGTAGTGATGCGGTTGAAGGGAGCGGCGCTGGGCGTGGCGGTGGGTGGTCTAGCCACCCTGCCTTTCGCGTACGCGGTGGAAGAGTTGGAGAAATTTCTCCCGGCGCAAGCGACGACGACGGAGGAATCCGCGCGAGTGGAGGATAGGAAATTAGACATGACGAGTGTATTTATAGAGCAATTAGAGTCAGAGTTAGAGGAGTACAAGAGTGAAGAGAAGAAGCGACGACGGAGATGGTTTTCTCGAAGCTAGGCTGTTGTATTTCAAATGTAGTTGTCTATCGCATCACTTCAACAAGACGCCCTTGGACCACGGAAGCGGCCCTTTGAACAAGCGCTGGGAGCAGGTGTTCACGTGTAACCAGAGTCCGCTAAGCAACTTGTTGTCGGCACCGTACGAGATCCCTTCGTTGAAGGGGTTGCGAGCGAGTCGCTTTTCAGCGAGCTCTCCCCGGCATCCATACGGGTCTCGCTGAAACGCGGCGCGCACCTTGGCTTCGCCGGCTTCCATCTCCCTCTCGTTCAGGGAAACGGTCCCAATGTACGTGAAATTCGCTTCCGGATAAGCGATCGCGTTGAGATGAAGTTTTTCAAATCGCTCACGCTTCGCACGGAATCCTACAATTGTAATTTTCCTCGGGAATCGTTGCGTCAGCTCGTAAAAACGATTGACGCTAAAGAATAGGTTCTCAAAGCTATCTCTCGCGTGTTCCTCCGTGAACACTCGAGACTGCACGCCCACGTCTACACCAAACCAATCAAACGCTTTGGACACTTGCCAGTACGAGCTCGCCTCGCTTATCGCTCCCGCATCGCTTTTCGTCTTCCCCCCGCTAAAAAGCAGCAGCGCGTTGGGATTTTTCGCCACCTCCTTGACCCCCAACTCCATATGCTCTATGAACGTCTTCGCCTCGCCCTCTAAGAGTTGATACGACTCCAGCGCCCAATTGGTGTCATCCTTTGCTGATAGATAGTTACTACCCAAATACACCGCGTGTCCCGGCACGATGACGAGCTCGTTCACCTCGCCTCCGACTCTCGGCTCGGCTCTCCGTTCGGAAACCGTCCGTCGCAACACCGGCCTCCCTCGAGACGGACTCGGCACCTTGAGCGGATTATCGCTCATCAACCCGCGTCCGATGAACAACACGATCATCAACAGTATCCAACCCAATCGTTCGCCCCCGATCGTCGCTCGCGTTCGCGTCCACGCCCTCGACAACCTCGACTCCCTGTACTTGCTCGACCCGGGTCCGAGGTAATCGTCCGATCCCTCCCGCGTCCAACGACCCTTGCGCGCGCCGAATCCTCCTCCGAATTCCTCGTCCGTGCCGAACCTGTACGCACTAAACGCCGCGTGCGCCCTCGCGCGCGCCGCGGACGCCATACCGCCCGCGCCTCCGCCTCGCGTAGACGTCCCTCTCGCCGCCTTCGTCTCCGGCGCGCGCGATCGCACCGTCCGCGACGCCACCGACGACCGAGGACACCGAACGAACGACACCGACACCGACACCGACACCGAACGACGCCACCGAACGAGAGCTCGCGCGTCCTCCGCGCGACGTGTGCGGACGACGACGCGCGGTCGACATCCGATCGTTCCCGAGGCTCGGCGGGATAAAGGTGTGTCGAGGTTCGTGACTCGCGGTACAGTCCCTCGAGCATGCGCGGGAAGATACCACAGCCGCGGGCCGCGCGGTGGCCTCTGTCCTCTAGTCTGAGAGAGACTGACTCGTAACGCGTCGTGCGCGCGTTCGTGGGACCGCGCGTCGCGCGGTGAGGTGTCGCGCGATGCTATGTACGCGTGTGTATACTACTGTTACACGATGACGACGCGATGCGGTCCCCGTCGTCGTCGTCTCTCGTCGTCGGCGCGCGCCTCGGCGGCGCGCGGCGCCCGCTGCGCGCGCGTCGCCGAACCGCGCCTCGTCACCCTCCGCTCGCCCGTCTCTCGCGCGCGCTCACACCGAACGACGATTCGGCGCGAGATCGGCGATCTCTTGTTCGTAATCCCACGCCTCCGGCTCCACCTCGGGCGGGTACAGCACGCTCTTGAGCTTCAACAGCGGCGGCACCGAGAAGAGCAACACGGAAAAGGCAAACATGAAGACGTACACTTGATTGTCCGGGTCCGAGTTGAGGTACGCCCCCAGGAGCGCGCGTCCGCGACGACCGACGAGGTCGTCGTCGTCGACGGAGACGATGGCGAGCGCGCGCCGCATGATCGCGAGCGCGCGGCGCGCGGACGTCTCCCGCGGACGCGGGCCAACGGCGACGCGGTCGAGGCGGTCTCGAATCGGTCGAGCGGTCGGTCGGGCATCCCGGTCGGTCGGGCCATCCCGGTCGGGGATGGACTGGATGCTCGATCGATGGGTTCGTGTATCGTAAAGTACGACGCGAGGAGATATTATTCCAGACGCGTACTAACTACAGCGTACACACCGAGATCGAGGGGTCGTGACTCGATGGAGTCCCGCACGCCCCAGCCCTCGCGCGTTGACGGTTGACTTTCCGAGCGAGACAGAGACGCGCGCGCGTCGTCGAGCGCGCGTTCGCGGAGCCGTGCGCGCGGACGGACGAGGATATTATTTTTTTTGCGTTCGTCGCGGTCGATCGTTCGTTCGTCGCGGTCGGAACGCGCGCGCGGTGGTGCGAATCGCGCGACGTCATGTCGTCGTGCGATGCGCACAACGTGGCGTGCGTGAACACGGACGTCGCGGACGGGGAAGTCCTGAGCGCGTTCGCCGCGTACGTGGGCGTGGCGTTGGTCGTCCTCACTGCGTTCGGGTGCGTGCGCGCGCACGTGCCGATATACACGGGGAGGTGTCACCTGCGAACGCTCAAGATGTCTGGGTGCGCTCCGAGAGAGAGACGCGCGCGAGGCGTCGGCGGGGCGAGGGAAAAGTGCGGAGAAGTGTTCGGATGGATCGTGCACGTGCTCGCGGTGAGCGATAGTGAATTGGTGGAGACGGCGGGATTGGATGCATTGGTGTTTTTGAGGATTTCACAGTTTGGGACGCAGTTATTCGCGCCGTTGGCGTTGGCGGGCGTGCTCGCGCTCGCGCCGGCGCACATGTCGCAGACGTTTTACACGACGACGGTGAGAGCGGGGGACGAGTCGCGGGGGAGAAGCGAGGGGCACATGTTGATGAAGATGACCATCGCGAACATTGAACCGAAGAGTCCGTTGATGTGGATGCACGTGGTGATGTGCTGGGTGTTCACCGTGTACGCGCTGTGGCTGCTGAATCGGCACTATCGATCGTATGAATTTTTGCGGCAAGTGTACGGAACGACGACCGGAGAGTCAAACCCGTGGCGGGCGGTGCACATTCCGCAGACTGTGCTCCAGAAATTACTCCAACAAGGAATCGACACGAATCGAGAGTTGACGACGGAAATGAACGAAGAATGGAACACAGCGCAAGCCGCATCGCCGCAAGCGCAAGAAGATGCGAGCGGGACTCGATCCGAGGGGAAAGTACCGAAGAGGAGGCATAGCACGATAGGAACCTTTCGAAAAGGAGGACAGCGCTCAAAGTCGATCGGTCGCACGAAGTACACCCCGTTAGTATCGGAGTCTAGAGGTGAGCAGACCGAGGAGACTCCGCCGACGAGCGTCGAAAACGTCGAGTGGCCGATGTTGCTCGAACTTTTACTGGGACCCAATCGATCGACCAATCATCACGGATTGAAATCCACCGAGCAAAAGCTGAAACGTTTCCCCAGAAGTTCCATGGTGGCGGACAGTGCCGTCTCCGCTACCAGAGGTTACCACTCACACATGGGACTGGTACCTTGTGGAACTCCTCCCTTGCGAAGACCCGCTCCGACATCGCGGATATTTCCGGTGGATTCAAACTCGTCGTTGTCAGAGATATCCGTGACGGCAGTGAGTGACTCTGATGAAGTCGAAACGCGACCTTCCACGCTCGGAGTGGATGACATCGCCATCACGCACAAATGGTGGGAGGGACTGGATATTGCGGCAGAGGCGTGGGAAAATGATGAGAGGCTGTCCTCGCGCGGCGAAGACCAATTCGGATCGAGCGAAACACTATCTGTACGACCACCTGCGGACTTAGAGGCGCAATATCATGAAAGCAACACCATCGATCGGCCGATGAACCCCGTTCCGTCAATAGACGACCGAAGATACGTCTGTGCCATTGCGGACGAGATCGACGAGAACGGTCAATCGCGCGGAGTTGCCGTCAGCGTGTTGGTACAAAACTATTGCGTTCTGATGACCGATATCGGAGAAGAAGGCGGAGATCAGTACGAAGATATGAGAGCCGTCGAAAAGTTTTTCACTGGTCTCTTCCCAGAAGACTTTTTCATGCTCATACCTCTCCGCGATCACAGGACCGTCGACGACTTGCTCACCGAACGCGACAAACTCGTCAATGAGATTGAAAAGTGTGAAATCCAACAATCGAGAAGGCGACGAAGGAGGCGGTCGATGAGAACTCGAGATGAGGTCACGGATTTCAGGGAGCAAGTCGCAAGCATTGAGCATTTGATTGTCCAAGAGCGCGCTAAAATCTTGCGAGCCAAGCCCGGTCCGAGTTGCATAGTCGCCTTCAAGAGTCAGTACGCTGCGGCGTGCGCCGCCCAATGTCGCATAACATCTCGCCGTCATGATCTGTTCAACGTCGAACCAGCCCCTGGTCCTGACAACTTGAACTGGCAGTCGATATTACTTCGAAAACGCCAAAGAGAACTCCGATCTTTGCTGATGTTTCCGCTGATTCTCGCAGTGATACTCATTCCTACTGGCATGTTCACTGGGGTCATGTCCTCACTGTGTGTCGCGAATCAGTTCAGGGCAAAACAAAATGAAGCGCTGAGCTGGTATTGCTCAAGTGATGCCGCGCGCTTTCTGCGTATACTCGTTCAAGGTATCTTGCCGCCTATTCTTCTCACGCTGTGGGAAACGTTCGTCGTATCCTTCGGCATGATGTATCTCGTTCAAGCGCAGAGTAAGTATTCGAGTTTGAGCAAAACGGATGAATCTTTCGCCGAATATTACTTTCTGTGGGCATTTCTGAACGTCTTCTTCGGAACTGTCTCCGGTTACGCGATCCAGCGCTACTTGAACGCGCTCAATACGAAAGGCCCAGATGCGATGCTCACCCTCCTTGGCACGTCGCTCCCACTGACGAGTAACTTCTTTCTTCTCTGGATTGTGTTTCGGGGAGTCTATCTCCCCACTCAGCGTCTCATATTCCCACACCCAGGTGTGTTGTGCATGATTGTTAATAAATGGCTCTGTTGTCTCAGATGTGGCGTCACGCCGAGAGACAGAACGATTAAATACAGTCCGAGATCGGTACGTCTCGGTCGAGAGGTCGGAGTTTTCACCATGGTGATGATGATAGGCCTCGTGTTTGCAACGGTGGCTCCGTTGATAACACTACTCTGTGCGGTATTCTTTGTGTTCAACTTTGTCATCTGGCGGTATCACGTTCTCTACGTGTACGAAAGATCATACGAAGCGGGCGGAACGATGTGGGTGACGTTTTGCAACCTGACAATTTACTCTCTGATGATCGCTCAGAGCTTCCTGAGTTTCGTCTTGCTGTCCAAGCAAGCGTACGCGGGAGCGCTCATCCTATGGATAACCGTACTTCCGGTGCTCAACAGAGCCAGTCACAGATTTCGAGCCATCGCTTGCGAACTTCAGTGGGTCGTCCCGCTTCCGCAAGCCTCGACGGCGCCTCGAGTTGAGTTCGACGCCGAAATGTACATCCATCCCGCCCTCAAACGTAACTCGATAGGATGGCATCCCGAAATATCCAAAGTGTGGCGTGGTTACCCCAATGTCACCGTGAAAGAAACCCGCATCTTCAGATGATTGTAACGACCCACGCGTCTCGCCTGCCAGCGCCTCGCCTGCCCAATGCGTTGCCTCTCTCTCGAGCTCGGACGACACTCCGCGTCGATCGACGTCGAAGAGAACGGAGGGCGCGTAATGAACAAGGGTGGTTAATATTCGCATGTCGCTGGTCGTCCCGCACGTGCGTCCGGTCGGGCGAGGGTTGCCGTCCGTTTCGAGAGTAATTCGCTCGGGAGCCGAAAGGAGAATCGGTCTCGTCGAATGTGGAGTGAGGGAGCGTCCGTCGCGTTCGATCTCTTCGCTAACGGAGACCCAAAGGTTGGCAGAACTGTCTTCGAGGCATTTGGTCCGCACCAAGGCGGAGGAAGCGAGCGTCGACGGGAGAGGGGAGACGATTGATGAGACTGGAACGGAAACGGCAACGGCCACGCAGCCGTGGTTTGATAGATTTTTAAAGTTACCGACGGATGGGAGTAAGATTTGGAACGCGCCTTGGAGCGTTAAAGTTATGATACAGGTGATGCTGCTCTGGTTTTGTGCGTTTTGCGTCATAGGTAACGCGGTGTTCCCCTATGCGGCTGGTGTGCTCGGTTTCGATACATTGAGTTTCACCGAGCGCGGGTTGGCGACGTACAGTCTGTGCCTGGACTTTGTCCAAATGTTCATGACAGTGTTCGTATTGCGCCAGTCGCTTCGTCCGTTCCGTCCGCTCGATCTCAATTGGTTTCCGGTGAGGTGGTTGAACGATAAGAAATGCGTCCGAGACGTGGCAGTGGCGTGCTTGACGTTTCCATTCGTCGTCTGGCTTCACGGATTTAGCACGACATTACTCGAGGGTGCCGGCCTCTTGGCGTACGACGACACTGTGACGACGGCGTGGGAGCAAAGCATGCGCTCCAATGACCTCGTTTCCAAGTTCTTCTACGTCCTCTTGGCCTCCTTCGCCGCTCCAGTGTGGGAAGAGGCCATCTTCCGCGGCTTCTTATTCGCCTCCCTCTCCTCCTTCATCAACGCCAGAGCGGCGATGCTCATCTCCTCCACCCTCTTCGCCGTCGCCCACTTCTCCCTCGAGCAATTTCTCCCCCTCACGTTCCTCGGATGTCTCATGTGCGTCGTCTTTGTGCGCTCCAGAAACCTCCTCGCCCCCGCGCTCGTGCACAGCGCCTGGAACGTGTGGGTTCTCGTCGGAGACCTCTTCCCACCTCTCCCCGTCATCCTTTCAGCCGTGTTCACCGCGGGTTTACAATGATAAAAAAATCAACCGCGCGCTCCCGCACCGCTCCCATCGTCTCTCACCGCTCTCCTTCGCTCCCGGTCTCTCCCCTCGCCGCGCTTCCGCGTCTCGTCGGTTCATGGAAACACAAAACGCCGTATGGGTAAACAGTCTCAAAAAAAATTCACTCCAGCCTACCGTCCTCGGTCCAGTCGCGCCACGTTCGGCTCCTTCTTTCTCCTTCCGACGCCTCACCGGTGCCGTCAAAGTCGCGCGCTCGTCGCCCGCGCACGTCGCTCGCCGTTCGCGCGCTCGTACACCCCCCCTCCCGCGCACACGCGGCCGACGCGCGCGAGCACCCACCGACACCGTCGCACACGCGGTCGAAAACGATCCGCGCGCAGACGCCATGGCTGACGCATCCTACATAGGTTCTACCATTCACCTCGTGTCCCAGGCGGACATACGCTACGAGGGGATCTTGGATAGCATCGATCCGGTGGAGAGCACGCTGACGCTCAAGGATGGTGCGTCTCGAGCGTTGACGCGACGGAGAGCGAGGAGGAAGAGGACGAGAGGGTTGACGAAGACGCGGGATCTTGATCGCGGCGCGAGATCGCGAGGGCGAGGGCAAAGACTGACGGTGTGCGCATGATGTTTTGTATCGCGCGCGCAGTGAGATCGTTCGGTACGGAAGGTAGACGAACGAACGGTGTTCAGATTCCGGCGAGCGTCGAGGTGTACGATTACATCACATTCAGAGGCGACGATATCAAAGACTTGCAGCTTCACGAGAGCGCCGCTCCGAGCGGAGTGCAGCAACAGCAACAGTACATGCAACCGCAGTACATGCAACCGCAGTACATGCAACCGCAACAGTACGGGTACAGTGGTTACATGGGTGCGCCTCAGCAAGGTTACGTGGGATATCCGCCGCAGCAGCAATCGTACGGGATGCCGCCACAGCAATACGGCATGGCGCCGCCGGCGTGGGGGCAACCTCCGCCGCAGCAACAACAGATGCCCATGCAACCCCCGGCTCAACCCCAATCCCCCCCCGGTCAAGATCCCCGTGCCCAACAGCCCCCGGCTCCGAAGCCCCCGGCTCCGGCTCCGGCCCCTGCTCCGAAGTCGGCGTGGGGCAACCCGAACCCTCCGGCGTCAGAAGGCGTCATCCTTCCGGCTGCTCGTAACGCCGCGCCGCCGCCAGGTGGCGTCGCCAGACCTGCCGAGACGGTTAAAGCCCCCAAACCGAAGCCCAAGCCGACGTCTTTTGCGGCTGCCGCTCTCAACGCCATGGCTCCCGACGAGCTGGCTCGCATGAAGGCTGCGCCCAAGACGACAGTTCGCGCGCAAACGAGCAGCGGACGCGGCGTTCCGCCGCCGCGCACGGGCGGTCGCGGTGGACGTGGTGGACGCGGTGCCGCTCCTGTGGTCCCGAAGGAAGAGTTCAACTTTGCGAAGATGTTGCAAAGGTTCAACAAGGAGAAGTTGGCGCAGTCCGCTGAGGCGAAGAAGCTCAGCACGGAGGTGCAGGCGAAACCGGTGTATGTGAAGGATGACTTCTTCGACACCATGAGCAGCGAAGCGACGGACAAAGCGAGCGGAAAGCCGCGTTTCCACGAGCAACGTCGTATGGACGCCATGACGTTCGGTTTTGATGCGGTGAGCGCGTCTCACGCCGCCCAGCGCGCGGCGGCGGCTGGTCGGGGCGGCCGAGGCGGCGGCGCCGGCGGACGCGGCGGCGCCAGCGGTCGAGGCGGTCGTTCGGTCGGTCGAGGCGGTCGCAACTGATACGACGAGAAAGGAAGAAACACAAGTAGTCTCATCATAGCGTGATTTCCATATGTGAATGCGAATATTTCGTTCTCAACTACAAAGTAAAACAGGTCAAAACAATCCGGTCGGCGTTCTAACGGTACATGGCTTCCGACTGCAGGTTTCTCGCGATCTCCTTTTCCCATCGATCACCGTTGGAGAGTAACTTTTCCTTGTCGTACAATAATTCTTCGTGCGAATACGTGGCGTATTCAAAGTTCGGCCCTTCCACGATTGCGTCCACCGGGCACGCCTCTTGACAAAACCCGCAATAGATGCACTTGGTCATGTCTATGTCGTATCTCGTCGTTCTTCGGCTTCCATCCTCTCTCTCCTCCGCTTCGATCGTGATCGCTTGCGCCGGGCAAATCGCTTCGCACAGCTTACACGCGATGCACCGCTCCTCACCAGTCGGATACCGTCGCAACGCGTGTTCGCCTCGAAACCTCGGCGACAGCGGCCCCTTTTCGAATGGGTAATTGATCGTCACCTTTTTGTCGAAAAAGTACTTGAGCGTCAGCGACATCCCTCGCAAGAGTTCCGTCAACACCAGCGTCTTCGCGCTCGCGTCCAGTACCCCCGCCAGATCCGTCGGCGCCCGTTTCTCCGCCAACTCTCGCGCGCGGTCGCCCCTCGCGCGCGCGCGATCCACCACCGCCCCCGTCACCGCGCTCGCGTCGGCGGACGACGACGCCGACGACGCATCGGCGGCGAACGATCGCGCGACGTCACGCATCACTCCATCGCGTCCGGTGGACGTCGCCCCTCGTCGAAGCGCGTTCCTCGCGAGTCCACACAGCGCGCACATGACCGAGGACGCGCGCGCAGCCCTCGGCGCGATGTGCCGACGGGACGCGATCGTCCATCGTCGAGGTCGAGCTCGACGAGGGCGTCCTCTCACTCGTGTGGGGAAACAGTAAGCGACACAGTCCAGTCGTGTCGTGTGGGTGGGAATTTTTTTGATTGGAATGTCGATGGGAAGTGTACTGGGAATTTTGGTGAGTCAGGAGTCACGAGTCAGTCGGGAGGAGGGCGCGCCGACGCGAGGGGAGACGGGCGTCGGCGCGCGTCTGTCGTCGCGTGTCTGTCGTCTAGAGTTACAAGGGCGCGGGTGGTGACTGACTGTGTGTTGGAAGTCGGCGCGACGCGCTACGAGATGGCGATCTTGTCCATGAGGGACGAGTGCATTTTTTCCAACTTCATCAATTGATCGTACACGTTGAGAATCTTGCTCGTGTTGATCTCCAACACCAACCCACCGACGATTGTCTCGTCGAGCACCGTGTACGCCTTTGGAGAGTTGAAGATGAGATCGAGTTCGCAGACGTTTTCAAACACTCGATCGAGGGTTTCGACGTACACCTGGATGAGATCTAACATGGCCAATTCGCTCTCGCTTCGATCGCTCAGGATGCAAAAGTAGAGCGTGGCGAAGTGTCTGTACACGAGCTTGGTATCCGGCCCGAACGTCTTTTCGTCGTCGACGAACGAGCACAGGTGATCGGGTCTCGCGCTCACCAATTTATACACCGTCTGACACAATTCCGTCTGTTTATCCACCCCGAGCTGTTCATAAAATCTACACAACCGCACCATGGCGTGGTTATTCACCACGATGAACGCCTTGATCATCCTCCTCCAATTTCGCGCGCAGTCAAATCAATCAATCAAATCTTCTCCCTCCTCCTCTCGACGCGTCGTCGCGTTCGATCACCCTCACGAATCCGAATGCACGCACGATCACGGCGCGAGTGAATCGACGTATGAACGCGCACCGACGATCCACGCGCGATCAATCGATCAATCAAATCTCCCAAATCGCTCGAGGGTGGTGCGCGCGCGCGCGCGAATCCGATTGAATGAATCAATGAACGAACGACGGCACGACTTCACGCACGCACGCACGCACGCACGCACGCACGCACGATCTCCCACCCCACACGCGCGCGTCTCTCTCACGCACGCCCGTCTCGCGCGCTCGAGACCCGCTCGCGCCCACCACGCGCACCCACCGCGCGCGCGCGCGCAGCACCCCACGACGACCGTGTATGACTCAATGACCGTGTATGACTCAAGAACGGGGGACTCGGACGCGCCCGAAACGCCCGCGGCGCCATCGCCCGGGGACGCGGGCGCGAGGGGGTCTGTGTGAACCCTAGACAAAGATAAAACATGGTGTGTACACAGACGGTGGTGTGTATACCACACTACGCGAAAGACACGCGAAAGACACGCGACCGACCGACCGATCGCGTCGAGGACCCTCGACCGCGACCGCGACCGCGACGAGCGGCAGAGGACGGACGATGTCGAGCGAAGAGGCGGTGCGAGCGGACGCGATGGAGACGGTGGTGGAGGTGCGCGCGAGAGCGACGCGATGTAGGGGTGGACTCGAGGGAGACGCGCGCGAGAGGGGTGGGAAAGACGGGCGCGGTGATCGGCGTAGGTCTCTGAAGGGCGAGAGGGGGTGGAATCGGACGACGCGCGTTCGAGCGAGGGAGACGCGCGCGATGGGATCGGTGATGATGCGCGCGCGCGCGCGTGTGTGCGTGATCGGGGGTGACTGACGGACGAACGCGCCGCGCGGTGTAGACGGTCGAGGCGGCGGCGGAGACGCCGGCGGAGAAGACGGCGTTCGAGGTGCGCGCGAGACGACGCGAGACGACGCGAGAGGCGAGAGAGAGGGATGATTTGGAGGCGTGAGAGCGACGCGTGATGCTCGTGCACGATGTTCGTGGACTGACGAGGCGCACGCGTGCGCGAATGAACAGTTGAAGACGACGCCGTTCGATGCGCGATTTCCGCAGACGAACCAAGCCAAGCACTGCTACACAAGATACAACGAGTTCCACAAGTGTCAGGCTGAAAACGGTGAGGGCGCGGAAGCGTGCGAACCATTGGCTAAATTTTACCGATCCATCTGCCCGACGGAATGGACGGAAAAGTGGAACGAGGAAAGAGAGGAGGGCACGTGGGCAGGGCGCTACTAGACTGTACTTTACGACGAAGGCGCCCGGCTTTTTATGTTCGTGTCTTGTTCACTAGGAATCATGTAACGGAGTAAAATTGCTTTCTATTTGCACCACCGCTGCGCTAGTACTAGTACTTTAAGTTTCCACGTCGCTCGCGGGTTTCGCTCTCGGTTTCCTCGCCCATTCGCCGGACAACATCCATCCGAGTTGCACGGCGAGTCGATCCATCGCCGACGAGGGAGAATCGAGCGCGGGACGAACGTCTAAATGCATCGCCACCGGCGCCACCCCACCGTACGACACCGCGTTATAAAAGTCAATCACGTATCGCACCTCCGTTCCACACCGATCGACCACCCAATCGTGACGATCGAAGGGTAACTTGTATCCCAAAAAGTTTAGAAATCGCGCCTTTGGACTGTAGTCCTTTGGACGTCCTCTGAATTTCAACAGTTTAGGATCCGGACACGAATCGCAGTGTCGACGCTCCCACGCCATGACGTGCGCCCACGCCTTTTCATTCACCGCGTTGTGTATCTTCACCACGTGTTCCATGTCGTTCGCGCTCGGTTTCCACCCTTTTCGCGCCATGGCGTCGTAAAACATGCGTTCGCTCGGATATTGCCACGTCTCCCTCGTCTCTTGATGTTTCGGTAACTCGGTCCTCGGACTGATGGGAATCGTGGACGATTCGCGAGTGACGCTCAGGGAGGACGACGGGCGTTCACCTCCGCGCGAGAAGATCCATCTCCACGACCACCGCGCGCGCGCGTCGCCGTTTTCGAGTCCGTTTGGAATATTATTGGATGCGTTCACGCCGTCATCTTTCGACGACGCGCTCGGGTCACCGCTCACGGGAGAGACGTCGCGAGCGAGCTTGGAAAAGAGCGCGCTCACCTTGGGTTCGCTGTCCATCGCGCGCACGCGCCGACGAGTGTCGCCGGGGGGAGGGCGAGACGAATGAATGAATGAATGCGTGGGAGGTGACAAAGTCATTTTTATCAACGCGAGGCGCGCACGGACGCATAGGCTTGGTACCACGTCCATCCGTCCTCGCGTCTCAATCTATCGTCTAAAACATTGTCTATGGTCACATCGACGTCTTCGTCGTCGCGAACGACGCGAACTCGTCGACGTTCGACGCACCGAGCGAGGGACGGCGCGAAGGCGCGTTTGGGCGCGAATCCCGGCGGCGGCGGCGCGCCGACGTCGTCGTCTCTCGGTGTCGACGACTCGACGAAGAAAAACGCGCGTAAACCCGAGCGAGGACCTGGTGGTGCGCAATCGGCGACGAGCGGGACGAATGCGCGAATCGCTCGTCGAGAGACGGCGTCCCGAATGTTTTTGTCGTCGTCGTCGTCCGAGTCTTCGTCGGCGTACTCGACGGCGCGAAGATCGAGCTCGTACACCTCTTTCGGTCGATGCGGCGTCGTTCCGATCATCATCACGATCGATCTCGGTCGTAAGATTTCCATCGCTCGCGCGTTGAACGCCGCGTCGAGCGCGCGTCTCGTCTCGTCCTCGCGTCTCGTCTTCGCGCGTTCGTCTCGATTTCGCCAACCTCCCGGTTCGCCTCGTCTCGTCGTCCTCGACCCGACCCTCGTTCTTCGCAGGGTCAGCGTTGGGGCGTTAAACGGCATCTTCATCGCCTCGTCGTCGTCCGTCGCGACGTCCATCGCGTCGTCGTCGTCGTCGTCGTCGCCGTCGCCGTCGTCTCGGCCTCGCGTCGTCGTCGTCGCCGACCGCGCATCTTCCTCCTCCTCCACCACCGTCATCACCTCCGGAACCACGTCTCGCGCGTACAACACGAACGACATCGCCGCTCGCGCCGCCGTCGACGCCAACGTTCTCGTTTTCCGTTCCCCTCGCCGTCCGCCGCGCAATCGCAACATGACGCGATGAATGCGCTCGATGAATGAATGCGCTCGATG
>MDTD01130464.1_pt1 | contig 28358 bp, 48 predicted proteins | sample 811221 | NCBI WGS metagenome assembly MDTD01 (sample SAMN05326646, study PRJNA326480) | marine metagenome | isolation source: seawater | place: Pacific Ocean: South West | collected 2011 | reverse complement strand
CAAGTATCTCATCATTAACTTGTTGTATTCTCGGATTATAATCTTCTCTTAGTTTTCTTTTTGCTGTGATGTAATTATCAGGTAAATCATTTACTTGAACTTCTAACTCTTCTTTTAAAAATGATTTATCTTCTTGTAACTGGTCTAATCTATCTTCATATGATATTAATAAGTTTGTTTGTTTCTCAAAGGTTACGGTTGCACCTTGGTAGGCATTACTTAAGTATCCAAAGATACCAGCACTTGTGATTAATACTAATGTTACTACTGCAGTCATCAAATAAGTTTTTTGGAATAGATTAACTTTATCCCAATACCTATACAAAAAAGCGGCAGTCACTAACTTACCAAATTCTAATGAACCTGCCATGATGATTACACTAAATGCAGCTCCCGCAAACAATTTAGATAATCCAAATACTGAAAAGAATCCAGCACTTCCTGCAATAAGTAACGCTGCGATTCCCAAATAAATATGGAAATTTTCAGAGCGTTCCATTATTTTCTCCTATTTATACATCGTCTTCTAACTCAACGATATTTTGTAGATACTCAAGTTTCTTTATACAATTATCTACTATCCTCAACCATATATCAAATTGTGGATTAGTATCAACTGGTATTCTATCTTTGAGTCTTCCAATCTCAGAATCTAAATCTGAAATCTTATCTAACACTTCGTTTTTTCTTCTCATATTAACCTCTATTATTATATAAATATCTACTGAACTTGTAATTGTTGTAAAACATATTCTCTAAATGTCTTCTTTTGATTATTAGGTAAATGTACCCAAGTCCATGCCATTGTGGTTTTCATTAACTCTATGTTCTTTATGATTGCACCACATTGTTTTTTCATTTCGTATATTAACTTATCATTAATCTTTACATCAACTCCAAGTTCATCTGCCATCTCTAATAGATGACCGAAATCTTTATTTCTATTTGCTTTGTTCGCACTCTTAAATAATTTTTCATTACCACCCTTTTTATCAGGATGTGTTTTACCTGCCACTTTACGATACACTTCTTTTATTGTATCATCATCTACATCAGTTTCTAATTTTTCATATGGGTCTTCTTGAACTTTTTTGTTAACCTCAATATTTTCTACAGGCGTATCAATAAACTCTTCACTAAAGTCTCTGTTGAATTTTTCCAAAGAATCTTTGTAAATTAATTTTGTCTCTTCTAATTCAGTTTGTAAGTATCTTAATTTAAGACGAACTTTTCGTGCATGTAACTTTTGTAATTTATTCATATTCAATAAGTATGTTTAGGCGTGAGAAAATACCAATGTTTTATTGATTCCTTAACAAATTTGCTATATCAAATCTATACTATAAGATACTACTAATCTCTGGTCTACAACCCAGCCTAACTCATAGTATCTTGTTATTTACCTTGTGTTAGGATATCTCCTCTTGGCTTTGTTTTGACTCCAACTAAAGTTCCCATCGGAACTTATCATCGTCAGGTGATATATATGAAATCAAAAGCATCTACAACTACTTTATCATCCAATACTACCCGCAAGGACTTTTGTTTGGTCGCTACCCCAAACCTTTCACTCATATACGGAAAACAACAACCCACCGAAGTGGTAACAAGAAATCTCCATCTTTATGTTTCTTGTTTGAATTCTTCAAATTCTACTTCTATTAATTTATAGCATATATAATAAACATCACCATTCCTAAGAACGGCATCGGCCAATCCATACTGATTTTTCAAATGTTCGGGAGAGTAACCAGAATCAACCTTTGCCGTTCCAAGAATGGCATACCTATCTTTACCTACATCTACTATGTTAGGAAATTTTAACAGATGTCTTCTTTGGTTTTTCTGGTTCTACTTTTGGAATTTCAATAGAGAGTAATCCATCTTTAAATGATGCCTTTACTTTTTCTCCATCTAATAATTCACCCAATTCAAATTGTCTTTTAAATGATGACTGCTTTAGTTCTCTTCTGATTACTTTAGCACCTGTATCATCAAACAACCCATGTTTGTTTCCACTTATGGTTAATACACCTTCTTCTACATCAATACTCAAATCTTTTTTATCAAGACCTGGTATCTCTGCAATCACACCAACCTTATCATCATACTCATACACATTTACTTTTGGATATGCAGTACCTGAATATGGTTTTACTCCAACTTGTTTTTCTATTTGTGGGAATTGTGTTGTGATTATTTGGTCAAACATCCTGTCAAAGGGTGTTAAGAATTCGTCCCTATCAAGAACAGGGAACTTATGATTTACAACGAACTTAGTCATTTTATTTCTCCTTATTGTTAGTTAACTTTTCGTTCAACTTGTATCCTCATTAGAGCGATACTTTGTTATAGTAATCTACCACATTGTGCGTAGAATTTTTTACTACATATATAAATATAATGTAGAATCTAAAAAATTAGATTTTTTTTAATAATTTTTTTGGAATCCAAACTATCTTACCCATACTATCCAGTCCCTTAACTTTCTCATCGTGTTTCTTAGAATTAAAGTCTGACTCATCTACTTTTATTTGAGTCTCTTTATATATCATTCCTTCTATAGTTGGGTAATCAAACTCAACTATTACCTTCATGATACTGACTCTAATATCGTTTCTTTAGATTGTGTTCCAATAAATCTTTCAATCTCATTATTATTTTCAAACACGATAGTAGTTGGTACACTACGAATATTATATTGTTCTGCTAACTCTTTCTGTTGGTCAATATCAACAAATTGTATTGAATGACCTTCAGATGCTATCTCTTCCATTATTGGTTTGAACACTTTACATGGCCCACACCATTCAGCACTAAAGTACTTTACACTTTTCATTTCCACTCCATTGTTTTATAAGTTTGTGTAGTTGTTTCAGTAGCGTAAGAAACTACAATATTATATTGCCTTTTTTTGTTCCTTTGCTTTTTGTTTTTCTTCTTTGATTTCATTTTTAAAATCCTTTTTCTTTCCACCATGGTAATCGTAAGCATGACCCTCTTCTATAAGAATGTCATTAACTGATACCCATCCATCAACACTAAGGTCAATAGAACTATCAGGATTAGAAATACACTCGTTAATATGGTCTCCCACAAATTCAGGAGAGACAAATATTTCTCCGAGTACTCTTCCGAACTTACCTGTTCCAAATGATTTAAGTTTAAAAACACCTGATTCTAATAACTCCTTGTTTCTTGCCTTAGCAAGTAAACCTTTTTTCTTCTCTTCTAAATCTCTTGTACGAGATTCCCAAGTATCAATACCCATGTATCTAACTCGTTTTTTTATTTTTAGATTGAAACCTAAGTCAATCCAACAATCAATCGTGTCACCATCAAGAACTTTAATTAACTCTGCCTGGTATTCACGAGTATCTAATTTCTTACCCATTGTATTTCTCCTGTTGTGTAACCAAGAGAAACAATGTTCTCTAATTTAGATTTTGATTCCTAATTGTGCCTTGATTAATCTTACCATGTTAAATGAACCATCATACTTACCAGTATCTAATCCATCTTGTATTCTGTTGATTTCACCAGATGTAAGAGTACTCACATACACTTCTCCATTATAAGTATAAGTGTTCTGCTGTTTACTACACATGAGTGTTAATGTTTCCATAATCTCACGAAGATTTACGAAACCTTCATAACCACCAGATAAATACTTACACTGGTCTGCCAGTACTACATACTTGTCATAACCTGACCACTTTTCACTTTTCATTAGTTATATCTCCTAACTATGTTTTCTTTTTCTGATTCCCAATCTGTAACTAATACCCTCTTGGTATAATCCTCACCTTGTTTTCTTTTAGTGATTGTTTTACCACCATCTGGTGATTCATATATCCATGATACTAATTCAGGAAACAATTCTATTTGTTCACCTTCTTGAACAGACTCATCTTCGGCCTTTAACTCACAACTTAAATGATTTCTATTATTACCTAAATAATCGTACTCAACTTCATGTGTGTTGTCACCACAATGGTCACATGTCCAAAAGTCTAAGTATTCTTTAGACAATAATTCATCATCACTTGGGTTTTGAGTTGGTGTGTAACGATTACCATGTTCAGTTTCTTCTTTTTTATAACCTTTCCACATTTCAATTGATAGTGGATTGTCTATCGCTTTACCACGAGACCATGCATCAAGATGTTCTTTTTCACCTTGTGACATTTCATTCTGAATAAACTCATAGTCTCTTTTTTGTTTTGCAGTTATCATTTTTTCTTTTTCTAATTCAATATTACTTGATATCTCAACTGATAACATATCACGAAATGAATCTGAACTCATATTTCCTTGACCATCTTGGTGTCTGTCAAGAACATTCTTTATTACATTTCTATACTCCATTATATTTCTCCCATACATTATTAGCAATACAAACTCTATTTGTAGAGTTTCCACGATTTAAATTATCGTAGTCTGAACCACCTAATCCAATTACTATTGTATCACTTGGTTCAAAATCTTTTTCTTTACATACTAAATTATAACTTGTTTCAAATTTATCCCAATTATAATCAACATGATAATTGTCCATAATTGATAAACCAACTACACAAGATATTTTGGATATCTGTTGATACTCATTGATTAAATCAATACCATCATCTCTATTGGTTCTACTTAATCTTAATCCACATCTGAAATGTTGTAGACCATCTGCAAACTTGGATAAAGAAAAACTTATTGTATCTATACAAGGATGTGTTAAGTCAACCTGTATATTTTTTCCAATAGTATAATAACACATATCCAACAATACAGGTATGTTTAGTTCATCACAATTCAATAAAATGTTTTCAAGGTCTTCAGGTGATTTACCTGTATCACTAAAGGGAACACTAATAATTAATGCATCACCTTCTTGTAAATCATCTTCAAGATAATCCCATTTAAAACCTTTACTTAAACAAGCCTTATGATAAAAAAAATCACCTTTCAGTATTCTAAATCTTTTGTCTTTATTTTGTATATAAAATAAATCAAATGATTGAGTACTACCATAACAATATTGTTTATGCGTAAACTCTTCAATACCCTTTAGGTGATTTCTATTTGATTGTTGAATCCAATTATAAAAGACATTTTTATATTCATCAAAAACCCAATCGGAATCTCTTGATACCCATTTTGAATAATCTATGTCTTGTAAAAAACCCAATACTTCAGTATTAGGTATAGGTTCAACACCTTTATATTTTAATATATTCTCATTCATATCTGTAACCTTCTTTAATAAATATAAAGGTGGGTCGGGAAAGAAAGGAATAAAAACCGACCCACCATGTCTCGTTAACCGAGACTAATCATTAGAACTCATCATCAGATGAATCTTCATCTTCATTGAATAGATTCTCATCTGAACCATCGTTCATGAACTTCTGAACCAATTGTTTCACGAAAGTTCTCTCAGAGTCAACACCACCATCATCCATGAATTGTGGGTAGATAGAAACTTCAGAAGCCTCATCTAATCCGAAACCATCGTAAACCAAACCAGCCATCTCAACTGAAGTTCTCGTAGAAACACCACTTGAAACTTTACCAGTATCTGATTTAGCTTCCATTCTTGTAGTGTGAGAAATCTCAGAGATAGCCTGAAGTAAAGATGGGTCAACATGTGGGAACATGTAACTTAGTAAACCAAACTCTTCTTCATCAGTAAGAACATCCATCTCAACGATAGTGAATCTATCCATAAGAGCTTTATCCATAACACGAGTAGAAGTATACTCATTACCGATGTTAGCGGTAGCCACAAAAGTAACACCCTCGGCAACTGGAATAGTTTCTTGACCATCAGACTCATCAAGTCTCAAGTATCTTTGACCTTGGTCAAGAACGGTCATCAAGATGTTCCATGCATCTGGATGAGCTCTTGATAACTCATCAAGAAGAATCACAGCGTTTGGTGTTTGAATAGCCTTTACAAATAAAGACTCAGAAAAGTAAGTACCTTTCTTCTTATCAAACTGAACATTACCAACCAAGGTAGCTCTTGGGTCTTGAGTAGAACCCATGTTGAAATAGAAGTCAGGTCTATCCAACGAATTAACAAGTGACTTAGCAGCCATGGTTTTACCACAACCAGCCGGGCCAGTCATCAAAATGTTTTTACCTCTTACGGCAGACCTAATCAAGTATTTCCACTTGAGTTCAGACATAACTAAACCTTGTGGTTTTAGTTTGTAAGAAGTGTGAATAAAATTCAACATCTCTGCGTGGTCTGTAGGAACATCCACAGAAGAGACATCAAATACAGGAGCAGTTGTTTTCTCAAACTCACTCATTGGAACTGCCCACCAATAAGTCTTACCAGATTTGTTGACTCTTTGTTCAAGAGCCATACCATTATTAAATGCTTTTTTACGAGCACCGGTAGTAATAGATGAAGTATACTTGACTCCATTAGAGTCCCAAGCATTATACCTATTACCAGATTTTTCTACTTTTACAACAATATTACTCATATTATTTTTTTCCTTTTCTTTTGTTAATTTTTCACTCATTATTTATACCTAAATATACTAATAAAAACATATATGTGTCAAGCTTTTTTTTCATTTTTTTTAATTTATTTTTCCTTGTACCAATGTAATGTTCCATTTGTTGTTTGAAATGTACCCCAACCACAAGAGTTCCAAACACATTTCCATTCTATTCTAAATATAGAATCTTTATATGGTTTCATATTCCACCCACATTCCATACACTCTGGTGTATGTTCTCTCCAAAATTTATTATGTAACCATCTCATCATTTATTTCTCCAAAAATTTCGTATTCATTGTTTTACTAATCTGAGTAACATTTTTTAGATTAATGAACTCAGCATCTTTACCATACATAGTTTTAAAATCTGTCATATTTCTATCACCATCATAAGAATCACCAACAAAGTAACTAAGAACTTTGATACCCATTTTTCTGAAGTTATCAACTTGTGACTTAGTGTGATTCAATGCATCTAAGTTGTAGTAGTTAAAGTTAGAACTACTAAACATAGGCATCCCATCAGAAAGATTTAAGAAATAAGAATCACGATTTTGTGAACTTGGAATCATATCTTTTAGTAGTGCCTCAAAACATAAACCCTCAGGAGTAGTTCCGCCAGGAAAAATACTTGGGAACATTTTCTTTACTTTGTTGAAATTGTCAACTCTTGAATCATAACCAACAAGAACCAAAGGACACTCACCACCATAACCACGATTATTCGTAGTGTGAGTACTTCTGAATGAAACTGAAACATCAACATTAGAAATCATGTCAACTGCTTTTAAGATTGCCACTACAGAAGTCATAGTGTTGTCCCATTTGGAACCACTCATAGAACCACTTGCATCAACTGAAATGTGTAAGAACGCATCTGAGTATTGTTCTGTAAAAGTGGTTTGAAAAACTCTATCATTACCAAAACCTAACTCGGCAATTAATCTTTTGTCAATACGACCTTTATCTTGTCTTGTCCACTTTAGGTCACGAGACTCACCACGAATCTGTAACTTACGACCTAACTTAGTTCCAAGTGAAATACCATTAGTCAACCAAGTACACTCACTATGCCACTCCATTCTTTTTCTAAGTAAGTAAGGGAATGCATTTGAATCAATCATTGATTGAGTTAGTTTCTTAACATAGATAACTTCAATACCATTTTTGAAAGTCTCATACTCACCAGTATGGTAGTCATAACGACCTTGTTGTTCAATTGAAGTACCAGCGGTAACTTTATCAACACCAGCATCTTCCATTGTTTGAACCATTTTGTTATCTTTTTTAGATAGTGTTCCAACTTTCTTGTTGTCACCATTATTGAAATCTCTTTGTTTATTAAGAGCATTTTGTAATTGTTTCTGTTGTTTCTCAGATAACTCAACATCTGAACTTGGTGGGTTACCACTTGGGTCAAAAGACTCAGGTAAAATATCTTCTTCAGTAGGTAACTCAATACCAGCTTCTTCAGGAGATAATGGGTCTAAACCATTTCTTTCTCTATGATAATTCTCAGTATCCAAGTCATTAAGAGCTTGAGCTAAGTCACCTTCTAAATCTTGATTTATTAGTTTGTTATCATCACCAACCTCAGGTAGTGGAACAACATTCTCAAGAATAATTCTATAAACATCAACTGCCACATTGAATGCATCTTCAGTAGAAGATAATGTTTTGACATTACCACCTTTAAAAACTAAATCATAAATCTTATCAAGACCAGGTAGAACATCTAATCTACGATTCTTGTTAGTTAGGTTTAGGATTCTGAAAATATATGAATCCCAATCTAAATCAGTATACTCATTAGATTTGATACCTTTATCAATAATAGAAGAATGGAAATACTTGTTATACATTGATTGATAGTAACCTTTGTAACCAGGTGAAGTAGAATAAACATACCAATCAATTCGTCTATCTTCAACATAGTTTAAAAGATTTTTTACATGGTCACGAACAATGTGTCTACTGAAACCAACTTTCTCACCATCAATATAAATCTCTTCAGGTATTGATGTATCAAGTTGTTTTAGAAAATCAAAATCAGATAACTTAATGTGAGAACCCTCATGAAGAGCCAAACCAACAATAGGGTCAAAGTTCTTCTCATCAATCTTGGAACCAATAACTACGGTCTTACCATTAGTGTAAGACTCATCACGATTTTGAAATCTAACAGGAATGTCACTACGACCAGTAACAATGTTTACAAAGTTTGAGATAGCTCGTCTATAAGAAGCCAACTGAATGTGGTCAATACCTTTCTTGACTGGTTGTTCATCATCAAGAATTTCAGTTCTACGAGTGTTCCAATCATTATCAGACCAGAACGAAGAGAAAGGACTATTGGTAGTGTTACCAACAGAATATTTCTCACGAAGAGCCATAGGGTTAAAATGTTTAATTTTTGAATCCATTCTTTTTTCCTTATTTATCATATACTAAATATACACAATTTTTACTATATGTGTCAAGCTTTTTTTTCATATTTCTAAAATTAATTGGATTCTTTAACCCAACTAAAATCACAAAACCTAAATAAACTAACCTTAACATATACCTAAAGCTACAAAAGAAAAGCGATATGAGTCAAGCTTTTTTTTAAATTAATTTAAAATATTTTAAAATGGATTTTTGTTGTTTGTTTTTAAACTCTGAGATTGTTGTTTTCTTTTTATTGAATGTATCATTGTGATAATCATAACTTATATAGTATGTTTTCATTGGAAATAGTTCACCATATACATAACTAAATTCTAATATTTTATTATCCAATATATCAAATTTTAAATTAGGTGTATTGAGTTCTTTCTTTATTCTTATAATCTCTCTTAACAATCCCTTATCAAAATCTTTTTCTTCTAATCCAATCATATTTGGTTGTGGTCTTTTATACCACTCTGTTTGTAAGTAATCTATATTATGTGGAAAATTTGTTGGACTATCCCACTCTTTAAATTGTCTTAACTTACATCCATATATCTCATCTTCAGTTATTACTATTCTATGTTCAAATTCTACATCAATATAATCCATAACAAAACATGGAAAGAAATTATCACCATTTGGTAAAGACTCACCAACTAATTGTTCTAATATCTCTTTTTGTAAAAATTGTTTATCATATAAATAAAATGTAGATTCTGAACCTGCACCTTTTGATGACTTAACTACGGTTCCTACTTCTACATTTTCTAATAACTCATCAAAATTATTACACACTATAGCATAAGGTCTATATTTCTCATCAATCAATTCAAATTGTTTTACTTTGTTTTCAAAATAATCGTATGTTGTTTGATTTGGCCAGATTTTATCACCATGATATTCTTGTAACTTTGGATACACTTGTGAATGTTGTTCAGTATCATCTTTATCTTGTGCAAACCTACCGATAAATATATCACCATATCCTTCATATTCTACAAGTTGGTAATCAATATTATGTTGTTGGCATAGTTCAACAAACTTAGGATGATACCATCCATGTAAGTCTTGAACTACTCTGTCTGCATTATTAGAAACTTTGTAATGTGTGTCTTTGTGAATTATAACCATTAAGTTTTTTTAGTCACATATTAATATATTGTTTGAAAAATAATATCCCGCTTCAGTTTTTATTGTTACTACATCTGTACCACTTGTGTGGTCTTCTTGTAGTTCTACCACACAACCATTGATACCTGTTATGGTTATTACAGACAAACCTTCGGTATCACTATCTACTTCACTAATTGGAAGTTCTTGTTTTTCACCATCAATAAAAAATGGTACTTTGTGAAATGCAGTTAAAGATACAACATTCTCTCCACTTCTGAGATAAAATACTTCTGACTCTTCTGCTACATATTTATTTACTTCAGTAACAAGTGTTGTTTCTGTTTCATTAGTATCCCAATTCCATGTTTGAATTCCTTCACCTACATCAACACTTTCTAATTCTACTAAAGTTTTGTTAACATTGATTTTATTTTCTTTAAACATATTTGAAGTTGTTAAACTTAAACCCATTATATTCTCCTATAATTTTATTCTATTATAAATATTAGTTTTTTGAAAAAACTTTGTATGTTGTTAAATCTCTATAAGGTGGGTCTTCAATTAAATCAGGATTATCATCTTCTAATATGTCCATTAATTGAATACCTCTAATCGCTTGTTCTGGTGTCATATACATATTCCAACCACAAAACTCTAAGTCATCATCATGATAACTCATACCAAAAGTTCTTCCCTCGTATCGTGCCTTCTTGAACCATTCATAGTCTTCTTTATTATCACAAAGTATTGCACCACCTTTACCGATTGGAATGTGTTTTAAAATATGAAAAGATAATCCGATATAACTTCCTTTAATATACATATCTCTTTTTAATCGTTTTGCAGAATCCCATATTGGATATGGTTTGAGTTGATACATACCTTCCCATTCTCTGTCTTCAAATTCTACTTCACCACCTGAATGTATAACTGACATTGGAATAGATAAGTAAGTGTGTTTAGGTAATAAAGTTTTCTCAACACCTAATCTCTTACATATTAAAAATATGGCATTAGTACAACTATCTACACATGCAACATATGGTGCACCTGTATAATCACTAAGTTTCTTTTCAAATTCTTCTACAACTATATATGGGTTCATAATATATCCACTCCATTAATAAATATATTATCTAATACTGAAAAATAATTTTTTGTTTTATAATCAATATACTCTAACTTGATATTATTAAATAAACTTTCATCAATATAATTTGTTGCACTTGGGCCTGATATATAATGTGTTCCACCAAGTTCATTTATTAACTGAACTAATCTTTCTGATGAATTACCTTTTAAATTAAAATCTTCTGAATAATAAAACTTTGTATTGATGTTTAATGTTTTAGAAATCTTTTTCATAGTGTAACGATTTAACTCATATAGATATTCCCAATCTTGTAAATAGAAATCTAATAAATGTTTATATTGGTTAAAGTATTTTTCTTTACCATATTTCTGTGTAATACTTTTATAATGTTTCCTTTTCCAATTAATCTTATTACATATTTTAATATCAATTATATTCGTATCTAAACTTTCTCTATGAATTGGAACTGATAACCATTGATTAGGTCTAATCTTATTTCGTGTTCTCCAATCTTGTTTTGTGAATTGTACATTATCATAAAAGACAAACTTGTCTACTGAATTAATTAATTCAAATACACCAGTCCAAGGTAGGTAATTACTTTGTAGTATTGCAATTTTCATAATCCTATAATCGTTTCTATTTCACTTTCATCTATAATATTATATTTCTCATTTGAACTATTCAGTATAGTATAAGAAATATTTTGTTCATTTAATAGTTCTATTAATCTTTTGTAAACTTCAACCATCATTAATGGTGTTGATGTTATATACTTATCTAATTGTTGAAAACCTCTTTCCTTAAGTCTTTGTAAAATATTATTTCTTGAAGTAATAAGAATAATAGCTTCTTTTTTTATTTCATTGTGTATCCAAGTTTCCCATACACTTTCATCAATACCATCTACAATAATAGGATAGTGAATCAAATTACATTTATGAATATCATTCGTTCCATATTTATTCAAAGTATGAAATGCATATGCACAAGTTTTATCTCCACTTTCCCATGATTCATCTAATGTTGAAAATGTATCTTCTGAATTCCATTTATATTTTGTAATATCTTCACATTTTTTATTCTTTAGAAACCAAGATTTACCTACACCATTTAGTCCGAATATAAACCATTGATTCATTCCCCACTCCTATTACTATGTGGGAATTGAACATCTGGTATATCTTTATTTAGAAAATTACACAATTCTTTCCAACCATCATTATTATCACATACATTAAAATGTAATACTTTTAAATGTTTGTTTTGTTTTAAAATATAATCTATAAATTCTTCTTTATGTATTTCCCATTCTACCCAATGATTTTCTGACCATGGTAACTTTTCACTCTTGTATCTATCAGTATGATTTCTTTTAGTATAAATAAAATTTGCATTTGGATATTGTTCAATCAATAAACTAACAATACCCATTTGTAAAAAAGGATGGTCAAGAAATGCGTCATAATCCATATTGTCTAAAAGTTTATTATTTGATTTTATATTATTCCAAAAGATTTCTATATCTTTATTGTATGGGTCGTGTATACTTTTATATCCAAGTATCTGTAATGCATCATGTAAACTTGTAGTTCCTGTCCTATTGAATCCTATGTTAATTATCATTTCCAATAATCCTCATGTAACCAATCATCAGATTGATGGAAGTAATCCCACATTCTACCATGAACTATATCTTGTGTAGTCCCAATCTTTTTTGATTCTTCATCAACAAGTCTTTTTAATTCATCATCAGTACTATAATGTAAAAAGTTTGGTGCATCTTCAAGATTAGTAGTGATTGTATTTCTACCCATACATCCTAATTTCCAAGAAGTATTCGCACCTCTAATAGTATGTGGTTTTATATTTACAAAACTCTGATTAAAATATTGTATACAATCTTTTGGTTCAATCCATTCTTTAGGGAAACAAAACATATCCTCACCAAATAAATTTATCAATCGTTCATACTGAAATATGTCTTCAAATTTTTTTCCCCACTCACCATTTAATTCTCTAAGTGGTATATGTGAATAAATCTTATCACCTAATGGTGTTGGTTTATATTCATCAAAATCAAAGTATGGAATCTTTAATGATGTATATTCCAATCCCATTCTATAGGCATCATAAGATTCCCACTCATCAACACATACAAGTTTGTAATCACTTATCTTTTCAAAAACATTTAATCTATATTCTACACCACCACATAATAATACTTTCAAACCTTTGTGTTTATTAAACATATCTATATCATATGAAGTATCTTTTTCTGATTGTGTCTCGTCATCCCAATCAGGATACAATCCCCAAAACAATGTAGGTTCATTTGGATTATCGTACTCTCGTAGATTCCAACAAGATAAGAACTCTTTTTTAAAGTGAGAAATTTGTGGTGATATGTAAACTTGTTCTATTCTCATATATTCTCAATCAAAGACAAGGCCTGTTCCAAGAAGAAACGACCAGCCTTCGGCCCTCCGTTTTGTGTACCATCCGATTCTCCGGGAACCTTTATCCAAAGATACGAATCACAATATTTAGATGATGTTCGTGTTGTCGGAAATACGCCAAGCCCGCGGTTAGGTGGATTACACCATTCACTTTGACCTAACGAACCTTTACCATTTCGTGAAGTATCAATAACATAGGTGAGACCCACCAATTGGGATATCTTATCTCCCCATTCATGACATGTTTCTAAATCATAGTAATTACTCGTATTAATACTAAACCCTTTCACTTTATCCAATTGAAAGAAATTCAAATACTTCTTTACTTGATGTGGTGTTAACCACTCTGGATGTCCTATGTCTAAATATATTAATGCGTTACTCTGAGATAAGATTGACAGGCACTTTCTAATCAATTGTATTCTCTTTAACCCATCATCAAAACTCATCTTAGGAATATGTGGTATGGCGTCTGGTTCAAATATAACTATAGGTTTATAATCTCCCAATCCTTTGGTGAATTCATGAATGAATTCAATATAGTTTGATTCATCTTGATGACCACCTCTACTATAATGTCCCAAGTCACGATTAGGAATACTATACAATACTAATACTGGTTGGAATGGATGTGCTCTTTTTAATAAACGATGTACACGACTCTGTACTCTTTTAATTGGTTTTGATGGACTACTCCCAAACCAAAAACCTGTTGGTTGAGAAGTTATAACTCTTAATAATGGATGATTGGCAGTATTATCCTTACGATAATCCCAATCAGGATAAAATAAATTTACTTTCATTTATAACCATTAATATTTTTACCAAGCTATTTTGTTAACGAATATTCCTGAGTCTGCATTTGTACCATTTAGTTCTATTGTCCACTCTTTTACATTTGTATCTGGTTGGACTGATTGACTAACTGAATTAACCATCACCAATGAACTATCTGAATTATCATCACTTAATTTTATGAATGCACAATCAGTTGTGACTTCATGTGGTTTTTTATCAACTTGACTCCAAGTTCCTGCACCATCATGTGTGTATGCCTGTAGTGTATCAGTACTTGATGATAAGAACATTGTCTTAACATTACCAACTTCAATATGAATAATGTTTTGATTACCACTTAAATTACCTTCAGTATATGTAGTTAGTGAACCACTTGAAATGGTAGGATGTGAAGTATATTCAGCTGGTGGTGTGATAACATTCCAATAAGAGTTATCTCTATTAAATGAACTACTCGCATAGTTAACACTCATGTATAGATTATCAGAACCTGTTTGCATCGTTAATTGATTGGATTCTATATGTAAATGAACCCCATCACTAGCAGTGGGTTGAAATAAATCATAATCCCAACTAATAAATTTCATAATATTTCCTCTGTTTAAAGTTTTATACTTAACTATAAATATAAATTATCTATTTTTTCTCCGTCCAATTCATCTTTTTTCCATATACTACTGAAGACATGAAATCCATATGAATCTAAATTCTTAACCATATCAATCGTATCTGTAGTGTTTTCAAACTCTGTATACTCAATTGGATAAAAATAATCTGCATCATACACCATAAATGGACTACCTAAATTATCATATACTTTAGTCAATAGTCTTGGCCCTAAGTCACCATGTTTAAGTTTCTTACCACTCTTAACTATCTCCCTTATTTGTCTTGACCACTCTCTAAAAATTGTTTCATGTGGATACCTTGCATATATAACTGCAGTTCCTATACTTCTCCAATCAGGATGATACTCTTGTGCAAGAAACACATTATCATTTATCTCATGAAATGGAAATGGTTTTAAACACAATACATCTAAGTCAATATATAATCCACCAAACTTTTCCAATAATTGACTACGAAAGTAATTACTAAATGCAACAGGACTATTCTTTCCATGTCCTTCTGAATAACTAAACCACTTCTTACGACTCACTATCTTATCACCAAATCGTAATGTGATTCCTTTAGGTGGATTTTCTATTTTAGAATATGTCCACAAAATAAATTGATTATTAGGATAGTTCTTTCTCCAACTCTCAATAACTTTAAGATTTAATTTTGATAATCTCTTACCACTCCAAAATGCATTTATAATCATTCTTGACTCCCTTGCTAGTTTTTCAGTTCAGGTACCTTACCTTGAACACTAAATGTTAAAATAAACTTTTTGTCATCTCCCTCATCCCATTCCTCATAGCCTGCAGGAAGATTACCTTTTTGTACCATCATCTCATTTACCTTGTCTACTTGTTTATCAGTATGACAAATAAATTGTAGGTACTCACCATAATTTTTAGTATAGATTGGTAAGTTATTTTTCTCCAAAACCCATCACATCCATTGCCTTCAAGACACCCTCTATAACACCAGGTACCTTATCAGGCATTAATGATATACCTTTCTTGGTAGGTTTCCACTCACCACTTGACTTGTCCATATAATAAATACGAACATCTATGAAACGATAACCCTCGTATTCTTTTTCTGATATACGATAAACTTCATTTGAATTTTTTTGAACTTGTTCAATTATATTTTCTTTACTCATTTTATCTCACTTAATATTTGGTTTTTAAATTGTACAATACCATCTGAAAGATTTACTTCCCAATCTTCATGTGCCTGTTCATCTGCACCATCGGTAATATACTTGAATGATATAAATGGTACTTTGAAGTGATGACAAACTTTTGCTAAACCATATGCCTCCATATCCACCACTTCACCATAGTATTGTGATTTATCTTCTGCAAAGTTATCACCTGTTCCACAAGTTGCATTCCTACCTATAGGATTGAATGAACAATCACTTTCAATCATCAATGGTATATCTTTTTCAAAAGGTGTTTCACCTCTCATGAATCCAAGACCTGTAACATCCATATCTCGTTGTATAAATTTAGTACAATCTACTAAGGTTTTCTTTTTGATTTTACGAGAACCAGCCGTTCCATAATTAATAACCATTCGTGGTCTTTTACCATGAGTAATTCCATCCACGATACCTTTAGTCATATGGTAGGTTGCATTCACTTTACCAACACCTGTATATAAGACATTCCAATCATCAAGTTGTCCTTGAGTTTCTACTTCAAGTGCACAAACGATTAATATATAATCTTTGTCCATAATGTGTTTATTCTCCATCTTTCAAGTTATCCCATTTGAATCCATTACCATAAGCACCCCACTCGGATGTCTTATAATAAATAGGTTTTTTTAAATCCAAAAACTTAATTATTCCTGTAGGTGTTAAATCATAATCCTCACTTACATCCCATGAACCATATTCATTATATACCACCGCCTGTATTGGTTCACTCATTCCAATACCATAACTAATCTGACAAAATAATTCATTGAACTTTCCAAATCCATTTCTACCATTATAGTTGTAGTTTGTTAATTGGTCTACTGCAATATATCTGGCCATGTATGCTCCACTTCTATCAACCTTACTTGGGTCTTTACCACTATAGGCACCACCACCGATTGGAACTCTTGGGCCGTAGTTATCAACAACTAACTTACGACCAGTCAATCCTGCATCTGCGTCAAACCCACCTTGTTCCCAATCACCTGCTGGATTACAATATCTACCAACTGAATTTGGATTAACTCCCTTATCTTCTAACCACTCATAAACTAATTGATGTAGTTCATCATATGTAGCATTTTGAAAACTACATACAACTGCCACGATATTATTATTCTCATCAATAGTAACTTGTGTTTTACCATCATATGACCATACATTATACACATATCTACATAAGTCTCTTGCCAAATAATATTCTTGTGGAACCATCTCATCATTATCTCTACAGGCATAACCAATCATAATACCTTGGTCTCCTGCTCCACCTATATCAACACCACGAGCTATCTCTGGTGATTGTTGAGATAATTTAACTGATGTTCTATGTCCATCATCATATAACTCAGGTTCACCTAACACCTCATCTATTAAATGTGGTATAGGAATTTCTTTATCTGTATCTATCGTTAATTCACCATTTATATTGATAAACCCATGACCACCCATTGTCTCAACCGCGACTCTTGAATTTGGGTCAAGACCAAGACAATGGTCTACTATCTTATCTGATATTCTATCACAGATTTTATCAGGATGTTTTGGTGAAACAAACTCCGCTGTTCTATACACCCTTACTCCTTATTATTTCTGTTTATCTTTATATACTAAATAACCAACACCAAGTAGTGTTAGTATGTGGACTAAAAACATTAATTTCATTTTAATCTCCTACTTAGTTGATGCTACTGATTCTTTACGATATTCAGTAACAAGTTTCTTAATCTCTCCAATCGCCTTACGAGCTCTTCCTGCAGCCGCCTTGTTACCTTTTTCTACATAGGTCTCATGGTTAGCTGTGAACTCATTAAATAAATTAGAAATCTCTGTAAATAACTCATCTACTTTTGCCATAACTATCTCCTTAATATGTTATTACTGATTTAACTTTATCTTTATTGAGAAAACTTAGATTGATTAGATAGACTTCATCTATCACTTTGTATCCAGCCTCCTCACATAATTCTCTTGTGGCCTTTGCAGTACCACCTGTGGCATATACATCATCCACAATAACTACTCTACCCTTACCAGGTTTAATCTCTAAGGTATCTGTACCATATTCTAATTCATAATCTCTACTGATTACTGGTGGTGGAAGTTTACCTTTTTTTCTAACTGGTACAAAACCTAATCCCATTCTCTTTGCAAGATAGGAACCAAATATAAAACCTCTTGCCTCACATCCTACGATGTAAGAAAAATTATTTGTATCTAATAATCCTCTCATCAATAATGTGGAATGGTTTAAGGCGTTTGCATCTTTCAACAATGGTGTGATATCCTTAAACACCACTCCCTCTTTAGGCCAATCTGGCACATCTAATATGTAATCTTCTAAATTCATAATATCCCTCATATTTTAAAATCGTTCTCGTTCTTCTGACCGAATTCCCACCTTTGAGAATAAATATCCTCAATGAATAGGTTCTGAACTGATTCTACTAAATTTAAATTTAATGAATATTCCATTCTCTGATAATAATTAACATAATTATAATCTTTTGCTTTATGTTCATGTGGTAAGTCAGGACAATCAATATTGAATTTGTTTCTGAATGTATCCCAACCTTCATTGATTTTATCGTAGTTAATAATCATATCCCACCAACAACCTTTCTCATTTATCCTATCGGTCATATCACCAACTGATAATGTTTTTATCCACGCCATGTTACTATATTTATCAAACAACATATCGTTCCATCTATACTCACCTGTCTTGATATAATCCTCAAAGGTTAATACTTTTTCATCATCTCCAAAATAACCTTTTCTTTTTTTATACAAATACATACTTACCATTCGTTCCCATGGATTTCTAAAACTAACTAATCGTATTGCATTCTCAACAATATCTTTAGGTAACATATGTTCCAATATACAAAATGGTATGTGTTCTCTATTTTTAATTCCCAATGCCTCATTCATAGATTTACTGGCACTCTTTGGAACATTAATTAATATAACATTATGTTTTTCACTATAACATACTAAATCACTTTTCATTAATAACCTTTTCAAGTTGTGATGGTGATAGACATTTATCTCCTTTAATCTCTAACTTAGTTGGTATCTCCATACACCAACATTCACCATCTGGTTTACATTCCCAAATTTCTATTGTTTCTTTTTCATGTGGTGGGTCATAAGGACAATTCTTACATTCACTCCCACAACAACAACCACGATTAATTAAGAACTCTCGTGATAAAGGTTTAGAGACCTTTACCATAATTGTGTTTAACTCTCCATTCAAATGGTTGTCTATTTCTTGCATATTGTTTCATTGACTCATGAATATCATTTGTCATTAACTCAACCATTTCTACATTATCACCTTTTTTATCATGTGCATATTTAATCTCTATAATGTATCTCGTCTTTCCATCCTTACTCATCTTACTCTCCTACTACATTTGTTATCTGAATTAAAATAATGGCCAATGCCAATAATATACATATAATTGTTTTAAGTGTTGGTATTTCCTTTAGTAACACGAATGACATTAAACCAAATATTATAGTTCCCATACCAAATCCTATCATTCTAATGTTCCATGTGAAACCAAAGTGTTCATATGATAATCGTGTTGCCTCAAAAAATAAATAACCTATTGGTAATCCAAATACAGCCATCCAAGTAGGTGATGTCCAAAACCAATGAGTTTTGTATCCTTCCATAAACTGAGTTTGCATTTGAAACCAATGTAAGATATGTGCCATACACATTATACCAATACTTAAAAGTAACTTACTCATTTGTTATCTCACTATATAAAAGTTTTGAAAATTGTTCTGCACACCATTGATTTGGATGATGGTCTGACTTAGATATAAAAGCCTTATCACCTTTATCTTGTATCCAATTATAATAATTTAACTTTGAGTATTTCTTTATTTCATTTTTCATATCAAATAATTCTTGTGGTATGTAGTGTTCCTCTATTTTACATTCATCCATTGTTGTGTTAATTGTATCTAACATTAAATAATCATATCCATAATTTTCTAAAAACACATAGACACCAATAATATTTTTTAGAACCTCGTAATAAACTAAGTTGGTGTTTGATAAATAATAACTCAACTCTTTATTATCAACTTGGTCTGTATCTGGTCTGTATGTGAGATAAACTTCATCATCAATAAAAATCTTTTTTCTAAATCCTTGTGTCCATCCAATAACTATAAAAGTATCATTGGGATTAATATCACCTCGTTGATGTGAAGTAATTAATCTCTCGTAAATTAAATCATTACCAATACCACAATCAGATTTATTTATCCAATTCCTATTCATTAGTTTTGATAAATGATAGGTAGTGGAATATGTTTTATCACATCCACCTTTACCATTATAACCATATAAAAAACTACATCCAAATGATGCAAGATTCATCTAATACTCTTCTCCATATAATGAATATTTTTTAATTGTAGGTGGTTTCTCTTTACCATCCTCTACATGAACTTCACCTTTATTTGCATCAATATAGAACTCTGTTATTTGAGTTTCCATAAAGATTGCATTTAGTAATTCAGTAAGTGAAGAATAGATTTGGTCATCACCATCTACCATTGCCCATCTATCACCAGGTGGTACTCTATTTGCCTTTAACTCTTTCATATTTTTATTCCTTGAATTTCTCTATGTTCTTTAAAATATTTTTTTATCCTATCTTCATCATCTACGAAATAAAACTTTTCAAAATCAATAAAGTAAAATTCTCTACTGAACTCACTCATTAATATATTGAATTCTGTTGGTAGTATTTTTAAATAAATACATACATCTTCAAATTTATTTAAGTTATTTTCGTACTCAACCTTCAACTCTTTATTGATGTTATGATATATAACTTCACTTCCACCATACTTATAAGTTATTTCACCTAACTCATCATCAGTATTTGTAATATCACACATATTGATTTTCCACTTATCCATATGTAATAATGATTTTAACTTATAGTAAACAGATAACTCATTATAATAATCTGTTAAATTACTAAAAGTTTTTACTACCTTTCGTCTATTATGACCAGTTGAATGTATAGTTGTTTGGTTAGCCATTTAGTAATTCTTTGGTATCTTGTCCATCATAATCTCTTGGGAAGTATATGTCTATTACTTCTAACAAGTCATGATACTTTGCTATCTGCTCTAACTCTTTTTCAATCGTATCCATCACATCAGGATGTTCCGCAACACCACGAGAGTTCTGAAGTAAGTTCTCTACATTCACACGATGTTTTTCTATGTGTGCTTCAAAGTGTATCTTACTCGCCTTTATCAATTCATTTCTTAAGTTTACCGCCATTATTGTCTCCTACTTGTATGTGTAACTCTTAGTACTTGGGATACCCTTTTTATCAGATGATTCCCAATCCTTTTTTATTTTTAATCTGTCTCTCCAATCATCACCGACATCTTCAATGTTATCGGTTGCCAAAACTTTATAATTTAATTGATGACCAATTGAAGTTGGGTCTTTTCTATTTATCTCTACGAGTTTATCATACAAAGACCTACCATCATCATTCCATGGGTCAATCCATATATTAGGAATAAAGACTTCCATCTTACGAATATATTCTGGGTCTCTTTTATTATCTTTATCCCAATTCAATTCATCAAACATTTCAAACACTTCACCCTTAATCACATCAGGATTACCACCCATATTAATCTTATACCAATAAAGTGTGTTCACTAAATAACTATCGTTTTCTAAAAAAGTATTCATATCTTTTTTATATTGGTCTTCTTTTTTAAAGTACCAATCATCTTCTAACCACATAACACAATAATTATCATGACTTAAACTTTTCGTAATAATATCTGACTTTACTGCCTCGGTTAATGTTCTGAATGCACCATAGAAACATGGTTCATCACTTATGTTAATATAAGTTTCAGTTCGTTTAAAATCAACTGATGCATCCATAAAGTTTTGTCGTGTTATATCAGATGATTCAAACTCATAATCTTTACTTGTGGTCTCATCAATATTGATAAACCATTGTATATTATCAAAGTGGTCACAAGTATCCAAGAACTTTACTGCCTTGATTACACCTTCATTATGTAATTCACTTCTTGGTATGGCTGGGGTCTGAATATATAATGTGTTCATATATGTTGCAATGTTGTGAAGTAATCACTTACCTCTGGTTTAAAAATTTCTAATTCAATATCTTTAAAGTAATTATCAGTATCTAAATAATCTATACCACCTTGTCCACTAATATACTTTGTTCCTTTTAATTCTTTACATATATTATATAGTAGTTCTGTTTTATTTCCCTCTACTTCTAAATCAGAACTATAATAAATGTCCACATCATCTATCCCCAAGTGATGTGCACAATATTCAATACTATCCATATTAATATCTAATAAATTATCATAATCGTAAATATTACTAATGTTATGTTTTGGAAACCTTTGTGACAATTGTTTCTTAATCTTTTTTCTCCACACACCATCTTCAACTTTGATTTCATTTATCAACATACTATTTGATTTCTTACTAACAGGTATCGTGAACCACTCTTCTTTTTCAGTATGTGGATTCAAATACTTATTACGATTCTGAAAGTTATTCTTCTTAAACTTTACATTATCCAATATAACAAACACATCACACTTACTCATCTTCTGAAAGAATCCTAAATATGGAAAGTGTTCAGGTTGATGTATTCCTATTATCATGATATCTCACTATTAACTTTTTTACAAATACCATTGTGTAGTAATTCCATTTCATTCCTACATATTAATTCATCATCATATGTAAAAGTCTGTTCTACTTCCTTGTTCTTATCGTCAATTATTATATCTGTTTGTAATGATATATTATTCAAATCTTTTGTTGGTATACGACCATCAACTATACCAAGATAACTATTCTTTATATCTAAATCCATCTTACTAAAAACATGCCAGTTGATACCATAAAACATATCTGCATTTACATAATGCCAATGTTCATCATAATGTTTCACACTTAAAAAGTCATGATTTGGTAAACTACTTATACTCTGTTCAAAGTATATATCTTGTTGTGATGTTAATACATAATCATATTCAAATCTATGCCATAAGTCATCTCTTACTACATACCTTAAATAATTTAATCCTTGTGATGTCCCAAGATAATGATAGTCTGATGTCATCAATCCTTTTATGTGATTCTGTATACCATCCAATATAATACCATTAAAATCCTTTGGTGGTTTGAATGTATTACTATTATCTACAATTATAAAATAGGTATTTGGATGATACTTCTTTCTATTCTCAAATAGTCTTGATAAATTATCAGTAGATTTATAATGTGATATTATCTCTATTATTTTCATTTCATCATTTTCAATACATTAAATGCTTCTGCAAACTTTACTCCACATTGATTACCACGATATCGTGCCATAACTTCTAATCCATCTATGATATCAAATCCACTCTTCTTATATTTTTCTATTTGAGATACATGACATTTAGATGCCTGTATCTTTTTACTAAATGGTACACCTGTAATATCAACAAAATAATTTGCAACAGGATATGTTGTAGTTACTCTTGGTAGTGGAACTTGTTCATAACATAAGACATTCTTGACATTACGACATGCACTTAAAGTAGAGTTTAAAGTATTGATGTGGTCTTGGTGAGTGTCACCTGCCCAATGAGTATATACCATATCTATATCATGTGTATCAACTAATCGTTCTATATCTGAAATAGTTTCACGACTAAATGGAACCGCAGTGTCTTGATAATTAAGATGTACTATATCTTCAATACCAATCAAACTCATTGCCTGTTCTGTTTCTAATTCACTTCTTGCAGGTGTTCTAATTACCTCATCATTAACTGAATGTTTTAATGCACCATTACTCATCACTACAATGACAACCTTATCATTGTTTTGTCTGTGACGAGTTAGTGTACCGAAACAACCAAACTCTATATCGTCATGATGTGCACCTATGGCCAATACATTCATATTATCTTTACCTCTTCATCACTTAAGTTTACCAAACCTGTTCCTGTTTCATGACCTATATCCGATAAGTCATATTTTTCTTCCTCAATATTGTTCCAAAAGTTATACATATCAGTATTAAGTTTTATATCATCTAACAACACAAAACCTTTATAACTCTCTTTTAATATATTATATAATTCTAATTCTTGTACACCATCATGTGGATTAACATCTATAAGGACAAACTTATAATAGTCAGGTTGATACTTACCTAAACCTACAGATACATCAGAAGTATATGGTGTTATGTTATCATATCTATGTCTTAATATTTCAAATGTAGAATATCTATGTAAGTCCCATGTATCAACTTTATTACTTCTGTTCTTTGCAAAAGACACAGCACTGAATCCATATTCTGTTCCTATATCTAATATATTTGTATCTTGATATTGGTTAGTTAGATATTCATATAACCTATATGGTTGGTATCCTAAAGTTTCTTCATACCAATGATTTAATTCAGATGTTTCTATTAGTTCAATATCATCTTCATAATAAACATCCCAATCTCTAATTATTTGTTTATCAATAATCATTTGAACTTTGTTAAACTCCTATATGATAACTTCTTTTTCTTTTTAACATTACTTCTTAACATAACCTCTGAGTTAGTTTTTAATCTATGACATGGTTTACATAATGTCTGTAGATTATCTAATGAATAATAACTCCAATCTAAATCTTCTTCCTTTACACCTCGTTGTTCCACTAAAGGTTTAATATGGTCAACATCCCATTTATGTGAATACTTACCACAATGATTACAAACACCTTTATCTCTCTTTCTAAGTTGTGCTCGTTGTTCACGAGAGTGATATATAATCATATACTCAGTTGCACACTCTTCGTGCCAACTCTTTCTCTCATTGATTGTACCATCATCATTTACAATCATATTACTACACCATCTACATTGTCCTTTTATTTTGGTGTAGTATGAATCTGGTTTAGGTGGTTTACGAAAATCACCATCCCATTCCTCTTTATCTTTTCCAAATGTTCTTTCGTGTCTTCTACTAAAACGACTTAATGGCATTTAGTCCTCTACTACGGCTACGATATCTCTCTCGGCAACTACAAAGTATTCTTCACCATCGTGTTGAACTTCTGTTGCAGAGAACTTAGTGTATACAATAGTTTGACCAACATCAATCGGTATAGGCATAAACTCACCTGTAGTCATATTCCTTGAACCTTGACCAACTGCCAACACAACACCAAGTGCAGTTTGTCCTTGTTCATTTACCGTATCAGGTAATATGATTCCACTTGCTGTCTGTTCTTCTCTTTGTGGTTTCTTTACCACTACTCTTGCATCAAAAGGTTGTAACATATTTTCTCCTCTGTTATAAGTAGTTTTTCTTTTTTACAAAACTTAAAATTTCTTCACTAATCCATTCGTGTCCATCTTGATTTGGATGTTGGTCTTTATTACTTATAATAAGATTAGGGTCATTAGTCCACTTAATACCACAATCATATTTATCATACCAATCCAAATTCAAATGACTGAAATCTCTCCATGACCAAAACACCATAGGACAATTAAAATTAAGAGACGATAATCTATTCCAAGTTTTTTCCATTAGTTCTTTTTCTCGTTCATCCCAATGATTAGAATAATTTACACCATCTCCTTGTTCATCTTCATCATCACGAAGTGGAGCAGTCCATTGAAATATAAATAAATCACTTAATTGTAGAATCATTTCAAATTCCTCAAGTCTATCCATCATGAAAAAATTAGTAGATGTTACATAAGGTGTGGACAACATATCTTGTCTGTTTAGATTTACAACCTTTGTATTTAATTTTTCTTGAAGTAAATCACACCATGGTGTATAACCAACACCTGATGTGAAACTATCTCCTATAACTGATATCATTCATCCTCATATAACTTTGTATGAGTGTACTCGTTGGTTTTATAAATACTACGATGTGGTGGGTCATTTGGATTGTAAGTAGAATTACTCTGATAATAAAACCATCTAATAGAAGTTCTCTGTAATCCTTTAGGTGCCTTTACTGGTTTAACTGAATGAACTGGCCCTTTGACTAAATTACCAAACACAACCAACCTATTAAACAATGGTGCAATCTCTGTTGCAACCTTTGCATTCTTTTTCTCGTTTGGATTACCATCCCAAAACTGAATGTGACCACCATACTCGTCTTTCCATTCTGGTGTCAAATATAAGAAACAACTTAATCTTCTATGTAGTTTTAATCTATCGTTCCAATTAAAATCGTAGTGTGGTTTTAAATCACTACCTGGTTTGAATCGTGAGTATCCTGCACCAACTAAGTGTGGGTCAGGCATTAATCCTACCATGTCGGTAAGTTGTTCTAACTCATAACACATCTCACCACTATGCATTAAATCATAAGTAATCTTATGACCCTTATCACAATACACCAAGTCGTTATACTCTTCCATATTGGAACCTGCTCTTGTGAAGTTTGTCCAACCACCTCTTGGTGCACCCTCAATACATTCATCATATAATTTTAGTGCAGTCTCTTCGTCTAAAAAATTATCTATAACGATATGTGGATAACCTTTTTGTAAGGTATCATTCCATTGTTTTCTTTTCCATAACATCTATCTTGTTCCCATACATTGTTAATATTTGTGGAGCTGACAGGGATTGAACCTGCGACCTTCGCAGTGCAAGTGCGACGCTCTCCCAACTGAGCTACAGCCCCGGCCCTCGGACTTTTCTTCAGTTGTATATAATATAATAAATTTATTTCATGTTGTCAAGCTTTATTTTTTATTAACATAATTAAATAACCATCTCCAATACAATATAACAATTATAAATATTATTAGTTGGATTTCAAGTTTTTCCATGTCTTCCTTTCGGAATCCATAACATTAGTTATATATAAATATCATATAACTTCTTTAAAATACAAAAAAATTTCATGAATGGTATAGGCCGATACAATACCTAATAGATTATAAACCATATCGTGAACACTAAATCCATCTGACTTACTATGTGGTGTGGACTGATATAATTCATAAACTAAACCCACGCCAGTGGATGATAACATAGCGTGTAGTGGTATAGAGATTGTGGTATCCATGGGTAAAAGAGAATCGGTATACATAGTGTAGAAAAAGAAATACAAACCAAATGAAGTTGTGTAGTGTGCTGTCTTATCTATTTGAATACTGAAGTTATCCTTAGCAATAGTAGTGTTACTATGTAGAAGAGTTAAAGGTAAGAGTAATAATATAATCCACAAGTAACTCAACGAACTATTCCTTAATCAAACATAACCAAACCACATCACAAAACCCTTGGTAATATTCTGAAGATTTACTTAATCCATATTGTTCCATAGTGTTATCTACATCACTATCTATTAACTCTAACCAATTCCAAACTTTACCTTTGTGGTGTTGTTGGTGATATTCTTTAGATGGAGAGTAGTCATGTCCCATGATATAACTACCACTTTGTAAATACTCTGAATAGATTTTTATCTCTTTGGGTTTATCACCACCATCACACAATACCAAACATTTGTTATTCTTTAGTATAGTGGAGATTTCATCTATAGTGTCTTGGTGGAAAACATCTTTATCTCTAAAGTCAAACTTTAACTCACCATCCCATAAGTTTTTTAAATCATTTCGTCTACCACTCCACATACCATTCTTGAACTTTGAGTAATCATAAGTAATGAAGTTAAAATCATGGGTAATACTTTGTTCATATAGGTATAGAGAGAATCCACCAAAACTTGTACCTATCTCTATAACGAAATCAAATTGATTTTCATTAAAGAATTTATCAAACATCTGAAATGCATTGGGATTTTGTTGTGCTCTAATACCCTTGTGTCCCTTTGGTAGTAAAGTGCTTTGAACTCTGTAGCGAGACTCACCTGTCCATTTAATCATTTATACTCCTAATAATTTACTTATAAGTAATCCAACTATTAGTAATGATATAATATATAAAAATACTAATATACTTGTTGGTACTTTTTCTATTAACCAATTAATCATGTTAATCCATTAAAAATATTTCCATAGTATCCACTACTACAT
>MDTD01201709.1_pt1 | contig 28360 bp, 30 predicted proteins | sample 811221 | NCBI WGS metagenome assembly MDTD01 (sample SAMN05326646, study PRJNA326480) | marine metagenome | isolation source: seawater | place: Pacific Ocean: South West | collected 2011 | reverse complement strand
TATTTTTAGCATCATCATCGAAAGATCCTACATTACGAGGGTTCTCATAATGATCAATAACTTTGTCGCTGTATGCCATAACAATCTCTCCACAACATTCTAAATAGGTAAACTATACCCGTTTGTTTAACATTATCCTAGTGAGCTGCCCATTGAACAGACTTTAAATCAACGCCTGCTTTAAACATATCCCAAAGAGGACTTAAGTCGCGAAGACGCTCGACCTGAGTTTTAACCTCTTTCAAAACCTGATCGACTTCTTCTTCGGTACTAAATCTGCCGAGAGTAAATCGTATCGAGCTGTGGGCCAACTCATCATCTCGACCCAATGCCCTCAAAACATAACTTGGCTCTAAGCTTGCTGAGGTGCATGCGCTACCGCTTGATACCGCCATATCCTTAAGTGCCATCATTAAGCTCTCGCCTTCGACGAAGTTAAAACTGATATTCAAATTTCCAGCTATCCTTCTATCAAGATCACCATTGATATACGCCTCTTCGATTCCTTTAAGACCTTCGTAGAGTTTTTCCCTCAATTTCAAAACCCTAGCATTCTCTTCTGCCATTTCTAACTTAGCGATACGAAAAGCTTCGCCCATCCCTACGATCTGATGCGTTGGGAGAGTTCCCGATCTCATACCCCTCTCATGACCACCACCATGCATTTGAGCTTCTATTCTAACTCTTGGTTTTCTACTGACATAAAGCGCGCCAATACCTTTGGGTCCGTAGATCTTATGTGCACTGAAGCTCATTAAGTCCACTTTCATCTTTTTCAGGTCAATATCAACTTTTCCAGGGCTCTGAGCTGCGTCAACGTGAAACACAACTTTCCTTTCCCTGCAGATATCGCCTATTGCCTGGATATCTTGAATTACACCTGTTTCGTTATTTACATGCATGACAGAGACTACACTGGTCTCTTCTGTAATTGTCTCTTTTAACTTTTCCAAATCCAACAAACCGGATTCCAATACGTCCATATAAGTCACCTCAAAACCCTCTCTTTCAAGTTGTCTGCAGGTGTCTAACACGGCCTTGTGTTCAGTCTTGACCGTGATGATATGTTTTCCTTTCTTTTGGTAAAAATGAGCCGCGCCTTTGATCGCTAAGTTATTAGATTCAGTGGCTCCAGATGTCCAAACTATTTCTTTGGGGTCAGCGTTAACTAACTCGGCCACGTTTTTTCTTGCTTCGCTCACTAGCTTCTCGGCTTCCCATCCGTAATAGTGAGATCGAGATGCAGGATTGCCAAAAGCTCCCTCAGGGGTAAGGCAAGCCAGCATTTTCTCCGCAACTCTGGGGTCTACCGGCGTGGTAGCTGAATAGTCTAAATATATCGGTAGTTTCATTTCTTCGTTTCGTCCTCAGGCAGCTCGATGATTCAATCCAAGAAGATCTGCTGCGGTATCGCCTTTTCTTCGAGCAGCTTCTCTGTCATGGCCACGCTCAACAAGATCCGAGAGAGTGATGTCTGTCAAAAAAACAAAAATCTGTTGACTCAGGTCATCCCACAAACTGTGTGTCATATCTCTATGGGTATCCAATGATACGGTCGCTCTAGGATTGCATCGAGTAAACTCTACCCACTCATCTACTGCACATATGATATCAGCGATCGAAATCTCGTCTACAGCCCTACCAAGATAATAACCACCACCAGGGCCTCTAACGCCTCTTACCAAATCTTTGCTCCTTAACGACGCAAAAAGTTGCTCTAGGTAGGACAAAGATATACCCTGATTTTCGGATATGTCTGCTAAAGTTACGGGGCCATCGGACCCATTCAGTGCCAAATCCAACATAGCGGTGACTGCGTAACGACCTTTTGTTGATAATCTCATTTCGGATTCCTCCAGAAAATAAATTTTGAGAGCAGTATTACCCTCTACATTTATATCTAATGTAGAGTACCCGAGCAAAACGGTCAAGCTTTATACCACAATTAAAATAGGGTCGAAATTCTAAGTAAAAATTTTTTCATATAAAAAACAATAATTTAATAAGCCTAATTTCATTAAGGAAAAACCGTCACTTTATCAAAATTCTTTAATATTTTTATATATTTTCCAGATTTTAATTTGGGTTTTTGCTAGATAAACCCTCAAAAACATTGGATATTTAGGATCTAGAAACAGATGCCCGAGTATGGTCACGTGAGCTACAAAACGAATGTCCTTGAAAAACGCAATATGATAGCCACTTTGACACAAACAAGTTTACTTGCCATTTATTTTCTAAGCCCGGAGCCTCGTAAAGACTTAATTCTGGTATAGCATACTGACTTAACTCAAGAACCTCGGCCAAAGCGGCATCATTGTACACCTTCATGTATACATCTGGTTCTCGCTCTTCGAGCTCTTCACCTGCGAAATGATGAGTCATCCTCAGAGAACTGGTGTACTTGGTATGTTCCAGTACTTCGATATGCAAATCTTTCCCTGATTTCGATCTTGAGGTGTACTTACCCTTCATCAACTTCAACTCAGGGATCAGTCGTTGTAAATGAGTATAGTTTTCTCCACACAATTCTACTAGACGACCTACTGTAGGCTGTCTATCTAAACTTTTTGTAACTTCATCTATCCAGGAATCTTTCATTGAGTGAAAATTGAAATATTTTTCTTAAAAGTCATTTTCTAAATTTTGATTGGAAAATGCGGAATTTCATTCTTTGTTTGAGCCGCTTGCGACTTCTTTGTGCACTTCTGCCATATCTAATTCTTTGGCCTTGGTGACAAGCTCTCTTAATGCGGATTCCGGCAAAGCTCCGGCCTCTTTATATAGGATGACGTTTTCGCGCATGATCATGAGGGTGGGTATCGATCGTATTTGAAATTTAGCCCCAATTTCCTGCTCATCCTCAGTATTTACTTTTGCAAATACTATATCGGGAAAATCATTCGATACTTTTTCATATGTTGGGGCAAATGACCTACAAGGACCGCACCATGGGGCCCAAAAATCAACAATAACAAAGTCATTATCACCAATTGTAGACTCAAATGTATTTTGTTCTAATTCCAAAACTGCCATGTATCTCCCCTATATCTGAAAATTGTTTTCGAAAAAAATGGTCTTCAATCGATTTTAAGAAACCGCTTAATTGCATCAACTGCAACAACAGAGGACGTAGCTTCGATGTCAACCAATAAGCCTTCACTTTCATAGTGGCCGACCAGAGGTGCTGTTTGTTCCTCAAAAACATCTAACCGTTTTGAGATGGCTTCTTCAGTCTCATCATCCCGTTGAACAACTGCGCCAACACATTTATTGCACACGCCCTCTTTTGCCGGAGGATTATTTTTTACGTTATAAATTTCTCCACAATCAACACAAGTTCGGCGTGTTGTCAGGCGGTCGAGTATTACATCTCTGCTGACATTGAGATTCATAACCCCGTCAAGCTTGATACCAAGTTTTGACAATAGTCCCTTCAAATCTACCGCTTGAGGTATCGTCCTTGGGAATCCGTCCAACAAAAATCCAGCAGCGCAATCATTTTCTTGCAGACGCTCTTCCATTATGCCCATTATTAACTCATCCGACACCAACTCTCCGGCCTTCATGGCTGCCTCGGCTTGTTTTCCCAAGTCTGTGCCCGCTTTTACGGCGGACCTTAAAATATCCCCCGTAGAGATTTGGATAGATCCATCTAAATCTGTAAGCATTTTTGCCACTGTGCCTTTACCAGCTCCGGGCGCTCCCAAAAGAATAAGTCGCATGAAGTACTCCCATTTTTAAGTTAAAACCGTGGCGAGTCTGCCACAGCAAGACCGCCATAGGAAGACTAATTTTGCAAGAAAATCTACTTTAATTTAATTTATCTATTTTTCGACGCCTGCTAGAAAAAAAATTTCGAATCAAATCAGAGGATAATTGAGCCTGAAGGCCGCCCTCACAGCTTTTCAAATGGTTGGTATGTAGCCCGGGAACCAATAGATTATGTACGCTCCCCGCTGCTCCATTTTTTAAGTCAGTTGCGGCAAAAACTAGTCTATGTACTCTTGCATGAACAATAGCGCCCGCACACATAAGGCAAGGCTCGAGTGTTGTATATAAGGTTGTATCCGGGAGGCGATAATTTTTTAATGTTCTTGCGGCATCTCGCAAAGCTAAAATTTCTGCATGTGCGGTTGGGTCATTTGTCGCTATCGGTTTATTAAATCCACTACCTACAATCTGATTTTTAAAAACGACTACCGCTCCTATGGGGACTTCTCCATGTTTTTCAGCCTGAGAGGCCTGCTCAAAAGCTGCTGCCATAAATTCCTCATCATTTTCTTCCATAAAGGCTAAGCCGCAAGCTCATCTTTTTCTTTGACAGGATTAAGCATAAGATATTCAAAGGCTCCAAGCGCTGCCTTCGCTCCCTCTCCCATTGAAATTATAATCTGTTTGTAAGGAGTAGTGGTTACATCACCTGCAGCAAAAATTCCGGCACATGACGTTGCACCTTTTTCATTGACAATAATTTCTCCATGAACGGATAAATCAAGAATTTCACCTAAAAATTGACTATTCGGAATAAGGCCTATTTGAACAAAAACACCACTCAAGCTGATAGTTTTCATTTGCTTTGAATCTCTGTTCATATACTCAATGCCTGAAACTTTGCCCTCTTTTGCTACGATTTTTTTAGTCTCAATATTGGTGATTATCTCAATATTGTTTCTCTTTTTAGCTTGATCAACAATCACCGCGTCAGCTCTAAGGTCTGGTAAAAACTCGAGAACTGTTACAGATTTTACGATTCCCGCTAAATCGATTGCCGCTTCAATTCCAGAATTACCCCCGCCAATCACAGCTACATCTTTTCCTTTAAAGAAAGGTCCATCGCAATGCGGACAATACGCCACCCCATTTCCGATATTTTCTTTTTCGCCAGGAATGCCAAGCTCTTTCCAACGAGCGCCCGTAGCAATGATTAGGGTTCTGCTGTGTACTTTTTCACCTGATGATAACAAAAGTGTTTTAATTTCTTTATTTGAAACGCTTTTCACGAAAACATTTTCTTTAAGAGTGATGTCATACTCATTCATATGCTGAGTTAAAGCATCGGTTACTTCATGGCCGCTTGTTTTTGGAATTGAAATTAAATTCTCAATACCAAGAGTGTCTTTCAGTTGGCCTCCAAATCGTTCTGCTATAACTGTTACCGCCAATCCCTTTCTAGCTGCGTATATGGCAGCACTTGCACCTGCGGGGCCTCCTCCAATTATCGTTATATCTTGCAAGGGTAACTTTGTTTCATTTTGATTGGTAACTATTTCGGGATACTTATCAATCAGCTTAGCAACTAAAACTGAAGCATCAACTTTACCATTTGCAAAAATCTCTCCATTCAGATACACACTCGGAACACCTTGGATGTCTCTCTCTTTGATTTGATTCTGAAAAAGCCCGCCATCTACCATTTCACTGGTTACGTAATTGTTCATTAGCGCAAATTGATTCAACGTCTGAACCACCTCAGGACAGTTTTGACAACTCAGGCTAATAAACACTTCAAATTTTAATTCTTTATCTATCCTAGAAATTAACTCTTTTATTCCTGAATCAATTTTCATTTTTGTGCCAGATGCATGAAGAATCGATAAAATTAGTGAATTAAATTCATGACCACCCGGTATGCCAGAAAAAGTAATGCCGGTATCGGAGCCGTCGCTTTCAAGAAAAAAACTCACTGGCGATTGCAATCGATGGGGAAGATCCCTTTCCTCCAATACGATCTTACTGTTAACATTAGAAATATCTCGAAGGAGTTCTATTAGTTCCGAGCGTTTATCATGATGACCTGTCTGAACAACTATACAGACTTCATTCTCCATCGATTTGGTATACGATTTAAGAGACGAGAGTATTTCCTCATTGAGCACGATATTTCTCCAAGTAAATCAAGATCTTTACAGTAACCTAGTTGAGCCAAATTTTTTTTCTTAGATTTTTCCAGTCAAATCAAATGATGGCTCTAATGTCTTTTCACCGTCCTTCCATTTTGCCGGACACACTTCATTTGGATGAGCTCTAGTGTATTGTGCTGCCTTCAATTTGCGTATGGTCTCATCCACATCACGGGCAATCTCATTTGAGTGTATTTCGCATGTTTTGATGACTCCATCTGGATCAATTATGAAAGTCCCACGGAGTGTTAAGCCATAATCTTCATCATCCGGATCATCTATGAAAACACCAAAACCCTTCGCCATATCATGGCCCTTGTCTCCTATCAGTGGAAACTGTGCCTTTCCCACCGAATCAGAAGTCTGATGCCACATCTTATGAGAGTGATGAGTGTCGGTGGTGACCACATAAACCTCTGAGTCCATATTTTGAAAAGTTGAATAATTTGTAGCTGCATCTTCAACTTCAGTTGGGCAGTTATAAGTGAAAGCCGCAGGCATAAAAATTACAACGCTCCAATGGCCCTTGAATGTCTCATTAGAAACCTCAATGTAACCATTATTGTGGAAAGCCATTGTTTTGAATTCGGGGGTAGCTCGGTTAATCATGTTCATGATTTTTTTCTCTCCAGTTTTTTATAGAGTTTTAATTCGAAATATAAGGTTAAGTTCGGGCTCTAAATCTATTGGAAATCATATAATTAGCTATGGCTAAAAATTGATAGCTATATCCTGTAAAATAGATCAACAATATATTATCGATTTATAAAGGTTATCATATGATTACTTTGAAACAAATGCACCATGCTCTGTCAGTTGAACGAAATCTCCATTTTCGAAAAGCTGCTGAAGAGTGCAATATCTCACAGTCTGCTTTAAGTGCTTCACTATTGGAAATGGAAAAACAACTAGGCTTTCAGTTATTTGAGAGAGATAACAGGAAAGTTCTGATAACACGACTAGGACGAGAAGTCCTAGACAGAATACGTCTTATCGAAACACAGGTTGACGACTTAAAGCGTTTGATTGGCTCCAATGCAACCCCCTTGAGTGGCAATCTTTGCATTGGAGTAATACCTACAATTGGACCATACTTACTTCCAAAGGTATTACCAGCCCTTCAGGAAGAATATCCGGACCTACGACTAGAAATAATCGAGGATCAATCTGCCGAATTGTTAGAAATGTTAAGAAGAGGTTCAATCGATGCAGCAATAATTGCCCTTCCATATTTAACAGAAGGATTTTTAAATTTTCAATTTTGGCAAGAAAATTTACATTGGTTAATTCACAAAGATTTAGTCTCAAATTCTTTAAGGAAAGCCGAGAGAGCAACTATTGCGAAATTTCAACTGATGTTACTCAAAGATGGTCATTGTTTGAAAGATCATGCATTATTCGCATGCAAACTTAAGAGTCACTCCTCACATAGCTTCAGCGCCACAAGCTTACCAACACTAGTTCAATTAGTTAAAAGCAAAATGGGTTCTACTTTAGTTCCTGATATTGCTCTGAGTCAGTTGGTTAATGAAAAATCAGATTTGAAAGCAGTTCCATTATCAGAGCCTGGACCACATCGTGAGTTAGTAATAACTATTAGGCCAAACTATCCAGGACTACCCAGTATTGAAGCCTTAGTAAAGCTATTCAAAAAAGAATTAAAAAAAATTTATAAAGCCTAATCCCATATTTTTTTATTTAAAACCTATCTCGTGATCTTTTTTATGAATTATGAGGGCCCAGAAAGAAGGGATCTTGCCATTACAATTCAGCTCTTGATCAATTTTACTGAGGATAATTTGAGAAATATTTTTTGATTTATATTGGCGATTTTCTCTCCTTTGAAGCTTATTTAAAACGTATGGAAAAGTTATGTGCCTTAAATGAATCCAAAAAGATAATTTTCCTCCTAGAGCTACGGCAGAAACCTCTAAACCATCGACTTTTTTTATCTTTTTTGCGAGAAAGCCCAAATTTTTTTTTGAGTATTGTCTCCAGCCATGAAATAAATATAGCCATAAACTTGCCGAAGCTGGTACGAGATGAATTTGAATGAAATTCTTATTTTTCTTTATTAGCTTTCGCGTGAGACTTTCGAGAACTTCGATATCATTCTCTATATGCTCAAGGGCAGATTGACTTACGATAACATTTACATTTCCGTTAATATGCTCATGTGCAGATTCAGCCTTTGAAAGCTTATGCTCAAATTCATCTGGAAATTTATCGTTTTTATAAATATCAATCCCTGTATAAGATCCGAAAGACTGACCTGTCCAGTTTTTAAAAAAATTTCCATATTTTCCATCACCACAACCTAAGTCACAGAAATGCAATTTTGACTCAAGAGCTATCTCTAGTTTTGTATAATCTAAAGTTTTCCAAAAACTGTTGCATAGTGCCCTGGAAGGAGAAAGATTAGATATATCTAAATCCTTGATAATTAATGATGGCTGGAGAAGTTTTATCGCTTTACTATCGCCAATCTGATGATTAATGAGGCATTGAAAAAAATACCTTAGCCTTTGAGAAATTCCCTCTACAGTGTCTCCATTTATGTAACTTTTACGCATTTTTTGTTCTCTCAAATCATTGGAACAGGGTTCGTAGTGGAGATGCAGAAATACAAACCATTCATATTGCTAGGAGTTATATTTCTAACATAATTTGAGCGAGTGAAGGTACAAGGGAGCGAATTGTTCATTTTTGTGTCAAATTTTCCTTAATTTTCCAATGAATTATGGTCTTTTTTGGGGGGGATAAATAATTCAATTTCATTTAGGGATCTCAAAGATTCGTTTATGGGACAATCATGAAACACTTATGCTATATTATTTTGCCCATATAAGCACAAGCCTATCGGACTTAATACTGTGCTGAGGCTTCAAATTGCAACGATAATAATTTGAAGAAAAATTTTTTTTGGAAAAAATTAGACCTTTTGTTAAGTTTTTCAATACTCTAACGGAAATAAATTTTTCTAAAATAATTATATTGGAAGTTTATTTAATGTACACACAAGCAAGACAGGAAAATATTATGAAAAAGTACTTAATGGCCTTTGTTGTAGCCTTATCATTCACTTCACTTTCGTGCATAGCTGCTGAGCATAAGGTAAAAATGCTAAACAACGGAGCTGATGGAAGCATGGTCTTTGAGCCTGCTGTTTTAAAAGTCGCTGTAGGTGACACTGTAACGTTCCTTCCCACCAACCCAGGCCATAACTCCGTTTCAGTGAGTGGAATGATTCCTAATGGTGCCAAAAGCTGGGCCGGTAATCTCAATAAAGAAATCTCAGTGAAGATCGAAAAAGAAGGAGTGTACGTCTATCAATGCACTCCACATGTAGTTCTCGCTATGGTAGGAGTAATCGTAGCTGGAAACCCAACAAATCTTGACGCAGTAAAAAAAGCAGCGACGAAAATGAATTTTGTCATGAATAAAGAAAGACTATCCGGTTATTTAGCAAAAGCAAAATAGAAAAACTTTAGGTCGACATACTAAAACTTCAAAATGAGTCATTGATCGTCAAGTTTTGTATGTCGACTCAAAAGTAAGCAATTAATCTAAGATATACTTGGCATGATTAGATAAATAGCTAAACCAGATCCAACCATTTGAATAAAGAAAAACCCCACTGAAACTCCATGAAGCATCCCAAAAACCTTCTTTGCGGATATATCGCCTCCTAAAACTAAATCTCGATATGAATTTATTTTTGGTGTTATTACTAACCAATTTACTACGAAAAGTATCGAGGAGATGATTGATATCAAGAATATGAAATCAGTGTAGGAAAATGCAATAAAGGAGGTGATAGTAGCCAATAATGTTACTAAGAAGCCGAACGCAAAAATTCTTGGGAATATATATCTTAAGAATGTACTCGCAGAATTCGAATCTAGTACTTTTATTGCGGCAGGTGATATTACAGCTGCAAAAAATAACATAAATCCAAAAATAGCCGAATGAATTATTAAAGTAGATATTATCACTACGATTCTCCAAATTTAATGACAAATAAAAGGGACAAAGTCTCTCACAAAAAGATTAAAATCATGCCAAATTATTCAGTGCCATACTTGCATAATTTTTATCATACTTCATGATTGCAACCGCTTTATCTATTTATTATTGCTCACTGGTACAAGCACAAAGGTTCTAATCTATTTTTTTAATGGATGAATAGTAACACTCTGCATTGAAACCTGTCTGACGGTCAACAGTTTCGCGGCTTGATTTGTGTTGATATATGGGATTATTGCCTACTAACATATTGTATTCGTTTTTCAGGATAATTGGCAGTCCAAGTGAAAGCTGGTGCATATGATGGCGCGCATCCTTCAAACAGGTTATAGTTTTTTTTCACTCCCACTCGATAGTTGCGGGCGGTTTTGAAGAAATATCATACGTAACTCTAGAAATTCCTTTTATCTCATTAATTATTCTTTGTGAGACTTTTTCTAAAAATGTAAACGGCAATTGAGAGAAGCTAGCGGTCATAAAGTCTATAGTCTTTACTGCTCTTAATGAAATTACAAACTCATATTGTCGAGCGTCTCCAACAACACCAACAGATTTTACTGGCAGAAAAACTGCAAATGCTTGGCTAACTTCATGATATAAGTTTGCTTTATGGAGCTCCTCAATAAAGATATTATCTGCGAGGCGTAGCTTGTCTGCATATATCTTTTTTACTTCCCCTAAGATTCTTACACCTAGCCCAGGTCCAGGGAATGGATGTCGATAAATCATTTCCTTCGGAAGACCCAATTCAATGCCAATTTTTCGCACTTCATCTTTAAATAATTCTCGTAAAGGTTCTACTAACTCAAGTTGCATTACCTCGGGTAAACCACCAACATTATGATGCGACTTGATAGCATGAGACTTACCAGACCCAGAAGCGGCAGACTCAATAACATCAGGATAAATAGTTCCTTGGGCTAAATATTGTACTTCATTTAATTTTTTCGCCTCTCTCTCAAAGATCTCTATGAAAAGACCTCCAATTACTTTTCTCTTTTTTTCTGGATCAGTGACTCCTTCAAGAGCTTGAAGAAATTCATTTTCAGCATTTATTCTTTTTACGCTCAGCCCCATATTCTCATCAAAAGTAGAAATAACATGATCGCCTTCATTTAATCTAAGAAGTCCATTATCTATAAAAATACAAGTAAGTTGTTTTCCAACTGCCTTATTCAGTAAAGCTGCGACAACCGACGAATCTACACCGCCCGAAAGACCTAAAATAACTTGACTGTTTCCAATTTTTTCTCGAATATTTTTTATGCTCTCTTCAATAATATTTTTTGGATTCCAATTTGATTTACATTCACATATGTTGATAACAAAAGTATTCAGTATCTGTAATCCAAATGAAGTTTGAGTCACCTCAGGGTGAAATTGTATTCCATAAAATTTTTTATTCTCATCAGCCATGCCTGCAATTGGTGCATTATCCGAAGAGCAAATAATATGGAAATAATTTGGTAGTTCTGTAACCCTGTCGCCATGACTCATCCAAACATCTATATCTGTCCCTTTTTCCTCTATATCGCTAAAAAGTTTTGACGTATTTTGGAGTTTCACCAAAGCAGAGCCATACTCATGTTTATCTGTAGTTTCTACAGCACCACCTAGCTGGTCTGCCATGGTTTGCATGCCATAGCAAATACCTAAAACTGGAACATTTAAATTAAAAATAAATTTTGGCGCACGAGGCGTATCGCCTCTTGTGACACTTTCAGGTCCGCCTGATAGTATTATCCCCTTTGGCAAATGAGACTTAATTTGATCCTCGCAATTGTCATATGGCCAAATTTCACAATACACGCCTAATTCACGAATGCGTCTAGCGATAAGTTGGGTATATTGCGAACCGAAATCGATAATAAAGATACGATGAGAGGATATATCGCGATTCATAATTTATAGTATTCTATTTAACAAATAAAGTTCATTTCAATCGCGACGGTAATTTGGTGCTTCTTTTGTAATTTGAACGTCATGAGCATGAGACTCAGTCATTCCAGCATTTGTCACTTTCACAAACTTTGGGACGGTGCGCATCTGGTTCATATCAACGCAACCAGTATATCCCATACTTGCGCGAACACCGCCTGTCAATTGTGTAATTACATTTATAAGAGGTCCTTTATATGGCACCCTTCCCTCTATGCCCTCTGGAACCAATTTTTCTTTCTTTGTTTCTTCCTGAAAATATCTATCGCTAGATCCCTGATCTCCAGACATTGCTCCTAATGAACCCATCCCACGATAAGATTTATACGACCTTCCTTGATATATTTCCACATCCCCAGGACTTTCATCAGTGCCTGCAAACAACCCGCCCACCATGACTGCATGTGCCCCTGCTACAATTACTTTCGCAATGTCACCTGAATAACGTAACCCTCCGTCTGCGATGCATGGAACACCGGTACCTCTCAACGCCTGAGCAACGTTATCAACAGCGGTTATTTGAGGGACACCCACACCGGCAACAACTCTTGTCGTACATATCGATCCAGGTCCTATTCCAACTTTTACCGCATCAGCGCCAGCCTTGACTAAAGCTTTAGCAGCGTCACCTGTAGCAATATTCCCCCCTATCACTTGGAGGCTAGGAAAGTGTTTCTTTATCCAAGTAATTCGATCTAAAACACCCAACGAGTGTCCATGTGCGGTATCTAGAGTTATCACATCAACTCCAGCATTAACTAAAGCTTCAACTTGATCTTCAACGCCATCACCGACTCCAACAGCGGCGCCACAACGTAAACGCTCTCGGCTGTCTCGGCATGCTTGAGGGTAATCAGTCGCTTTTTGAATATCCTTTACGGTCACAAGACCTTTGAGTTCAAAATTACTATTCACAACTAGAACTTTTTCAATTCGAAACTCATGCAGTTTTTGCTTCACCTCATCTCTATCAGCCCCTTCCTGCACGGTTACAAGCCTATCTTTCGGAGTCATAATCGACGAGACTTTCTCATCCAATCTAGTTTCAAAACGTAAATCACGGCTGGTTACGATACCGACCAGTTCGATACCGTCGACAACTGGTACTCCGGAAATATTATGATATCTGGTGATATCCAAAACTTCTCTTATACTTTTATCGGGAGAAACCGTAACTGGATCGTGAATAACTCCACTCTCATATCGTTTTACTCGGCGAACATGTGCTGCTTGCTGCTCAATGCTCATGTTCTTGTGGATGATTCCCAAGCCGCCCTCTAATGCCATTGCAATCGCAAGACGTGCTTCGGTTACGGTATCCATAGCGGCAGAGACTAAAGGAATATTTAAACTGAGATCTTTTGTGAGGAAAGTAGATAAATCCGTGTCTTTAGGTAAAACATCTGATTTCGCCGGCACAAGAAGGACGTCATCAAATGTTAGTGCTTCCTGATCTTGTGCAAATCTCATCAGTACTCCAATAATGAAAAATTAGCCCTTCATTATAGGTTTCTAAGGCTCGTCGGTAAACTGATTCCGGAGCCATCATTGAACTTATTGTAAAATCATAAAAATCAGATACTTGGAAATCATTTAGATAAATTTGGGAATAAAGTACGGCCGGTAGCGTCTGTATCAAATAGGTAAAAAGCTTATTTAAAAAGCAAAACACTAAATTTTTTCCAAACAAATTAAAAATTAAAAGGTGGGGACCGCATGAAAAAATCGCTTATCGTTTCAGCAATGGCAGTAACCTTAATCACACTAGGAGGATGTCATACTCAAGCCACTAAATCCGCGAAAAGTGCTGCTCCTGTAAGTGATAAAGCTCAGTTAGCAGCAAAAGCAGCCATAAACAAGGCTAAAATGGCTCAAAAAGCAGCAAAAGCAGTCAATAATGAGTGGAGGGATACAGGGAAAATGATAAAGAAAGCAGAATCATTAGTAGCCAAAGGCAAGTATTCAGAAGCAATGAAGCAAGCTGGAAAAGCAGAAAATCAGGGACTGAATGCTGTGATGCAGGCTAAAGAACAAGCGGGCATTGGTAACCCAAGTTATTTATACTAAAGACTAACAATAACCCTTACTAAACCGGGCAATTGTCCGGTTTTTTTTTGAAAAAAAATGTCTAGTCAAAATAAAACGATTTATAGCGTCAGCAAACTAAATTTTGAGTTACGTCAAATATTGGAAAGTAGTTTTTCAGAAATTTGGGTTGAAGGCGAGATATCTAATTTAGCAACTCCAAAATCTGGTCATAGCTACTTCAGCATCAAAGATGAGAGAGCTCAAATAAGATGTGCTTTTTTTAAAAATAAAAAGAGTTTCACTGATATAGAAATTGAGGATGGAAAAAAAGTTTTACTCAAAGCAAAAGTCGCTTTGTATGAACCTCGTGGGGACTGCCAACTTATTATCGAAAAAATCGAACCTATTGGTGATGGGACGTTACAAAAAGACTTCGAAGAACTTAAAATTAAATTAGCCAAAGAAGGATTATTCGATCCAGAAAAGAAAAAGGAGCTTCCCAAGTATCCAAATAAAATAGGAATTATAAGCTCTTCAAGTGGTGCTGCTATACAAGACATTCTTAATGTTTTGAAAAGACGTTACCCGTCTGCCCTAGTTACTTTGTATGCAACTCGTGTACAAGGGAATTATGCGGTAAATGAAATTAAAAACGCACTAAAATTTGCTCTTACAAAAAATGATGATGTTTTAATTATAGCGAGGGGTGGAGGATCTCTTGAAGACTTGTCAGCATTTAATGACGAGGGTATAGCCAGGGAAATTTTTCAAGCATCGATCCCTATAGTATCTGCAATAGGACATGAGATTGATTTCACTATTGCAGATTTTGTAGCTGACAAAAGAGCGCCGACTCCCTCCGCTGCAGCTGAAATAGTAAGTCCAGATAGTTCAGCAATAATTAAAAGATCACAAGAGTTTTTATTGAGATTGAGAAACCTTCAAGTGAACACACTCAAGCATAATAAAATTTTATTAAATCAAGCGGTAGAGAAATTGAATTTTAATCATCCCCATACGAAAATAAGGCAGCAGCAGCAGCTTATAGATGAGATAAATATTCATTTAAAAAATTTATCAAGAATATCGCTAGAAAAGTCAAATGGCCTTCTTGGACAATACCAGCATCGACTAAAATTGAAAAATCCTATTGATAAAATAAATAATCTTAAAAAGGAGATTAATCAAATAAATAAACAAATAAGCATCTCAGTCAAAAGAGGCATGGCGCAAAAAAAAGGTTTGTTTGTTTCTTTTTCTCGTCAATTAAACTCAATTAGTCCACTCAAAACGCTTGAACGTGGATTTAGTGTGGTTCAACGTAACGACGGACAAGTCATTAAAAATATTGATCAAGTCTCTATTAATGAGAGGCTTTTACTTAGCTTAGCAAAGGGAAGTTTAAGGGTAAGTGTGTTAAAGAAAAATAAATAGATCTTAAAACTACTTTTTTCTATTTAGGAATTTAAATAATCTCTGTCGTTTCCCAAGCTGTCTTTTAGTCAATTTATTCTTCTTTCCTTCATATGGATTATCATTAGATTTGAAATCTATTTGAAGAGGAGTTCCTTGAAGTTGAAAAACTTTTCTAAATCTATTTATCAAATATCTTTTATAAGTTTGTGGAATTTTTTCTGTTTGATTTCCATGAATAATAATGATTGGAGGATTTTTTCCTCCTTGGTGAGCATAGCGCAGCTTGATTCGACGACCTCTTACTAAAGGGGGCTGATGCTCAGTAACAACATCTTCGAGAAGATTATTAATATCTGAAGTTTTCATGTCAACCATTGCTGATTTAAATGCTATTTCTACTGATTTCATAATTCCGGATACACCCATTCCTTTTAATGCAGAAATATACCTCCAATCAGCAAAATTAAGGAATGATAATCTTCTATCCATTTCCTCTTTTATCTGATTTTTTTTATCTTTATTTACTTTATCCCACTTGTTGACCACAACTAGTAACGCCCTGCCGCTATCCAAAATATGGCCCGATAAGGTTGCATCTTGCTCACCTAAACCCTGCTCAGCATCAAGAACCAAAATAACCACATTGGCTTTTTGGATGGCCTGAAGTGTTTTAATAACACTGAACTTTTCAATTGTTTCTCGTACGCGTGCCCTCCTCCTTACGCCAGCTGTGTCTATAAGCGTATACTTTTTTTCATTGTGCTCGAAGGGGATATAAATTGAATCCCGAGTGGTGCCTGGGCTGTCAAAAACTATCAACCTCTCCTCTCCAAGGAGTTGATTTATCAACGTTGATTTACCTACATTTGGTCGCCCAACAACTGCAATTCTAATAGAGTCATTTTTGTCGCTTAAGCCAATATGATGGTCAATATTATCAGCCTGCAAATTAATTTCTTCGAGGGTTATATTAATCAGATTTTTTACCCCCCTACCATGAGCGGCCGCAATAAAAAAAGGCTCCCCTAGGCCAAGACTATAAAAATCCGATGCGCTGATATCTTTGTCTAAATTTTCGCTTTTGTTTACAGCAATTTTTATTGGCTTTCCAGTTTTCCTCAGTTGACTAGCTATTAATTCATCAGAAGAAGTTAATCCATCCTTACCATCCAGCAGAAAAATCAATAAATCAGCTTCATCGATCGCTGCTGCGACTTGTTGCTCCATAAGTGACTCAATTCCGTCTTTATTGCCACTTATTCCTCCTGTATCCACAGTAATATAGGAACTAGATCCAATTTTACCAAGTCCATACTGCCTGTCACGAGTAAGACCAGGCTGATCTGCTACAAGAGCGTCTCTTGTGCGCGTAAGCTTATTAAAAAGGGTCGATTTTCCAACATTAGGCCTACCTACGAGTGCTATTACAGGTAGCATCAGCGTACTTTATTCACAATAAATGCAGTCAGATTACCGCCAGTATCTTGCACAAAAATAAAGTCTTTATTTGTTCTTAATCCATTCTTGATAGCATCTCCACTGACCCTTTCCCTTCCAATAATCTTTCCATTCTCCAAAGACAATATATGAATATAACCTTCAAAGTCACCAACAATTAAAAAATTTTTTATAGTAGACACATTTGACAATTTTCTATTATAAATATCTTTTTGTACCCAACGAATACTTCCATTGTCAGCATCAAACGCCCAAATATGACCATTTGAGTCACTAGCATATATGTTATATCTATCGGCACTCATTTCACTGTATGTAGAAAATTTATTTCTCCAAAATAAATCGCCTTTAGTTTCATCGAGTGCTGCTATTTCTCCTTGATAAGTAGCCACAAAAATAATTCCATCAAAAACCAATGGTGTAGCATCTACATCTGATAGTCTCTCTAACTCAGAGCGACCCATAGGAATGGAGATACTTTTTTCCCAAATTAAATTTCCTGACATCAAATTAAGAGCAACTAATTTGCCATTTGCTAGACCGCAAAAGACCCTCTTTCCGCTTATAACTGGACTGCTGCTGCCATGAAGAGTAAGCGAAGGTAATTCATACTTAAAGTTCCAGATATTTTTCCCGCTTGATGATTCATAACCACTTATTTTTCCATCTATTGTTTTAATAACAACTACACCCCCAGACGCAACTGGAGTAGACAAAACTTCACTACTTACCTTTATTTCCCACATAATGGAACCATTCTTCGCATTAAGGGCAAACAGTTTTGCATCACGGGTTCCAACAAACACTAAGTCATCTCCGAACCCAGGCCCCCCACTCGCAGGAGTATCTAATGAATTGGTCCAAAGTGGTATTCCAGTTCCTATGCCCAATGCACTCACCTTACCTTCAGAGTCAGCGGCATAAATAATATTTTTATGAATCTTTGGAATTAAATTTAGATATTGACTGTCTTGATCCATGTTTAAATCAAACTTCCATATCTCTTTTAGTTTAGCTTGCTTCACTATCTCTTTAAGATTCGCAGGAGGATCGATCTCAGCAGGACTTATCATATCAACAACTGAACCACAGCCTGTCAAGCTCAGTAATAAAATGCCATGATAAAAATACTTAAAAAAATTATATGGTTTCATTTTGAAACATCTTTCCCCAAATTGGCAATCTTCATTTTGAGTAAATCTGCATTATCGACGCCTTGAGACAGGGCTCTATTATAAGCTTGTCGAGCTTTAGAAAAATTATTGTTTTTTGCCGCCAGATCACCGATTATTTCTGAAAACTCACCTTTAAAAATTGCGAATGATTCAGTCAAAATAAGTTCCGCTTCTTCAAATTTTTGCATTTCAACTAACAGCCTGACGAGTCTCAGTTTCGCTAATTCTGATAAGGCACTATCAGATGCATTCTCGACTGCTAACGTCAAATAAGTTCTAGCAACCTCATAATTTTCAAGCTCTCTATACATTTTTCCTAAATAAAACGAGGCAAATGTCGCATAGATAGTATTAGGATAGGTTTCTAGCAGGCTCTTTGCGCTGGTAATGCCCTCATTTCTTTCATTGCCAGAAAATTGACTTTCCATGATAGAAAAAAGAATAGATGCATTTTCATTTTGCGAAGTTTGATAACGATCCCAGCCCTGCCAGCCGATCACAGAGCCAATCCCTAAAATAGCGCCTATAATGACTGCTCTTCCATTTTCTTTCCACCAATCTTTTAAAGCCTCGACTTGCTCATCATCATTTAGATACGAACTCATAACTTGCCTCTCTATTCTAATTCTCTTTGACTTTCAAAAAAAATTTTATCAAATCTTCAACCTTTAAAGAGATTTGTTGCTCATTGTCTCTTAAAGATTTAATACCAATCTCGTTATTTCTTAATTCATCATCGCCGATGATAAGTGCATACATAGCGCCACTTTTATCAGCTTTTTTAAATTGAGATTTAAGACTAGCATTTCCACAATTAATAATTAATTTTATCTCTGGAATTTTATCTCTTAGCTCTTGTGAGATAGCAAAACTTTGTTTCTTTGCTTCACTTCCAACAATAATAAAATATGCATCTAATGATGTTGTTGAAATATCTTTTCTTATCTTTTTTACTATAGAGATCAATCTTTCCATTCCCAAAGCAAAACCGATAGCTGGAGTCTCTTGACCTCCTAATTGAGCGACAAGGCCATCATATCTTCCCCCCGCGCAAATCGTTCCTTGCGATCCCAGTAAATCAGTCTTCCACTCAAATACCGTATTGGAGTAATAATCCAACCCCCGCACTAAATATGGATCGATTGTAAAAGAAATACCCAATAAGCCTAAAGTTTCACATATGAAATCAAAGTGTTGTTTTGAGTCATCTCCCAAAAAAGATATTATTGAAGGCGCGGTTTTTATTAAATCTTGGATTTCTGGGTTCTTTGAGTCTAGAACGCGCATAGGATTTGATTTTAGCCTCCTAAGGCTATCTTCATCTAGCTTGCTTTGATTGTCTCTTAAATATTCTACTAATCTGCTTTTATATATTAAGCGCTCACTGTTGCTTCCTAATGTATTAAGATGAAGCTTTAGTTGATTAATTCCTAATCTTTTCCATAGTTCACTTGTCAATTGAATGAGCTCTACATCGATATCAGGACCAGACATTCCAAATGCCTCAACCCCTACTTGGAAAAATTGTCTGTAACGTCCTTTTTGAGGCCTTTCATGTCTAAACATAGGGCCCTGATACCATAGCCGTTGTGTTTGATTATAAAGAAGGCCATGTTCAATTGCTGCCCGAACACAGCTTGCAGTGCCCTCGGGTCGAAGAGAAAGACTATCCCCATTTCTATCACTGAAGGAATACATTTCTTTTTCAACTATATCTGTTATTTCCCCAATCGAGCGTTTAAATAAGTGGGTCGATTCTAGGATAGGCATCCTGATCTCTTGATATCCAAAACAAGAAACTGTTTCTCTTATGTGTTTCTCAATATTTTGCCAAAGAGGTGTCTCTTCAGGCAGAAGATCATGCATACCCCTAATAGCTTGAAATTTTTTTTCCATTTTAATAACTGAAGAACCTGATTATTGGAACATAAAATATTATTTAATTACTCATATAGATTAAATATCTATAGTAAACCGGGCGACATTTAATTTATCAACAAATTTATCAAAATTATATGGCTTACCATTAACTAATATTTCAACTTTTGGTGCATTACCTAATACAATGTTGTAAGACATAATTCTGGGAATATTTTTTACTGTACCTGCCTTCATTATACCCAACAATCGAAAAGTTTTGTCTTTTCCCTTTATCTCAACCCAGCAGTCATCTAAAAATTTAATAATAATGGCATTATCATTATTAAATTTCTTATTCTCTGATTTTTTTTCTGAAGCTATTAACTGATTATTTCGAATTTCTTGGTTGTTTTGAATTTTTTTTTTGATTGAACGATAACGACTTGGTCCTTTTCAGGAATCGAAATACTCAAAGGTATATTATTAGTGCTCTCTGGTATTGAGTCATTTACATCCTCACTCGTTAATTCCTGATTTTTAGAATCAAGATACAGAGAAACAGAAATAATGGCGGCTAAAATAATTAAAATAGAGATAATAATAGATTTCCATTTTTTTGTAGCAAAGGGGTCATAGCTAGGTTTTGGTAATTGAGCGATAACGGGGTCTCTTTTATTTTTTGGCCAAAAAATATCGAACTTCTCAAGCGCTACTTCAACTCTAAGCCCTGTATGCCTCGCGTAGTTAATGACATAACCACGAACAAAAACTCTAGCTGGAAGGTATTCAAAATTTTCTTCCTCAATTGACTCAACTACATCCCTTGTCAAATGCAGTTTCTTGGCAAGTTGCCTTACATCTAACCCCGCAGATAATCTGGCAGAACGAAGGTATTCCCCTATCCCAGTGTTAGAGAAATTTTCACTTCTTGTTATATCGCCTGTATATTTAGAGCTCATGCCTTATGATCCTCTCGCACTTACTGATGATATAAAAAATTATCAGTTTTGACTCAATTATTTGCTAAAAAATGCCAAGAAGGGGTCAAAAACCACGATTTTGGAGAAAATTAAGCCATTAGTGCCATGTTATAACCTTTTTTGTCTCACGACTCCTGCGATTTTCTACTTTACCGACAAGCTGCCCACAGGCTGCATCAATATCCTGCCCTCTGGTTTTTCGCGTCGTTGTGATGATTCCAGCTTTTTTTAGTTGCTTTTGGAACAGTTCAATTCGATCTGGGGAAGAGGATTTGTATTGTGTCCCTGGAAATGGATTAAAAGGAATGAGGTTAATTTTCGAGGGAATACCATTTAAAAGTTTTATCAGAAGCTTTGCATCCGAGATAGAATCGTTTACGTTATCAAGCATCACATATTCCCATGTTACTTTCTTTTTCTTGTCTCCACTAATGTAGTTCTTACACGCAGGAATTAAAACTTCTAATGGGTATTTTTTATTAATTGGTACCAATCTATTGCGAAGCTCATTTGTAGGGGCGTGTAAAGAAACTGCTAAACTCACATCACTAATTTTCGCTAAACGTTTTAGTGCTGGCACGATCCCAGAGGTGCTTATGGTAACTTTATGTTTTGAGATCATATAAGCAAGATCTTCTATCATTAAGTTTGTCGCTTTTACAACTGCATCAAAATTTGCAAGGGGCTCCCCCATACCCATTAACACTACATTTGTTGGCGGCTTTCCAATTATATGTGCTGCATGCCAAACCTGGCTTATTATTTCACCAGTAGTCAAATTTCTATTGAAGCCTTGCTGAGCGGTTGCACAAAATGAACAATCTAAGGCACATCCCACTTGGGAGGAGACACAAAGGGTTATTCTTTCACCATCTGGTATTAATACGGTCTCTATTCGTTGATTATCTTCTAATTGAAATACCCATTTTATCGTGCCGTCAATTGATGGCTGCTCAAGTATGGTTTTCGGAACTTTTACTTCTGCAATATTTTCTATTTTATTCCTTAGATCTTTTGATAGATCAGTCATTTCATGAAAATTTTTTACGCCATGCTTATGTATCCACTTGAGAAGATTTCTTCCATGAAAAGCCTTTGCTCCCAAGCCTGTAACAAAGTCCTCCATCGATTTTTTATCGAAATCTAATAAATTTATTTTCTCGAGAGGCATATTATTTACTCGGGCCTGGTTCGCTCACAAATTCCCTCAGGAAAGAAAAAACTTATTTCTTTCTCTGCCGTTTCTTCCCCATCCGAGCCATGAACTGCATTTTCATAAATAAATCGAGCATGATCTGCTCGTATAGTAAAGGGCTCTGCCTTCTGCGGGTCAGTTGCCCCCATAAGTTTTCTATTTTTCATGATCGCATTTTCTCCTTCAAGTACCTGCACCATAACAGGCCCCGAAGTCATAAAAGCAACAAGATCGAGAAAAAAATATCGATCCTTATGGATAGAGTAAAAATCTTTGACTTGCTTTTCACTCAGATGCAGCATTTTTGCTGCCACTATACGCAGTCCTGCTTCCTCAAAACGATTATAAATGTCGCCTATTAAATTTTTAGAAACTGCATCTGGTTTGATTATCGACATTGTGCGCTGCACGGCCATTGACAAAATCCTTAATTTGAAACATAAAACAGTCTTAGCTTTTTGAAGAGCTATATTCAGATATTCTTCTGTAATTCAACTTTGATATTACTGGATAGATTAAGCTTATTAATTTAATAAAAAATCTATTTTAACTTTGTTATAAAAAATCTGCTAGCGTAAGGTGATAAATTATCCACTATGCAATTTAAGGATCATTGAAGAAGAAATTTACTTTGTTTGGCGCTTCACACCCAAAACATCAGTAATTTGACGTAATTTTTTCATTAGATTATTCAATTGATCAACGTTTTTAATGGCAATGGAAGCATATAAATTGTTGTTTTCTATGTTTTTATCAATTTCAGAGTCAACTCTAATGACGTTAACCTTTAAATTAGCAAATACCGATGAAATATCTTGTATCAGCCCTTTCCTCTGATTTACCAAAATTTTCAAATCTACCGCAAAAAGTGAATGGTCCTGGTTTTCTGACCAGTTAGCTGAAATCAACCTGTTGATATTTTTTTGATCCAGGCGCTTTATCATGTGGCAATTGTGCCTGTGAACAGTAATACCTCGCCCACGAGTGATGTATCCAATTATGGTATCTTGTGGCAATGGACTGCAACATTTCGCAATACTAGTCACCAAATTACCTACACCGTTAATTACTACAGAGCCAGATGATTTTTCATGACTAATGGCATTAATATTTTTACTTTTCTTTTCGTAATTAATTTTTTTGTTTCTTACGAAATCTTTCTGCATGCTCTGATGAATTATTTGTTTACCTGAAATCTCTCCATGGCCTATAGCAGCAAGCAATTCATTTGTGTTTTTAAAGCCGAAATTATGAAATAAGTTTTCTAAATCTGGAAAATCGCAATGATTACGTTTTGCTAGATCATCTAGTAAATCCCTACCGACCTTTATAAAACGATCAAATTCCTGCCGATTAAACCATTGACGAATTCGACTTTTTGCTCTCGATGAGACAACATATTTATCGGTCTTATTTAACCAATCTCGGCTCGGGGCCTCGTTCTTTTTTATAATAATCTCAACTATATCCCCACTAGAAAGCGACTTCGATAAGGGGTATATTTTCCCATTCACTTTTGCGCCCTTGCATCTATGCCCAATGGAAGTATGTATTGAATATGCAAAGTCTATTGGAGTGGAGTTTTTTGGTAAATTTATAGCCTTTCCTTTTGGGGTTAAAACAAAAATGCGTTTTGAATCAAACTGAGTGTTTATAAATTTGTCTTCACCCATAAAATTTTTTTTGTCTTGATCAAAAAGCCACTTTCGCATCCAATCAACACGCCTATCAAGGTCATTATTCTTTTTATAGTTTTCTTTATACCTCCAATGAGAAGCAATTCCTCGTTCAGCATACTCATGCATAGTAAAAGTACGTATTTGTATTTCTGTGGGTGTATTTTGATCAACATATATTGCTGTATGAAGTGATTGATAACCATTTTTCTTTGGTTTGGCAATATAATCAGTGAATTCGCTTGGTATTTGACGCCATTCGGCATGAAGAAGACTTAATACCTGATAACATTCAGTTACTGAGTTGACGAGTATCCTGGCAGCATTAGCATCAAAAACCATTTCATAAGATAGATTTTTTGATTGCATCTTATTCCAAATGCTAAAAATATGCTTTGGGCGACCATATACTTCGGCATTAACTTCATTTAATGAGCAAAGATCCTTCAATCTAAGGACTATACGATCAATAGAGATCTCTCTTTCTTTTCGCTTTTTATCTAATTTCCTTACAAGGCCTTGATAGTCATTGGGCCTCAAGAAACGAAAACATAAATCCTCAAGCTCCCATTTTATTTGCCAAATACCTAATAAATTAGCAAGAGGTGCATGAATTTGGTGAGTTTGAAATGCTATCGATCTTTGTAGGTCTGAATTAACAAATTTCAACCTTCTCATTAATCGAAGACGCTTTGCCAACAATATAAGTACTGCTCGCACATCGTTAGAGACATCGAGTAATAACTGACGATAATTCTCTAAATTTTGTTGTTCTTCATTTAATCTACTAGACGAAAACTCTCTTATCTTAGCCACTTGATTAATCAACTGTAAAACCTGATCACCAAATTTTTTTTCAACTTCGCTGTTATAATTTTTTTTTTCTTGTGGCAATTCAGATAAAAGTGCTGAAACAAGAGTTTCAGAGTCAAGCTTTAATGCATTTATTGTATCTGCCGTATGTAATAAGGCAGAAAAACGATCCATTCCATCTATAAGAAGTGTCTTACCATGGGCATCCTCGATTAATTCGATGGCATTTTTTATTTTTTTTAAATCATCACTGGAGCGATGCAAGGACACACCTTCCAACCATGCCGTAATCCTATCTCTATCGATCTTTGAATTTTCAGATAAATAAGATAGTGATGAAATCAAAATTTGCTCCAAACTTATATTAATGTTTGACGAGTAAATTTCCTACTCACCCGATACACCTAATCTTGTCTTTCCTCAATCCAAGCCATCTGCACTGCCTCTAAAATTTTTTCTCCACACCTCTCTTTATCATCATCGAAGTCTGGCAAAGAGACAATCCAGTTCATAAGATCTACAAAATTCAAATTATTGGGATCAACCTCTGGATATCTCTCATCTAACTCTAAAACTATGTCTTGAATATCTGTCCAAATTAAACTCATCAGTGATTTTCCTTAGCGTGGTTAATTGTGTATTTAGGAATCTCAACTACTAAATCAGTATCTCCAACGACTGCTTGACAGGCAAGTCTAGACTCAGGTTCAAGCCCCCAAGCCTTATCCAGCATATCATCTTCGTCCTCGGTTGAATCTTCTAAGGAATCAAAGCCCTCGTGTATAATTACATGGCAAGTCGTGCATGCGCATGATTTCTCGCATGCATGTTCAATTTCAATATCACCAGCTAAAGCCGCATCACAAATAGTTGTCCCTGGCTCTGCCTCAATGGCAGCTCCTTCGGGGCAAAGATCTTCATTTGGTAAAAAAATAATGCGAGTCATCTTCGATTCCAATCAAAAATATTTTTTTCTATTCAAAGTCTTCTACTTTATGTCCAGCCATAGCTTTTCTTATACTACTATTCATTCGCCTCTCAACATAAAAATTACTTGTTTCTTCAACGCCTTCGATCGCTGCTTTGATTTTTAATTCATCATTTGAGGTATCTTTTATATACTTTAGACTATCTAAAGCCTCATTTATCATAGAAAGCTCATCCTTATTAAGAATAATCGATCCGTCATCCTCTAGGGCTGATGTAAGCGCCTCGATTACTCTTGATGCATCAACTTTTATTTCAGAAAGTTTTCTGAGCTTCATGTCTTCACCAGCATGCTCAATAGATGATCTCAGCATATTTGCCACCTCCTCGTCAGTGAGTCCATAAGATGGCTTTACTTCCACGCTAGCCTTTATCATAGAGCTTTGCTCCTCTGCTTCTACAGATAAAAGGCCATCAGCATCAACAGAAAATGTAACTTTTATTCTTGCGGCACCTGCCACCATAGGAGGAATTTGTCGAAGCTCGAAACGAGCCAGAGATCTACAATCTGAAACCATCTCTCTCTCGCCTTGTAATACATGAACCGACATAGCGGTTTGGCCATCTTTAAAAGTAGTAAATTCTTGAGCTTTTGCTACTGGAATAGTTGTATTCCTCGGTATTATCTTTTCTACGAGATGTCCCATTGTTTCAATACCGAGAGAAAGGGGATTAACATCAAGTAAAAGCATGTCACTCTCAGGATTATTACCGACTAAGATATTTGCTTGAATAGCAGCACCAACAGAAACAACCCGATCTGGATCGATGTCAGTTAGTGGCTTGCATTTGAAAAAATCCTCTACCATGCTTCTCACAAGAAGCGTTCTTGTGGAGCCTCCAACCATCACAACACCCATTATCTCCTCTAAATTTTTGCCACAATCCCTTAAAGCCTTTTTACAAGAAATAATCGTTTTCTTTATGAGAGGCCTTATCAATTCATCTAACTTGCCTCTCTCTAATATTCCTTTGTAACTATTACCCATTGGTAATTCTATTTCAAAACTAACTGATAAATCTTTCGCAAGTGCTTCTTTAATCCTTCTTGCCTCAAGATTTATCGATCTATGAGTGTTCAAATCCAAAACTATATCATCTGTGATTGTTTCAATGATCCAAGAACTAATAATTTTATCAAAATCATCTCCACCAAGCGCCGTGTTACCTCCGGTCGCTAAAACTTCAAAAACACCTCTATTCAATCTAAGGATTGAGATGTCGAAAGTTCCGCCTCCTAAATCATAGATCGCATAAATTCCCTCATTACTCGCATCTAAACCATAAGCTAATGCGGCTGCTGTTGGCTCATTTAACAGCCTCAGCACGTTGATATCAGCTAACTTCGCAGCATCTTTGGTAGCCTGTCTTTGTGCGTCATCAAAATAGGCAGGTACTGTAATTACCGCGCCCGAAAGCTCTCCGCCTAGAGCACCTTCAGCTCTCCCTACTAATGTTTTTAAAACTTCAGCTGATACTTCAATTGGCGTTATGACCCCTGCAGATGTGCTTATTTTTGGGACAACATCAGATGAATTTGAAAAGTCATAAGGCAAGTGATCGCCAAGTTTATCGATATCTTCAACAGCCCTACCAATTAAGCGCTTTACTGAGACGATGGTATTTAAAGGATCTTTTGCTAAATATTTTAAAGCATCATTTCCAACAACTATTTCGTCTGATGTGTATCTAACGACAGAAGGCAATATATGATTGCCATCGCTATCAGGCAATGTAACCGCCTCTCCACTTCTTACAGTGGCGACCAATGAATTTGTGGTGCCTAAATCTATACCAATCGCTAATTTGTGTTCGTGAGGAGCGGTTGATTGGCCGGGCTCTGATATCTGTAGTAACGACATTAAATAAGCTCTTCTAGTTCTTCTTCAAGCATCTCAACTTCAACATTTAGTTTCATTAAAAATTGTAACTTGAAGATTGACTCAGCTGCTACTTTCAACGAGTCTGGGTTGTTTTGATTGATCATCTTCCTTATCTGGCTTATCTGATCCGAGGTTAGCACCTCGACTTCCTTAGAGAAGTCTTCGAGCTTCTCTAGCGCATCTGAACTAGTCTTTATCTTTGATAGAGTCTCTCTTAATTCCATTTGTTGCATTAAAAATTGGCCATCATGGGTAGTTACATTTTCTTGATCTATATCAATTCCTTTAATTTTTAAAATATAAATCGCTCGCAAAAGAGGGTTTTTTAGTGTTTCGTGGGCTTCATTTATTTCCGTTGTTTTCTGCAACGCTTGCCTCTTCTCAGATTCTGAAGCATTTGCAAATTTATCGGGATGCACTAGTCCCTGAAGTTCTCTGTATCGAAGTGCAAGAGCCTCTAAATCAATATCAAAATCCTCACTTATGTTAAAAATTTCAAAGTAATTATTTGTCAACAGCTTTACTCTCCTAACTAACAACGCCCGCAAAAGCGGGCGTCAAAATTTGAATCATACTCACAAATTAAACTGTGAAGCTCTCCCCGCAACCACACTCGTCTTTCACGTTTGGATTGTTAAATAAAAAACCTTCATTAAGTCCATCTTTACCATAGTCTAGTTCTGTTCCATCAAGATACACTAAACTTTTCTGATCGATGATTACCTTTACACCTCGATCCTCAAAAATAACGTCCTCTTCATTTACGTCATCAACAAACTCAAGAACATAAGCTAACCCAGAGCATCCGGAGGTTTTCACGCCAAGCCTTACACCCACACCCGAGCCTCGATTCTCTAAAAACCGATTTACTCTCTCAGCCGCTGCTTGACTCATCGTTATAGCCATGTTTTGTCTCTCTAAAAAAATTTCTAAGCTGCAGATTTATCTTTCTTACTTTGTAAATCTTCTATAGCTGCTTTTATTGCATCTTCCGCAAGAACAGAGCAATGTACTTTCACAGG
>MDTD01124934.1_pt1 | contig 28360 bp, 23 predicted proteins | sample 811221 | NCBI WGS metagenome assembly MDTD01 (sample SAMN05326646, study PRJNA326480) | marine metagenome | isolation source: seawater | place: Pacific Ocean: South West | collected 2011 | reverse complement strand
TTTTTTGCGTCTTCACTTGCAATCATCCGCCTCAACAAACTCTCCACCCTGAGCCTTCGGCTCTTCCCTCCTCTCAAGCCTTTCGAGAGGAGGGACCAATTACCCTTTATATACGGGGTTTCGCTTGGGTGCTGATCCGGCGGATGTTGCACTTGTGTCTCCGCAAACTCCCCTGATTCCACCCAATCATCCCCTTCTTTCTGGCGGATATAGCAAGCCATATCCTTGGATTCCTTTCTACTCGCGTATTTGCAGTGGGTTTTTTGCGTCTTCACTTGCAATCATCCGCCTCGACAAACTCACCACCCTGAGCCTTCGGCTCTTCCCTCCTCTCAAGCCTTTCGAGAGGAGGGACTATTTAGCCGATATATACGAAGGTTTAGGTCGGACACAAGGCCCGACCCTACTGACATTCATCCGATATACACGAAGATTTTTCGCTTGTATCGCGATATATGGTTTGATATGCATCGCTCCCCTTGTCAACAAAGTTGTACAGGGGGAGCTGGACGACCGCAGGTCGGACTGAGGGGGTTTTGCATCGCTCCCCTTGCCGACGAAGTCGAGTAAGGGGGTTCTTATTTGCTTTGTGACTTAGGAGTAATCGGCCTTGAGTTGTTTTTTGTCGATTTTACCTGCGCCGGTTTTGGGGATGTCATCGACAAATGCGAATTTTCGGGGAACTTTGTACTTGGCGAGATGTGCAAGGCAATACGCTTTACAACCTTCGACATCGAGCGTCGCGTCGGGTGTCAAACGAATGACCGCGATCCCAATCTCTCCCCACTTCTCATGAGGGACACCAAAAACGGCAGCTTCTGCGATGTCATCATGTGCGTGGAGAATACTCTCGATCTCTGCTGGATAGACATTCTCTCCACCGGAGATGAACATCTCTTTGAGACGACCGACAATATAGTAATATCCTTCAGCGTCTCGATGTGCGAGGTCACCTGTGTGAAGCCAGCCATCTTGAATGGCTTCCGCTGTGGCCTCTGGTTTGTTCCAGTAACCCTGCATAACATGAGGACCACGAAGCAGCAATTGACCGACTTGATCGGCTTCGTGGATCTCATTGCCATCGTTGTCGATCAGCTTCATCTTGATGTGCATGAGTGGGAAGCCGACACTGCCGGGTTTACGCTTCACATCTTCAGCTGGTAAACAGAAGTTGTTGGGGCCAGCCTCTGTCAATCCATATCCCGTCTTGAAGGAGACCTCTTTTTTCCAAAATGTCTCGAAGACCGGAAGCGGGCAGGGAGCACCACCGCTGATGACGAACTTTAACTTCGAGAAATCCGCTTCTTCCCATCGCTCGTGCTCTTGCATCATGATGAACATCGTCGGGACACCAAAGAATACGGTTACACCGTGATCTTTGATCAGATCAAAGGTCAGACCGACATCGAAACTTCGACACAGGATCGATTTGCCGCCCATGTACACGAGCGGCGTCGTGAAGACGGAGAGACCGCCGACGTGGAAGAGAGGGGCGTTGAGGATTGCGCAGTCTTTGGCGTCGAGACCCCAGCTTGCGACTGTGTTGATGGCGTTGTAGAAGATGCTCCTGTGTGTCAGGATGGCACCTTTGGGGAGCCCTGTTGTGCCGCCTGTATAACAAAGAACCCAGGGGGTTTCGAGAGGGAGTTGAAGATCGGGAAGATCTGTGTCTTCGTAAGCATCGCGCTGAGAGAGCAGAAGGTCTGTTTTTCTGGTTTGTCTGTCGAGCGCGATCCAGTGCTCAATGTCCGGGAGATTGGCCTGAAGTTCTTCTGTTTGTTCGAGAAAATCAGGACCGTAGATGAAGACATTGGGGGAGGCATCTTCGAGGAGCATGGTCAACTCTCGCGTGGTCAGACGCCAGTTGAGATTTTGCAGGACCGCGCCGAGTTTTCCACAAGCGAAGAAGGCGTCGAGGTATTCGACACAATTCATCGAGTAGATCGCGACCCGATCTCCCTGCTTGACGCCAAGAGATGCGAGCATTCGGGCGAGTCGATTGGTGTTTTGGTTCCACTCTCTGTAAGTGAGCTCACGTTGTGACTCCCAATCGAGTAAGGCGACGTCTTGTGGGCTCAATTCGGCGCGTTTTTGCAGCCAGTCGATGGCGAACATCACATTCTCCTTTTGGGTTACGTTATGCAGTGGCCGAAGCTTCTGTTTCAGTCGAGGTTTCCGGAGTCTCTTCTTTGGTTGAAGTGGCGGACTCTTCTGCATTGGGCTTGATCATTGTGACGATGCCAATGACACACCATCCCACGATGAGCGCGCAGGTTGCGAGGAATGCTGGGTTGTTCGACATAAAGGTGATCTTGTTAAACGCGACGACCAAGTAAGTGATAAAGGCAGAGATGACACCGGCTGTGACTGCTTCTCTGGAGACTTTTGGCAGGAACATCCCACAGGCGAGCGGGAAGAACGCCGTCGTAAAGAGAAGGTAGACGCCGTACTGTGCAAAGATCGCGACAGAACCACCGGACGGGTTGTTGACCTGCCAGCGCGCGAGCCAGATGGTCACGATCGCGACAACAACCATCGCAGTCCGCCCGAATGCGAGGGCTTTCTTGCGATTCTGGTTTTCATCTTCGTCTTTGGCGAGGAAGGTGAGGTAGATATCGCTGGAGAAGATGCCCGAGAGGGCGAGCAAGATGCCTTCGAGGGTTGAGAGTCCAGCGCAGAGAAGACCGATGCTGATGACAACTTTGAGCCAGGGCGCGAAAGTCGCGGCGATGTAATGGGGGACAACCATGTCGAGCTTTGTCTGAGGAGGAAGCGCGACGCGAGCATAGAGTCCTACAACCATCACACCGAGGAAGACGATCCCTGCGATCAACGCAACGGTCAGGTATTGGCGAACGTGGCTGTCTTCTTTGAGATAGAGGGATTTACTGACAATGTGGGGCTGACAGACGATCGCAAGACCAACGAGGAAGTTACAGATAAAGACCTCAAAGAAGTTCCTGAAGTACAGTGATTTTGGGTTGACGAGGGTGGTGAGATTCGGATTGATCGTTGCGATTTTGCCGAGCAGGCCACCATCTTGGAAGAAGTAATGCACACCACTTCCGATCAGGATCAAGGCGACGATGAGCATGATAACAGCCTGGATAGCGTTGGTGTAGGCGTGTGTATTTGCACCACCGATCATAACGTAGCTAAGCACGAAGATGACGAGGCCAGAGATCACCCAGAAGACCTTGATGTTGAGCATCCCCGCGAGGACTAGAGAGACACCGACGACGATCAAGACCGCGAAGGTGATCAGCGCGAGGGATAAGACACTGAAGATCAGGCGCAGAACGACGGAGTTGTATCGTGCTCCAATCCATTGTGGGAGCGTGAGCGCCGCGACTTGTGTTCCGACTTTGCGGAAGCGGGCTGAGAAGAAGATCAGACCAAGTGTGATCCCCAATGCTGCGGAGAAACCAAGCCCCATCAGCCCTGAGACACCATAAAAATAGATGAAGCCAGGGTTGATGACAAAGGTCGCGACACTTGTGAGCTGTGCGATCAGTGAGAGGCCGATGAGAGCGGGGGGGATGTCACCGCTTCCGATAGAGAAACTCTTGAGGTCTTGTGTTTTCATGACACTGCGGATCGTAAGCCACGCAGTCAAAGCGGCATAAAGACCCAGGGCAATCCAGGTCATAACAGTAGTGGTCATCTGAGTGGTTCTCCTTACAGACGATGAGGATATCTGAGGGGGGTGAAAGGGTCAGGCCATCAGCCTTTGTGTTGGTGTTGTTATTTGTCGAGCGCGTCGAGTTGTTTTTTGACTTCTGCTTTGACGACTTTCCCTGAAGCGTTGAGTGGGAGCGTCTCAAAGAAGTGGTACGCTTTGGGTTGTTTGTAACGAGCGAGGTCTGTGAGGAACGCCTTGAGCTCGTCTTTTGTGAGGTCTTTGTCACTTGGGACGACGACCGCGACGGGGATCTCTCCCCACTTTTCGTCGGGGCGACCGACGACTGTGGCTTGCTGGACTTTGGGGTGCGCGGCGAGCAGTTTTTCGATCTCGGCGGGGTAGATGTTCTCCCCACCGCTGATGATCATGTCTTTCATGCGGTCGACGATAAAGAGAAAACCATCTTCATCGAAGTAGCCGACATCACCAGTGTGAAGCCAACCGTTTTTGATGGCTTTTGCGGTGGCTTCGGGTTTGTTCCAGTAACCTCTCATGACGTTGGGACCGCGTACGATGATCTCACCGGATTCGCTTGTGGGCATTTGTTTGCCGGCGTCGTTGACGATGCGGACCTCTGTGTAGAGGATTTGGCGACCGGCGGAGCCGATTTTTTGGCGACACTCACCGGGACCCATACCTGTGACACCGGGGCTGGCTTCTGTGAGTCCGTATCCTTGGCGGAATTCGAGGCCGCGTTCGTGATACAGCTCGATCAGGGATTCGGGGAGGGGGGCGCCACCACTGAGCAGGACATCGCACTTGCTGAGATCTGTTGTCTCGAACTCCGGTTGTTCGGAGAGCATACGGAAGATCGTGGGGACACCGAGGACGCCTGTGACTTGTTCATCTTCGATGGTCTTGAGGACGTGTGCAGGTTTGAATTTGGCCTGGAGGATGACGGTCGCGCCGATATGAAGGAGTGGTGCGACGGAACCATTGAGACCGCCGACGTGAAAGAGTGGCAAGAGGACAAGCGCGATACCATCCGGGCTTGTGCCAAGTGACCAGCCGTTGATGGTTTGGAAGAAGACGTTTGTATAGGTGAGGACTGCGCCTTTGGGGTTACCTGTGGTGCCGGAGGTATAGATGATCATCAGGTCATCGCCATCACACGCGGGGTAGTCGTCGTTTGTGTGTGGCTCATTGGACGCGATGGTCTCTTCGTATGGGTTCTCCGTAGCCTCAGCCGTTGCAATGGAGGCAGGTGGGGACGAGAGACGTTCGTTGAGTGCGTCGACGCGGTCTTGCCAATCATCTTTATAGATGAGGAGGCTGGGTTGGCAATCGTTGAGGATGTATTCAAGCTCATCGATGCCAAGTCGCCAGTTGAGCGGGACGAAGATCGCGCCAAGTCGTGCGGCGGCGAAGAGGGCTTCGACAACTTCGATATTGTTAGGGAGGAGGACTGCGATGCGGTCGCCTTTTTTGACACCTTTTGCTTCAAAGGCGGTCGCGAGTCTGCGGACGCGCTCATCGAGTTCTTTGTAGGTGAACTTGAGGCGATCATCGATGATGGCGGTTTTGTTTGCGAAGATGGTGGCGTTGCGTGTGAGCCAGGTCGCGATATTGATGTTCATCGGTCACTCCGTTAGATGGATGAAAGTGTGCAGGGATCACCCCGGCGCTTTTCTGGAAGCTACGCAGCATTCGACTTGGATAGACATCCAGAAGAGGGCTGTGTAGGCCGATTGTGTTGAGTGGGTATGGCGTTTGGTTTTTTGATTCAAAGATACACAGGGGAGGGCAAGCGAGAGGTTGCTCTTCCCTTGGAAGCAGAGGCTATGTGTCTCTGCTGTTTAGTCCCAAACTCACCTGTGAGCGAGTGTAGCGCATTTAGGCTTGAGTCCAAAGGAGCCATGTGGATTCAATATACGCGGGGTGTCGTTTGCCCTTGGGAATCAAAGGTGTCATCCGACAGAGCAGGCGCAGGGAGACATAAGAGTATGTGTCAGCGCGTGCGTTCAGAAGCGTTTGTGTCTTCGATCTCTTTAGGGAGTTGGGTGTTTTATGATGTTTTACGATTTGGTGACAGGGATGCTTTGTTCATCCGCAAGCTCGGGGAGCTTGTGTTGAATGGCTTCGAGTTTCTTTTTGATATGTTCCCAGTCAGAAGGGGACGAGAGCTCTTGCTTTTCATTCAATTCATCGCGCAGATCGTCGATTTGCATGCTGAGATCTTCGACTTGTGCCTGGACCTTGAGCAGCAGATGGAGGATCTTTTTCTGGTCCCGGTAAGTGGAGTTGCCAAAGCGACTGTGGAGGAGATAGATGCCTTTGTCCAACATCATCTTTCCCTTGAAGGCATTTTCAAGGACGATGGAGAGTTGTTGGAGGACTTCGGGGTTTTGGAGGACGCCTTCGAGATAGTCGTTGGTTTTTTCCGTCCAATTGTCGAAGTGTGGCTTCCAGAATTTTTCAAACATGGTATGGCATCCCTTGGGGTCTGTTTGATGTTGCAGCGCAGTATGCTGTTCCAAAATTGCTGTGCTGCAACACAGGATAGAGAGAGAGAGGGGGCTTGTCAAGCAAAAATATTGCAGTGCAATATGTGATTAAGGTTATGTGGTGTAAAGGGTTTTGGCGAAAATTGTGCAAGGCACAAAAAAACTGCTTGACTTTGGGGGGGAGGATGAAGATAACTAAGGGTGACTTCAGATGAAAAGTGAGTTTGTGATGGAAGAGTTAATCGAAATCAAGAAATATTCGAACCGTCGGTTGTACGATACAGACAAGAGTAGCTATGTCACACTGGCCGACGTTGCGGATATGATCCGTGAGGGGAAGGAGCTGCGCGTGGTCGATGCAAAGACCGGCGAAGATCTGACGCGCACGGTGATGCTACAGATTATCTGTGAGAGTAAGCTCGAACAAGAGGCTCTTCCGATTGCTTTTTTGCGCCGTGTCATCCAAGCGGGCAACAAGACCATCCGTAACTCTATTAAAGAATACCTCTCTGCAAGTATGGGGGCGCAGCGCGAGATTCAGCGCCAAATGACACAGTGGGCGCGTGTCGCCTCTATGTTTAATCCCTTTTTGTCACCGCTCCTACCGCCACAACAGCAAGGTGGTAAGCAGATCGAGCGCACATCGAGCAAGAAGGGACGCAAGTCTCGTAACACAAAGCGCAATGCCTCCAAAAAACAACCCCAAGAACCACCCCCTTATGAAGCCGAAACACACGATGAACACGTCGACACACCTGTGATGATGCCACAGGGGTTTCCGGCGGAGGGTGCGTCTGAGGAGGCTCTGTTTGCGTTGCAACAACAGCTCGCGTTGATTCAACAACAGATCGAGCAAATGAGCACACAGAGAAAGTCCTCGGACGAATAGACTCAATGTAGACCAAACTGCTGTCCTCTGAGCAAGGACAACACTCGGACCAATCGGTCCAAAAGGGCGCCCAACCCTTTTTTTTGGGCTGTGTTTTGTGCAGTGCACAATTTACTTTGCGCTGCAACATGGACGGAGAATGACAATGGCAAGGAAAAAGAGCAAAGAAGTAAAAAAGGCCCCGAGCAAGGCCGAAATCGAAGAGGTCGCGGTTGCAGAGCCGTCGACTGACATCGATACGACGATGGTCGCACCTGTCAAGGTTGAGGAAGTCGAAGAAGTCGTGGTCTCCGGGACAGATACTGTCTCGGAGATCCCTGTTGACATTGACGAACCCAAAACCGAGGCCCCCGTCGTGCAATCCCAACCTGAGCAATCCAAAGAACAAAAAGAGGAAAAGAAAACCATGAGTGATAAATCAAAAAGTCCCATCTCCTTCGCTGCTGCAAGAATCGCCCAAGGTATGATTCAACCTTGGGTCAAGGTCGCTGTGTTCTCACTCGAACAAAGCGCACAAGCGCAAAGAAGCCTCTTTAAGCGCGTTGATGAGACAATGGACACTGGTTTTCAGCTCGTCAAAAAGGGTGTGGATCAGGTCGCAAAGATGAGCGAACGCTCCAGCGAAATCATGATCCAACAGCTCAACAAGTTCCAAGACTAGATCGAGTTGTTGGGTGAGTGTGTGTTTCTTGAGACCTTCAAGAGAAGGTGCCAGGAGGTGAGAGCATACACACACTCACCAACACTTGGTCACCCAAAGTGACAGTGGAAAAGCCAACGCCCTGCACCGTGTCGTGGGGTGGCTTTTCCACTGTATATTTGGAAGCTCTTGACCCTTACTCGTCATACAACGTCAACCCGGTAATGGAGGAGGATGACATGTTAGAAAAGATCTCGAAGACCTTGTCCGAAGAAGTCATGCGTTTCTACAAACGGACAAAGAACATGTCACGTCTGCTCGCCGATCCTGTCGGAAAAGTTGGTCTGACACCTGCTGATGTGGTGTTCCAACGCAACAAGATGACGTTGCTTCGATATGAGCCGTGGGAAGGGATGCAGGAGGAGTCAGAGACGCCTCTACCTGCACCTCGCAGTCATCCCATCCCTGTATTGCTCGTGCCTTCGGTGATTAACCGTCACTACATTCTCGATCTTCAGCCTGGTAAGAGCTTCGTCGAGTACCTGGTCAAACAAGGCTTTGATGTCTATATGATGAACTGGGGGACCCCTGGCGGTGAGGATCGATACCAGACCTTCGACGACTATATCGAGCTTTTGATCCACGCGTCCGTCCGGCGAATCCAGAAACTGACAGGCGCACCCAAGATCCACCTCGTGGGCCACTGCCTCGGTGGCATCATGACCCTCCCTTATGCGGTCCTCCATCCCGAACGCATTCAAACGTTGTTTAACCTTACGACACCAGTCGATCTGCGACACGGTGGGATCCTCAAAATCTGGACGGATTCACTTGAGGTGGACAGCTTTGTCGACGCCTTTGGGAACGCTCCCTGGCCGATCCTTCAGGCATCCTTTCACATGCTCAAGCCGATGGGTTTGGTCCAAAAGACCGCGTGGTTTTACGAGCAACTGTGGAATGACGAAGTGATCGACAACTTTATGGCGTTGGAGACCTGGGTCAACGACAACGTGTCGATCAGTGGGGAATTTTACCGCACATACATCAAAGAAATTTACCAAAAGAATGCACTTTATAACGGGACGCTGGTGATCAACGGAGAAAAGATCGACCTGAGAAAGCTCAAAATGCCTGTTATGAACGTCGCCGCAGCCGGTGACCACATCGCTACACCACCTAGCGTTTTGGCCTTACAAGATCTTGTCCCTCACACCCACAATGTCACCTTCAAAGGTGGACATATCGGTGCGGTCGTAAGTCGCCGCGCGAGCAAAAAGCTCTGGCCTGAGATCACCGCATTTTTTGAACAACACGCGTCCGAGAACGCGCCTGCCAATGGAGTTTGAGCATGCAACCTATGAGTTGGATGGAACTACCCTTTAAATGGATGAATGATACGATGCGTTGGAACATCGAACAGATGGAACGCAACGCTCGTTATTGGGATGCTGCTCTCGTACGGTATACGGCAAAACCTTCCTGGGCGACAGACAACCAGGTCGTCTTTGAGCTGCCTGCGTTGCGACTTCGTCAATTTGGTGCGGACAGCTCCTGTGATGAGATCCCCACGGTAATTGTCGCACCACAAGTCAATCACTCTTCGATCTGTGATTATTCGACCGATCAATCACTCGTCTCGACGTTGATGGATCATGGACTCAAGCGCGTATATGCCGTAGAGTGGAAAAGTGCAACGCTCGCACGCTCCAAAGAGACTCTCGATGATGCGCTAGACTATGTGCTCCAGTGTATCGATGAGTTGGGCGGAAAAGTTCGCCTCGTTGGTCTGTGTCAGGGTGGTTGGATGTCTTTGATCCTCGCGGCTGTCGCACCAGAGAAAGTTGAATCGCTCGTCCTCGCTGCTGCTCCCGTTGATTTTCATGCCGATCCGGGTCCCGTCAATATCATGGCTCGCTACATTTATCCAATGGCTTTCTACAAGTGGTTGGTGATGATGGGCGGTGGTGTGATGAGAGGTGAATTGATCAGCCGCGGATTCGACAGTATGCGTCCCTTTGAACGCTATGTCCTTAAATATCTCGATCTGTACGCCAACGTCGACAATGAAGAGTATCTCAAGCGCTTCAAGCGTCTCGACGTGTGGTATGGCATCCCACAAAATATCCCTGGCCTCGCATATCTGCGTATTGTGCGTGAGTTGTTCAAAGAAAACCGCCTCGTGAAGGGTACGTTCACTTATCGCGATCAGACCGTTGATTTGTCGCGTGTGAATATGCCGACCCACTTGCTCACAGGCGCGCGAGATCATATCACCAAAGCAGGGCAACTCCTCGCAGCGGCAGATCATATCTCAACGCCCTCCGAGAAGTGCTACACCTACGAGGCTGATGCCGGACACGTTGGTGTCTTCATGAGCAAGAAAGCTCTCAAAGGTGTCTGGCCTACCGTCGCACAACGTATCATCGAGGATGGTGCATAATCTTTTATTTTTGGATGTTGTCATGAAAGATCTTTGGCGTTTGGGATGTCTCTTTTTGTTGACTCTCTCCTTTTATGTTGCTTGTGGTAATGGCGAAAAGGCCGATCTTTGCAATCAAGACAGTGATTGCAAGTCGGGCGAAGTCTGCCAAAGCAGCAAATGTACCGTCGTCGAAAAAAAATGCCTCGACGATACTGGCTGTGCGACTGGGGAGATCTGTGTAAGCAATCAATGCAAACAATCCACCTGTGAATCCAGCGCGGATTGTCCTGCCAGTCGCGTTTGTGAAGGTCAACGTTGTGTCTTTCCTTCGGGTTCAGAAGACATACAAGAGCCTTCAAATGTCGTAGATGGAGGAGATGAAAAGACTCCGCCTCCCGACGACTCGACAGGCAAAGAGGACGTCATCAAGAAAGATGACGGCACACAAACAGAGCAACCTCCCAAAGAAGAAGAGCCAAAGATCTGTACCCCCAACCGCGACGACACCATCGAACGCAGCGAATTGCAATTTCGTGTCGGGACGTCGATCATCTACTCCGAAGCGACAGAAGACGGTGCAGGGAAACCTCTGACTGTCGATATGAAGGGGAAAGATGAAGGTGGTGTCACGGTCTGGGATTTGAGTGGAACATTCCCCGCAGCCAAGCGCGTTGTCGACGAATTGCTCTCTCCCAAGGGAGCCTGGTATGACAGCGACTTCCCTGGCATCACCTACGCCTCGACACTTGACCGTTCTCTCGGCGCGTTAGGACTCTATAAGGTCGCCAGCGACAACGTCTCTATGCACGGCTGGGTCTCCGAAAAAGATGGCGACATCAAAGTCACGTACAGTAAACCACTTCCGCTGTTTAAATTTCCTCTCAAGAAAGGACTGAAGTGGACTGCGAGCGCGACGGCCTCTGGGACGTTTAATTTGGCCGTCTACAATGCAAGTGAGACGTATGACTTTGAGGTCGATGGTGTTGGAAAACTCAAGACCCCAACGGGGACATACCCTGTCGTGCGGTTGCGTCTTGAATTTTCACAGCAACAATACTTGCCGACAGTTTGGAAGAGGACGCGTATCTCCTACTTTTTCCTCTCTGAGTGTCTCGGTGTCATCGCTCGTGTCGATAGCACCCTCTACGAAAAAGACAAAGACTTCACAGAAGCCTCCCTCGTCAAACGTCTGAGCGATTAAAGCCCCCATCCAGTGAGAGGTAGATATGTTAAAAAGTCGAATAGTTGGACTTTTGGTGTTGTTTTGTCTGCCTCTGGCAGGGTGTCTCTCCTTTCAGCAGGGCCGCGTCAACTACGGTCTCAAGCGACATCAATACATTGAGATTGGTCCTAAAAAACAACGTGTTCGGATCTTTGAGCGTGGCAATCCAAAGAACCCCCACGTCATTTTATTGCACGGGTACGGTTCGTCTGGTGTTGTGTGGTTGGGCCTGATGAAGACACTTGAGCGTCTTGGTTACCACGCCCTTGCCTTTGATCTTCCTGGTTTTGGTCTCTCCGACAAGTACGACGGTAATTACGACACACGACATATCGCCGATCAGGTCTCGCTGATGATGGCGAAGAAAGGCATCAACAAAGCCGACGTGATCGCCCACTCATGGGGGTCTTCTGTTGCGTTAGCCTTGACCCTTCGTCACCGCAAAAAGGTCCGTCGTTTGGTGATCCACGGTGGTTGGGTGTACAGCGCACAGATGTTGCCTGTACTGCGTTGGGCAAAGATCCCTATCTTTGGCGAACTCTTGTACGGTGTTTTCTTCAAGGAGCGACCAGAAGAGCGCTTCGCGTCTTCATTTTACAATCCAGATCGGATGGTCAAGCAGGCGATCGTCGAGAAGATCAAAGAGGCGCTCGATCGTCCTGGTTATCTCGCCGCTGCGCTCGCTGTTGCGCGAGGGATGAATTATGAAGATATGGAGAAAAAGTACCGCTCCATCACACAACCTGCGTTGTTGCTGTGGGGAAAACAGGATCATGTCTCGCTGCCTTTCTACGGACGGCGTTTGTCTTCTGAGTTGCCTCACTCGCGCTTTTATACGCTCGATCGTTGTGGACACATGCCGATGCTCGAACGACCGTACTTGGTTCGTCGGTATGTCTCTTCCTTTCTCGGTCCGGCAAAACGTTTGCGTCAATATTCTCGCTAGCTCTCTCAACTCTACTACAGGACACTGGTGTATATCGTGAGACGTTCGACATCCCTCGCTCTATTCGTCTGTTTGTTGTGTTTGGGGCTGGCACCTGCTGCGGCACTTGCTTCGACATCCGAAGCGGGCTATCTCTCTGATCCTGCCGGCAAAGGCCGACCTACTCATCATGACGATCCCCTCCTGACAGCACTCTCTACGCGCTTCTACTTGCACGGTTTTTATCGTATGCGATGGAACATGCTCGACAACCTCGATCTCGATCGCGGGCCCACGCCGAGCACAAATAAGACGATCTTTCCCACTCGTTTTGACGACTCAGGTGCCTTGCAAGGTGGGGATATGCGTTTTCGGATGGAGCTGAGTATGGACATTGCTCGCTCTGTCAAGATCCATGCACGTATCGATGCTCTCGACAATATCGTGTTGGGATCGACCCCCAATGGATTCCCTCGCAACGCTCGTGTTCCGATGAGTGTGGCGACGACAGGGCAGAGGGCGCCTGTTGAGGGTGTCAATGCCTTCACTGACAGTATCCGTGTGCGCCGTGTGTACGGTGAGGTGATGTTGCCATTTGGATATCTCGCGGCGGGTAGGATGGGCGCGTTGACGCCTTGGGGATTGGGCTTGCTCGTCCAGCCTGGAAACGCTCTTGATGCGGACAATGGAGACAACGCAGATCGAATCGTCTTCGCGATCGCCTTATTGGGTCATCTTCTCCTCGCGACCTACGAATTTTCCTCATCTGGACCTGTGATCGGTGTGCCATTCAACGCATCGACGGATCAAGATCCTAGAGATGACGTCCGCTCTTTCGCTTTTGCCCTCGCCAATTACGACACACCTGAGACTGTCAAAAGAAAGCTCAGGGCTGGGATGAGCATCCTCAACTACGGCTTGATCTTCTCTTATCGGGATCAACAGCTCGATGTCCCTGGGTGGTATGCTGGTACGATTGAAGAGCGGGCGATCCGTTCTGGTGAAGTTGTCCAGCGCAACGCTTACAGTATGTTGCTCGACTTTTGGTTTTTGTACCGCAACCCCTGGCTGCGTATTGAGCTGGAAGCGATATATGCCCAAGGGAATATCGCGAATGGTTCACTGGTGCCTGGTGTGAATCTGACAGAGCCATTGACCTCTTCACAGTACGGTGGTGTGCTTCAGATCGCGCTGTCTCCTCCTCGTTCTCGCTGGGGAGTTGGTGTCGAAGTTGGGCTCGCGTCAGGTGATGATGCGCCTGGATTTGGTGTCGCACCACCCATCAACCAGATCAAATCGGTGCCAGGGGATATTGATGGTCCACAGATCAACTATCCCAATGACAACACTGTGAACAACTTTCGTTTTCATCCTGACTACCGTGTGGATTTGATCTTCTGGAGAAGAATTGTTGGTCAAGTCACAGATGCGTTGTACTTTAAAGGTGCAGCGCACTTTGATCTGACACAGAGGTTGCGTTTTTGGACATCTGTGATTTACTCCCGCGCGATGGAAGCTTCGACGCCTCCTGGTGGTTCTGCGGAGCTGGGGGTCGAGATCGACGCGGGCTTGCGTTACAATTATGATCCGGGGTTTGAGATCCAACTCTCCTCGGGTGTGTTTGTGCCTTTTGCAGGTCTGCGAAACACTGAGCTTTCGCTCGATCCGAGACCTGCGTTTGTCTTGCAGTTGATCCTTGGATATGTATTTTGAGTTCTTTGATAGGGAGCTGAATGATGGACAGTAGATTGTCAAAAATCGTCGGAAGCATCGTCACCATCATGGTGTTGGCGCTTGGAGTCAGCGCTGGCGCGTGCAGCCCACCTGTGACCAACGAACCAACCGTCGAAAAAAGCGAGCCTGATGCGGCTGTCGAGAACAAGGATGCTCCTGAACCTTCTCGATGTATCGCAAACAACGACGGTGTCATCGCGCTAAGCGAGATCGCGTTTGTCGCAGATGCCTCGGTGAAGGTCAAGCGAAGCGCACCCAACGCGACTGTCTCCGTCAATCAGGTCGGGAAAAAGGACGCAGATGGTACGCTTGTATGGGACTTTACGGAGGTCAATGCCAAGACGGATGCCTACGTCAAGACGGAGTCTCCTGGTGGATATTGGTTTTCGGAGACGTTTCCCGAAGCCACATTGTTGATCCCAGAGCGCTTCTCTGGATACTCGGGAAAGATCTTCCAGGTGATACGCAAGGGAACGGATTCGATGTTGCTCGAAGGTCTGGTCTCCGAGAAAGAGACACCTGCATCTGAGAAGGTCTTTCTTCCCTACGACATCCCCGTACCGCTCTTGCGTTTCCCTCTACGTGAAGGGAAGGAGTGGGTGATCACCGCGAAAGCCCAGGGAGATCTGGGTGGGACACCGATCACTTCACAAGATCGATACCAGATCATCGTCGACGGAAGAGGGACGTTGAAGCTCCCTGATATCGAGTTTGAGAATACACTCCGTATCAACATCAACGTTCAGCAACGATTCTTGGGCGGAAAGACGCGACGTCTATACCAAATCCTTTATATGCACGAATGCTACGGTGAAGTTGCTCGTGTTGAATCCAAGGACAATGAGACTGATCCAGCCTTTACCTCCGCGACACTCGTTCGGTTTATCTCTTTTTAAGCTGAACCTTCGCTCTTTTCCGCTCCATTACCTTATGCCAGCTTTTTTCGTACCTCTTCTCTTCTGACTGCCTCCATCGCTTCTTTGACGTTCTCATCTGTCCCTTGACAAGCTTCTCACTCTTAAGGAAAGTGGCTTGATATTGGATTGAAGCCTTTTCTACCAAGCCGAAAACCGAAACCCAAGAAGTGAGGTCAAAAGATGCTCAGACACTTGAGAACTGTATTTGATCTGGATCGTGATGAGATCTTGTCGTTGTTTGATCTGGCCCGTGAGATGAAGAAATATCCAGGTCGCTTTGGGGATTCATTGAAGGGACGCACGCTCGCGATGATCTTCGAGAAGCCCTCTTTGCGCACACGTGTGACCTTTCAGACTGGGATCTTCCAGCTCGGGGGACAGGGAATTTACCTCGCCCCAAGTGATATCAAGATCGGAAAGCGCGAGACAACACAAGACATCGCGCGCAATCTCTCTCGCTGGTGTGATATCGTTATGTTCCGGACGTTTGCGCACAAAAACATCCAGGAACTCGCCGAAGGTTCATCGATCCCCGTGATCAACGCGCTCTGTGACAGCTACCATCCCTGTCAGGCGCTCGCTGACATCTTTACACTGTACGAACGCCGACACGACGTACACAACTTGAAGCTCGCATACGTCGGTGATGGCAACAATGTCTTGCACTCACTGATCAACATCAGCGCGATCTTAGGGATTCAACTCTCCTACGCGACACCTGAAGGGTATGAACCCAAGGAAGATGTCCTCAAGCTAGCGCAAGATTACGCAACGCAGCACAACAGTGGGGCGACGTTTGAGGCGACTCATGTGCCAGCAGAAGCTGTAAAAGATGCAGATGCTGTGTACACCGATGTGTGGGCAAGTATGGGGCAGGAAGATCAGGCAGCGGCACGTCGCAAGATCTTTGAACCTTATCAAGTCAACGCCGAGCTGATGAAGCACACAAAACCAGGCGCGTGGTTTATGCACTGTCTACCTGCACATCGAGGCGAAGAGGTGACAGACGAAGTGGTGGATGCACATTACTCCGTTGTCTTTGATCAGGCCGAGAACAGAATGCACGCACAAAAAGCGCTGATGTACATGCTGATCAAACGATAAGAACGGTTGTTTAAAGTTCTTCGGTTGTGTCTGATGATGACTTGAGGTGGGGTTTGAGGACGGACATGTAGAAGCGCTTGTAACGACCTCCTGCCCATTGATTGACAAAGCGTCCTTTGCCATCGAGGATGAGTGTGTAGGGGATACCACGTGAGGGGCGACCTCCTAGTTTGCGAATATGTTGTTGGATGCGCAAGCCCGGACCTTGTCGTGTGATCCTGTAGGGGACAAATCCTGTGTTGCGACCGTAACGTTTGACCGCTCCCGCCCGGCTTCTGATCGCAAACATGTAAAACTTGATATTCTTCGAAGAGGTCGCTTTGATCACGCTCTTGAGTTGTGGCATCTCTCTGACGCAGCTCGGACACCACGTCGCCCACAGGTGTATGACTTGGACATCTCCTTTTCCGCGCTGTGAGTGCACTTGGTGGAACGCCTGCCCAACTGTTAAGCTCGATATATTCAGGTTTTCGGGGATGTCTACGTTGGGAATGGTGATACGAGATTCACGTAACATCCCATAGGCGAACAGTCCGCCTACCAGCAACACGATCGGAATAAGTAAGACGTACCACATGGAGAATGATATTTGTCTCTCGGGAGGACCGACACGTGCAGAGGACATTCTGGGCATCGATGAGTGGGGAGATGACATCTTTGGTGGGACGTTTTCTCCGTAAGGTGGGGCGTTGTGTTGGTTGAACTCGCGAGCTTTTTCGCAAAGCATGCAACCATCCTGTATGGCTGGATTGTAGCGAATCCCATGAGTGGGGCAGGTGGGGAATTGTTGCATCTTCAACATCCTGGTTAAATAGTATCATTATATAATTCATAGCAAGAAACACCGTGTGGGAGGTGTCTATTCCAACATACACTTTTCTGTTTGTGCGATAAAGTGCGCGGTAGATGTGAAGAAAAGTCATGGGGAAGATGGTGACAGAGGAGGGGGTGGAGTGTTGTTGTTTGTGGTTGGATGAAGCTTCATCCAATCTTTTGGGGGGAGATGTTGGGAGCGGTTTTTGGGGTTGTTGTGTAAGCCCCACGCCTTCACGAGGATTCCATCTACAGTCTGATGATCGTTTTTCGTGGCATTGATTTTGCTTAGGAGGAGAACGGAATTATCCAGGTAGATGACGGTTACTAAGCCAATCCGCGACCGCATAGCCTAGGAAGAAGGAGCACATCGTGAGAAAAAACGTATATTTCATTTTGTTGGTCGGTTTGTTTGGGGGAATGTTGTCCAGTTTGACGGGATGTCATTGTGGAGATCGTGAGCCACCTCCTGTTGTTAAATGCGATTCTGATGATGGTGATGGTTACTACACCTCTGCTGGTCGTTGTTCGACCAACACAGGCGATAAGTGCGATGCGAGTTGGCAGTGTCCTGATGGCCAACTTTGTAAGTCGAAAGATGGGGTTAAGCAGTGTCTTCCTGAGACAAACACCGATCCTGGTGAGTGTCGCTCCGATGCAGATTGTTCTGATGGAAAAACGTGTTCCAATCGAGTCTGTCGACCCACATGTAAAGTCGATAATGATTGTGCTGGGTTGAAACCTGATTGTCGATGCGAAAATAACGTCTGTATTCCCAAGGATGGAACGACGACCAAGCCACCTGCGAGCTGTAAGCAAGATTTCGAATGTGGTACCGGGAAATTGTGCCTCAACGGTACATGTTCGGAAGGTTGTCGTGCTGACGCCGAATGCTCTAGGGGACAAGTTTGCCGAAGCAATGAGTGTCGTCAAGGCTGTTCGTCGGACAATGACTGTAGTAACGGTGAGCTTTGTTATGCCGGTGGCTGCAAAGCCGGTGTCTGTCGCGATGATTCCGATTGTAAAGCGGGTACGATTTGTCGCGTAAAAGGGACCAGTTGCGAAGCCGGGTGCCGACGTGATGCAGACTGTGGTGACGGAGAGTCCTGTACAAACTATAAGTGCGAAACCAAGAACGTCAGCTGCTACAACGATAAAGAATGTCCACTCGGTAAAGTCTGCAAGTTCGGAAGCTGTACAGCTGGTTGTAACACTGCCAATGACTGTCCTCGCGGTGAATCTTGCTTCTCAAACAAGTGTATCAAAGTCGAGTGTTCACGTGACTCACAATGTGGACACGCACAGATTTGTCAGGCCAACGCTTGTGTCCCTGGATGTCGAAGAGACGAAGACTGTGGCACCAGCGCTATCTGTCTGCAAAATATCTGTAAAGCCAAACCCTCCTGTTCCTCTGATGCAGAGTGCGGCACCGGAAAATACTGTGATGCAGGTGAGTGTAAAGCGGGATGTTCCACAGACGCTCAATGTGGCGCTGGAAAATTCTGTGCTGGACACCAATGCAAGGAAGGTTGTCTCTCTGATAGCCATTGCGGAACAGGCCAATACTGCGAGACAGCAAAGCAGGCTTGCGTCACTGGTTGTCGCTCTGATGCTGATTGCTCTGGTGGTTTGAGCTGTCAGGCTCATGCATGTGTTCAAACTTGCCGCGCTAGCTGTGAGTGTCCAAGTGGTCAGGTTTGTGGTTCTTCTGGTGTCTGTGAAGCGCCGCCCAAACAAGTCTTTACTTGCAAGGTCGATTGCGAGTGTCCATCAGGTATGACCTGTAACGCATCGGGTGTTTGCCAATAATCACCTCCTCTCCCTCCCTACATGTGACATCCACACGAAGATCTTCCTCCACTCTTTTCTCCATGACACACCACACAATCTTGTCTCCGTCTCGGTGACTTTCTCTTTGTTCGGACTCCAATGTCTTATCGTGCAGGTTCTTTTTTCAACAGGGTTGGTTGCCTTGTAGGAAAAAAAACGTAAACTTCTTGCATACAAGACGAAAAGAGATGGAGAGAACTGTATGAAACACAAAAAGGGTGGTGGTTACATGGAACATCGTACGCCGGAAAAGCAATCCGTCTCTGCACATCATGATGTCCCGATAGAATCGGACATACAAGACAGATCTCCAGTCCGTCAGGCTGATAAAATTGATTCTCCAAGTTCTCGTGAGGCGTTACAAGCCAATCGTTGTCCTGTATGTGATTCTTTGCTGATTGGTGACGACTTTGTCTGTGAAAGTTGTGGTGCATCTCTGCTCGATCCATTACTGGATCACGTGATCTTTGAGGAGTGGAGGCTCGTCCAAAAGATCGGCGAGGGTGGGATGGGCTTTGTTTACAAAGCCATCCATGTTGAAGATGGGCGCGAAGCTGCGATCAAGATCATGAAGACTGGTGAAGCTGATCCCATCTTGATCGAGCGTTTTTTGGCGGAAGCGACGTTCTTGCAGACACTCAAACACCCCAACATTGTAGAGACATATTCTTTCGGATACGACGAAGATATCGGTTTTTATATCGTGATGGAATATCTTGAAGGCATCGACCTCGACGCATTTGTCATGAAAGACCGGCTGTTGCCTATCCCGATGTTGCTCAAAATCTTTATGCAGGTGTGTGATGCTGTCTCATGTGCACACCAGAAAAACATCGTCCACCGAGATCTCAAGCCCGGGAATGTCTTTTTGGTGGGCGAGCTGCCAGAAGTCGAAAAGGTGAAGTTGTTGGATTTTGGCGTCGCGAGAGCTTTGGATTCACACGTACGTTTGACCGAAGATGGTTTTGTGATGGGGACCCCCAATTATCTCTCTCCCGAGCAAGCCTTGGGGCGTCCACTCGAACCACAGGCTGATATCTATTCACTTGCAGCGATCATGTACGAATTATTAACAGGGAGTGAGGTGTTCGAGTTTACCGATCACTACGATCTCATGCAAAAGAAGATCACGCGACCTCCACGCTCCTTGGCTGATGCGCACCCAGATCGTGATTATCCTCAAGGCCTCGAAGAGTTGATCGCCGAAGGACTTCGCCCTGATCCTGATGAGCGGATTCAGGGAGCGATGGCCTTCAAACGACGTATCAAAGAGATCCTGGATGGGATTGACAAACCGCATGATGATCAGCGTGAAGAGATTGTGTCTGTCGAGACATTTATTGCTGATTTTGAAGCGCGTTCTGCTGACGTTCCGACATCCGCTTCAGTCGCGGTGGAGCAAGAGCGGCCTGGAACGATATCGTTCGAGCTTGCTGATGTTCCGGAGTGGGAGGTCGAACATGCCCCAAGCTACGATGAGTTGCCTGCCAAGTCTGATAGTGTCGAGACACAAGCGATCGGGACATTTGGCTCATCTGCCTATATCGATGAAGTTCCGTTACAGGATCACAACTCCGAAGAATACGTAGAGGTTGCGTCCTCTGGGGGGAGCATTGTGCTGCCAGTGGTCGCGTTGGTGATCGTATCGATGTTGTTGTTGGCTTTCTTTTACTGGAATTGAGTGCAAAAGGGCAACAGCAGATCGTAGATCTGTGTTCGGGTTTGTGGGGATACCACAGTGTAGGGGGATGCGATAAACGCAGAGGAGCACGCCGGGTTGAACGAGTAAAATGAGCGTGATAAATTGGGGAAAAGGAGAGAGGATAGAGGGAGGAAGAAGGGGGAAGTTATCGGATGTTACCAACGATAGCCATTGCAGTGCTGTGCTGGCTTTTGGACATGTTGGTCATCATTTGGAGGAGTTGTTGCATGGATTGCATTTGTTGTTGCATTTCCATCATCATGAGTTGTTTTTGCTCGGGTTGCATGTTTTTGTTTGCAACGAGTCCCATCATTTGTTGACGAAGACCAGCCATTTGGCCGAGTGCGCTAGCAGCGGGAGCGAGTTGTGAGCTCATTCCGCCTTGTTGGGGAAGACCCATTCCCATCATTTGGTTTGCACCAGCGGGCATTTGTGGGAAGTTTGCGCCAGCGTTCATCATGGGCATGCCTTGCACACCTTGCATCATGCCTTGGAACGCTTGCATTGCGTTGTTGAGGGGACCGAATCCGTTTGCTGCGAAGTTAGCAAGACCATTCGCGAAACTTTGGTTGGCAGCATTTCCGGGGAAAGCTTGGGAGAAAAGGTTGTTAGCCATGGAGTTCGCGAGTGAATTAAATCCGTTTACGTTCATTATCTTCTCCTCAAATTGTTTGTGTCAGCTTTACTGCTGTGACGAAACTGGGTTTCTTTATGTATTCATTTACGCTTTCGCGTATAGTCATCTCGATTACGTAAATGATTATCGGAAGACTCTTTGTGGTGTTGCGTATTTTTTGAAAAAAAAATCGCCATCCCACCAGAAGGTCCAGATTTCCTAGAGAATACGGACCTTTTCAACACAAAAAAACTTTACCAGAAACTCGAATTCTTGTCACGTCCTTTCTTGTGACAGGGGGCAGAGAGCCCTTTGACAGTGCGTGTATCAACAAACGGTCGCTTTGTGAGGAACTGAAGCGATCTGTGTCCCTTTTTCGATACCTATATCAAATGAATGACAGCTTGACAGGTTGGGAGGGGGGTGGTATGTGAGCATTCACGTTCACAGGCCGGTGAAACCGGAAGCAGCCCCTACAATTTGACATGGCAGATGCGATGTCGTGGAAAAGGAGACGGAGATGTCCACACGAAATGAGAAGGCCAACGCGATCCGCGCTTTGAGCATGGATGCTGTCCAGAAAGCCAACAGCGGTCACCCCGGAATGCCCATGGGGATGGCTGATATCGCAGAGGTGTTGTGGAGTGATTATCTCAAACACAACCCCCAAAATCCTGACTGGTTCGATCGTGATCGCTTTGTCTTGTCCAATGGCCATGGCTCGATGTTGTTGTATTCGCTGCTTCACTTGAGCGGATACGATCTCAGCATCGATGATCTTCGTGATTTTCGCCAGCTCCACTCCAAAACACCTGGGCATCCGGAATATGGGATGACTCCTGGTGTGGAGACGACAACAGGACCACTTGGTCAGGGGCTCGCCATGTCCGTTGGGATGGCGCTCGCAGAGAAAATGCTCGCAGCTCGCTTCAACACCAAAGAGCATCAACTCGTCGATCACCACACCTATGTCTTCGCGGGGGACGGCTGTTTGATGGAAGGGGTCTCTCATGAGGCCTGTTCTCTCGCAGGTACACTTGGTCTCGGTAAACTGATCGTCTTCTACGATGACAACGGTATTTCCATCGATGGAAAGGTCGAAGGATGGTTCACTGATGACACACCCAAGCGATTCGAGGCCTATGGTTGGCACGTCGTCGCTAATGTCGATGGACATGATCCTGAAGCGCTGAAGCAAGCGACCGAAGCTGCTCGTGCGGAGACTGATCGCCCCACACTGATCTGTTGTAAGACAACCATCGGTTTTGGATCACCCAATCTCGCAGGGACCGCAAAGTCACACGGTGCACCTCTCGGTGATGATGAGATCGCTTTGGTGCGTGGGCAGATTGGGTGGTCCCACCCTCCCTTTGAGATCCCCACAAATGTATATGAGGCTTGGAGCGCAAAAGAGCGAGGTGCTGCGCTCGAAGCACAATGGGATGGGACGTGGAAGGCGTACCAAACAGCCTACCCCGAAAAAGCAGCTGAGTTCCAAAGGCGTATGGATGGCACGTTCCCCGACGGATGGGAAGAAGCGGTCACCAGCGCGCTTCAGGTTGCGCAGGACAAAGGTGACAAGAAAGCCACGCGCGCCGCGTCACTCACTGCGCTCAACGCGCTTGCCCCAGTCCTTCCCGAGCTTGTCGGTGGCTCTGCTGACTTGACCGGCTCCAACAAGACGCTCTGGTCCGGCTCGACGACCGTGACAGGCGATACACCTGATGGAAATTACATCTACTACGGTGTACGTGAGTTCGCGATGACTGCGATGCTCAATGGGCTGACACTTCACGGCGGCTTCATTCCGTACGCAGGGACATTCTTGGTCTTTTCCGATTATGCGCGCAACGCGTTGCGTTTATCTGCGTTGATGAAGATCCAATCGATCCACGTTTACACACACGACTCTATCGGCTTGGGCGAAGACGGACCCACACACCAACCTGTCGAACATGTCGCGAGTCTACGTTTGATCCCGAACATGACTGTGTGGCGTCCTTGTGATGTTGTCGAGACAGTGGCTGCTTGGAAGGATGCGATTGAGCGAAAAGATGGCCCGACATGTCTCGCGTTGTCACGACAAGGTCTCCCTCACCAACAACGAGACGCCGAAACACTTCGTAATGTACAACGAGGTGGTTATGTGCTGAAAGATTGTGAAGGGACGCCCCAACTCATCTTGATGGGGACAGGATCAGAAGTGCAGATCGCGGTGGAGGCGGCTGACCAACTCGCGACAGAAGGCATTGATGTACGTGTCGTCTCCATGCCTTCTATGGAGGTGTTTGAAGCGCAAGATGAAGCCTACAAAAACACCGTGTTGCCTCCTGAAGTCGAAGCTCGCGTCGCGATCGAAGCAGGCGTCGTCGACTCCTGGTATCGATATGTCGGCTACAAAGGACGTTGTCTTGGTATGGAGAGCTTTGGTGAGTCTGCTCCTGCGAATGTGCTTTACCAACACTTTGGTCTGACCGTCGAAGCGCTGATCGCCGAAGCCAAAGGTCTGCTCTAATCCTGCGCTTGGGTGTCGTGTAATCGCTCAAGCCGAAGCCGTTCACGATCGTCAAACAACGCGTTGCACGTCAACAACAGGATCGTGATCGTCCCTAGCGCTGTCCCAGAGGCGATCAAACACATCACCACGATCTGATATCTCACCGCATCCAAAGGCGCTGCGCCTGCGAGGATTTGTCCCGTCATCATCCCTGGAAAACTCACCAACCCGATGATCATCATCGAGTTGAGGACGGGCAGCATCGCGGCGCGAAAAGCAGAGCGCAGCTCTGCTGAAGTCGCTTCCCATCTTGTCGCGCCCAAAGCAAGCAAGCCTTCGACCATGTGGCGTCTTAAAACTATTCCCTCTAGCAACCTCTCTACACCCAAAGAGACACCGTTGAGCGCGTTCCCCAATACCATCCCGAGTAGCGGAATGAAGTATTGTGGGGAAAACCACGGATCGACTCTGAGGATCCCAATCATCGCAAGGCATGTCACGAGAAAAGAGGAACAGAGGATCGCCAGTAAACAATTCCAGAACATCATTATATATTGACGGCGTGATTGGCGAGATGCGACCCTTGCTGCGATCGTCGCCATCAGCACACCTATCCCCAACACTGGTACTGGATGACTGAGTGAAAAGATCCAGTTGAGCACCCAACCGATCAACAGCAATTGTGTGATCATCCTGATGGCTGCCCAAAGGATCTTTTGGGTCAATCCCAACCTCAAGAGCCCTGATAACACGATATTGACCAACAACAGTGAGCCCGCGAGTAACAACTGCCAGGAGGTGATGTGTATGTATCCTGCCTTCACGATGCGTCCTTTGATGGGAGGTGGAATGTTCTCATGTTCATGCGTGAGCGTAAGGCTTCGTTATGGCTGATCCAGATACACGCGCGCTCTGGTTGTGTGAGACACCACGTCTGTATCCACGCTTCGACTTGCATCGAGGTCTCTGGATCAAGAGATGCGGTGGGTTCGTCCAATAAGAGGATATTGGGGTCAAGTTGAAGTCCCCTCATCAGTTGGACGATCTGGCGTTCCCCACCTGAGAGCTGCTGGGTCTGGGAGCGCAAGAATGTCGTTGGCTTTTTGAGAATGTCGAGCGTCTTTGTGACCCAGGCTTTGGAGTACTCCCGGTGTTTGTGGAGCGTGAGAGAGAACGGTCGCATGAGCGCTTCTTCAACGGTCCCCTCTGTGAGGGTTGTTTGTTGTGGGAAGTAGAGTACTTTTGTGCGGTACAGAGGCATCTGCCATTGCGATTGTGAGCGCCCTTGGAAGAGGATATCCCCTTCATCAAAGGGGAGCAATCCTGCGAGGACGCGAAGCAATTGGCTCTTTCCGCTCCCTGATCGTCCGACAATCGCGAGCTGTTCACCCGAAGACAGTTGGAAGTGTAGAGCGCGCCAAAGCCAACGTTGACCGAGCTGCCTTGAGATGTTTTGTACTTGCATCAAAGTGTCCACAACATAACTCCTTTCTCGTATGCTTGCACACCGACAAGATAGCAGCTTCGGTGTCAAAAGGAAGTTTTCCTACATGTGGGAGTGTCCTTGAAAGAAGAACGCCGTAGAAACAGGCTTTCAGCTCTTTTGTCGATGTGCTATGCTTTTGTTTGTGGTGAAGTGGACAGAGTAAAACCACATCGTTTTTCTTTTGAACGGGGATACAAGAGCTTGAAAAGATTCTCTTTTATCACATTGGTTGGTGCTCTTGGTTTTGGCTGTGTTTGGCCGAACTTGGTGTATGCAGATCGCGTTGATGACTTGCTCCAGGTTTTGCGCACCAGTCAGAGTCGAAAGGTCCGTGTGACGGCGTTGTTAGGTCTCACCAAGTTCGATGACCCACGTGTTACGCTTGCCTTGCGCAAGGTTCTTCGTTCGAGGAAGGAGCATTCCTTGGTGAGGGGGTTTGCAGCGTTGGGATTGGGGCGCTTGAAAGATGTTCGTGCATTGCCTGCGCTCAGAAAAGCCGCCCATGTTCGTTCTCGCTCGCTACGCCGCCAAGTGCGCAAGGCGATGCGCATGCTTTGTCCTCGCCGTGTGAAGCGGCGAAGTGTCTATCTCAACTTTGAAAAATTGAAACATAGCGGACCTTTAAGTCAATTTGCGCTTGAGCTGTTTGTGGGGAAGCTGATCCGTCATTACCAAGGAAAAAAAGGGGTTGTTCTCTCCTGGCCTCGATGTCGTCGTCCAAAGCGATGGCATCTTAGGCGCCGACGTACCAAAGGGTTTTTTGTCAACATCAACACCAAAATTAAGGATCTTGGGGGTGTGACAAAGTGCGATATTGGTATTATCATGGCTCGTTACCCAAACAACTCGATCAAGGGGTTTTATTCGGCTGATGCCAAAGGTTCAGCGAGTCCAAGTCATCATGTCATCAAGCTTTTGGTCAATGCGCTCTTCCAAGCGCATGTCCAAACAATCGATCAATTTATTGCCAGTCGTCGGTGACACCCCAACCCCATAGGATATGGAACCATGGACGCACAAGAACAAGTCAGCCAGCCACCTGTCCGAAAGAAAAGACAGATCAAAAACTTGCTCATCGATCGTAGCTATCAGCTACGATACATGCTCTGGAGCGTTGTGTTGTGTGTGCTCATCTTTGGCGGTCTTGGGACGTGGCTGATTTGGGAGAGTCGGGAGTCTTCCAAGTTTATGAAGCAACAACGCGAAGCATTTATTCAGGCCTTTCGTAAAGAACGCAGTGCGTCGACAAAGATCGTGGAGAAGATCAAGACATCTGCACGAAAAGATCTGCGCAAGGTGCTCAAAGTGTCGCGTGATATGCTCAACGTGCAGCTCAAAGATAAAGATCCCGATGTAAGGAGCCTCGCAAAGAGCGCTCAATCTGAATTTGAAAAAGATGACAAGGTCCGCTTGCAGCGGATGCAAAAGGAAGATGCGGCCTTGCTCACTCGGCGAAAAAAAGAAGACGCAGCCTTGCTCTCACAGATCAAACACCAAGCCAAAAAGGCCTCGATGAGGCGTACAAAACACGAACAGAGGGTGTTGTTCTTTCTCGTTGGGTTTGGTCTGATCGCTGTGGTGTTGATTTCGTTTTTTAGTATCCTCTGGACACACAAGGTCGCCGGACCACTGTTTAAAATGGGGCGGTACTTTGATCGCGTCAGCGAAGGTGAACTCGCGACGCTCCAGGGCTTGCGTGAAGGGGATCAATTGCAAGATTTTTATGCCCGGTTTCAGCGTATGCACCAGTCTCTTCGTGCCCAACAAGAATATGACGTTGAAGTCCTTGAAGGTCTCCTCTCCCAAGATCTCTCCGATACTGCCAAGGAACAGCTCGCGCAGCTGCTCGAAGACAAAAAAGATTCTCTCAAGAGTGACGACGCCTAATGAATGACACATTGCTGATCGAGAAGAGCGGATGGAGCTGAAAGATATCCACAAAAAGAACTGGCTCGTCCCTTTTGGGAGAGAGTTGTGGTCTTTCTTTGATCGCAAGGCTTGCGCAAAACGGTTGCAGCCTCTGCTCGCGCTTCCTCTGCAAGAGCGTTTCGAGCGCTGGAAGATGAAGGCGATGCGAGAGCGTGGGTTTTTGTGTGGTACGCTGCTCCCACACGAGCTCATCCCCGTGTTGTCCTTCGAAGATCCAAAACACAGAGGGACGGCTATGTTTGTCAACACCCTCTGTCACCAATTCGAGCTGCTCATGGAGCTACACGTTCTCTGTGAACAGGTGCCCTCTGAGCCATACACGATGCTAGAGCAACTCTCGATCTTTGCGGCACATGTCGACTCCCTCAAAGATGTCGAGAAGTTATCCGATCTTGCGGATGATGATTGGGGAGAGGAGGGGAGCAAGCTGCGTGGAAAGCTCGCGAAAAAAGTCGGTCCCTCCGCACGAACGATCGCAGATCGGCTCAAAAAAAGTGCGCTCCACGATTCCCACCAACCTCTGCTTGGGCTTCCTTTCTACCGTGTCCTCGTTTATGCCGATACGATGCAATTGTTGTCGCTGGCATTCAAGAAATACACGCAGGGTTCACTTGAGGCCGAAGATGTTCAATCTCTGCTGGCTTTCAACTACATGCAAAAGGTCTATCTCATCGAGACATTAGTCGCGTTGGCCTACGCGGACAATATCCTCACGCGTCTGGAAAAGCGCCTCCTCAACGGAGTCTTTGAGATGGCTCGTTTGCCCAAGCACGAGCGCAACGAGGTTTGGAAAACACTTGGACGTCCCCTCGCGTTGATGGATATCTGTGCCCACGTAAAAGACGAACTCACAAAGCGGTTTTTGTTTGAGCAGGTGATTTTGCAGAGCTGTCTCGAAGGTGACGGACCCAACGAGGACGAGAAGGAGTTTATCGAGCAGCTCGCCGAAAACTTGGGCATTGACGCTGTTGAAATTCTCGAATTTGAAGCGGAGACGTTGGTGTTTCTCGACAGCCATCCCGCCGTGTTGGAGTCGCTTGAGTGGAATAGTTCATTGAGAAGATATCGGAGCTATCTCAATCATCGCATTGAACATGTTGTGCGAGACAACATGGAGAAATTGGGGATCGAGGTGCGCGAGACCAAAGAGCTTGTCCAGTTGATGCTAGAGCGCACGAGACGAAAGCTCACCGAAGAAGAAGAACTGAAAGTCAAAGAGCAATTGTTGGATATCTGTCGTAGTATCCCTGCGCTTGCTGTTTTTTGTGTGCCGGGTGGTTCGATCCTGCTCCCTCTTTTGTTGAAGTACCTGCCTTTTGAGTTACGACCTTCTGCGTTTGTGGAAAAAGACGAGCACTTGTGATGTGAGGTCGTTGGGGGAAAAAGCGCGGCCAAAAGAGCGCTTCCATTTTTTACCGCAAAAAGGAGGCAGAAGGCCCTGCTCTTTAGGGCAGGGATGAATGCCCGCCCTTGTTTTGTCCCTCTTTTCTTTCTTTTTTTCTTGCACA
>MDTD01066862.1_pt1 | contig 28365 bp, 21 predicted proteins | sample 811221 | NCBI WGS metagenome assembly MDTD01 (sample SAMN05326646, study PRJNA326480) | marine metagenome | isolation source: seawater | place: Pacific Ocean: South West | collected 2011 | reverse complement strand
GCTTCGACGGAGTCAAGGGGACAGCACCGCGGTGCGCCTATCCGGTCCAGGCCTTCAATCTGCCCCCGGATAATGACTGGGGCAATGGCATACGCAACACGCTGCTCAAGATTGCCAGCGGCGACAAGCTCATTTTTCTTGACGACGACAACGTCATCAAGCAGCACGCGTTGCGCACCTACATGCGGTACACGGATACGGAGATGATCATCGCCCGTATCGATACGCAACTCGCCTTTGACAAGCCATTCCTGCCGGTCAACGACAACGGCTCACTGGTGCGTCCGGGCAATATCGATCCACTGTGCCTGTGCGTTTCCCGACGACTGGTTGTCGACCGCTGCGGCGGCTGGCTCTATCAGGGCAAGTATGAGGCAGATTATCTGAACATCCTGCAGTGGTACCGCCGCTCGCACTCCACAACAGTGCTTGAAGAGGTCGTCGGCGTGTATGATGCGGGCAGGAGCCTGGACAACAACGCCTTGTCCAGACGTCAGGCCAACATGCTCGACAGACTCGCCAATGAACGAAGCGTGTCCGCCGATCAGGTTCGCCGTCCGGCTACAGTGGAACTGCACGAGGCTCTCGCCTGATCCGCACAGCCCGGCCTTGCACATCGAGGACCAAGTGGACCTCAAAAGGCCCCGGCATCAAAAACAATCCATGAATCGACCCGACTCGCAGCCAACAGCGAGTCGGGTCATTTTTTTCAAAAACGGTATTTTCAACTTTCACTCATTGATGTATAGGAGGCTCAACCAGAATAGATCGATAAAAAGTACCGGAATCCCGAGAATTCAATGAAGAAGTTGTCCACACCCCGCCCTTTCCGCATCTGGCTGCTGTTCGCCATTCAGGTCGTCATGGTCATGACCGTCTTTCTTTGTGGAGTGTGCGCGGGATTGTCTCTCATTGACGGCCGATCCGAACCAATACTGATGAGCGCTGCCATTTTTGACATCTCGACCATCAAATCGGCCATGGACGCCAACCGGACAATGGTCTTCTCTTTTGTGGCCGCCTGGACCTCGGTGATCGTGGCGACCTTCATATTTCTTACCCAGCGACTCACCAGACAACTGAAAGCTGCCACCGACGTACTGGTAGAGACAAGCGTCAACGATCCGCTGACCGGTCTCGCCAACCGGCGTTACTTCTTTGAACGCCTTGAACAGGAAGTGGACCGGGCCGTCCGATACAAGACCAACCTGTCGCTGATCATGATCGACATCGACAACTTCCGCAAAATCAATGACGAACTGGGGGCGCAATACGGCGACCTGGCGCTGACCGAGGTTTCGCGCCTGCTGGCTGCCAACATCCGCACCTCGGATATTATCGCAAGGTACGGCGGCGAGGAATTTGCCATCCTCATCCCGGCCCTGGACGTCAATAAGGCGGCAATGGCTGCGGAAAAGTTGAGGAATGTGGTCGAAGTAAACGACCTGACCATGGAAGGCCCGCGCCTTAAGGTGACCATAAGCGCAGGCGTGGCTGACCTTGAATCCATCGAAAGCACGGATGGCCCCGTTCGCGAGCACCTGATCCGGTCAGCCGAAGACGCCATGTACAAGGCAAAATCCCTGGGTCGAAACTGTGTCGTGGCACACAAACGGATCGTGGAAAAACAACTCCCCCTACTCTAATCCCCTTGTCATTTGGCCTCCAATGACTACATTCCTTCTGGCCGTGGAGCTTCCCTTGTTGGAAGACCAGGAATATCAAATCAGCATCCACTTGTTATCATTGCAGTTTTGAGTGAAAAATTTCCCCTTTCCCACCACGACCATTTACGATAAGTAATTTGGTTCCGCGCAAGCAGGTCAGGACAGCGACATGCTGCGGTTTCGGAAAAATCTTTCTATGAGGTAACGACGCATGGCATTGTGTAGAATTGAAGACGCCATTGAGGATATCCGCCAAGGTAAAATGATCATCATGGTGGATGACGAGGACCGTGAAAACGAAGGCGATCTGGTGTGCGCTGCTGAAGCGGTCACCCCTGAGATCATCAACTTCATGGCCACCCATGGACGCGGGCTTATCTGCCTGCCCATGAACAACAGCATGGCTGACAAGCTCGGTCTTGAGTTGATGGCCCAAAAAAACGAGTCCGGTTTCGGCACCAACTTCACCGTCTCCATCGAGGCCCGCGAAGGCGTTACCACCGGTATTTCGGCCGCAGACCGTGCGACCACCATCCTGGCTGCCGTTGAAGACGGCGCAGGTCCCGACTCCATTGTCACCCCCGGCCACATTTTCCCGCTCCGAGCCAAGGACGGCGGCGTTCTGGTTCGTGCCGGACAGACCGAAGGCGGCTCAGACATCGCCCGTCTTGCAGGCTTCAAGCCCGCGGCTGTCATCTGCGAAATCATGAACGAAGACGGCACCATGGCTCGCATGCCTGATCTGGAAGTCTATGCCGAAAAGCATGACCTCAAAATCTGCTCCGTTGCCGATCTCATCGCCTACCGCATGAAATTCGACGGCCAGTCCGTGGAAAAGGTGGCCGAAGCCAACCTGCCCACGCGCTGGGGCGACTTCAAGTCCGCTGCATTCCATTCCGAGGCAGACGGCAAGACCCACATCGCCCTGTACATGGGCGACATTCACCCGGACGAGCCCACTTTGGTGCGAGTCCATTCCGAATGCCTGACCGGTGACGTGTTCGGCTCCCTGCGTTGCGACTGCGGCCCCCAGTTGGCCGATGCCATGTGCATGATCCGCAACGAAGGCAAAGGTGTGCTCGTCTACATGCGCCAGGAAGGTCGCGGTATCGGCCTTGGCAACAAGATCAAGGCGTACCATCTGCAGGATCAGGGTTTCGACACGGTTGAAGCCAACGTCAAGCTCGGCTTTCCGCCGGATCTTCGCGAATACGGAACCGGCGCCCAGATTCTGGTTGCTCTCGGTGTTTCCAAGATGAAGCTGATGACCAACAACCCGAAGAAAATGGTCGGCCTGGAAGGGTACGGCCTGAAGGTCACCGAACGTGTACCCATCGAAATCGACGCCTGCGAGATGAATGAAAAGTATCTCAAGACCAAGCGCGACAAGATGGAACACATGATCAAGGTGGACACACCGTAGTTGCCGCAAGGTGACTGATAACGCCAAAAAAAACGGCGAATCGGCCAACAGGCGTTCGCCGTATTGACTTTTGAAGAACCGATAACTTATTACACCGCTATATATACATATAAATAGGGAGACCGATCCATGCCCTTGAAGACCATTGAAGGACAGCTGAACGCCAAAGGTTTGAAAATCGCCATCGTGGCCGCCCGTTTCAACGACTTCATCGTTGACCGACTCATTTCCGGCGCCACCGACTACCTTGTCCGCCACGGCGGAAGCGAAGAAGACCTGACTCTCGTCCGCCTACCCGGCGCATTCGAGCTGCCCATCGCTGCCCAGAAGCTGGCCAGATCCGGCGACTACGACGGTGTGGTTGTGCTCGGCGCGGTTATTCGCGGCGCTACCCCGCACTTCGACTTCGTATGTAACGAATGCGCCAAGGGCGTTGCCCAGGCCAGCATGGAATCCGGCGTTCCCATGGGCTTTGGCCTGCTGACCTGTGATTCTCTGGACCAGGCCATCGAACGTGCCGGTTCCAAGGCAGGCAACAAAGGTGTTGAAGCCGCTTCCGCTCTGCTCGAAACCATCCGCGTTCTGGAACAGCTCTAGACCATGGGCGGTAAAAAGAAGGGCAACAAGCCCGGCATCCGCAGGGTAGGACGTACTCTGGCGTTTCAGGTGTTGTATGCTTCCCATTTCGTGGACGCAGACAATCCCATGGACATTGGTTCGCTGTTCGACATCAATCCGCTGGTGAAGGAAGAAGAATCCGAAACCGCCTGCGAATTCGCTCGCGACCTGGCCCTCGGTGTTGACGCTCAACGCGCCAAGCTCGACGAGATCATCCAGGCCCAGACCCAGCACTGGAAAATCGAACGCATCGCCATTGTGGAGCTCTCCATTCTCCGCCTGTCCCTGTATGAAATGATGTTTACTGATATTCCGGTCAAAGCCGCTATCAACGAAGCCATCGAACTGTCCAAGACGTTCGGTGACGAGAAGTCCCGTTCTTTTGTCAACGGCATTCTCGATGGTGCAGCCAAGAAGCTGAAACAGTAGGCTGAGTTACAAAAAGACAAACAGCTGCGTGATGCCGAGGATGTAACAGCGCCCCTTGCGGTCGCGACACCACCTCGGCTTTCGTGCGACAGAACGGATAACGCGCAGCAATCGACAAGGATATTACTATGCCCTTAGGTAAATACGATCCGGAAAAGATCGAGAAAAAATGGCAGCAGGCATGGCAGGATTCCGGCTGCTTTGAAGTTGAGGTGGATACGGACAAACCCAAGTACTACGTACTGGAAATGTTCCCCTACCCATCCGGCAAAATCCACATGGGCCATGTCCGCAACTATTCCATCGGCGACGTGGTTGCCCGCTTCAAGAAGATGCAGGGCTTCAACGTGCTGCACCCCATGGGCTGGGACGCCTTTGGCCTGCCCGCCGAGAACGCGGCCATCAAGAACGAGACCCATCCTGCCAAGTGGACGTACCAGAATATCTCCGAGATGCGCGAACAATTGCAGCGTCTTGGCTACTCCTACGACTGGCGCCGCGAAGTCGCTTCCTGCCGCCCCGAGTACTACAAGTGGGAGCAGAAATTTTTCCTGAAGTTCCTGGAAAAGGGCCTTGCCTACCGCAAGGACTCTCCCCAGAACTGGTGTCCCAGCTGTAACACCGTCCTCGCCAACGAACAGGTCGAGGAAGGGTTGTGCTGGCGCTGCGATTCCGAAGTCGAACAAAAAGACATGGAACAGTGGTTCCTGCGTATCACCGATTACGCCGAAGAACTGCTCAAGGACCTTGAGACCCTCGAAGGCGGCTGGCCCGAGCGGGTTCTGACCATGCAGCGCAACTGGATTGGTAAATCCTACGGCGCGGAATTGACCTTCAACGTCAAGGACATGGACGAGACCATCACGGTCTTCACCACCCGCCCCGACACTATCTACGGCGCTACCTTCATGTCTGTCGCAGCCGAGCATCCCCTGGTGGATCAGCTCATCGCCGACAGTGAGAACAAGGCCGAAGTCGAAGAGTTCGTCAACAACATCAAGAATATGGATCGCATCAAACGCGGCGCCGACGATCTTGAGAAAGAAGGCATCTTCACCGGCAAGTACTGCATCAACCCGGTTACCGGTCGCGAGATTCCCATCTTTGTGGCCAACTTCGTCCTCATGGGCTACGGCACCGGCGCGGTCATGGCCGTTCCTGCTCATGACCAGCGCGATTTCGAATTTGCTCAGAAGTATGATCTGCCGCTCCAGGTTGTCATCAACCCCAAGGAGATGCACGACAAGGGCGAAGTGCTCGAAGCCGAGTCCCTTGAAGCGGCCTTTGTCGATCCCGGCATCATGGTCAATTCCGGTGACTTCGACGGCATGGAGAACGAACCTGCCAAGAAAGCCATCGTCGAGCACCTCGACAAGGCCGGTGAAGCCAAGATGGCCATCAATTACCGCCTGCGCGACTGGAACGTTTCCCGTCAGCGTTTCTGGGGCGCCCCCATTCCGGTCATCTACTGCGAAGACTGCGGAGCTGTTCCGGTTCCCGAAGACCAGTTGCCGGTGCTGCTGCCCGAGAACGCTCAGGTGCGCAAGGACGGCAAGTCCCCGCTGCCGCAGATGGAGGAATTCATCAACTGCGAATGCCCGAAGTGCGGCAAGGCAGCCCGTCGTGAAACCGACACCTTTGACACATTCTTTGAATCATCCTGGTACTACCTGCGTTACTGCGATCCCCGCAATGAGGCAGAACCGTTCTCCAAGGAAGCCACCGGCTACTGGATGAACGTGGACCAGTATATCGGCGGTATTGAGCACGCCATTTTGCACCTGCTCTACTCCCGCTTCTTTACCAAGGCACTGCGCGACACCGGCTTCATCGAGTGCGACGAGCCGTTTGCCAACCTGCTCACTCAGGGCATGGTTCTCAAGGACGGCGGCAAGATGTCCAAGTCCAAGGGCAACGTGGTCGACCCCAACGCCATGATCAACCGTTTCGGCGCTGATGCCACTCGCTTGTTCATCCTGTTCGCATCCCCACCGGTCAAGGAGCTTGAGTGGTCGGATCAGGGCATTGAAGGCTCCTTCCGGTTCCTGAATCGCCTCTGGCGTCTGGTTGAAGGACTGGAAGGCAAGCTGACGCCCACTGTGGCCGCTTCCTACAATGATCCCAAATCCGAAGCAGCCAAACAGCTTCGCTTCAAAGAGCACGACACCATCCGCCGTGCCACCAGGGACATCGAGAACGAGTTCCAGTTCAACACGGTCATCGCCGCTGTCATGGAACTGGTCAACGAGATGTACCAGCTCAGGGACGCGCTGGCCGAGGAAGAGCCGCAGGCCCTTTCTTCCGCCATTGCCACCGCCATTTCGCTGCTCTCCCCCGTTACCCCGCACATCTGCGAGGAGCTCTGGGAAGTCATGGGCAATGAAAAGGGCCTGACCGAACAGCCCTGGCCGACCTTTGACGAGAAAGCGCTGGTCAAGGATGAAGTAACATTGGTCGTTCAGGTCAACGGCAAGATGCGTGGTAAATTCCAGGCACCCAACAATGCGCCAAAAGACGAAGTCGAAGCCATTGCTCTCGGTCTGGATAACGTCACCAAGTTCACCGATGGCAAGACCATTCGCAAGGTCATCGTGATCCCGAACAAGCTGGTCAACATCGTTGCCAACTAGTTCGATCACCTGCCAACAGATCATTCAAGGCCGCTCCGAAAGGGGCGGCCTTTTTTCGTGGTTCAGCTACTCTCAAGCAGTGCGTGTACGTTTTTCTTCCTCTTATGACCTGCTAGAAACGTTGGAATCACGTGCCACCTTCAAGAAGAGCTAGATGCAAGAATCACCTAACAAGAACAGGCTAACTATCCAACCTTGCCCACAAAAAAGGCCGCTTCCGAAGAAGCGGCCACATTAACTATTTGTAAATCAACCTCAAAGGTTAGTTGAATATCGTCCCGATTCGATCAAAACGGATATCGGTGATGGAACCCCAGGACCAGTAAATGATCAGCGCCTTGCCCACGATTTTCTCACGCTTGACCGGTCCCCAGAAGCGGGAGTCGTAGGAGCCTTCCCGGTTGTCACCCATCATGAAATAGTTGTCTTCGGGAACCTTGTAGGGGCCGAAGTTGTCACGTACCGGCATGATTCCCGGCTTGGTGTGCAGAACATACGGCTCATCAAGGGGATTGCCGTTGATGAACACGACCTTGTCCTTGATCTCAATGATATCGCCGGGCAGACCGATGATGCGCTTGATGTAGTCCTTGGATTCATCTTCCGGGAACTTGAACACGACGATATCGCCACGCTCGGGGTCGCCCACACGGAAGAGCACCTTGCCGCCGGTGGTCTCAAGGAAGAGATTGGAAGGCAGCCGAACATCATACGCGAACTTGGTCACCAGCAGGTGATCGCCGATCTGCAAGGTATCCAACATGGAGCCGGACGGAATCTTGAAGGCTTGAACGACAAAAGCCCGGATAACCAGAGCCAGCAGCAGCGCGACAACAACAGCTTCTATTGTGTCGCGAAATGATTTCATTGAGTCATGTGACATGTATGTTCCTTGCGTGATTTCATTTAGTCTTCGTCAGCTTTGAGAACAGAAAGGAATGCTTCCTGCGGGATTTCAACGTTGCCCATGCGGCGCATACGTTTCTTACCCTCTTTCTGTTTTTCCAGGAGCTTGCGCTTACGCGAGATATCACCACCGTAGCACTTGGCGGTAACGTCCTTGCGGAACGGGGCGTTGCGCTCCTTGGCAACGATCTTGTTGCCGATGGCAGCCTGGATGACGACTTCAAACATCTGGCGCGGAATGGAACGCTTCAGCTTGAGAGCCAATGAACGTCCGGTCCGCGAAGCATTTTCACGGTGCACAATGCAGGAGAACGCATCAACAGGATCACCGTTGATCAGGATGTCCAGGCGGACAAGGTCTGCCTCACGGTAATCGATGATCTCATAGTCGAGACTTGCATACCCCTTGGTGGAGGATTTCAACTTGTCGAAGAAATCATACATGACTTCGGCAAAGGGAATCTCATAGGTGATGACCACACGTTTTTCCGTGATATAGGCCATGTCCTTCTGAATTCCGCGCTTCTCCTCGCACAGAGCAAGCACCGCACCGACATAGTCGTTGGGCACATGAACCTCAAGACGTACGAACGGTTCGCTGATGGAACCAATCTTCGTGGGATCGGGCAGCTTGGACGGGTTGTCAATCACCATCACTTCACCGTTGACGTCCACGACCTCGTAGATAACCGATGGGGCCGTCGTGATGAGGCGCGCCTCAAACTCACGTTCCAGCCGTTCCTGAATGATTTCAATATGCAGCAACCCGAGGAAACCGCAGCGGAAACCGAAGCCCAGAGCCTGGGATGTTTCCGGTTCATAGCTGAAAGCGGCATCGTTGAGTTGAAGTTTTTCCAGCGCGGCCTTGAGGTTTTCGTACTCTTTGGGCTCAACCGGATACAATCCGGAGAACACCATGGGCTTGACCGGTTTGAAGCCGGGATACGGCTCCGTGACCGGATTCTCGGCCTTGGTGATGGTGTCACCCACGGGTGCGTCACCGAGGTCTTTCATGGATGCGCAAAGGAATCCGACCTCTCCCGGCCCCATGGTCTTCATGTCCACGGGTTCGGGCATGAATGCACCGAGGCGTGTGACCTCAAAGTTCTTGCCGGTGGAAAAGATCTTGATCTCATCCCGTTTCTTGAGGGTTCCGTCAATGATGCGGAACAGAACGACAACCCCCTGATACGTGTCGTACCAGGAATCGAAGATCAACGCCTTGAGCGGCTTGTCCGGATCACCTTTCGGCGGCGGCAGGAGATTGACGACTGCATCAAGCACCTCCTGGACGTTCTTGCCGGTCTTGGCGGAAACAGCGATCGGATTGGAGCAATCCAGGCCGATAACCTCTTCAATTTCCTGGCTGATGCGCTCCGGGTCGGCGCTGGGCAGATCAATCTTGTTGAGCACCGGAATGACCTCAAGGTCGTTGTCCAGTGCCAGGTACACGTTGGCCAGTGTCTGTGCTTCCACGCCCTGTGTGGCATCCACCACCAGCAGAGCGCCTTCGCATGCGGACAGCGACCGCGATACTTCATAACTGAAGTCCACGTGGCCGGGCGTGTCGATGAGATTCAGGATATATTCCTCACCATCGGAATCCTTGTAGGGGATTCGTACGGTCTGTGCCTTAATGGTGATACCGCGTTCACGTTCCAGATCCATCTTATCGAGGTACTGGTCCTTCTTGTCCCGATCACCGACCATGCCGGTGATCTCAAGGATGCGGTCCGCCAACGTTGACTTGCCGTGGTCAATGTGAGCGATAATGCTGAAATTTCTGATTTTATCGATCTTGCTCATATTCTTTTTGCTTAGATTGTTCCTCAAACCACTTAACACCATCCGTTCGTATTCCTGTCCGGCATACCACATGCCGTCATGAGAAGGCCCGACTCGGAATATCGAACGGATCAAAATTGTCTTCAGCGGCCTGATTCGCAGGCAATGGGAAAAGACCCCTTGCGGGCGTATCGGAACCGTCTTGTAAGGCATTTGAGAGAGGTTGTCTAATATATAATATGCACATTGCGTCGCTTTACAGCCCCCAAAAAGGAAAGGCGTGAACCATATCGATTTTTATTGTAGACTGATTGCATTCATTGAAAAAGGAGCAATCATGAGCCGAAAAAATGTACTCTTTATCGTGACGTCGCATGCCTCTCTTGGCGACGAAAAGGAAACCACCGGACTGTGGCTTGAGGAACTTGCCGCTCCCTACTACGCCTTCATCGATGCCGGTTGCGATGTACGTCTTGTATCCATCAGTGGGGGCAGCGTTCCCATTGACCCGAAAAGCCAGGCCGAGCGCGGGGAGAATCCCGAGTCGGTCGAACGGTTCCTTGATGACAAAAACGCCATGGCCGCCATCCAGCATACGCCTTCAGTAGCCGAGGTGGACACCTTCGGCTTCGATGCCTTGTTCATTCCGGGCGGGCATGGGACCATGTGGGACATGCCAGACAACGAGCACCTCGCCAAGTTGGTGGCCGCCACCTACGAATCCGGGCGCATTGTGGCGGCAGTCTGCCACGGTCCGGCCGGCTTGGTCGGCGCAAGGCTTTCCAGTGGCGAGCCACTGGTCAAGGACCGCGACGTGTCCGCCTTTACCGACAGTGAGGAAGAAGCGGTCGGCCTGACCGATACGGTCCCGTTCCTGCTCGAATCCCGTCTGACCGAATTGGGGGCCAATGTCCGTTCTGCACCCAACTTCGAGCCGTTCGCGCTGGCTGACGGCAACCTGATTACCGGGCAGAATCCGCCTTCATCGGAAAAGGTGGCCGAACTCGTTCTTCGTGCATTGAAAATGTAACCGCAACCCTGCATAAACCATAGATGGCCGCCCGAACGGGTGGCCTTTTTTCTATGATGCAGGAAAAACCATGGGGTCCCCACTTGCCCACACCCTCGATTCAACGTAGAACGGATATGGATTTTGATTCTCCTTCAGGCCCTCTCTCGCACACTGTAACCATCTGTTAAAACGAACAGTTATCAGTATACCATGGTCAAACAATCGGTCTTTGCCGGCATTCCCGATATTTTGGACGAGCAGAAATTCGCCCACGGTGGCAACCTGCGCAAAATGGCGGAACAGGCCAAATGCTCGCCCAGTGATATTCTCGATTTTTCCGCCAACGTGAACCCCCTCGGCCCTCCGCCGTGGCTGGGACAGGTAGTCGGAAAGGCATTGCAACAGGTTGACTCCTACCCCGATCCAGACTGCCACGATCTGCTGATGGCGGCATCGGAGGCGTACAAGGTCTGGCCCACGCAGGTGCTGGCAGGCAACGGGGCATCCGAGTTGCTGTTCGCCGTGGCCGGCATGGGCGGCTTTTCCCAGGCGATCATTCCTTCTCCGGCCTACGTGGACTATGCACGGGCGTGCAAAGCGCACCGAATCACGGTTCGCGAAGTACCGATGACCGAAGATTTTCAGGTGGATTTCCCCAAGCTCGGCCCGCTGCTGACCACGCCGTCCCTCGTCTATCTGTGCAGCCCCAACAATCCCACGGGCAGCACCTTCTCTGCCGAGGATCTGCGCGAAGTGGCCACCATGTTTCCTCACTGCCGATTCGTTGTGGATGAATCCTTTGCCGACTTCCTGCCCAAGGATGCCGACCGCCTGATACGCAACCGGCCATCCAATGTGATCACCATTGTTTCGCTGACCAAATTTTACGCCATCCCCGGCATCCGACTCGGATTGGCCTTTGCCGACCCGGACGTCATCATCCGCCTCAAGCAACGACTTCCGGCGTGGTCGGTCAACATTCTGGCTCAGAAGGTGGGCGTTCGCTGTCTCAAGGACACGCAGTACGCCCAGTATACCCGCGAACAGACGGCGTTGCTGCGTGAGAATCTCGCCTCGGGATTGCGTCAGATTCCGGGCATCACCGTGTACCCGGGATCAGCCAACTACCTGCTTTGTCGTGTGGATCGCATCGGCCAGAACGCTGAACCGCTGTTCGAGAAGCTGCTCATGGAACACCGCATCGCCATTCGGCTGTGTGGCAACTATGAAGGACTGGACAATCGCTGGTTCCGCGTGGCTGTTCGCGACGAGGCTGACAACGAACGGTTGATCAACGCCATGGAAGCCGTGTCCGGCACGGCGCGCGCCCCGGTGGTCAAGCGATCCAAACGCACTCCGGCGCTCATGCTGCAAGGCACCAGCTCCAATGCGGGCAAATCCGTGCTGGCTGCCGCCTTTTGCCGAATCCTGCTGCAGGACGGGTACTCCGTAGCGCCCTTCAAGGCACAGAACATGTCCCTCAATTCGTTTGTGACGGACTCCGGCGGAGAGATGGGACGGGCGCAAGTCACTCAGGCCATGGCCTGCCGACTGCGCCCCGAAGTTCGCATGAATCCGGTTCTGCTCAAGCCCGGGTCCGACACCGGCTCGCAGGTCATCGTCATGGGTCAGCCCGTGGGCAACATGTCCGTGCGCGAGTATGTTCGCTACAAGCCGCGTGCATGGGAGGCTGTCAAAACGGCTTATGATTCACTGGCAAACGAATATGACGTCATCGTCCTTGAAGGAGCAGGCAGTCCGGCCGAGGTCAATCTCAAGCACCACGACATCGTGAACATGGCCATGGCAAAGTATGCCGATGCCAGGGTGCTGCTGGCAGGTGACATTGATCGTGGCGGTGTGTTCGCTTCCATTGTCGGCACCATGAATCTGCTCACTCCTCAGGAGCGCAGCCTTGTGGAAGGGTTCATCATCAACCGGTTCCGAGGCGACCCCAGCCTGCTTGATCCCGCCTTTGGGCAGATGTTCGAGCACACGGGCAAGCCGGTCATGGGCACCATCCCCTACATCCAGTCGCTGGGACTGCCCGAGGAAGATTCGGTTTCCTTCAAGGAAGGATTCCGGCCCGAGTCCGACAAATTTCCTGAAGACCAGTGTGTGGACATAGCCGTCATCGACCTGCCGCGCATTTCCAACTTCAACGACATCGATCCGCTCTATGCCGAGCCGGATGTCCGTGTTCGCATCGTCACCGACCCGAAACAGTTGGGTACGCCCGACGCCATCATCATCCCCGGATCCAAATCCACGGTGCCAGACATGAAGGCCCTCAAATCCACGGGCATGGCCGCCATGATCCGCGAGCTGGTCAACAGTGACAGCAAAACGCAGGTGGTGGGCATTTGCGGGGGTTTCCAGATGCTGGGCGATCTGGTGGACGATCCTTTCGGACTGGAATCCGAGACCTCGCGCATGGAAGGATTCGGGCTGCTGCCCGTCCAGACCACGCTGGTCCCGGAGAAGACCCTCACAAGGACCTGGGGCAGGCACACGAAGTCCGGCCATCAGGTGCATGGGTACGAAATTCACCATGGCCAGACCGTGACTCTGGCCGACAACCTGCGCGTGGCCCTGCGCGACAATAACGGCGACCCCCTCGGTTTTGCACGGGCCGATGGCCGGGTCTGGGGGACCTACCTGCACGGCCTGTTCGACGCTGACGAATTCCGGCGTTGGTTCATCGACCAACTCCGCATGCGCAAAGGCCTCTCACCTCTCGACGAGGTGCAGGTACGGTTCGACATGGAAGACGCCCTTGACCATCTGGCAAGCGTGGTGCGCGAGGCCGTGGGCATGGACAAGATTTACAAGGCCCTCGGCTTTTCCGGTTGCTGCAATCAGGCCAGCCTGTTTTTCAATCTCGGCGGCTGATAACCGGCAGCCATCTTGCGGTCACCACCCAATAATAAAAAGCCCCCGCAGCAAGAGACTACGGGGGCTTCATTCTTTTATCGTTGGGTCAATTACACGTTGGCAGCGACGATGTCAGCCACGCGCTTTTCGATGTAGGCCTTGATCTCATCGAGCTGATCCTGTGAGACCGTGGGGATGGTTTCAGCCAGTTTGGCAACTTCCTCTTCCTTCATGCCCATGGTCACCTGAACCATGAACTCTTCCATCTCCTCGCCTTCCAGCAGCGGGCCGCAACCGCCCACAGCGCCGACGACCTCATCGTTGACGATGACAGGCACATTGATCTTGGTCAGACAGATGTCACATTCCTCGATGAACGGTTTGCGCTCCTCGCGAGTCAGACGAACGAACTCCTGGCCCGACGGCGCACAGATACCGCTGGTACCCTTATCGCTTGAACGAATGGCCTTGCACAGCTCATTACACCACAACCGTTTATTGGTGACGCGCTTGCCGTCTTCCTCGACCACTTCCGCATTGATATTGAACTTTTCAAACAGTTCCCGTTCCAGCTCCAACCACTGTTCAACGGGCATCAGATCGGTCATCTTCATCGTCGATTCTCCTAGGTGCTGTATATCATCCGCCAATAAAAACCATATCCGGCGGACTGGAACTATAAGTCCGTAACAGGAGGCTGTCCAGTGACCGCCTGTATTTGCAACAAAAGCCCTGTGTCGCAGCAGGTCAGATTCACGCCATTTTGCTTTAAATGAAAAATCGCCCCTGCTCTTTTACAAGCAGAGGCGATAAGTACGTCTCAAGTCGAGTTTGCAACGATCAGCGAATACCAAGCAGGCCGAGCAACCCCTTCTTCTTTTCCGTGTACTTCGAAGGATTGTTCACGAACTTAGTCATGCACTTGGTCGAACAGAAAAAGTATTCGCCGTCAGCCTGAACAATGCGCTGGGTATCGTTATTGAGCCGGTTGACCTTTCGGCCGCAAACCGGGTCGCGTTCGATATGGGCGACTGCCTTGGTCAGATTATGCCGCTTTTCGGCACACCCGCATCCGGGTCCGCATCCGGGCATGGCTCCCCCTTTGTTACTGGTCATTTGGGCACACCTCATTAATACCACAATCCACGAAGAATCGCGACAGGTGTGCACTCGTCAAGGATCAGGAGCAAAAGCCACGTGTGTTCGGCCAGTTATGCAAATCATATCCAAATGCGAAGAGATTGGTTGTCATCGATCAAACATTGATTGCTCAACCAAACAAGTTGACACATGGCTCCATTCAGGGTGAACTACCCCTCCGAATTATCATTAGAGAGAAGGAGTCCCTTGATGCGCAGTAAGAAGATGACTGGAGGATTGGAAAAGGCACCGCACCGTTCGCTGCTTTACGCGACCGGATTGTCCAAGGAGGAAATGGACAGGCCGCTTATCGGCGTATGTAACGCCGCCAACGAGATTATTCCCGGTCATGTGCATCTAGACACCATTACCGAAGCGGTGAAGACCGGCATTCGCATTGCCGGTGGTACACCCATGGAATTTCCCGCCATCGGCGTCTGTGACGGCCTCGCCATGAACCATGAGGGCATGAAAATGTCCCTGCCCAGCCGCGAGATCATCGCTGATTCCGTCGAGCTCATGGCCACGGCCCACCCCTTTGACGCCATCGTCTGCATTCCCAACTGCGACAAGATCGTACCCGGTATGCTCATGGCGATCCTTCGACTGAACATCCCGGCTGTTATCGTTTCCGGCGGCCCCATGCTGGCCGGTCGGAACAAGACCGCGGATCTGATCAAGGTTTTTGAGGGCGTCGGCAAGGTCAAAGCCGGAACCATGACCGAAGAGGAACTGACCACCTACGAGGAGTCTGCCTGTCCGACCTGCGGTTCCTGCGCAGGCATGTTCACGGCCAACTCCATGAACTGTCTTTCCGAATCCATTGGTCTGGCCCTGCCCGGCAACGGCACTATCCCTGCCGTGATGTCCGCCCGCACCCGCCTCGCAAAAAAGGCTGGCATGCAGGTGATGGAGATGCTCGAAAAGAATATCTGCCCACGTGACATCGTCACCGAAAAATCCGTGCACAATGCCGTGGCAATGGACATGGCCCTTGGCTGTTCCACCAACACCACCCTGCACCTGCCCGCCCTGTTCGCAGAAGCCGGTCTCGATCTCAATCTGGCAATGTTCAATGAGATCAGCATGAAGACCCCCAACCTCTGCAAGCTCTCCCCGGCCGGTCCCCACTACATGGAAGACCTGGAAGAGGCTGGCGGCATCCCGGCGGTCATGTCCGAGCTGGTCAAAAAAGACCTGCTCAACCTTGATGTCATGACAGTCACCGGCAAGACTCTTGGCGAGAATCTCGAAGCTCTCGAAGCCAAGGTCACCAACAACGAAATCATCCGCCCCATCGACAATCCGTATTCGGAGGAAGGCGGCATCGCCATCCTGTACGGCAACATCGCTCCGGAAGGTTGCTGCGTAAAACAATCCGCCGTTGCCCCCGAGATGATGCGCAACACCGGCAAGGCCCGTGTTTTCAACTCTGAAGAGGAAAGCGTGGAAGCTATTCTGGGCAACCAGATCAAGCCCGGCGATGTCGTGGTTGTCCTCTACGAAGGCCCCAAGGGCGGCCCCGGCATGCGCGAGATGCTCACCCCCACCTCAGCCATTTCCGGCATGGGACTGGGCGAGTCCGTAGCGCTGATCACCGATGGACGTTTCTCCGGCGGAACCCGTGGTGCAGCCATTGGGCATGTCTCGCCCGAAGCCGCAGCCGGTGGCCCCATTGGTCTGATCCGTGAAGGGGACACCATCGAAATCGACATCCCCGGTCGGTCCATCAACCTGAAAGTTGACGAGGCTGAACTGGAACAGCGCAGAAAGGAATTCAAGCCTGTAGTCAAGGAAGTGAAATCTCCGTTCCTGCGACGCTACGCCAAACTCGTCACCTCTGCCTCCCGGGGTGCAGTGTACGAAAAGTAGGAACACACTCATACAAAGCACAATGCCCTGTCCGACTTGTTCGGGCAGGGCATTTTTCGCTTAAATCAGAATTCAACGGAAGAATGGGGCAGTTGGGGAAAGGGAGTGGTACCTATTCAGCCACAGGGCCTCGTACTATTGTTCGGACAAAAACGGATACCATTTCTGCTGAATCGCCTGATACGCCCCATCAGCCTGCATGCTCTGGAAGGCATCCTGCCATGCTTTAACTTTCTGCATGGAAGTTCCATCTGAAATGGCAATGTACACATCCATGTCTTTTATTGAAAACAGGACCTTGAACAATTCGGGGTGAACCCCCAACTGCCTGGAGGCGGACAACACGGCAAGATCAGAAGAGATAATCGCGTCGACCCTTCCATGGAGCAGTTTTTTGTAATTCAACAAGCCATTGGTGGCTCTATCCAAATTGGTGAACCCTTTTCGGACAAGAAACTGATCTCGGGCGTCATTGATATAGGTACCAATAGCGTTGAGTTTTTTGGCATCGTCCAGACAGGAGATTTGTATGTTAGCCCCCTTCAAACCGACCATAACCCATTGCAGTTTCAATATGGGACCAACCCAATGGAACTGGTTTTCGCGCTCGGCCGTGCGGGAAGTCGACAGCAATACGGTATTGGGCCTCGTCTGTAATGTCTCATACCCTCTGGCCCAAGGCATAACCACGACTTCAGCGGTATCGCCCGTACGCCGCATGATTTCCCGGGCGATCTCAACAGCCTGCCCGTCGAGTTTACCGTCCTGAAGAAATGCGGAACTACCCGCCAGTTCGGTCATGACGACCAGCCTCTTCTCGGCTAAGGCCGAGTGCGATGAGAGAAGCATGATGACGCATGCGTGTAAAAGCATGCTTACGATGCGCTTAAATCCAATATCCATATATCCTTACATTTGGCGAAAAGTGTCACGATTATCAGGACAGAGAAGCTACGTTGATTTGATACTAAAATCCAGTGCCAGAAACGAGAAAGGCCTCCTTGCGGAGGCCTGTGATATTTCTCGGTGCAAATAAAAGGAAGATGCTTCTTTATTAGCAGATTGCATGCCAACACTTACCACTTATTTAAATAAAAAATTTTCCACATTATTTTAGTCAGTTACGAGAAAGATCCATACAGACTATCAGCTTTTCCCGATCTGCCAACAGTTCAAATTTTTCAACTCCCACTCACTTGACGCTGTATGAGAACAAATTTTTGTATTCCTACCCGTACTGCTTTTCCACATTCATGGTGGTGATGATTGTTCTGATCGTATCCACTGTTCTGCACAAGCCTTCAACCACCCGAGGATCAAACTGGGTTCCGGAGCAGCGTCGGATTTCCGCAACTGCCGCATCAAAATCCCGGGCCTCCCGGTACGGTCGGTTCTGCAAAATGGCAGACAAGGAGTCGGCCACGGCAATAATCCGTGCGCCCAGTGGAATTTGCGATCCCGCAAGCCGAGCCGGATACCCTTTTCCGTCGTATCGCTCATGGTGATGCAGCACCATATCGACCACACCAAGGCTATTCAGTTCTTGCACAGGACGAAGAATGGCTGCGCCGGACTCCGGGTGCTGACGAATGGAAGACCACTCGGCAGTGGTCAGGGGACCTTGTTTTCGCAAGACGGAATCCGGTACTCCAATCTTGCCGATGTCATGCAGATGCCCGGCCACATGAATGACATCCGCCTCGGCAGGAGACACCCCCATGCTCAAGGCCAGAGCCCGGGCTATCTCGGCCACTTCCGCTGAATGAAGCGAGGTGTGCGGATCCTTGGCATCAATGGCGTTCCCGAGCGATTCCGCCATCTGGTGTATAATCGTGGTTACGACATGGGTCGCATCCCGGCACTGACGTTTCCCCGACAACGAAGTGGCCGCTGTCGGGGATTGGGGATCAAGCAGCATCAACTCGTCTTCCTTGGGCTTCCTGTTCCAGGCGCTGAAGGTTTCGGGCGATCACTTTATGCAACACAGTGCCTTCGCCCGCTCCATCGACAGCTGATTTCTGCGCCAATCGAAACGATATTCGAGCCTCTTCCACATTACCGCTGCCCTGATGGACCAAGCCAATGTTGTTGCGAATCTTGGCCTCGTGCAACGGTGATTCCATGCGACGGGCAAGGCGTCCGGCCTGAATCAGTTGAAACATCGCATCCTCGACCTTGCCGCAATTGAACGCCTTCATCGCCTCACGGTTCAACATGCCAAGCCTTTGCAAATTACTCATGGTCACTCCTTTTGGTTGGTGTATTCCGACCGGAATCAGACCGGCCGGACATGTACATCGCCAAGTGGAGTTCATTGCTTCTTTCATACCTTTCTCGCCTGTTTGGTGCGCTTTTTGTGTCGGGTTTGGAATATATTGATTTTGAAAATCGTTTTCAAGCAAAAAATGTTTTTACTCAAAGGCAGACAAATCGCAGGCCATTTCAAAGGTGTATCAAGGTAGCTCTGAACACATACTGATGGGATAATACACACCATCCCAGTTGTGGAGAGTTGTACCCCTTTGACAAGCACACCAAACATCCAAAACACCAGCAGCATCGGATATGGACACAAAAAAAACCTCCGCATCCTTCTCGGACACGGAGGGTTCCTAAAATGCGAAGAGCAGAACCTAGCGAGCGATCATGGCCCGCAGATGGTCAGCGCAGTTCTCGGTGTTGTGGCACATGTCATCAAGGCAGTCGATGAAGTGCATGATCTGGTAGATGTCTTTGAAATCCAGATCCATGGCGTACACTTTCTTGTGCAGATTGTTCTTGAGCTTGCGAACCGAATCACGCTCGGAACGAACCTTGCGGTAACACGCCTTGGTGCCGTCGCGATCAACGGATTCGCCGTGAACCAGGGCAATAGTCGCCTTCAGCGCCGGTCCAAGCAGCACAGTGGTTTTGGACACACCATCCAGAAGGAAGATCAGATCCTTCTGAATTTCCTCCGGGATATCCACCTTGCGCATGGCCAACCAGTGCAGGGCATCCTGAGCCGAATCCAGAATGTTATCCTGGAACTTTGTGTAATTGAGGAACAGCGGTTTCTCCACAGCCATGAACAGCCCTTTGGGCAGATGGTTGCGGATATTACGCTTGATGATGTCGGCGTGATTCTCAATGGCATCAATGGTCCGAGTCAACTCCTCGAATTCACGGCAAACGCCGCCGGAAACGTAGCATTCGAGCGATTCATCAATGGTAGCGATGCATTCGGCAATCTTGTCGTAGTGTTCGACAAGACCATCCATGGGGCTACGCTTGGCGAGGAGGCCGAACAAAGGAAGTTTGAGAGACATGTTTATATAACCTCTTTGGAAAATCGTTAAATTCGTTTTAGCTATAACACAGCCATTTCAACAGCACAAAGATTACTATGCTGGTCAGTGCGGCGATTGGCACCGTGGCGATCCAGTAGGTGACTATTCGCAGCAACACCCGGAAATCCACAGCATGGAAACCACGGGCCAGGCCGACACCCACGACACCACCGACCGCAGCGTGCGTGGTGGAAACGGGCAACCCGAGATTGGATGCCACGAGGACAGTGGAAGCCGCACCGAGATCCACGGAGAAACCGCGGGTGTTGGTCAGCGTGGTGATCTTTGTTCCCACTGTTCCCATAACCTTGTGCCCCAGCAGGCTGATACCGACGGCAATACCGACACCGCCAAGGATCAGCATGGAGAGCGGAACATCTGCCTGAGCCAGCAATTGATGTTCCTTGGCAATCAGATAGATGGCTGCCACAGGACCGATGGCGTTGGCAACATCATTCGCACCCTGAGACAGGGCAACATAGCAGGAAGTACCCACTTGCATCTTGCGGAAAATCCGCTCAACACCTTCAGCGCCTTCCTCTTCGTTGATGACAATCCGATTGACAAACAACCTGGCGAGCAACCAGGCCAGCACCGCAAGACACCCGGCAAACAGGAGGGCCGAACCCCAATGCAAACCAAGCCCCTTGCCTACGGGAGTCTTGTAAAGAAAGGACAGGCAGATAAGGAAAAAGGCCAGCGAGATCCAGATAGGAGCCCATCGCTTGGCCTGCTGGATGAAGTGGTGTTTATACAGAATATATTTTCGGATGTGCGAAAATATGAAGAACGCGATGCCTGCCGCAAAGAACGGGGAGATGATCCACGACATGACAATACCACCCATCTTGAGCCAGTTGACCACACTGGGGCCGCCGGCAACCAGGCCGAACCCCATGATCGCTCCCACAATGGAGTGGGTTGACGATACGGGGAGTGATGTGAGCGTCGCTATGAGCACCCATATGGCTGCTGCCAATAGCGCCGCGAACATCCCTATCATGATGATCTTCGGGTCTGATATCGCTGACGGGTTGATGATCCCCTTGCTGATGGTCGAGGTCACATGGGACCCCAGAAAAACAGCACCGGTGAAGTTCAGGATACTGGCGATGAATACCGCCTGCTTCACCGTGATGGCCCGCGCTCCAACAGCGGAAGCCATCGAGTTTGCCACGTCGTTTGCCCCCAGGTTGAACGCCATGAGGAAGCCGGCGCCCAGAGACATGAAAAAGAACAGATCGTAGATGTCCATTTGGTTACCCCTCTTTCGAGGGCTTTTGCTAAGAGTTTACTTAGGCCGGTGGTCCAGATTTATTCAGTCTGAAGCAGAACCGGGCTCCGCGGATGTCTTCACCGTATCCGTCATGCCAGATTTCACCGCCTAAATTCCGCACAATGCGGCGGCAAATTGCCAAACCTAGTCCGGCGCTGCCGGAAGAACTGTCGATAGTATTCTCGTCCACGCGATAAAATCGCTCGAAGACCTTGGTGGAGTGCTCGCGCGATATGCCCGGCCCCTGGTCTTCAATACAGAACACGATGGATTCTCCATCATCCTCGGCACTAACGGTAACCTTACCGTTGTCCGGGCTGTATTTTACCGCGTTGTTGAGTAAATTATGAAAAACGTGCAGCAGGCCGTCCGGTTCCGCCATGACATACATGTCGTCCTCGGGAGCTTGTATTCTAAAGGTAATGCCGCGCTCGGCTGCCCATGGGGTGACGTCCGCCACCGTCCTGTTCAGGAACTCACGCCCGGATACGGGGGCCAGCTTCAACTGCTTGCCCATCTGCTCGGACTTTGCCAGCGCCAGCATGGACGAAATGACCTTGTCCATGTGATCGGCATTCTTGAGTACGATTTCAAGGAAGAACTTTGCGTCCTCGGGCTTGGACGGCGGGTTGTCGATCAATGTTTCCGCATAGCCCTTGATGGAGGTCAACGGTGTACGCAACTGGTGAGAGGCATTGGCGACAAAGTCCTTCAACCCCTTCTCGCTGCGTTTCATTTCCGTGATGTCATGGAATACCAGAATAATCTTGGCCTCGCCCTGATGATCAAGGGACGGCACAGCGCTCAGTTCCACCGTGCGATCCATCAGTTCGATCTGAATGGAGCGAGCCCCCTCGTCAGGGTTGGCCTTGATGGCGTCCACCAAGTCCTGAATCTCGAAACGGCGGGTCACCTCGATGGGGGTTCGGCCAATCGAACTATCTGCGAGGTTGAACATGGTATCCAGGGCCGAGTTGAAGGACTCGATCCTGCCGCTTGCATCCAGCGACATGACTCCTTCGCGCATTCCCTCGAAGATGGCCTGCAGTTGTCCTTTCTGATCACGAATGACGCGAACATTGCGCTCGATGGACTGGGCCATGCCGTTGATGGATTGTGCCAGCGGCATGAACTCACTGCCGGGCACCACGCGCAGACGGGTACCGTAGTCACCCTCGCCAATGGATCGGGCAAGGTTGGAAAATTCGTATATCTCGCGGCTCATGTTGCGCGACATGACCATGGAAACGACCACGGCAAAAACCATGGTCCCGAGGAAAATCCAGAAGAAGTTGATCCGCAGTGAGGCCAGCCGGTCACTGACTCGGGAAAACGGGACCGCCAACCGGAGGTAGCCATCGGGAACGGCTTCGCTCCCCACCACTTTCACTGCCGTATAGAGCATCTCCTTGTGCACCGTATCGGAATAGCGGACGTTGGATCCTTCCCCTTCGATATGTGCTGCCACTATCTCCGGACGCTGGCTGTGATCATCCATGACACCGACATTGCCAAAGCCGACATCCGAATCAGCGATAACGTGCCCAGCCTTGGCTACGTATGTAATACGCACGCCCAGGCGCTGCCCAAGCCCGTCGACCCATTTGCCGAAACCGTGTTCGCCTTCATAGGGGCCATGTTCGACGATCAACCACCGGATGGACTCCAGTTCGCTTTTCGCCTTGCTCTTGGTGGCATGCAGCAAATCATCGCCCACCAGCGACGTGGAGTAGTAAAAAACCACGGCAAGGGCCATGAGCAGTAACGCCCATGTCCACAACAGGATACGCATTTGAAATGTTCGCAGCTTCATCTGTTTCCTCGGTTGTCGTCACCGGTCAGCCAACCAGCATGTGGAAAGATCCAACACGGTGCGAGGGGTCTGTAACATGTGCGTCACCAAAATGTAACGTTTTATAATGTTACGGTTATGTTACAATGGACATGATCAAATATATCAGTAAATTGTAGCACTTTTATTACAGTTTGAGAGCCTTAACGAAACAACGTATTTTTATATTTCCTCACCGGGGATTGCAACTTCTCCACTCATTATCCACAGATATCCCACACCTTTCGTACAGATGAATAAAAACACACGAAAAATAATTCTCCCACTTCGCACTGCCGATGAATAACACATCATCAAAATTTATGATGATGCCATGGATGAGTGTGACGCTGGTCGGTGATCACACAAAAAAAAGCGCACCTGGGTGCGCCTTCTCTTCGTGATACAACGATCATGAGAACTAGAAACCTCGCATGCATTCCATGAGGTACACGGATACTTCGATGCGTACGACACCGTCCTCTTCAATGATACGAACATTGTTTTCAGGGATAAGTGCCATATCTTCAGCGACATCAAGCCACTTGCCGGCCAGCCACTTGGCTGTGACACCTTCTTTCTCCATCTCCTCACGAGAATAACTCTCGGCAACGGTCCATTCATCATCCCGCACTGCAGGCATAGTATGCTCCTTGTAGGCTTGAGACAGATTACTATCCATCAGCAAGCACGGTTATTATTATGTATATACACGCTGGTTCATGCCCAGAAGGCAGAATACCTCGTACGTGATCGTTCCCCACCAGTCGGCCAACTCTTCCGGAGTGATGGCCGCATCGCCCGGGCCGCCAAGCAGCCAGGCACGATCTCCGGGGACGACCTCTGTCCCTTCGCCCAAAATATCAGTCACGTCAACAGCGGTCATCTGCATGCAGACACGCCCAAGCACCGGCGCCCTGCGCCCGGCGATATTCACAAACCCCTTGCCCGAAAGCGAGCGGCTGTAACAATCAGCATATCCCGCCCCGATGATAGCCACCATGCAATCCCTCTCGGCAACATGGGTCCAGCCGTAGCTGATGCCCTCACCTTTGCCCAGCGGATGGACCTGCATGACCGGAGCGGAAACGTCCATGGCAGGCTTGAGCTCCTGACCGGCGTCTGCCCACTGTGTTCCATGCAGCGGATTGCCGCCATACAGTGATATGCCGAGCCGCAGCGAATCCATGTGACATGGCGGATGGACCATGGAGCCAGCCGAATTGGCAAGGTTGGCTTCCACGTCAAATCCGGCCTCGCGCAGTTTGCCGACAACGGCCTCAAAGGCCCGGGCCTGCCCGTGAACATGTTCCTTATGTTCCGGCACATCAGCCGAAGCCAGGTGTGATGTGACCATGACCGGCTTGAGCTTTGAATGGCCTTTCAAAAATTCGATGAGCGCGTCGACCTCTTCGGGCCGGAATCCCAATCGCCGCATCCCCGTGTCGATCTTCAGCCCGATATTCAGAGTCCCACGCTCTTCCGCCACAGCAGCAGCGCGCTCCAGCTGGTCCATGTGCGACATAGCAGCCAGAATCTCATGATCCCACAACGCTTGAAAATCAGCATCATCAATAGGACCAAGCAGGGCCATGATGCGCTGCTTGCATCCGGAACGGCGCAGTAGGACCGCCTCGTTCACAAATCCGACCCCAAAGGTTGAGGCGTCATTTTCCAGCGCCCTGCTGACTTCAGCGAGACCATGGCCATACGCATCGGACTTGATGATCGGAATGACACTGTCACTGAACCGGGTGAAAATCCGGTAGTTATGCCGCAGGTTGTCCAGATTGATCCGGACTTCCAGTTTATTGTAATCGATTGTCATAGTTACTTTCTCTTGAAGAGCTTTTCCAGATCCAGCGGATTCCACTTCAGCACCACTGGTCGACCATGAGGGCAGTATTCCCGCTCCGGCGTCTTGAGCCAGACATCGAGCAGTGCAAGGGCTTCATCCACGGCCAGCGGTTGTCCCGCCTTGATAGCGGTCTTGCATGACATCATGGTCCAGAGGTCATCCATGGTCCTGACTTTTTCGGCCAAGGCATCGGTGATGTACTCCCGCGCCTTGCCCGTATCGAGGGTCGGCGGAATGCCACGAATCTGCACTTTGGTCGGCCCATCCATGGACATCTTGAAGCCCATGGCACCGAGTTCCTCCCACAGATTCTGCAAGACATCGACCTGACTGGGATGCAGGGTTATCTCCAACGGAATGGCCAGTGGCTGGGAGTCGCCGCGGGTACGCTCCTCCCGCATGGCAGCCAGCAACACCCGCTCGTGGGCGGCATGCTGATCTATAAGCACCAGAGCACTACCCTGACGAACGACCAGATAGGTGTCGGCAACCTGCCCCAGGTACGTGTAATCCGTCCCCTGCAACACAGCCTCTCTTGGCGCAGAGACCGACGGCATTGTTCCGCGAGCCTCCAGCGGGGAGTCATCGTCACCGGGAAATTCGTCACGACCACCATGGCGCATGCCACTCGGCGGTGGCACCGGCAGGGGAATATCCTTGGGCGGATTATATTCACTTTGAAATTCGCGATACGAAGAGAACTTCGGCCCATCCGATGTTCCCGAAGGACGATGCGCCCGCTTGGTGGGCAGCGCGCTTCCACCACTTTCAGGGCGATGGTACTCCGACATGCTTGAAGCTGCAGAACCTGAAAAGGATGGCGCCTCCGAGGGGCCGTCATTCATGGAATTGATCGCCTGCATGATCCCGCCACGGATGACCGAAAAGACCCGGCTCTCTTCCAGAAAACGGACTTCCATTTTGGCGGGGTGCACGTTCACATCCACTTCGTTGTTGGGCAGTTCCAAAAACAACACGATCTGCGGATATTCACGCGAAATAAGCATTCCCCGGTACGCCTGACGCACCGCGCTGAGCATCATCTTGTCCTGTACGGGCCTGCCATTGACGTAAAGCAGGATGCGGTCGCCGCGCCCCTGAGCCGTGGCCGGAGAACCCGCCACACCATGTGCGCGGTAATCCTCCCGCTCATAATCAAATGGACGCAACCCTTCGCAGACCGCAGGCGGCCAGAAGGTCTGCAGTCTCGTGGCAAGATCCTGCCCGGCCGGAAGGCGAAACGCCTCGCGTCCGCCCATGGTCAATGAGAACGCGGACTGCAAATGGGCCAGACTGATCCGCATGAGCGTATCCTGGCACCGCTTGTTTTCCGTTGCTTCGGTCTTGAGAAATTTAAGGCGTGCCGGAGTATTGGAGAACAAATCCCGGACTTCCACGCGGGTACCGGAAGCAAGGGCGGCTAGCCCTTCCGAAGCGACTTCGCCGCCCCGAACTTCGATGAAGGCCGCCTCATCACTGCCCTGATGGCAGGAGGTCATGGTAAAACGGGATACCGAAGCGATGGAAGGAAGCGCCTCCCCCCGAAATCCGAAGGAAGAAATGGAGGCAAGGTCGTCAAACCCCGTGATCTTACTGGTTGCATGACGTGTCACAGCCAGATTGAGCTGCTCGGGATCAACGCCCCACCCGTTATCCTGAACAAGGATCAAGGCTTGACCACCTTTTTCCACCGTCACATCCACTCGCGTGGCACCGGCGTCAAGGCTGTTTTCCACCAGTTCCTTGACGACGCTGGATGGACGCTCCACCACTTCACCGGCGGCAATCTGATTTTTCAGCCCCGGAGGAAGAACACGGATATCAGCTTTCTTTTCCATACAATCCTTGCTGCGGGCAAGCCCTCTGCCAGGCGTGGAATGCGTCCATGACAGCAGCCCTGCCCGTTAGAAGTTCATCAGGTCGAAACCGAATTCAAACCGGTCGTCGTCAGGCTTCTGGGAATATCCGAAGTGGAGGGTGTAACACCCGGAGAACCAACTGAGCGTCAATGTGCGTTCGAGGTCACGCTCGCTGTTGAAATCATGACGGTAGATGGCATTGAGCGAGAATTCATCGTTGATTTCCCAGGTGCCTTCCAGACGGGCAATGGACAGGGTTTTGTCCCGCTCACGCTTGTACTCATCAATTTTTGTCAGATAGTCGTACCCGACAAGGAACTCACCCAGTCCATCCTTGAAAAAGCGTACGTCGATCTCAGTCTGGGTGAACTCGGTCAGGTAGGGCGAGAACCAGGTCCGGGTCACCAGATCGACGTATTCCCGCGGTCGGATTTTCAGCTCGGCCAGCACATCGGAGAAGGGACGGCGTTCGTACTCGTCCCGATCCGCATTGCGGGATGCCTCATTCTGGTCATAGGACTGTTCCAGACGGAACCGAATGAATTCGAGATAACTTGTTGCCAAAGCCGCCTGGGGTGATTGCCCGCTGTTGGGCGACAGGACCACGGTATCCAGACGGCGGTTCAACACATTGGTCAGTGAGTAGGTCACTTCGTTCAGACCGTCGATACGGTCGAACTCATCAAAATACGGGTGTTTGTCCTGCCCGGTGATGGTCGGCGTGTAAGCATAGCTGACACGGGGAATGACCGAATGACGCAACCGGGTCCAGCGGGATGTTCCGGCCAGGGATGGGTCTGCTTCGGGCATCTCTTCCAGATCGAATGTCCGGGTCATCTCGCTGAAGGCGGTGAATCCGGCCTTCCAGGTGGTGCGGCTGCTGTAGCCATCTTCGACCTTGCTGGTGTCGATGGTTCTGGTCCGGCCACCCTTATCGGTAATCTTCTGCTCCCCGAACGCCTCGTGGCGCGACACATTGTAGGATGTGTGATCGATGGATGCATTGGGGATGAAGGTCACATAGTCATTGCTCATGGGCACTTTCAACTCGGGGGTCAGCCGCATGCGATGACCGGTATGCCCATATTTGCGTGTGAAATAATCGTACTTGGCCTCGGCTGCGACCTCGACCGGCGTGCTGCCCAGTCGCTGCTGGAAAGCAAAGGCTTCCAACTCGGGCAGGGTTTGAACCGTCGTATCTTTATCGTCATCACCGTTGCCGTTCATGAACTCCAGGTTCTGGCGATACTGAATCTTGGAAGACAGCCCGAACCGGTCCCAACTGCGTGAGGCAAGCAGGGTGGAGGTGCGGATGTTGTCATCCTTGTCCTCGATGTCACGCCCAAATGCGTCGAGAAAATCGTCGCGGGTCTGATCGAAGCCGTTGGGGCCACGGTTGAAATCCCTGAGATAGTTCTGGTCGGAAACCGCATCAAGATCCACTTTGACCTTGATATTCGGACTGCCCAACCAGCCGTTATACTTACCGCGAACCCACCACCGATTGGAGTTGGGGCGCGCCAATCCATCGTCATTATAGGATTTGTACTCGTCAGCTTCGGAATCGGCAGTCCTGCTGTCCTTCAGGTAATCCACCTTCCACATGCCTTTTGAGTCCTCATCTTCCACGTGCCGGAATTCAACACCCTGCATGTAGCCGCGCTTGGACATGTAGTTCTGGTAGAACGTGGCGTCCATCTCGTCATTGATGACCCAATAGTATGGAAGGTTGGTCTGGAATCCGAGCTTGGAACTCGATGAAATATGCGGGGTGAGGAAACCGGTCTGGCGCTCCATGCGTCCGGGCAACGACATGTACGGCCAGTAAAAGACCGGGATATCCTTGATGCGAAACG